>Ga0137796_10001439_pt1 | contig 13591 bp, 14 predicted proteins | sample OV2TP3_FD_97704 | JGI IMG/M metagenome (GOLD analysis project Ga0137796, IMG submission 97704)
TCGATCCAGCTGAACGGCGTCTCGGGCCTGTGCATCACCAAGCTCGACGTGATGGACGGGGTCGAGCTGGTGAAATTGTGCGTCGGATACGAAGTCGAGGGGACGATGAGCGACATCCTGCCGGTGGGGGCGGAAGAACTGGCGCGCTGCGTACCCGTGTACGAGGAGATGCCCGGCTGGCAGGAAAGCACCGTGGGCGTCCGCAAGCACCTCGATCTGCCGAGCGCGGCGCGCGACTATCTCGCCCGGATCGAGTCCCGCTGCGGCGTGCCGATCGATCTCATCTCGACGGGGCCGGACCGCGACGAGACGATCGTCCTGCGCCACCCTTTCCGCGCGCCGTAGAAAACCTCAGCGCGCGCGACGCGCGCGCTTCACTTCGTACATGGCCGCATCGGCGCGGCGCAGCAGCTCGGTCGGATCTTTGGTGTGGTCGGGGTAGATCGCGAGGCCGATGCTCGCCGAGACCGTCGTCGCCCCGCTCTCGATTTCGCACGGCCGTTCGATCGCCGTGTGCAGCCGCTCGACCAGCCGGTCGAGTTCATGGCGCTGCTCGACGCCGGTCGCGAGGACCAGGAACTCGTCGCCGCCCACCCGCGCCACCGTGTCGCTCTGGCGCAGCGCCGACTGCAGGCGCTGCGCGATCTGGCGCAGCACCGCATCGCCCGCCAGGTGGCCCCAGGTGTCGTTCACCGGCTTGAACCGGTCCAGGTCGATGAAGATCGCGCCGACGCGCGTCTTGGCGCGTTTCGCTACCGAAAGGGCGATCGCCAGCCGGTCCGCGAGCAGCCGCTTGTTGGGAAGACCGGTGAGCGGATCGTGCAGCGCAAGGTGCTCGGCGCGCGCCTCGGCGGCCCGGCGCTCGGTGACGTCCTGGATCTGGGCGATCACCTGGAAGGAGTCGCTCTCTCCGTCCACGACCACCCCCAGGTCGATCTGCACCCACACGGTGGTTCCGTCCTTGCGCACCAGGCGCCGTTCCCGCTGCAGCGCGCCGCGCGCGCCGCGAACCATGCGTACGCGCAGGAATTCGAAATCCTCCGCCCGATCCTCCGGATAGGTGACCGAACGGATGTCGGTCTGCAGCAATTCCTCCTCGGAATAGCGCAGGATCTCGCACAGCGCTTCGTTCGCCATGAGCCACGAGCCGTCGGCGGCAAGCAGCGCCATTCCGATCGCCGAGTTGCGGAACGCGGCCTTGAACCGTGTTTCGCTCGCCCGCAGCGCCTGCTCCGCGGCGATCCGGCCGGTGATGTCGACTGCGGTGACGAGCACGGTTTTCGGCTCGCCGTCCGGCAGAACGCGCGCCGAGATCATGTGCCAGCGAAGTGCGCCCGAGGCGTCCTGGAACGGAACCGCATCCATCCGTGCCTGGCCGGTGCGGGCGAGCTGCTCCCAGATCTTTTCGCGATCCTTGACGTCGACGAAGAGGTCGAGCTCCTTGCTGGTCCTGCCCAGCACCAGCTCGCGCGGGCGTCCCAGCTGCTGCACGTGCGCGTCGTTGATGTCCAGTACGCGCTGGGTGTCGAACTCGACCAGCGCCATCGGCGCCGGCGAATTGCGGAACATCGCCATGAACCGCTCTTCGCTTTCGCGCAGCGCCTCCTCGGCGCGCTTGCGCGTGTTGATGTTGCGGCCGATGCCGCGGTAGCCGCGAAACCGGCCGCTGTCGTCGAACATCGGTGTGCCGCTCGCCGAAATCCAGATTCGCTCGCCGGACTCGTTGACGCGCTGAAACTCGAAATCGCGGAACGGCTGGTGCGCTTCGAGCCGCGCCCGGTGCTCGTGCCAGCGCTCCTCGGAGACACCGATCCAGGGCAGTTCCCAGCGCGCCTTGCCCAAGTGCGAGGCGATCGACGCGCCGGCCCGCGGCACGACCTCGGGAGAGAATTCGATGAAACGGAAATTCTCGTCCTGCTCCCAATACCAGTCGGAAGACAGCTCGGTCAGGCTCCTGAAACGCGCTTCGCTTTCGCGCAGCGCCTGCTCGGCGCGCTTGTACGCCGAGACGTCCGCGACGACGCCCATCATGCGCAGCGCGCGCCCGTTTACGTCGCGTTTGACGACCCGGCCCCAGCTGCTCACCCAGATCACGCTTCCGGCGGGCGTGCGCACGCGGTGATCGACGCGGTATTCGCGACTCACGCCCTTGAGCGCCGCGAGGTAGTCCCGCCGCAGAACCGGCCGGTCCTCCTCCGGAACCAGCTCGAACAGCGCGCCGATCGGCGCGAGCGTGGGCGCGCGCGGCGCGCCGAGCATTTCGCTCCACGCCTCGCTCAGGTACACCATGCCGGTCGCCAGGTCGTAATCGAAGAACGCGAGGCCGGAGGCCTCCAGGGCGCGTGCCGCCTGCCGGTGAAGCGGCGTGTCGTCTTCGCCGCGACCTGCCTGCGCCGCCGCGCTCGGTGCGTGTTTGTCGGGATCGGCACTCGCCATTGGCGCGCTAGTGTAATCCGTCCCGTCCGCGGGTGACCATAGCGGGTTTTCCAAGGCGCCGTCGGTGCGGGTACAGTACCGGCAGGGGGATTTTCATGCACATCGACATCGGCACGATCTACCTGACGGGTGCCCTGTTCAGCGGATTCGTGTCTGCGGTGATCTACTTTGGTGGCGGCAGCTCGAGCCGCCATAACGGGCTTGCCTCGCTCGCGCTTGCCACTTTCGTGATCGCACTGGCGCTCGCGCTGCTCGGCCCGCGGAGCGGCCTGGACGAGTGGCTGACGCTCGGGCTCGGCAACACGCTGCTGGCAGGCGGCGCGCTGCTGCTCCGGTTTGCCGTCGACGAGCTGCACGAGCGTCACGACCGGACGCGCATTCCGCACGGCCGGTCCGGAGGCGTGGAATTCGCGATGCTGCTCTTCGCAACGCCCGCCGCCGGTGCGGAGTCGGTGGCACGCCGGCTGCAGAGCGCTCTGGCCGGCCGCGCACCGCGGATCGGCGAAACGCCGATTCCGATCACCGGCACGTTCGGGATCTCCGAGTGGCGTCCCGGGTCGGAACCCGACGCAAGCGCGCTCCTGCACCAGGCCGATCAGGCGCTCTACCAGGCCAAGGAACGCGGACGCAACTGCATCGTATGCGCGGCGGCCTGAGCGTCCGTGCGTTGATACGGATCAACTTCGCCGCGGCGGCCGGCTTTCGGCGAGCAGGGCCGCGCACTTAGGGTAGGATAGGCGCCGCGGTTTTTCCACGACACGCTCAATCTGGAGGAGGAGCACATGAATCGACAAACCCGAATCCTGACGCAACTGGCGGCGGGAATGGCAGGCTTTGCCGCCCTGACGTCCGGCGCGATCGCGCAGCAGATCACGCTCAAGCTGCATCATTTGCTGCCGGCGCCGGCGCCGGCGCACACCAAGATGCTCACGCCCTGGGCGCAGGACGTCGAGAAGGCCTCGGGCGGCAAGGTCAAGATCGAGCTGTATCCCGCCATGTCGCTCGGCGGCAGGCCGCCCGAGCTGATCAACCAGGTACGCGACGGCGTGGTCGACATCGTCTGGACGGTGAACGGCTACACGCCGGCGCTCTTCCCGCGCTCGGAAGCGTTCGAGTTGCCGTTCGTGCACACGAACAACGCGGTCGCCACCAATCTTGCGATGCGCGACATGTTCCTGAGCGGCGAGATCGCGGAGGACTTCAAGGACGTCAAGGTGATGTTCCTGCATGTGCACGCCGGCCAGGCCATCCACATGGCCGAGAAAGAAGTGCGCAAGCCGGACGACCTCAAGGGCCTCAAGATGCGCATTCCGACGCGCACCGGCGCCTGGATCATCGAGGCGCTCGGTGCCGCACCGGCCGCCATGCCGGTCCCCGATCTGCCGCAGGCGCTTTCGAAGAAGGTGGTCGATGGCGCCTTCATCCCGTGGGAAATCATTCCACCGCTCAAGCTCCAGGACGTGACCAAGGTCCAGGTCGAAGGGCCGAACAAGGTGCGCTTCGGCACGACGACGTTCCAGGTCTCGATGAACAAGAACAGCTGGGCGAAGCTGCCGCCCGATGTGCAGAAGGCGTTCGAAGCAAACAATGGCGAAGCCCGCTGGCGCACGGTCGGCCAGGTCTGGACCGATTCGGAGGAGGGCGGCATCGCGCTCGCCAAGAAAGCCGGCAACAAGCACATCCAGATCACCGAAGCCGAACTGGAATTGTTCAAGCAGAAGCTCGAGCCGGTGGTGCAGCGCTGGATCGACGAGGTGAAGACGAAGGGCATCGACGGCAAGGCGCTCGTCACGAAGGCGCGCGCGCTGATCGCCAAATACTCCAAGTAGCGCATGGGCGAAGGTCCCGTGCCGGGGCACGCGGGACCTTCCAGCCCCGCCCGCCGCGCGATCGAGTGGTGGGCGCTGCTGGGCGGGATCGTGCTGCTCGCGATTGCGCTGATGACGACCTGGAGCGCGGCGGGCGGCTTCTTCGGCAAGCCGCTGCCGGGGGATTTCGAGCTGACCGAGATCCTCGTCGCGGTGGCCGTGTTCGCGTTCCTGCCCTATTGCCAGCTCACCGATTCGAACGTCACCGCCGATCTTTTCACCGCCGGCGCAGGGCCGCGCGCGGTGGCCGGTTTTGCGCTCTTCGCGGCGCTGCTCGCGGTCGGAATCAGCGTGGTGCTCGCCTGGCGCACGGGGGCAGGGCTGCTCGACTACCGCCAGTTCGTCGAGACCACCGCAATCCTGAAGATTCCGATCTGGTCGGCCTACGTGCCGGCGGTCATCTCGCTGGTGCTGCTGGTTCTCGCCTGCCTGATCACGTTGAAAGACGCCTGGCGCGCCCTGACGCGGCGCTGAGCAGCGCACCGAGTTGGATCCGCATTTCGTCACCGGCCTCATCGGCCTCGCCACCCTGATCGCGCTGATCGCGATCCGGGTGCCGATCGCTCACGCCATGCTGCTCGTCGGCGCGGGCGGCATCGCGGTACTGAGCGGGCCGGCGATTCTGCTCTCGCAGCTCAAGACGCTCGCCTATTCGCAATTCTCGAACTACGGCCTCTCGGTGCTGCCGATGTTCGTGCTGATGGGCAACGTGGCGTCGCGCGCCGGTCTTTCGCAGGATCTCTTCCGCGCCGCCAATGCCTGGCTCGGTTGGCTGCGCGGGGGGGTCGCGATGTCGGCGATCGCCGCCTGCGCCGGCTTCGGCGCCGTGTGCGGCTCCTCGCTCGCGACCGCCTCGACGATGGGCCAGGTGGCGCTTCCGGAGCTGCGCCGCTACCGCTACAGCCCGGAACTCGCCACCGGGACGCTCGCCGCCGGCGGCGTGCTCGGCATCCTGATCCCGCCCTCGGTGGTGCTCGTCGTCTACGCGATCGTCGTCGAGGCGAGCATCGTCGAAATGTTCATCGCCGCGTTCATCCCGGGCCTGATCGCGGTGCTCTTCTTCCTCGTGACGATCGCGATCTATGTCTGGCTCAAGCCCGAATCCGGGCCGCCGGGCGACCGCGTGCCGCGCGAGGAATTCATCGCCGCGACCATCGGTGTTGCGCCGGTGCTGGCGATCTTCGGCGCGGTCATCGGCGGGATCTACTTCGGGCTTTTCAATCCGACGCCGGCGGCCGCCATTGGCGTCTTTCTGGTGACGGTGCTTGCCTTCGCGCGCCGTACGATGGACCTCGCAGGCATGAAAGAGGCGCTGCTCGACACCGCGAAGACAAGCGGCATGATCTACCTGATCCTGTTCGGCGCGCAGCTCCTCAACATCTTCATGGCGCGCGGCGGGGTGCCGCAGGCCGCGGCAACGATGATGGCCGAGTCGGGGCTTGCGCCGATGACGGTGCTCGTGATCCTGCTCGTGGCGCTGATCGTGCTCGGCTGCCTGATGGACAGCCTGTCCATGATCCTGCTCGCGATCCCGTTCTTCTGGCCGGTGGTCGCGGTGATGGACTTCGGCATGAGCCCGAACGACCTCAAGATCTGGTTCGGCATCCTCGCGCTGATCGTCGTCGAGCTCGGGCTGATCACGCCGCCGGTGGGAATGAACGTATTCGTGATCCATTCGCTCGCGCGCGACGTGCCGATGATCCGGATCTTCATCGGCGTGATGCCTTTCTTCTTCGCCGAGCTGCTGCGCGTCGTGATCCTGGTCGCGTTTCCGGGACTGACGCTCTGGCTGCCCAAGCTCCTTGCGGGCTAGTAGCTCTCCAGGCCGTCACCCCGGATTCCAGGCTGGTGCCGAGGAAGGGACTCGAACCCCCACAGTGTTGCCACCGCATGGACCTGAACCATGTGCGTCTACCAATTCCGCCACCTCGGCAGGGGAGCGGATTTTAGGGGCCGTGCCCGGGCATGTCAAAGAAGAAGCGCCCCGCGCCTGACGCGTACGGCGCCGAGATTCTCGCTGCGCTCGAGCGCGCCGGCAGCCCGCTGACGCGCAGGGAGCTGGCCGCGGGCCTCGGCATCGGCGGACGCGAGCGCGCCGTGTTCGGCGCCGCGCTCGCCGCGCTGGAGAAGTCCGGCCGCGTGGTCCAGAACCGCGCCGGCGCCTTTCTCGCCGCGAAACGCATCGCCGTCGTCGCGGGCCGCATCGAGGGCCACCGCGACGGCCATGGCTTTCTGGTCCCCGGCGACGGCGGCGCCGCGATCTTCCTCGCGCCCGCCGAGATGCGCCAGGTGCTGCACGGCGACCGCGCCGCGGTGCGCATCGAGGGGCAGGACCCGCGCGGCCGGCCCACCGGGACCATCGTGGAGGTGCTCGAGCGCGCGCGCCGGCGCATCGTGGGGCGCCTGCACGCCGAGCACGGCGTCACTTTCCTCGTTCCCGAGGACCGGCGCATCGCGCAGGACATCGTCGTGCCGCGCGCCGAGGCCGGGCGCGCGCGCGCCGGCCAGGTCGTCACCGTGGAGCTGATCGCGCAGCCCTCCAAGCACGCGCAGCCGGTCGGCCGCGTCACCGAGGTCCTCGGCGCCTATGCCGACCCCGGCATGGAGATCGAGATCGCGCTGCGCAAGTTCGACCTGCCGCACGAGTTCTCGAAGAAGGCCCTGGAGTCCGCGCGCGCGATGCCCGACGCGGTGCGTCCCGAGGACGCGAAAGACCGTCGCGACCTGCGCTCGCTCCGCTTCGTCACCATCGACGGCGAGACGGCGAAGGACTTCGACGACGCGGTGCACGCGGTGCGCGAGGGCATGGGATTTCGCCTGTGCGTGGCGATCGCGGACGTCAGCCACTACGTGCGCCACGGCGACGCGCTCGATCTGGAGGCGCGCGAGCGGGGCACCTCGGTGTACTTCCCGCGCCGCGTCATCCCGATGCTGCCGGAGAAGCTCTCCAACGGCCTGTGCTCGCTCAATCCGAAGGTGGACCGGCTGGCCATGGTCTGCGACATGGCGATCGCTCCGGGCGGCAAGGTGGCGCGCTACGAGTTCTACCCGGCGGTGTTCCGCTCGCACGCGCGGCTGACCTACACCGGTGTCTGGGCGCGGCTGCAGAAGGGCCGCGCGGGGCCGGAGCTGGAGGCCCTGCACGCTTGCTTCCAGGTGCTCGCGCAGGAGCGCAGCCGCCGCGGCGCGATCGACTTCGAGACGCTCGAGACGCGCATGGAGTTCGACGCGCGCGGCAAGATCCTGCGCATCGTGCCCGAGCCGAGGAACGAGGCGCACCGGCTGATCGAGGAATGCATGCTGGCGGCGAACGTCTGCGCCGGCAATTTGCTCGCCGCGCGCGGGCACCCGGTGCTGTACCGCGTGCACGACGTGCCGGCGCCGGAGAAGGTGCTCGCGCTGCGCGAGTTCCTCGCCGAGCTCGGCCTGCAGCTGCCCGGGGGCGAGAAGCCCGCGCCGAAGGACTACGCGCGGGTGCTCGAGAGCATCAAGACGCGGCCCGACTTCACGCTGCTGCAGACGATCCTGCTGCGCTCGATGAAGCAGGCCGTGTACACGCCGGAGAACGTCGGCCACTTCGGCCTCGCGTTCGACGCCTACGTGCACTTCACCTCGCCCATCCGGCGCTACCCCGACCTGCTGGTGCACCGCGCCCTCAAGGCCTGCCTCGCCGGCCGGCGCTACGAGGGCCTGGACTGGGCCGAGCTCGGGCGGCACTGCTCGGAGACCGAGCGGCGCGCCGACGACGCCAGCCGCGACGTCGAGAACTGGCTCAAGTGCTACTACATGCAGGGCCACGTCGGCGGCACCTACTCGGGGCGCGTCACGGGCGTCACCGCCTTCGGCCTGTTCGTGACGCTCGACGACTACTTCGTCGACGGCCTGGTGCACATCTCCGAGCTCGGCCGCGACTACTTCAGGTTCGACGCGGCGCGCCACCAGCTGCTCGGGGAGCGCACCGGGGCGCGCTACCGGCTCGCCGACCGCATGAGGGTGAAGCTGGTGCGCGTCGACCTGGAGAGCCGCAAGATCGACCTCGTGCCGGCATGACGAAAAACAGGGTCAGACCACGTTTTGCGGAGGCGCGATGAGCCACCCGCGCCAGCGCGAGCCGCGGGTGGTGTTCGGATTCCACGCCGTGCTCGCCAGCCTGCGCGCCGACCCCGGGTCGGTGCTGGAGCTGTTCCTGGATGAAGCGCGTCACGACGCGCGCGCCAAGGACCTCGCGGCGGCGGCTGAGCAGGCGGGCGTGCGGGTGATGCGCGTTCCCGCCAAGCGCCTGGACGGCTTCTACGGCGGCGGCCGGCACCAGGGGGTCGTGGCGCGGGTGCAGCCGAGGAAGGCGAGCGAGAGCCTGGAGGAGCTGCTCGAGACGATCGAGCGGCCGCTGCTGCTCGTGCTCGACGGGGTCACCGACCCGCACAACCTCGGGGCGTGCCTTCGCGTCGCCAACGCCACGGGCGCGCACGCGGTGGTCGCGCCGAAGGACCGCGCCGCGGGGGTGAGCGCCGCGGTCTCGAAGGTGGCGAGCGGGGCGGCGGAGGCGACGCCCTACTTCATGGTCACGAACCTCGCGCGCACGCTCGGGGAGCTGAAGGAGCGCAACGTCTGGATCGTGGGGGCGGAGGAGCGCGCCGGGCAGACGCTCTTCGAGGCGGACCTGCCGGAGTCGATGGCCTGGGTGCTCGGGGCCGAGGGCGAGGGGATGCGCAGGCTCACGCGCGAGCGCTGCGACCTGCTGGTGCGCATCCCGATGCTGGGCGCGGTGCAGAGCCTCAACGTGTCGGTGGCGGCGGGCGTGTGCCTCTTCGAGTCGGTGCGCCGGCGCGGCGTGGCGAAGCCCTAGAGTTTCCTGTACAATCCGCGCCCTTCCTTGCCATACCCCTCTCGCATGGTGGATGGCACACCCATAAGGAGAGCCTGAGCATGCGGCATTACGAGATCGTCTTCATCGTCCATCCGGACCAGAGCGAGCAGGTGCCCGCGATGGTCGAGCGCTACAAGGGCATCGTCGCGCAGCGCAAGGGCGCGGTGCACCGGCTGGAGGACTGGGGCCGGCGCCAGCTCACCTACCCGATCGCCAAGATGCACAAGGCGCACTACGTGCTGATGAACATCGAGTGCGACGGCGAGACGCTCGGTGAGCTCGAGCACGCCTTCCGCTTCAACGACGCGGTGCTGCGCCACCTCACGGTGAAGATGGACCAGGCGGTGACCGCGCCCTCGCCGATGATGAAGGAGGAGAAGTCCCGCTCGCTGATGGAGCGCGCGCCGGAGGCGAAAGCCGGCGAGGTGAAGCCGGCCGAGGCCGCGACCTGAACCGGGTCGAGCTCTCCGGCGTGATCACGGAATTGAAGGCGCTTCGCCACACCCCCGCGGGCGTGCCGGTGGTCGAGTTCCGCCTGCGGCACGAGTCGCAGCGCGAGGAGGCCGGCGCGCGGCGCCGCGTCAACGCGGAGATCGACGCCATCGCCTTCGAGGCCCAGGCGAGGCTGATCGCGAAGAGCGCGCCCGGCCGCGGGCTGCGGGCCGAGGGCTTCCTGTGCGCGCGCAGCCGGCGCTCCAGGCGCCCCGTGCTGCACGTGACGCGAGTCGAATTCGAGGAAGGAGTCTGACATGCCTCCACCGAGGCGCGGCAAAGGCAAGGGCAAGGGCAAGGGCAAGGACCGCAAGGACCGCGGCCAGAGGTCGCTCTTCCGGCGGCGCAAGTTCTGCCGCTTCACGGCCGAGAAGGTCGAGTGGATCGACTACAAGGACATCGACACGCTCAAGGACTTCGTCGGCGAGAACGGCAAGATCATCCCGGCGCGCATCACCGGGACCTCGGCCGGCTACCAGCGGCAGCTGTCGGCGGCGATCAAGCGCGCGCGGTTCCTCGCGCTGCTGCCCTACACCGACCTGCACTGAGCAGAGGAGCGGCGCCGTGCAAGTGATCCTCATGGAGAAGGTCGCCAACCTCGGCAACCTCGGCGACGTCGTCCGGGTGAAGGACGGCTTCGCGCGCAACTACCTGATCCCGCACGGCAAGGCGAAGCGGGCGACGGAAGCGAACCTGAAGGCGTTCGAGGCGCGGCGCGCGGAGCTCGAGCAGGCGCAGGCGGCGGCGCTGGCGCAGGCGCGCGAGCGGGCCGCGAAGCTCGAGGGGCTGACGCTGCAGATCGTGCAGAAGGCCGGCGTGGACGGGCGCCTGTTCGGCTCGGTGACCAACTACGACATCGTCGAGGCGCTCAAGGCGCAGGGCCACGAGGTGGAGCGCTCGCAGGTGAGGATGCCCGCCGGGCCGCTCAAGCAGGTGGGCGACGCGCAGCTGCAGATCGTGCTGCACACCGATGTGGTGGTCACGATCACCGTGTCGGTGCTCGGCGAGACCTGATTGCACGCGCGCCCGGCGCGCGGTTCCCCACAGCTTGCGCACAGCTTACCCCCGGCTTATGCCCGGGGTTGCTCCATTTACAAATGCACGCGGGAGGGCCATGCTTGCGCCCACCGCATCGCGCGCATCATAGATGGCCCAACCCCAAGCTTCGGCACGCCGCCAGCCGCAGATCCGCCAGGCAGTGGATGACGCGGTCGCGGCGGAGCTGAGGACGCCGCCGCACTCGCTGGAAGCCGAGCAGTGCGTGCTCGGCGCGCTGCTCGTCGACAACTCGGCGTGGGACAAGCTGGTCGACGCGGTGGGCGAGGCGGACTTCTACCGCGACGATCACCGCCGCATCTTCCGCCACGTCGGCGCGCTCATCGAGAAGGGCCGGCCCGCCGACGTGGTGACGGTGTTCGAGTCGATCCAGTCGAGCCCGGACCGCGACCAGACCGGGGGCATCGCCTACCTCGGCTCGCTCGCCCAGGCGGTGCCGAGCGCGGTGCACGCGCGGCGCTACGCCGAGATCGTGCGGGAGCGCTCGGTGCAGCGGCACCTCGCGCAGGTGGCGAGCGAGATCGCCGAGGAGGCGCTGCAGCCGCTCGGCAAGGACATCGCCCAGCTGCTGGACGAGGCCGAGTCGCGCATCTTCCGCATCGCCGAGAGCCGCACGCGGACCGGGCAGGACTTCCTCGACATCAAGCAGGTGATCGCGCGGGTGCTCGAGCGCGTGGATTCGCTGTACCACCAGGAGAACAAGTCCGACGTCACCGGCGTGCCCACCGGGTTCATCGACGTGGACAAGATGACCGCGGGGTTCCAGCCCGGCGAGCTGATCGTCATCGCGGGGCGGCCGAGCATGGGCAAGACGGCGCTCGCGCTGAACATCGCGGAGCACGTCGCGGTGCATAACGGCCTGCCGGTGGCGGTGTTCAGCATGGAGATGAGCGGGACGCAGCTCGCCTCCCGGCTGCTCGGCTCGCTCGCCGTGGTGGACCAGCACCTGATGCGCACCGGCAACCTGACCGACGCGCAGTGGAGCGCGCTCTCCGAGGCGATGGCGAAGCTGCACGACGCGCCGATCTACATCGACGAGACGGGCGCGCTCAACATCCTCGAGATCCGCGGGCGCACGCGGCGCCTGAAGCGCCAGTACGGCAAGCTGGGGCTGGTGGTGGTCGACTACCTGCAGCTGATGTCGCCGGCCCAGCAGGGCGAGAACCGGGCCACCGAGATCTCCGAGATCTCGCGCGGCCTCAAGGCGCTGGCGAAGGAGATCGACGCGCCGGTGGTGGCGCTCTCGCAGCTCAACCGAGCGGTCGACCAGCGCCCCGACAAGCGCCCCGTCATGTCGGACCTGCGCGAGTCCGGCGCCATCGAGCAGGACGCCGACGTGATCCTGTTCATCTACCGCGAGGCGGTGTACAAGCCGGACCTTCCCGAGGAGCAGCGCGGCATCGCCGAGGTCATCGTCGGCAAGCAGAGGAACGGCCCGATCGGCACCGTCAAGATGACCTTCCGCGGCAAGCACACCCGCTTCGAGAACTACCAGGACCCGCGCGGCTACTAGGGCGAGAGGCGCATGGCCGAGCCGACGATCGCGCAGAGGTCGCCCTACGCGGTGGAGCTCGCGCCGGGCGACTACTGGTGGTGCGCCTGCGGCCGGTCCAAACGCCAGCCGTTCTGCGACGGCTCGCACAAGGTGACCGAGTTCACCCCGGTCAAGTTCACCGTCACCGAGGCGCAGAAGGTGTGGCTGTGCGGCTGCAAGCGCACCGGCGGCAAGCCGTTCTGCGACGGCTCCCACCGCAAGCTGGCCTAGGCCCTACTTCCGCGCCGCGGTCCAGCGGCCCTCCGCGCCGGCGTCGGTGCGAAACGACCCCTCCATGCGTGCGCGCGTGACGATCCCCGAGAACTCGCGCTTCGCCCCGGCGTTGTCGACGAAGCCGAAGGCGATGTTGAAGCCGCGCAGCCGCGCGTCGCGCAAGCCCGCCTGCACGGGCCCGAGCGTCACCGAGCCCTCGATCTTCTGGAACTTCTGCTCGAAGCTGAGCTCGAAGCGCTCGCTGCCGGCCTCGAGCGTCCAGCCGCCCATGACGTTCGCGGGCACCACCCAGAAGTAGGCGCGCCGCCCGTCCATGCTGGAGGTCTCGTCGGGCTCCCAGTCCTCCATGGTGAAGGAGTGCGACACCACCCGCGTGCCCGGGCGCATGTTGAGGATCTGCGGCCGCAGCTTGAGGTTCAGCGCCGGCAGCAGGTACAGGGTGAGCACGGTGGCCTGGGTGAAGTCGCTGGCGAAGATGTCGCCGTGCACCACCTTCGCCTTCCCGGCGACGCCGGCCTTCTCCACGTTGCGCATGGCGTGCTTCACCATCTCGGGGTTGTACTCGATGCCCAGCGACCGCGCGCCGAACTTCTTCGCCGCCGCGATCGCGATCTTGCCGTCGCCGGCGCCGAGGTCGACGACGTAGTCGTCGGGGGTGACCTGCGCCATGCGCAGCATCCGGTCCACCACCTCGTCGGGCGTGGGCACCCAGATGACGTCCTTGCCGGACTGGCCGATCTGGGGCTCGTAGTCCTTCTTGGTCTGCGCCGCCGCCGGCAGCGCGAGGAGCAGCGCCGCGCAGAGCGCGAGCGGGCGTATGGCGGAATGCATGCGGGATCCCTCTGGAAAATGAGGCCGCAAAGCCTAGCAGAAACTAGAGCGATTCGGCAGCGTGGTCTGCGAGACGCGAGCGCTCGCCGCGCGCGAGCGTGACGTGGCCGGCGTGCGCCCAGCCCTTCATGCGGTCGACGACGTAGGACAGGCCCGAGGAGCCCTCGGTGAGGTAGGGCGTGTCGATCTGCGCGATGTTGCCCAGGCACACCACCTTGGTGCCGGGGCCGGCGCGCGTCACCAGCGTCTTCATCTGCTTGGGCGTGAGGTTCT
>Ga0137796_10001440_pt1 | contig 13587 bp, 17 predicted proteins | sample OV2TP3_FD_97704 | JGI IMG/M metagenome (GOLD analysis project Ga0137796, IMG submission 97704)
CCTCGGGGGTCTCCTGGGGGCCTTCGCGGTCGGTCTGGTCCCCGACTGGCTCGTGCGGTGGGCGATCGGTGCGATGGCGATCGTCGCAGGCGGGGCCATCCTCCTCGGGCGCTGAGGGGTCTGCCGGATGGCGGAAGGGTGGAGGGCGCGCCTCCGGGTCCCCCGAACGGGCTATACCTTCGTCACCGATCCGCACCTGACACGGGAATCCCTGGACGCGATGATCCGCCTCCTCTGGAGCTGCTACGACGCCGACCTTGAGATCCTCGAGATCTTCCCCCCGGATCCCCCCGACCGGTCCGAGCCCTCGCCCGAGGTCACCTGAGCGAGCCCGGGCGATGCCCGCCCCTCGGGAGTCCCTCCCCGCCCGCTTCGTCAACGGCCCCCCGCGTCTCGAGGCGGTCCGGCCGTGAAGGCGGCCCGGGGCCATCGGCACGGGATCCCGGATCCGGCCATCGCCGCGATCGACCGTGGGATGCGGGTCCTCCTGTGGTCGTTCGTCGGCCTGATCATGACCGCGTGCCTCCAGGCGATCATCGTGGCCTTCACGGGAAGCGTCGCCCTGCTGGCCGACACCCTCCACAACTTCGCCGACGCCGCCACTTCCATCCCGCTGGGGATCGCCTTCGCCCTGGCGCGATTGAGGCCGAACCGGCGCTTCCCGTACGGGTACGGGCGCGCCGAGGACCTGGCCGGCGTCCTCATCGTCCTGACGATCCTTCTGTCCGCCGTGATCGTCGGATACCAGTCGATCCTCAGGGTCCTCCGGCCGGAACCGATCGCCTACCTCTGGGCGGTCGCCGGGGCGTCCATCGTCGGCTTCGCGGGGAACGAGGCGGTGGCGCTCTTTCGGATCAAGGTGGGGCGCGAGATCGGCAGCGCCGCGCTGGTGGCCGAGGGCTACCACGCGCGGGCCGACGGCCTGACCAGCCTGGCCGTCCTGGGGGGGGCGGCAGGGGTCTGGATGGGCTATCCGGCGGCCGACCCGGCGATCGGGCTCCTCATCACGCTGGTGATCCTTCGGCTTGTCTGGCAATCGGGCCGAATGGTCTTTACCCGGCTGCTCGACGGGGTTGAGCCGGAGCTGCTGGACGCCGCCGAGCACGCGGCGCGGCACGTCGCCGGGGTCCGGGAGCTGGGCGAGGTGCGCGCCCGGTGGCTCGGCCATCGGCTCCTGCTGGAGGTGAATGTCGCGGTGGACGCCGGCCTGAGCGTGACCGAGGGGCACAGGGTCGCCAAGGAGGTCCGGCACCAGATCCTGCACCATCTCCCCCATGTCTCGGGGGTGACCGTGCACGTGGACCCGGCCACCGAGATCGGAGAGGCGTTCCACCGGATCGAGGCGCACGCCCACGACGGCCTGTCGGTCCACTCCCACGGCTGAGAGATCCCCCTTGACCGAAGGCGGTGATGATCTCGCCGAGGGCGCCCCGCGGCACCCCTCCTTCGGCGAGGCCCTCCGCTTCTGGATCAAGCTCGGCTTCATCAGCTTCGGCGGCCCCACGGGGCAGATCGCCGTGATGCACACCGAGCTGGTGGACCGCCGCCGCTGGATCTCCGAGGAGCGCTTCCTCCACGCCCTCAACTACTGCATGCTCCTGCCCGGCCCCGAGGCCACGCAGCTCGCCACCTACGTCGGCTGGCTCCTCCACCGTACCCTGGGGGGCCTCGTCGCCGGCGCCTTCTTCGTGATCCCGTCCATCTTCATCCTGCTCGCCCTGAGCTACGTCTACGTGGCCTTCGGCGCGGTCCCCTGGATCGCGGCGCTGTTCTACGGGCTCAAGCCGGCGGTGCTCGCCATCGTCGCGAGCGCGACGATCCGGATCGGCCGGCGGGCCCTGCGCCACCCGGTCATGTACCTGGTGGCCGCCGCCGCCTTCGTCGCCCTCTTCGTCTTCCGGGTCCCGTTCCCCGCGGTGATCGCGGCCGCCGCCGCCGTCGGTCTCCTCGGCGGCCGCTGGCGGCCGGCCCTCTTCGGCGGGCAGGGGCCCGGGGGCGCGGCCGCGACCGGCTCGACCGCCGCCGAGCCGGTCCCCGAGCACACGCGCCCCTCGACGGCGCGGGCCGCGCGCGTCCTGGCCGTCTGCCTGGCGTTTTGGATCATCCCGATCCTCGCCCTCGGGGCCTGGCGGGGGACGGCCGACGTCTTCTACCTGGAGGCGGTCTTCTTCAGCAAGGCCGCCATGGTCACCTTCGGCGGCGCCTACGCCGTCCTCCCCTACGTGGCGCAGCAGGCCGTGGAGCGCTACGGCTGGCTCTCGGCCATCCAGATGATCGACGGCCTGGGCCTGGCCGAGACCACGCCCGGCCCCCTCATCATGGTCCTCCAGTTCGTCGGCTTCATGGCCGGATGGCACCACGCCGACCTCCGCTGGACCGGCGCGGTCCTCGGGGCGCTCGTGGCGACCTACTTCACCTTCATGCCCTGCTTCCTCTGGATCTTCCTCGGCGCCCCCTACATCGAGCAGACCCGCGGGAGCCGGGCCCTGGTGGGGGCCCTGGCCACGATCACGGCGGCGGTGGTGGGGGTCGTGCTCAACCTGGCCGTCTGGTTCGCCCTCCACGTCCTTCTCCCCGGGGGGCAGGGCCTGGACTGGTTCCCTCTCGTCGTCGCCGCGGCCGCCTTCGTCGGGCTCCAGCGCTTCGGGTGGGACATCGTGCCGGTGGTCGGCGGGGCCGCGCTCCTCGGGTTCCTCTACCGCTCCGTCCTCTAGGCATCGGTAGGGGGGCGTCAGCCCCCCTCCGAGTTGAATTCGCGGATCAGGGCGAGGAGCTCGCCGATCTTCACCACCTGGTCCTCGCGGGCGCCGATCCGCTCGAGCGTCCCCGAGACGGGGGCCTCCAGCTCGACGTTGACCTTGTCGGTCATCACCTCGAGGAGGAGCTCGCCCCGGCGGACGATGTCGCCCTCGCCCTTGTGCCAGCGGACGACCGTCGCCTCGGTCACCCCTTCCCCGAGCGGGGCCAGCCTCAGCTCGTAGGCCACCCCTCGATCCCCAGTTTGAGGCCGGCCGGCTCGGCCAGGAGGTCGGCGACCGCCTGGAGGAAGAGCCCGGCCGGGTGGCCGTTGACCACCCGGTGGTCGTAGGTGAGGGAGAGCGGCGCCAGCGCGCGGATCTCGATCCGGCCGTCGCGGACGACCGGGCGCTCGGCGATCGCCCCGAGGCCGAGGATCGCCGCCTGCGGCGGGTTCAGCAGCGGGGTCGCCCAGCGGAGGACCGGGATCGCGCCGAAGCTCGTCAGCGTGAACGTTCCCCGCTGGACATCCGGGAGGGTGAGCTTCCCCCGGGCCGCGCGCTCCTGGAGGTCGTGGAGCCGACAGGCGATCTCCGCGAGCGAGAGCCGGTCGGCGCCATGGAGGACCGGGACCACGAGGTTCCCATCCGGCAGGGCGACGGCCACCCCGACGTTGATCTCGTCGTAGATCAGGATCTCCTCGCCCTCGAGGGCCGCGTTGAGCCCCGGGTGGGCGCCGAGGGCCTGGGCGATCGCCTTGACCGCGAGATGGGTGTAGGTCACGGCGACCCCGCCGGTCCTGGCCGGGTCGGCGGCGAGCCCCTTGCGGAGGCGGACCAGCTCGGTGACGTCGGCCTCCCCGAACGAGGTGACGGTCGGGACCTGGTGGCTCTTGACCATCTGCTCGGCGGTCAGCCGCTTGATCCCCTTCAGGGGGATCGCCTCCCGCACCGGGACCCCCCGCGCGTCGGTCCGGCTCACTGGTCCACCTTGGGGGGGAGCGGCGTCGCTCCTCCCCCAAGCCCCCCCACCGCCCTGATCTGCGGTGGGGTGGCGACAGGCCGAGGCGGGTGGCTCATCGCGCGAGGACCTTGCGGGCCGCCCCGGCGACGTCGCGGGCGTCGGGGAGCATCGCCTTCCGGAGGGTCAGGCTCACGGGGAGGGGGACGTGAGGGGCGCCGACCCGGACGATGGGGGCCTTGAGGAGGTGAAACCCCTCCTCCGCCACGACCGCCGCGACCTCGCCGCCGAACCCGCCGATCCTCCACGCGTCGTGGGCCACCACGAGTCGGCCCGTCTTCGCCACCGAGGCCAGAACGGTCTCGCGGTCGAGGGGAGCCAGGGTCCTGAGGTCCACCACCTCCAGCTCGATCCCCTCCCGCGCCAGCTCCCGCGCGGCGGCCAGGGCCTTGTGGACCATCCAGGCGGTGGCTACGGCCGTGACATCCCGCCCCTCGCGCACCACCTTGGCCGTGCCGATGGGGACCGTGTACTCCTCCTCGGGGACCTCCTCGCGGACCGAGTGGTAGAGGTACATGTGCTCGAGGAAGAGGACGATGTTGCCGTCCCTCAAGCCCGCCAGCATCAGCCCCTTGGCGTCGTAGGCGCTCGAGGGCATCACGACCTTGAGCCCGGGGACGTGGGGGAGCCAGGCCTCGTAGCACTGCGGGTGGCCGCGATAGGGGCCGTCGCCGATCTTGGTGCGGACCAGGAGCGGCACCCGCGCCCGCCCCGCGGTCCCCCAGTGGACCAGCGCGGCGTGGTTCACGATCGTCGGCATGATGTAGGGGAGGAACTCGCCGAAGGAGAGGTCGAGGATCGGTCGGGTCCCGAACAGCGCCGCGCCTGCGGTGATCCCCGCCATCGCCGCCTCCGAGATGGGGGCGTCCCAGACCCGCTCGGGCCCGAAGGCCGGGAGGAGCCCCTTGGTGGACTGGAGCGCCCCGCCCATCGCCCCGACGTCCTGGCCGACCAGGAAGACCCGCCCATCGCGGACCATCTCCTGGCGGATCGCCTCGACGAGCGCCTCCTGGAAGGTCAGCCGCCGCGCCATCAGGCGAAGACCTGATCGAGACCGAGCTCGGCCTCGCCGGCCGGAGGCGCGGCCTCGGCCGTCGCCACCGCCGCCTGGACCGCGGCCTCCTGGGCCGTCCAGACCGCGCGCGCCGCGGCCGGGTCGAGGAGCCCCCGCTCGGCGAGGAGGGCCTCGTGGCGCGCAATCGGGTCGCGCTGGCGCCAGGCCTCGACCTCGGCGGGATCCCGGTAGCCCGTGGGATCGCCGGCCCAGTGGCCCCGGAGCCGGTAGGTCTTGGCCTCGATGAGGCTCGGCCCCAGGCCCTCCCGGGCCCGCGCCACCGCCGCCTGGACCGCGGCGTGGACCGCGAGGGCGTCGTTGCCGTCCACCACCTGGCCGGGGATGCCGTAGCCCGCCGCCCGGTCGGCGAGGTCCTTGGCGAGGGTGATCCGCGAGTACGGCATCGAGATCGACCAGTGGTTGTTCTGGATGACGTAGACGATGGGGAGCCGCCAGAGCCCGGCGAGGTTCACGGCCTCGTGGAAGTCGCCGCGGTTGGTCGTCCCGTCGCCGACGGCGTGGACCGTCACCCGGCGCGTCCGGCGGTAGCGGAGGGCGAAGGCCGCGCCGGTCGCCAGGCCGATGGAGGGGCCGAGGTCGCCCCCCATCCAGGGGACGAAGCCGAGCTCCACGGGCCCCGAGAAGGCCGGGGCGCGCCCCCGCGAGTACGAGGTCGCCCGGCCGAGGAGCATGAGGAAGATCTCCGTGAGCGGCATCCCCCGCATGTGGAAGACGATCTGCGGGCCGCGGTAGTGAGGAGCCAGGACGTCCTCGGGGTCGAGGCCGTAGAAGCTTCCCACGACGACCGCCTCCTCCCCTTCGGCCGGGAAGTGGCCGCCGTAGAGCTTCGCCGCCGCCAGGTCGAGGACGCGGGCGATCACCATCAGGCGGTGGAGCTCGAGGAGGTCCCGGTCGTCGAGAGGCATGCCGGCGTGGCCCTGGCGCGGCTCGGCGAGGAGGTCTACACGCCTTCCGAGGGCTGCTCGGCGGGGACGGGAGGGCCCAGGATGTGGGAGGCGTGGTGGTGGATCATGAGCCAGTCGTCCCCCTGCCGCTCGAAGAGGTTGGTGGCGAGGATCGAGGTGACGGCCACGTTGCCCTGGGACTGGGAGAGGATGTTCTCGGTGAGGACGACCCAGGCCAGGGGGCCCCGGACCTCGATCTTGACGTTGGTGAGGGTGAAGCGGATCTCGGCCGTGTTGCGGAAGATCGCCTCCCAGCTTCCCCGGACATCCTCCCAGCCGCTCAGGAGGTCCCAGCCCGGGTGGACGCACTTCACGTGCTCCCCCTTGGCCCAGACCCGGTCCATCTCGGCCAGGTCCAGACTCTCGAAGGCCTGGTAGAACCGCTCGTTGGCGGCCCGCACCGCCTCGACGTCATCCCTGGCCATCGGCGGGGACGGTGACGATGACCCGCCCGGCCTCCACCCGGACGGGCAGCGCGGTGAGGGCGCCGCCGTGACAGGGGCCGCCCGCGCAGGCCCCGGTCTCGGGCTCGTAGAGGGCCCCGTGGGTGGCGCAGATCAGGAGCCGGCCGTCTTCGGTGAAGAAGTCGTTGGGCCAGAGGTCCAGGGGCGTCCCCTGGTGGACGCAGCGGTTCACGTAGGCGTGGAAGCGGCCGCCGACGTTCACCACGAAGGCCTCCACCCGCCGCCCGCCCCACGCCAGGTGGAACTTCGCGGAGCCCCCCGGCGGGATGGCGCTGGCGTCCTGGAACCAACGGGTCTCGTCCATCGTCCCTCGGCGATGACGGGAACGGGGACAGTGTAGGCAATGCCTCCCGGAAAATCAACGGGGACGGGCTATTCCTTGATCGGCTCCCGGCGCATCATGAACTGCCCGGCCGCCCACATTCCGATGGCGAACGTCCCGAAGGAGAACACGCCGAGGCTGAAGACGCCGAAGGCGAAGATCCCCACCGAGAAGAGGCCCACGGAGAAGACCCCGACGGAGAGGATCCCCGTCGCGAGCACGCCGGCGCTGACCGGGCCCACGGCCAGCCACCCGGAGGCGACGGACGCCCCGGCGGGCATGGCGTTGGGGAAGGGGGGTACGAAGAGTCCGACGAGGAGCAGGATCAGGAACGTCCACCAGACGATGACCTGGATGGTCCCCCGGGACATGGCCTCGCCTCCTTGGCAGACGGGCACCAGTGTGGGCAGTTGGCCGCGGGCCAGCGATCCTCGACCCCGCCGCGGCGCGGTTGCGCATCGCGGCCCCAAGGATAGCACAGATCCGCGGAAGCCTGATGGCGGCGCCCGGCCGCCCGGTCCCGAACCGGCTTGACTTCGGCGACGGCGGCGCGGACAATAGGGGTCGCTTTCTCCTCGGCGACGGCGCCCCGGCGGTGGGTCTTTTCAGCGGCGAGCCCCGGATGACCCACCAGGCCACGTGAGGGAGGGCAACATGGAGCTCGTTGACGTTCTTCGGGAAGGCATGAACCGCGGCGCCTCCGACTTCCATCTCAAGCCGCGGCAGCACCCTGTCTTCCGGGTCCAGGGCCGACTCACCACGGTGGACGCCCTTCCTATCGTCGAGCCCGAGGACCTGGACAAGATGGCGCACGGCATGATGACCCCCGCCCAGCGGGAGCGCTTCGAGCGGGAGGGAGGCACGGACGTCCAGTACAGCGTGGACGGGCTCGGCCGGTTCCGCGCGAGCATCTGCAGGGCCCGCGGGCGGACGTCCCTGGCCCTGCGCGTGGTCCCCTACGACCTCCCGGGCATCGAGGACCTGAACCTCCCTCCCGTGGTGGCGAAGCTCGCCATGGAGCCGCGGGGGCTCACCCTGGTGACCGGGCCGGCCGGGAGCGGAAAGACGACGACGCTGGCCGCGATGATCCGGTACATGAACGACCAGCGGAACGACCACATCGTCACCATCGAGGACCCCATCGAGTACCTGCACCGGGACAACGGCTGCATCATCACCCAGCGCGAGGTGGGGACCGACACCCGCTCCTTCGCCGACGCGCTCCGGATCTGCCTCCGTCAGGACCCCGACGTCATCATGGTGGGCGAGATGCGCGACCTCGAGACGATCCGCACGGTCCTGACCCTGGCCGAGACCGGGCACCTCGTCCTCTCCACCCTGCACACCATCACGGCCACCGAGACGGTGAACCGGATCATCGCCGAGTTCCCGGGGCACCAGGAGCGGCAGATCCGCGCCCAGCTGGCCCAGGTCCTCCGCGGGATCGTCTCCCAGCGCCTCATCGAGCGCTCCGACGGCTCGGGCCTCCTCCCGGCGGTGGAGGTCCTCGTCAACACCGTCACCATCCAGCGCTGCATCGAGGACCCGGCCCGGACGGCCCAGATCCCGCAGGCTCTCGCCGAGGGCCGCGACACCTACGGGATGCAGACCTTCGACCAGTGCCTCCTGGACTACTACCGGCGCGGGCTCATCAGCTACGAGGAGGCCCTCCGCGCCGCCAGCTCGCCCGTGGACTTCGAGGTCGAGGTCCAGCGGCTGTCGATGCTCGGGGGCATGCCCGCGCAGCCCGCGGCGGGCGTGCCGCCGCGCCCCCCGGGGCGGTAGCGCCGCCCGGGTCCTGGCCCGAGCCCCCGAGCGCGCTCCCCATCGCGGCCGGGAGGGAGCCCCGGCCGCCTCCGGTGTGGTAGAGTGGAGGCGATGGGCCTCTCCCCCGCCGTCGAGATCCGCGACCTCGAGAAGGGCTTCCGAAGCGGCTGGCCACGACGCCGGGTGCAGCCCGCCCTCCGGGGCGTCACCTTCTCGGTCCCCCGGGGCGCCGTCCTCGCCATCCTCGGGCCCAACGGGGCCGGCAAGACCACCCTCCTCTCGATCCTGGCCACCCTCCTCCTCCCCGACCGGGGGAGCGCGCGGGTCCTCGGTCACGACGTGGTCCGGGAGCCCCACCGGGTCCGGGAGCGGGTGAACATGTCGAGCGGCAACGCCAACTTCCTCTGGAGCCTGACCCCCCGGGAGATCCTCGACATCTTCGCCCGGCTCGCCGGGGTGACGGGGCGGGTCCGGCGCGCCCGGGTCGAGGCCCTGCTCGACCGTCTCGAGCTGCGCGGGCACGCCGAGGTCCTCTACTCCGAGCTCTCCACCGGGCTCAAGCAGCGCCTCGCTCTCGCCAAGGCCCTGGTCAACGAGCCCGAGCTGCTGATCCTGGATGAGCCGACCGTGGGGCTCGACCCCGACGTCTCGGTCCGGATCCGGGCCCAGATCGCCGCCCTCCGGCGGGAGCGAGGGACGACTATCCTCCTCTCCACCCACTACATGCGCGAGGCCGAGGAGCTGGCCGACGAGATCATCTTCCTCCGGGACGGGCGGATCCTCGCCCGGGGGGACCCCGACAGCCTCAAGCGCCAGATCAAGGTGGGCGATCGGGTGAGCCTCCTCCTGGCGGACCCCGCGGCCTGGGAGCGCCTGCGGGCCCTCCCCGGCGTCCTGGCCTGCGCGTCGCGGGACGGCCGCGTCGAGTGCGTGGTGGACGATGCCAGGAAGCGCCTCCCCGACCTCCTCCGCCACCTCCACGAGGCGGGGGTCGAGATCCACGATCTCCGCGTCACCGAGCCGGACCTGGAGGCGGTCTTCCTGGAGCTGGCGCGATGAGCCACCACCCGCCTCTCCCTGTCGCCACCCACCCTCGGCCCCGGGCGGTGGGGGGGCTTGGGGGCGGAGCGACGCCGCTCCCCCCCAAGGTGGACCAGTGACCGGGACGGCGGCGCGGGAGTGGACGAAGGTCTCAGCCTTCATCCGCAAGAACTGGCTGATGGCCCGCCGGAACATCTTCACCGTCTTCGAGGTGGTCTTCTGGCCCACGGTGGGGATCTTCTCGGTCGGGCTCCTGACCCGCTTCGTCGGCCTCGGGCCCGAGACCACCGCCTTCATCCTCATCGGGACCCTGGCGCTCTCCATCATCCAGGTCTGCCAGCTCGACGTGGCCTACGCGATCCTCTTCGAGATGTGGGCGAAGGGGATCAAGCACCAGTTCCTCGCCCCCGTGGGGCTCTGGCACCTCGCCCTGGGGAGCTGGCTCATGGGGATCCTCCGGGGGCTCGCGGTGTTCGCCCTGGCGGCCGGCCTGGCGTGGTGGGGGTTCGGCTTCGACTTCTTCCGCCCCGGCCCGGCGGCCCTCGCCGCCTTCCTCCTCGGCCTGTTCCTCAACGCGGTCGTCATCGGGCTCGGCGTCTCGACGTTGCTCCTCCTCTTCGGGCTCCGGGCCGAGGTCTCGGCCTGGTCCGCGGTGAGCCTGATCCTCCTCCTCGCCGGGATCTACTACCCGGTCTCGCTCCTTCCGGCCCCCGTGGCGGCCGTGGCCGCGGGGATCCCCCTCACCTACTTCCTCGACGCCTTCCGCGCCCACTATGGCTTCGCCCCCGTGTTCGAGGCGGCGCTCGTCAAGGGGTTCGCCACCTCCCTGGTCTACCTCGCGTTGACCTACGGGGCCCTCGGCGCGGCCCTCACCCACGCCCGCCGGCGCGGGACCCTCCTCAGGCTCTCCGAGTAGCCGGTGGGGCGTCCCCGCAGTCCCTGGGCGCAGGAGTACCAACGTCGCCCGGAGTACGTCTGGGGGACCGAGCCGACCACCTTCGCCAGGCGGCTCGCCGAGATGCTGCCGGGCGGCCGGGTCCTCGACCTCGGCTGCGGGGAGGGGCGCGATGCGGTCTTCTTCGCCGCGCGCGGCTTCCGGGTGACCGGGGTGGACGTCTCGGCCGCGGGGATCGGCAAGGCCCGCCGCCTGGCCCGGGCCGCCGGGGTCCGGGTCCGCTGGATCGTGGCCGACATGGGCCGCTATCTGCCCAGGGGGCCGTACGAGCTTGTCTTCTCCTGCGGGGCCATCCACTACCTCCCCCGCCCGGTGCGCGACCGGCTCTTCCCGCGCTGGCAGGCGGCCACCCGGCCCGGCGGCCTCCACGGCCACATCGTCTTCACGGACCGGGCGATCTACGTCGAGAAGGGGGAGATCGTGGAGTACTTCCGGCCGGGCGAGATCAGGAATTATTACGAGGGCTGGGAGGTTCTAGAGTACGAGGAGACGTGGATCCCGTGCGCCCAGGACGGCACCCCACACCGGCACAGCGTCGCCCGGCTCATCGCCCGGAGGGGATGATCGTGGACGGTCTCGAGCCGGGGATCTGCGGCCCGCCCCGCAAGGGGCCCTGAGGAGGCGTCTATGGGACGCGCCCGCTGGATCGTGGCGGCCTTGATGGCTGGGTCCCTGCTGACCGGGGTCGTCGAGGCCCGGGTGCTGAAGACCAACACCCAGAAGGCCCTGGTCCCGCTCTCCGAGATCATCTCGGGCGGCCCCCCGCCCGACGGGATCCCCGCCATCGATCACCCCAAGTTCGTGACCCCCGAGGGCGCGGCGGAGTGGATCAAGTCCCAGGAGCCGGTGCTGGCCTTCGAGTGGGGCGGCGACGCCCGTGCCTACCCGCTCCAGATCATGATCTGGCACGAGATCGTCAACGACGTGGTCGGCGGCAAGCCGGTCACGGTCACCTACTGCCCGCTCTGCAACTCGGCGCTGGTGTTCGAGCGGACCCTCGACGGTAAGGTCTACGACTTCGGGACCTCGGGGAAGCTCTACAAGTCCGATCTGGTCATGTACGACCGCCAGACCCATTCGCTCTGGGCCCAGATGGAGGGGCGCGCCATCGTCGGCGACCTGGCCGGGACCCGCCTCCGCTGGCTCCCCGCCAACATGCTGGCCTTCAGCGAGTGGCGCAGGCTGCACCCGGACGGCCAGGTCCTCTCGCGCGAGACCGGCCACCGTCGCCAGTACGGGTGGAATCCCTACCAGGGGTACGACCGGCCCGGCCAGCACCCCTTCCTCTTCGCGGGGAGGGTCGATGACCGGCTCCAACCGATGGAGCGGGTCGTGGGGGTCAGGGTCGGCGAGGCGGCCAAGGCCTACTCGTACTCCCTCCTGGCCCGGGATCGGGTGGTGAGCGACACCGTGGGCGGCCGGCGGCTCGTCGTCTTCCATCAGCCCGGGACGGTGTCGGCCCTGGACAAGGGGGTGATCGCCGACTCGCGGGACGTGGGGGCGACGGGCGTCTACGAGCCGGTGGTGGACGGGCGCGCGCTCACCTTCGAGGCGGTCGAGGGCGGCTTCAGGGACCGCGAGACCAGCTCGCTCTGGGGTGTGCTCGGGAAGGCGGTCAAAGGGCCGCTCGCGGGCAAGGCGCTGCCCAAGGTCCCCCACATGGACGCCTTCTGGTTCGCCTGGGCCGCCTTCAACCCCGAGACCCAGCTCGCCCGGGAGTAAATCCCTCGGAGGGGGGCTCCGCCCCCCAACCGATCACCCCACCGGGCCTGCGGCCCGGCGGGGACCCCTGATCTCACGGCCCTCCCGGCAAAGCCGGGGCGTTCGCCCTTCGGCGAACGCTTCGGGCCTCGATTGCCCTCCCCCCAAAGGTTGCGCGGGCCAAGCCCGCGCCCGGAGCGGACCGCCCCATCAGCGAGCCGAGATCCAGAGCGCGAGTGCACAGCGTGACTCGGACTGCCTCTCAGGGGGTGGGCTCGTAGAGGATGAGCTTGATCGGGGTGGGGTTCCCGCCGTTACAGGGGTTGCGGGTCTGGGGGCAGTTGGAGATGACGGCCAGGGTGTCCATCTCGGCCTCGAGGTCCACGTAGTCCCCGGGCTTCGACAGGCCCTCGACGATCCCCATCCGCCCGTCCGCCTCCACGGGGACGTTCATGAACCAGTTCACGTTGGCGACGATGTCCTTCTTGCCGAGGCCGAAGCGGCCCAGGGTCTGGAGGAAGTTGTCGCGGCAGTTCGGGGTCCCCGCCACCCCGTAGCGGACCAGGTTCGACTCGGCCGAGCAGCAGCCGCCGATGGTGTCGTGCCGGCCGCAGGTGTCCTCGACGACCGTGAAGAGCTTCCGCCCCAGGTCCGACCAGAGGGCGTGCCCCTTGGTGAGGAAGATCGTCCCGGCGTACTTCATCGTGTCGGCGGCGTTGTAGCGCTCGGCGGGGTTCTGGGCGTTGTAGCAGAGGAAGTCCACCGCCTGCCTCCCCTCGAGATCGACGATCCGGAGCCGCTGCCCGCGGCGGACCACCATCGCCCAGTCCGCCCCGGGCTGGAGGACCTCCTCCACGATCACGCGGCCCGCCACATCCGCTCCTCTGCGCTCTCCCATCACGTCCTCCGTCCCCTCGCTCATCCCAGCGCGTCCATGAAGCCGGCGATCGCGTCCACCCTGACGCCGCTCACCGCGACCTCGGGGGTGTAGACGACCTCGTCGGCGGCCCAGACCAGGGTTCCTCGCGCGTCCTTCCCGATCCCCACGACGTTGTTCAGGATCGTGGCGATGTTGTCGTTGATCCGAACCGTGTTCGGCCTGAGGGGAGCGGCGAGCCGCCCGTCCCGGATGATCCAGGAGTCCCCGACCACGGTGGCGGTGAAGTCCCCCGCCCGGAGGCCGTTGATCGGGTAGGTGTACCAGATCCGGCCGATGTAGAGGCCGTCCCGGACCCGGGCGATCAGCTCCTCGAGGCTCGACCGCTCCGAGCCCTCGACGATCACGTTGGTCGCGGCGATCCCGGGCTGGGCGTCGAAGTGGCGGCCGCCCCCGCGGCCGAACCGGAAGCCGTTCCGCGGGACCAGGCCCTCGCCCACCGCCGCCGGCTCGACCCCGAGCTTCGCCTTGGCCTCCGCGTCGCGCCGGAGCCGCTGGGCCTCGTACCAGTTGGTGAGGAGGCCCGTGAGGACGCCGCTCCGGATGAGGTCGGTCCGGCCGGTCGGGAGCCCCTCGCAGGTGATCCCCTTCGACCCCATGAACCCCGGGAGCGCCCCGTGGTCGT
>Ga0137796_10001442_pt1 | contig 13576 bp, 8 predicted proteins | sample OV2TP3_FD_97704 | JGI IMG/M metagenome (GOLD analysis project Ga0137796, IMG submission 97704)
CCAAAACTTTGAAGTCTGATATGAGCTTTTCTCTCGTTACCTCGTCACTCATAAAACCCTTCCTCCTTGACCCATATCATAAGGCCTGCGCCTTGACCAATCAAGAACGGCCGCAAAGAAATCGGTTAATAGGGCCGCACCTGCAAGGCTTCCCCAAGCCGCAAAAAGATGAATTTGAACCCTGCGACTTCTCTTTTGAGACTTAACCGGGAGTGTTCCGTCGCGGCGCCCGCCGGCCGCGCGGCAAACCCTACGCGGAGCGCACTTTTAGGTGAAGGCCCTCTTTTTTCTGAAGGTAGGCGACAATCTCAAAGAAGTTGCGAGCCTGAGGGTTGCCTTTAGGACCAAGCATGCGCATGAGGCTCTTCGGTGATTTTTTGGTGACGGTGGCCAACGCGTCAAAACCCACGGTGGCATTGATATAGTCGCGCAGGACGGTCTTGCCGGTTTCCACGTCTCCCGAAAGTAAGGCATCGACGGCTTCCTTTAAAAGGGCTTCACGAAACGCCGCGTCGCGACGAGCGCGCTCCTGGATTGTTTCTTTAAAGTCTCTAGTTAGTGGCATCTCAATTCTCCTTTTTCTTGCGTTGTTTATACTCGATCCATAGGGCTTGGGCGTGCCGTATGTCTTCTTGTTGCCGCTTCTTGGTCCCGCCACCGAGCAAAATCACGAGACGGTCACCGTCCCTGCCGAAGTAGATTCTATAACCAGGTCCGAAATCGATACTGTACTCGTGCAGTCCGGCTCCGACGCTTTTTGCGTTAGACAGATTGCCCTGCTCAATCCGCGTGGTGGCTATAGCCACCTTGGCGGCGGCCTGAGCGTTGAGGCTGTTAAACCATTTTCGATAGGGGCTGCTGCCGTCAGCGGCTACATATTCCCGAACCTCAATCACAATCGATGGTAACATATGCGTTACTATAGTTCAAGAAGCCAATATGTGTTTGTCGTGAGAGAAGGGACGCGTCGACGATAGGTGCCGCGAGGCCGTTTGTAGTGCAGATCTGACCACTCTCTGCTCAATCGTCGTGGTCAGGGCGCACGGCGTTTCGGAGGGATTTCTTTTCCGCCTGGTGGCGCTTATCCGCGAGCAGCTTAAGCTTGGCGCGCCGTGAGCGCTTTCTTTTCTGTCGGCGAATCCTGGCAATCTCTTGCTGTTCCGTGGACTTGGCTCCTCTGAGCTTCACCTCGACTTTGTCCAGCAGGATTCTTCGCGCCAAAAAACGATTGAGAGCCTGCGAGCGCTCTCTTTAGCACTTCACTCGAATGCCCGTGGGCCGATGGTGGAGCACAACACACGTCAATTTCATCGCAGAACCGGGGCAAGCCGAGGTTGTATATGAACCGTTGCTGCTATTACGGACGCTTTTTGCGCAGTGTCCTCCGGAGTTGAAACCACAATTCGTGCCGTTGCTTCTGAACCAGATGACACCAACCAATTCGATGACAATAGGTCATGTCGTAGTTGACGCGGGCGAGCTTCGCCGCCTACGGCCTTACATACAGTCATTTACTATGTTCTATCGGCCAATCTGTAAAGCTTTGGACCAAAAACTTGCTATGGAATCGCATAGGTTCACTGAACCCGATTTGGATTGGATTGAAGAAGCCCAGGCGCCGCTTAGAGCGTCACGACTTAAGGAACAGCAATCCGTCGCTAGAGATTCGCCTGTGTGGTGGCTTACTCGCCTGAAAAGCCGGATTGATAGATCCTGCCGGTACTCGAAAAACCTGAACGTCCGCTTCGGGCTAATCCAACCAATCTTTCTCTTTGAGCTTTCTGGGAAGGCCCGCGTGCAACTTTACCTAAGGCGAATATGCAGTAATGGAGTGGCCAATGTTCTGCTGAATTTGTGAATGCCGGATCGGGGTTAGGTCGCAGCCGAGGATGCCTCTCTTAAAAGCCCCTCGATGCCGCGAAACGCGTTCTTACCGACAGGAATGGATTTCTCTACTTTAGCCGACAGGAATAGAAGAACGACTTCCTTTACCTTTTTGTGCGTGATTCGCTCCAGGGCCGTCGCATAGACAACTCCCTGGGGCGCGTAGAGTGAGACCTTATCTTCTAACTCCCGTTGGCTTCTTACCACGTCGGTCTTAAAGTCCACGATGACGAGCTCTGCATCCTCCTCAAAGGCGAGATCGATATACCCTTCTATAAGGGCTCCATGGTCATAGCAGACAAAGGGAAGCTCGCGACAGACTCGAGCAGAACGGGCAGCTCGCGTCAGTACAGGGGATGAAAGCCCCCACCGCACCAACTCGACGCCTCGATCCACTTCGGCCTGCTTTAGAGCATATTTTTTCCCCAGAGCCTGAGCCATGGTTTCCAACCCCTCAGGACTTTGCAGATCGACGTGCTGGAAGAGTTCGTGGACAAAGCTGCCAAAGATAGGACCACGACCGTGCGCCCAGCCTGTTGGGAAAGCGGGTTTTCCCGTCTCTTGGACCACAGCAGACGCTGCCGTGATTCTCTCAGTTTTTGTCCCGGACTCATGGATCTCTTCGAGCGCCCGCTCCCAGGAGCGCAAGTGTTGCAAGGATCCGCTCTTGGGCTTTCTCTTTTTCGCCTCCACAGCGATTCTGAAGGGCTTGAGCTCTTTTTTCTCCACATCCAGCTTCTGCGAGTCATAAACCCAGACAGCCGGTCCGTTTTTCTTATAAGGATAAAGCTTTTTCCCCCAGGGAATCTCCGAGTCTATTCCCAGATTCTCCCACAAGGGTCCGAGAAAGCGCTTCTTTTCCCCGGGGAGGAGAGGCGCCACAAGATAGTCCCGCGCGCGGGTCGCCGCCACATAGAGAAGGCGACAATCCTCCGCCTCCTCCCTCAGTCTCTCTTTTTCTCCTGCCGCTTCCCATCCCCGGGTGGAGATGCTCACCGTGCTGTTTCCCAGACGAATCTCCAGATGGCCTTCCTGACGGTTGACGATCCCTTCGCCCATACGTTTTCTACTCTGATAGGCCGCATCAGCCAGGATCACCAGGGGAAACTCCAATCCCTTCGCCTTGTGGATGGTCATGAGCCGGACTACGTCCTCGGACTCCTCTGCTAACGGGGACTCTCCTTCCTCAGTCTCGGCGGCTTCCATCTTCTTTAGGAACCGGACGAAGGAGCGCAAAGTCATCAGCCCCTGCTGCGCCAGAGAGCGCGCCATCTCCACGATCTTAAGAAGATTGGCTACCTTTTGGTCACCCTGCGGCTTTAGATAGAAGAAGGGCAGAATCCGAGCTGTTTCGTAGAGCTTCAGGATAAAAAGGGGCACTGGCATCTCGTTCCTGAAGGCATGAAGTTCGCGCAGGACGCGAAAAGCGTTTTGGAGAGACTCTGGCATTCCCGCAGTTTCAGGTCCGACTTCTAGGTAATCCCAGGAAAGACCACTGCGGGAGAAAAGGAAGAGATCCTCGTCAGAAGCGGAGAAGAAGGGGGAACGGAGTGCCGCAGCCAATGCCACCTCGTCTTTCGGATTGTCGATCGCGCTCAAAACCGCCAGCAGAGCCCCCATTTCCTGACGGCTGTAGTATCTTCTCCCACCAGCCACGCGGTAGGGGATCTCGAAGTCGCGAAACTCCTCCTCGTAAAGATCCATCGCCTCCTTGGCGCGAAAGAGGATACCGATGTCGCCGTAGGCTATTTTCCTTTTTCTCCCGTCCCGCCGGTCCCAGACTGGCCACCCCTCCGCTACAACTCTATGTAAGAAGGCTGCCACGGTTCGGGCCTCCGCCGTGCGCAGCTCGCCAGCGCTCGCCTTGCCGACGGGAATTCGCGGCGCCAAAGGCAACAGCAGCACCGAAGCGCCTCCTCTTTTCGGCACTGAAGCGATGATCGGGCGGTAGGCGGGCTGGTAGAAGCCCTCCGCCGACGGCCGGATGAGACTCGAGAAGAGACCGTTAACCCAGTCGACCACCTGGGGACGGCTGCGGAAATTGAGCGCGAGGTCAAGCACCGCGCCCTGCCGCGAAAGGATCTTTTCGGCAGCGTGATAGGTCTCGATATCCGCCCGGCGGAAGCGGTAGATCGACTGCTTGGGATCGCCGACGAGAAACAGCTTTCCGGGTTTGAGCTGGACTTGAGCCCAATGGCTCGCACGTGGCGATTTCTCGGCGAGGAAAAAGACGATCTCCACTTGAAGCGGATCCGTGTCCTGAAATTCGTCCACCAAAATATAGTCAAAACGTCCTTGAAAATAGCCCCTCACCTCGAGATTCGTTTTGAGCAGCTCGCATGTGCGGTGGAGAAGATCGAGAAAATCGAGACAGCCTCGCTCTCTTTTGACCGTTTCATAATGGCGCACGTAGCCGGTGAGGTGGTTGAGCAGGGCCACGGCCAGGTTGTGACGCACCCCGCTCATAAGCCTTTCGTAGCTCTCCTTGACCTCTGCAAGCCGCTGCTTGACCGCGGCCAGGGCCTCCTTAGGAAACCAGTTTCTTTGGTTTCCATCGTTGGGGCGCAGAGCGAGTGGACGAGCTATGAGCTTCCTCAGGGATGCTTCCTGCTCCAGTCCGTGACAGCTCTCCTTCAGGGATTTGATCTGAAGCCAACCCCGATCCGTCTGATCCCTGCAGGCCCGTTGCAGCTCCTCGAGCCTAGGGAGGTTTTGGCAAAGGCAGCGAAAAAAGGCTTCACTGTCGTCCTCGATAGGCGGAGGGATTCTCAGCACATCCCGGTGGTGGACCAAGAAGTTTCCCAGACGGTTGAGGTCTTCGACGCGGATTCCCAGACCCAGGGCCTCTGCCAAAACGCCGCCCGCCTGGTCCATCTCTCGCGCGAGCCACTCCTCCCAGCTCTGGTTCAACAGGATGTTCGCGCCAATCTCATCCAGGACCTCAAAGCCCGGCTCCACTCCCGCCTCGATGGGTCTTTCCCTAAGAAGGGTGGCGCAAAAGGAGTGAATGGTCGATACCTGGGCGCGCTCGATATCGACCAGAGCATCGCGTACGTTACGCAAGTCTTCGCTGTCGAATCCCCTGAGCGCCCGCTCTAGCTCTGCACGCAGCCTTATTTTGAGCTCTCCGGCGGCCTTTTCCGTAAAGGTAATGGCCACGATTCGATTCAGGCTGCTTTTCCCGGACGCGATCACACCAAGGATTCGGGAGACCAGGACCGTGGTTTTTCCCGTTCCTGCTCCCGCGTCCACCAAAAAGCTCTGTCTGAGATCCCTCCCAGCTCGATCGCGAATATCTTGATCGTCTATGACAGTCATCTTAAGGAATCTCTTTGACCCGTTCGAGAAATCTCAGTTGCGGATCCTCGCTCTTTCGCTCGTAGAGCACTTGCGCAGCATGGCCGCAAATCAGAGGGTAGCGACAGGAACTGCAGGAGGCAGGTCTGGCTGGATAGAAGCCCCGGCAGATTCCCCTTATCAGCTCTCTCAGGATGCGCTGCAGTGTTTTTAGTTTGGTCTCCCATTCCTCCGTCGTAAAGAGAACGCGCCGGAATCGACTTCGCGGGGAGACGTGGTAGTAAGCCGCGTTGCAAGGCTTAGCTCCAATTAGGCGTTGGCCTGCAGCATAGAGGTAGATGGGAAGTTGGAGGGCCTCGCCTCCTCGGAATGCTCCATCCTCGAAGACGTCGAGTTTCCCGGTCTTGTAGTCGATGATCCTGGCGCTCAGCCAATCGGCAGAGAGGTCGATCCGGTCGATCCGGCCGTTTAGCGTGATCGCTCGTTCCGGGGTGAGAGGGAAGGCGCATTCAAAGTTCTCTTCAAAGTAGGTGGGAGCAAATCCCTCCGTGTCGTTAAGCTCCGCCGCGATAAAATCCCGCAGCGCCTCCATAATCCTCATCTTCTCCAGGGTCCAGAGAAGCGGATATCCAGTCGGTTTTTCCGCCTCGAAGCTCGCAAACACCGCTTGGGTCGTCTGCTCCATAAGAGACTCCAGGTAGGCCCGTTCTCGGGCAGCCAAGGGGAGCTTTTTTTCTTCTTTGAGCCGGGAGAAAAAGAGATAGAGGACCTCGTGCACCAAGGAGCCGCGGTCTTGGGGTGAGATGGCGTCCAGAGGGTCCGTCTCTTCCAATCTTCTCAGCCGCAAGTGAGACTCAATAAAGTAGCGGTAAGGACAGCGCGCATAGGTTTCCAGGCTGGTGGGTGAAAAGCTAACTCGCTCTGCGCCGAAGAGGCGATCCAGTTCGGCCAGCGCCTGCCTGCCTTTGAGCACCCCATCAAATTCCGTGAAACGCCTCTCCCCCCAGCGGCTCGCCTCTGCCTGCAGCGATCGAGAAAAAAAAGGCGAGAGTTCGGAGAGGTAGTCGAGCGGCGCCAAACTTCTCGCCTCAAGCGCCGCGTTCGCCTGGTTGAGATCATACTCCAGAGCGGTCAATGACTCCGAGGTGGAGTGGGGGAAAAGGCGCGACAGCGGCACCCGCTCAAGCAGGCGCCACTGCTCGAAGTCGGAGAAGTCACCAGCCCTTCCCACGACCGCCTCCATGAGGCGGAGGAGAAAGAAAGAAGGGATCCGCTCACGAGCGGTGAACGGCTCCAAACGGGGGAAGCTCAGCAGGATGCGCTCTTGCGCGCTCATGAGAGTCAATGAAAAGAGCAACCGCTCCTCGTCGAAGCCTTGCTCTTTCTGGGGCAATTCCTTTTTTAAGGTCTCGCTGAGATATTGCCTTTCCCGGTCCAAGAGCACGGGGTCTTGGCGGTGCATAAGCGGAAATAGTCGCTCGACCATGCCGGGAACAATCACTCCTTTGAAGGGGATGCCTCTCGCGGACATGAGGTCGCCGATAAAGACGCCTTCCTTGGCGAACGAGTCGGCCTGCTCTCGGGCAGAGGTCAAGGTCGATTCTACAGCCTGGAAAAAGAGATCGAGATCGATCTCTTCTCCCAGAAAGTCGTGACTCGATAAATTTTCGATCTCGTCCGCGATCTTTTGCATGGAGGCCGAGGGAATAAAGAGCTCGCGTAGGAGCCCGGCCAAGTTGGATGCCAGTTCGCTCCAGGAGCCGCGGCGGGGGATTTTCTCAAGAAGGCGCAGGAACAGCGCCATAAAATGGATCAATGCCTCGATCGACTCGCCTTCCTCTCGGGCTCGACTAAGGAGGCGAGGGAGCCGTGCCTGCCACTCCTCTATCCCTCTCACGATGCCCGCCTGCAGGGAAAGGAGATCCCAGAGAGCGGGATTGGCGTGGGATGCCTTCAGGCCGAGGATGCGCTCAAAGGAAAGAGGGGCGAAGGTGAGAAATTCCACAACGCTGGTGCGGCTAAAATCCTCCCGGACGATCTTGAAGATGAGCCTTAAGCTCTGCCCCTCGCGAGTCTCCCACAGCGGGATGCCCCCGTGGAGGTAAGAAGGAATGCCCGCATGGGAGAAGGTCTCTGCCAAGATCGCGGCATAGGGTTCCGCAGAGCGTAAAAGGATGCCGATCTCCGAGAACTTAAAACCTCTCTCCTTCACCCACCTGAGACACCTGCGGGCGATCTCAGCGGCCTCCCGCCCTTCTCCGGGCGCCGAGATGAGTTCGATATGGCCTTCGGCGATCTCCTCATCAGGCGGCTTGCGGAAGGGGCTAAAGATGGAGCGGGATATTTTCCGCAACGCTGACTCCGCTCCCTCGGCAGCCTCGTTTTCCAACGGCACGTGCTCGCAACCCAGATTTTTTAGCCAGGTTAAGGTCGGCAGAGCATAGTCGAACGCCGGTCCATCGATCCACGGAAAGAAGAAAAGCGCTTCCCGTTTTTTCAGCATGGCCTCGATGAGCTTTCGTTGCAAAGAGTTGAAGTCGTAGAAGCCGTAAAAAAAGAGAATAGAATCGGGAAGCAGATCTTGCGCTGATGCGCTTTCATCGAGCAGGTCGTTGCGGTCGAACAGTTCCGTTTCCCTGAGGTACTCGCGGTAGCGCGAGTAAATCCCAGCAAGTTCTCTAAGCTTGTGCCCGCCTTCCTTGGGCGTGGCAAAGCGAGCGGCCCAGGACTCCAATTCCTCAGGCTCGATCAGCGCCTCCCTGATATCTGCCAGGGTGGAGTAGATGGAACGGCGGAAGGTGGGATGATCCTTGGCCTCGTCGAAATACCCGGCCGCTGGCACGGCTTCCCGGATCGCCTTCCTCAAGATGAGCTCTTCCAGCAAGGGAGTGGCCGCCCTTTTCCCGGCACGGAGCAATTTCGTGCCAATAAGGAGTTCGGCGAGATCGACCAGGGTGAGGAAGTGAAGGTTGGCGTGGCCCAAGCCCGTTGCGCGGGCCAGACCGCGCTGTAGGTGTAAGGCCAGCAGGTTTCCAGGAACGACGACAAACCCCGGAGTGAGCGGGTCGGGGCGGGCGTGGACGAGCCCAGTAAGACAAGCATCCTCTAAGGTTCGCAGACAACCGCTAGTGAAAACCTTGCAACCCACGAGCTGAGATTAACACAACCTCCATGAGGGTCAAAGTTTTAAGTTGCAAATCTCAAGCCAAAGTTTTAAACAGAGGACGGTAGCTCCCACTCGGGCATGCTTTTTAGACGTAAGAATCAAAGCGTATTTCTTTCTGTTCTGTTCTTGCTCCTGTTTGTGGTGGCGAGTCCCTGTTCTGCCGAGCAAGGTGGAAGGGGGATCGTAGTCTCGGACAATGAGCTGGCCACTAAAGCAGGCATGGAGATCCTTCATCGGGGTGGCAACGCGGTCGATGCCGCGCTCGCCACGGCCTTCACCCTCGGGGTGGTCAACCCGGCCTCATCGGGTTTGGGAGGGGGAGGCTTTATGGTGATCTATCAAGCCAAGGAAAAGAAGGCTCATGCACTGGATTTCCGCGAAACAGCTCCCGCGGCGGCACGCCGGGAACTCTACCTAAAGGCAGGACGGTCCGTTCCCGATCTGAGCTTGACCGGGCCGCTTGCCGTTGCTGTCCCCGGTCAGGTCGCCGGCCTTGCAGAGGCCTTGAAGCGGTTCGGCAGTTTGCCGCTATCCACGCTCCTGGCACCGGCGATCCGTTATGCGAAGGAGGGATTCCCGCTGCACGCACACCTTCGCTACGCGGTGGAGCGTCATCTCCCCTCGCTCCGCAAGTTTCCGGATCTTGGCCGAGTCTTCCTTGCGGGAGGGGACGAAATCCCCTCGCAGGGCGAAAGGATCCGCCAGCCGGAATTGGCGGAGACCCTTAAATCCGTTGCCGCAAAAGGGTCGCAAGTCTTCTACCAGGGATGGATCGCTCAGGCCGTCGTGGATAGGTTAAAGAAGGGGGGTGGCGTCTTAACCCTTGAAGATCTGAAGAGCTATAGGCCCGTGTGGAGAGAGCCTATCATTGGCAGCTACCGCCGCCAGCTAGTCATCACCATGTCTCCCCCGAGCTCGGGAGGGATCGCCCTGATTCAGATGCTCAACGTGCTGGAGGGCTACCAACTCAGCCTCCTTCCCCATGACTCTGCCACCTACCTTCACCTCTTGGCGGAGGTCATGAAGCACGCCTTTTCCGACCGGGCACAGTATCTGGGAGATCCAGATTTCGTTCAAGTTCCGATCCAAAAGCTCATATCGAAAGAGTACGCCGCCCGGACTCGTAGCCAGGTCTCTTCAGTTCGGACGCGCCCCGCCAGTTTTTATGGTCCTGGCTCCGTCAAGCCAGAGCAGGGAGGAACCACGCATTTTGGGGTCTTAGATCGAGCCGGCAATGCCGTGTCGTGTAGCTTGACCATCAATACCCAATTCGGCTCAAAGGTCCTGGTGCCCGGAACAGGGATCATACTCAACAACGAGATGGATGATTTTTCCATTCACCCGGGGATGCCCAATGTCTATGGATTGATCGGCACCGAGGCCAACTCCCTTCAGCCTAAGAAGAGACCATTGAGCAGCATGACGCCGACCATCATCCTGCAAGACGACCGTCCCGCTCTGATCATAGGAGCTTCCGGGGGCCCGCGCATCATCAGCGCTACGCTGCAGGGCATCGTCAATGTTCTGGATTTTCACATGCCGCTAAAAAGAGCGATAGAATCTCCCCGCATCCATCACCAGTGGATACCGGATGAGCTTGTAGTAGAGAGCAAGATTTCGCCAAGCACGCGCAGCTCTTTGGAGCGGAGAGGGCACGCGGTCAAGGAGAAAAACTCCTTGGGGGTGGCGCAGGCCATTCTAGTCAAACGGGGGAAGATTACCGGGGAGGCTGACCCGAGAAAGCTGGAGAGGACTCCCCTCGCGCAGTAGCGGTTGATTTCATTCATCCTTTATCCTAACATTTCTTTGAAAGCGCGACTCATCATTCACCAAGGAGGAACCCATGAGGCGTCTTAAGGTAGTTTTCACGCTTGTCTCATTGCTTGCCCTTGTCTCTTACCAAGCTACGAGTTCTTGGGCTCAGGGGAGTCCCGATCCCAAGCTGATAGAGGGGGCGAAGAAAGAGGGAGAGGTCGTGTGGTACACCACCATGACTCTGGATCAGAGTAAACAGGTTGTGGATCGCTTCCAGCAGAAATACCCCTTCATCAAGCCGACTCTGTTCCGCACAGGGGGTGGCCCTCTGCTCAACAAGATCCTCACAGAGGTGAGGGGCGGAAGGCATGCCTTCGATGTCATTGTGGGTCGAGGCGAGATGGTCCTTCCGCTTATGGAGAGAAAACTTCTGGCCGCCTACAACTCACCTGAGACCAAGATGATTGACGAAGACCTGGTGGACAGAGAAGGCTACTGGACAGCCTATTACGTGAATAGTTATGTCCTGGGTTACAATACCAAGCAGGTAAAAAAGGCTGATGTCCCGAAGACCTATGAGGAACTTCTCAATCCCAAGTGGAAGGGAGGGAAAATCTCCGTTGATACCGAGGCCTACGGCATGCTTCAGGGCCTCATCCGGGTGTGGGGAAAAGAAAAGGCAGTTTCTTATTTTAAAAGGCTGGCGGCCTTGGATCCCGTCGCGAAGCGGGGCAACACCGAAAGAGTCCAGCTTACCTTAGCCGGTGAGTACGAGCTTATCATCGCATACAACCAGACGATCCAGAGAATGACCTCCAGGGGAGCCCCGATCGACTGGGTGGCTTTGGAGCCAGCGGTGGTCCAGGTCAATCCGGTCATGCTGGCGGCTAAGGCACCCCATCCCAATGCTGGCAAGCTCTTGATCGACTTCCTCCTTTCGAAGGAGGGCGCGGAAATGCTCAGAAGCTTCCAGCGCATCCCCGTGCGCAAAGACGTGGAGGCGGATCCGCCGCGGCTCATGAGGGGCTACAAACGAGTCTTGGAGCACCCCGAGGACTACAAGAACTTCGACGAGACTGTAAAGCTATATCTGGAGATCTTCAAGCTGCGCTGATTGCCGGACCCATAAACTTCGCCTAACTTCGTTTATCGCCCCTCGTCTCCCTGCGACGTACTTCTCAAGTACGCCTCAGTCGGCTCGGGGCTCGCGCCTTGTTATGCTCGTTTCTTGGTCCGGCACGATGGATTGCACTAGGAGCTAAAGGGATTCTTGAGCATGATGGTCTCTTCCCTGCCTGGGCCAACGGAGACCAAGACCATCTCTGTGTTAAGGATTTCTTCCAGCCGGCGAATATATTTTTGCGCGTTCTTCGGGAGATCAGAAAGTTTTCTGGTGCCCGAAAGGGGCGTACCCCAGCCGTCCATCACCTCGAATACGGGCTGAGCGCGCTCCAAAACGCACAGGCTGGATGGGAACTCGTAATAGGTCGCACCGTCTGCCCGGTAGGCGGTGCATATTTTAATCTCTTTGAATCCAGTCAAGACATCGAGTTTGGTTAGAGCGATGCCGGTCATCCCGTTGATGCGCACGGCGTAGCGCACACCGACAGCGTCAAACCAACCACACCGGCGCGGCCTTCCCGTAGTAGCCCCGAACTCGTCCCCTTCCTGTTTTAGCTTCTCCCCCTCAGGACCCTTAAGCTCGGTGGGGAAAGGGCCGCTTCCCACTCGGGTCGTATAGGCCTTCGAGATGCCGATGATCTGATGGATGTTCTGAGGCCCCACTCCAGCGCCTGAGCAGACGCCTCCAATCCCCGTATTGGACGAGGTGACGAACGGATAGGTTCCGTGATCCACATCGAGCAGTGTCCCCTGAGCCCCCTCAAAGAGCACCCTCTTGCCGGCCTTCATTTCGCGGTCGAGTAAAAGCGCTGTGTCGGTGACGTATCCCTTAAGCTTCTCTCGGTAGCCGCAGTAGGTGTCGTGGATCTCGCTAAAGCTCAGGGTCTTCTCTTTGAGGATCGCCTTGAGATAGATGTTCTTCTCTTCGATATTGTGCCTGAGCTTCTCGCGGAACGTCTCCTCCTCCGTGAGATCGATAAAGCGGATTCCGGTCCGGGCCACCTTGTCTTCGTAAGCCGGACCGATGCCGCGTCCGGTCGTGCCAATCTTTCCCTTGCCTCTCAGCCTCTCCCGGGCAAGGTCGATGGATTTGTGGTAGGGCATGATGAGGTGGGCCTCCTCGCTGACCCGCAGCAAAGAGTCATCCAGAAGGTGCCCTCTTTCTTTGAGTCCTTGGATCTCTTCTAAGAGAGCTTGCGGATCCACCACGACGCCGTTTCCGATCACACAGAGTTTATTCGCGTGAAGGGCCCCGGAGGGAATGAGGTGCAAGACGGTCTTCTGTCCGTCAACAACAAGCGTGTGGCCGGCGTTGTTGCCGCCCTGGAAACGGACGACGATGTCGGCGTCGCGGCTGAAGAGATCGACGACCTTGCCTTTGCCCTCATCTCCCCATTGGGCTCCGATCACAGCGACGTTGGCCATAACTTTATCGCGCCAATTGGTGAGTCAAAATCCGAAATCCGAAGCTCGAAATCCGAAACAAATTCAAAATTCCAGTTTCCAAATCCAAAACTATCTGGTTTTGAATTTTCTTTTTTTGGTCATCGGGATTTGTTTCGTGCTTCGAATTTCGAGCTTGGAGCTTTCCTTTATAGTTAGAGTTTCACCAACTGGGCGGTAACAATATGAGGCAGCCGGCGCAAGGCTTCGAGGGTCTCCTTGGGCACGGCGTCGTCCACATGGATGAAGGAGATCGCCATTCCGCCCACCTTCTCCCGGCCTAACTCCATGCCCGCGATGTTGATCCCTTTCTGGCCCAGCAGAGTGCCGACCGCGCCGACAACGCCAGGCACATCCCGGTTGTGCAGGACCAGGATGTACCCTTCAGGGACCGCCTCGAGGTAGAAGTTATTGACCTTGACGATTCTCGGGTTGTTGCTCCCGAAGATGGCCCCTTCGACCTCGAGCTGTTTGTCTTTGGTCTTGACCGTTACCGTAATGGAGCTGGCAAAATCGCTGGGGCGGCTGCTCTTCGATTCCACGATTTTGATTCCGCGCTCGCGCGCCACCACGGGGGCATTGACGTAGTTGACGCCCGACTCCATCACCGGGGTTAGGATCCCCTTAAGAACCGCAAGGGTGAGAGGTGCCACATCGTATTGGGTCACCTCACCTGCGTAGTCGATCTGCACTTCCTTGGGAAACGCCGCCAACATCTGGACCTGAAGGCTTCCAAGCTTTTCGCCCAAACTGAGATAGGGGCGCAGCGCGTTGAGGAGCTCCGGGCTGACCGACGGGAGGTTGACCGCATAGCGGATGATCCCTCGGGTGAGAAAATCGACCATCTGCTCGGCCACGGCGATGGCGACATTGAGCTGGGCCTCGTCCGTCGAGGCCCCGAGGTGCGGG
>Ga0137796_10001447_pt1 | contig 13562 bp, 7 predicted proteins | sample OV2TP3_FD_97704 | JGI IMG/M metagenome (GOLD analysis project Ga0137796, IMG submission 97704)
GACAGGTTATGGGATACTTACGACCTTATCAATAAATTGATGTAGCTTTATTTATGCAAGCCTATATAAAAGAAGAGATCAAGCCCGAGGCAATACCACAACCTGCCGACCTCCCCCAAAAAAGCCGCTGGTTCTTTGCCCGCAAATAGAAAAGCCGAATCTCAGGCTCCCTGCCCTTCGCCGCTGCTTCGTACAATTTTGGGTTAAAAATTAATGCTGGCTTCATCTTCCCTTAATCTTTCCTCTGTTATAAAAAGCCACAAATTAAAATCTTAACTTACGAAAGGCTCATCCCGTTAACAGCGCTAGGAGCCTCGTTCGCCTCGGTGAGCCATCGGCAAGACGGCTCATTTCCAAAAAGGAAATGAAAAAAAATGAGGGGAGAGAATTATGAGAAAGACTTTAAAACAAAATGATAAGCGACGCACGGCCTTACGAGTGAGTCAGTTAATCTTTTGCCTCCTATTAGCCCTTGGCTGCCAGAGGCAGGAATCAATGCCAGAAGGAAATCAACAGACCCCTCCTTTAAAATCAGACATCGAGAGTTCTTCCGGAACGGATCAGGGAACATTAGGAACGGAAACGACTCCCGGGACAACGCGAACTCCAACGACCGGAGAAACTCCGGGGACAAGCGGCGAAACTTCCGGAATGAACCTGATGAATCAAGATAGGAACCAAGATCAAACCGGGGGCTCACGGAGAGACGAGGACGAAGATATGCTGAACGATGATACGATGGAAGATCAAGAGGCCAACGAAACGATCACGAATAATGCCCTCATAAATTTGGATTTCTAAGGCCACCCTTGTCCAATTCTGGCTAGCCTCGGCTTCGCCTCATCGAAGCCGGGCCGCGCGGCCAGAATTGGAGATCGTATAAAAAATCCCGGGCAGGGATTCATTTCGGCAAGGCAAACGGCGTCGAGGCGATCAACTCCTGACCGCTTTCATCAACGGCCTTGATCCTTAAAATCCAATCTGCACTTCCCCGCAGAACCTCTTGTACATTCAAGCGGGCAAGGTGCTGGTAATCGAACTGTTCACGAAAAGGCCCAGCCACGGTTTTAAATTTTGCGGCGTTCTTTCCCTTGCCGACTTCAAGGGTAAACTCCTTTAGGCGGCCACGCACCGTTCCATAAACGTCCACGGAGATCACCTTGTCATCGGCATCGCGGTTGACCCGTAGATTCGTAAACATCACCATCAAATCTTGACCGGCCTCGGCTCTCAGGGCTGCTGCCGCATTCAAAACTCCTGCGCCGGTCAGGCCGTCCCATCCGGCCTCATTCATATCGGTCGCTGTGGCCAAGATGATGTCAGCCACGTGACTGTTGGTTAAGCTCGGATTCTTGGCCCAAATCAAAGAGGCGGTTGCCGCCACCATTGGTGTCGAGAATGAGGTCCCATCCTGTTTATAGTATCCAAACTTACGCACCGATGGCAGAACATGTTTGTTGTCTTTCGAACACAGAGAATAAATCTGCTCGCCGGGCGCAAGCAGCCCTAAATTCGGTCCCCAGTTGGAAACCGTGGAGCGCACCCCGCTATAATCGATCTGGCCGACCGAAAGCGCGTGCTTGGACGAAGACGGGCCAAAGGTCATCAAGTTCTCATTGTTGTTTCCAGCGGCAATCACGACCAACGTGCCCATTGCATGCGCCCGTTCCACCGCCTGCTCTTCGAGTTTGGAGATGTTTCTTCCTCCCAAACTGACGTTAATGACTTTTGCGCCGTGATGGACCGCATAGTTGATCCCGCGGTAAATCGTCAGACTGTCGGTCTCGCCTTCGTCGTTGGCGACCTTAACAGGCATGATGACGGCTCCGGGATTGATACCAGCGATCCCCACCCCATTGTTATATTTCGCACTGATGATCCCGGCAACGAAAGTGCCGTGTCCCCGAACATCGGTAAAATCATGGTTTTCATCCAGGAAATTCCAGCCGTGGATGTCATCGACAAATCCGTTTTTATCATCGTCAATATTGTTGGCGGGAATTTCCTGAGGATTGGTCCAGATATATTGAGGGGCATCCTCATGGGCCATATCCAAACCCGAATCTACCACCGCCACCACAATGTTTTTGGCATTGGCATCGACGACATTCCAGGCCGAGTGCGGATCATCCCAAGGGGTATAGCCGATTTCCCGAAGCGCCCACTGATCCTTGATTTCCATCTTCTCTTTGGGGCTCGAGGCGCCCAGACCCATAGCGCCCAAGAGATCGGTCGGCGCCTTGCCACCGCCTCCCAGGATGCCCAATAATTTCTTTTTTTTCTTAACCGGCCCTTCCTGATATAAGGGATCGTTGGGAAGAACGACCGGTTCCGGGGTCTTCCCTTTTTTCTTCTTGGCTGCGGCCTTGCCGATGAGCTGATCCGCCTTGGCCTTAATCCGGCTGATTTGGGCCGCGTGCGCCTCTAGGGCGCTCAAGGGCAACCCGGTAAACTTCTCAGCATACCGGGCAAAATCGAATCCGCTTTTCTGGATCAACGCATCGCTTAAGTGTTGGGCGGCTCCCAGCTTCTCGGTCAGGATGCTGGGATTGAGCTTCAGCATGTTTTTGGTAATGGTATCGACTAGCCGACCAACGACGTCGTAGACCTTAAGGACCTTCTCCCGGCCTTCGTTGCCGCAGGCCACAATCGGCCCGGAGATAGCGGGATTGCCGGCTTGATCTGCGGCCTTCATCTGGGCTTCCGTTGCGATTTCATTTTCCCGTCTGGCTTTATCTTTCTTGCGTTCACTGCTCGTTCCGCTGATGTCCGTGCTCGTCGGCAGGCCCTGGGCTGCGGCGTCTTGATCGGCTGCTTTCAAAACATTGCCAAAGCAATCGGCTCCGAAACTTCCTGCGGAAGACAAACCGCCGGCCAAAAGGCCCGAAAGATTCTCCATCCGGACTTTGCCCAAGCTGGCCAGTCCCAACGGCCCTGATCCGATGTTAAAGCCACCCAGAAAATCGGTTGCAGATTTCAGCTCTCCAAGAACATTGGGAATCCTTCCGGTGGCCGGATCGACTTTCGCCAAGGCCATGATCGAGGTCGGTTTAAAACCATCTTGTTTTCCCTTGTCCAAAACAAATCGTCCCAAGGGTGTTTCGATAATAATCACGATATAGGTGATCTCGATTTCCTTAATATTCATACAAGCATAACAGCGTTGGGTCGAACCCTGCTCGCGGGTCTGCATGGTCGGGACAATCTTGCAGCTTTGCGTGTCAACATCAAGGGGGAGGCAGGCCATCGCCGGACATTTTCCGCTGCACGCGGGATCCGATGAGTATCCGCAGCCTTCACAAAAAGAAACAATTTCCTCTTTAGGGCCGCAGTTATGGCAGATGACCGTCTTTCCCTCATATGTTTCCTTATGTTCGAAACACTGTTGATTGCTTTGACAGGCTGCGGGTCCGCATCCGCCTGGCAAACCGTCCATACATTTCACATCCTTGGGCATCACGCATTGATAGCAATCCAAGGCAAAGCCGGGATCGGGCTTGCCATCGCGGTCCTGATCCCAATCCGGCGGATTATCCACATCGCCGGGCGGCCCCCCGCGGGCGTCATCCTCCTCTTTCTTTTTCTTGTCCCATTCGGCGCGCTCTTCATCAGAAATCTCACCATCGCCGTCTTTGTCTTTCTGTTCAAAATCTTTTTCTTTAAAACCAGTGACATTGCCGTCAGCATCGGTCTCGATATTCCAATCAGACCAGTCCTGAGGACCGGAATCGTTGGGATCGCCATGGAAACCCTTGGCCTCACTACCGTCGGCGGCCTTGCCCTGCTCTAAATTGCCGAGCATCCGGCTTTCCATGTCACCCTGCGGCCCAGGTTTTCCCGTAACCCCTTCGACAAACTCCTGGTAAGCCTCCCCTCCTGCTTCCACGGCCTGCCAATACTGTTCGGTGAAGGCCTGCTGTTCAGCGGCCGAAGGGTATTGCGGGGCAACATCCTTTTTGGCGGCTTCAGCAATGGATGGAGCCAAAAGTAGGATGAATATCAGAATTGAAAAAAATAAACGTTTCATTGTCACCTAAACAAACGCTGGACCTCCGGGAATTCCGTGGTACCAAAAGGATAGAAGGCAATATCATGAGGACTATCAAGCCCCATGGCCGCGGCATCAATGGTATCGCCAAATTCTTCAAAAATAACCCCGCGCTCTACTTTCGCTAAGTTTTGCTTCAACCCGGGACTAGCCGAATTAAGAAAATCAGCCATGCCTTCCTCGGAAACATTCAGGCGCCTTTGCAAAGCCGAGGCATTCGCCGCTTTTTCCGCTAAATTGGATCCTTTCATCGGCACAATCCCGCCCGGATCAAGAACAACAACGCGCCAGCCGTCCTCGGTTCCGGGAATTTTTTCAAATCCATAATTGCCGGTGTGATTGTCCATCCAGGCAAAACCATTTTTATTGAGCTCATGGGTTGCGTCCGCAAAAGCCTGGGCCTGACCCTCAGTCATTCTTCCCCCGCCCTGTGATTTGAGGAATTTATCGGCGCTGCCATTTTCCACACGTTCGACAACTTCAACGATTTTTCCGTTCAACGGCGAATTCGGATCCGTGACCGTAAAAGGCTCGCCTTTCTCGGCAATGCGAAGGGGGCCATTGGGCCTTTGGATACTCTCCACGGCCTGACGTCCGGCCCTATCTAAGGCCGGCGCCGACTCAATGCCTCCCCGTCCGGGCTCCGTGATACGGATCGCTTTTTTGGGATCCGTCGCATCGGCATAAACAGTGCTCGTTGAGCCATGCCCTAATTCTTCCCCTGTCTTAAGAGTAACTTGCCGGCCGTCTGGAGTGATAACGGTGGCTTGTGAATTGGGACCAATTCCTCCGCGTGGGGGAGTCGTTGGGGCTTCGGGCGTTTTGGGCGCTTCCGGCGGACCACGGCTAGACGGCGCATCACGAGGACTGCTGCCCGGCACATCATCAACTTTTGTTACCGGCGTACGACCCGTCCCAGCGACATCATCAACTGCCAAGCCAGGAGGCTCAAAAGGAGGAAATCTTTGCGTATCATCCAACGGACTTCCGGCTGTGCCAGCACGGGCGGCGTCATCTATTTTTGTGCCGGCCCGGGCCCGGGTGGCATCGTCGATTTTTGTTCCCGCGGTGGCGACGTCATCAACCTTGCCAGCTGCCCGGCCAAGGTCGGCGGCCTCATCCGCGCCTCTCATCAGGGTTCCGGCTTTGCCGACAGCGCCCGCGATGACCGCATCAGCGACCACCACATCACCAGCCACCTTGCCGCCAAATTCCGCTGTGGCCCAATCGATATCGCCACTTCGCTGCAGCTCGGTCAATTTATCATCAATGGCCTTGCCGCCGGCCACAACGAGTTTGATCAAACCGTCGAAATTCGCATTGCTGCCGATGCCTGTCAGGGCGTTATTGATCGTATCCAGATTCTCCGTCCCAAAGATGCCTCCTTCTTCAAATCCGAGATCGACGGCAACGCCTTCACCGATCGTATCCAAGGCCTCCCAGCCCAATTCGGCCAGGCCCTTGACCGCCGAGCCGACACCCTGGGCCACGCCCCAGGTGAAGGCCACCGATTTTTTAGCCATGACCAACGGATTTAAATTATGGACGTATTCTTCTCCCAGTGATTCCGCGAAGAGCCTGACCATGGATTTGTCCGCATCGCGGTTCATCATGCCGTTGGCCACCATGGCCGTCGATTGAATGACTCTCTGGCGGTCTTCCTCGGAGAATGGGGCGGGCTTTAGAACCGTTTCCTTTTTGGCGCGAAGATCATCAACGGCGGAGCGCAGGTTATTCACCCTGGCCTTCAGATCCTGAAGCTGCTGATTCTGTTCGCGGGTGCGCGTCGTGCCGGCCTTTTCCAGATCCGCGATGGTCTTCTCAGCGCTGGTGATTTCGTTTTGAATCAAGCCCTCGTATTCGCCCAGCTGTTTCGCCAGGCTTTCTGGGCTGCTGGGGCCGGCCCCTTCATAGCCGTTACGATATTCCAGCTCCCAGAGGTCATCTTTAAGGCGGCTGATTTGGCGGTCCATGGCCTCCTGCCATTCGGCCTGGCCGCGTTTGAGATTCTCGATCTGTGTACGAAGTTCATCGGCGCGGTCGCTATCGCCCCCGGCCTCGGCTTTTTTAAGATCCTCTTCCAGGCCCCGGACAATCGATTCAAAAGTTTCATTGCGGATGGCGTTGGTCTGTTCCCGGTCTTTGAGCTCACTGTATTTCTGATAATATTCGTCGATCCGTACGACTTCCGCTCTACGGCGGGAACTTTCGTTGACGGACCAGAGCCGGCGCTGATAGTCAGCTCTAAGCTTCTCGATTTCTTCCCGGTACTGGCGTTCCAGCTCGCGCAATCTCTTGGCGAACTGATTGCGCATGTCTTTAAGCTCATTGATTCTTTTCTGGCGCTCCCGGGTTTTGGCCTCGGCATCATCTTCATCCATCCGGCCTTGGGCGACCTCATCGTTAAATTGTTTGATCTCGGCCTCGAGCTGGTCGATCTCGCGGTTAATCGTTTCCAGACGTTGCCGGCGGCCTTCAAAGACATCCTTGGCTTCCTGGAGCTTGTCTTTAAGCGCATCGGTCGCTTCTTTGAGTTTTTTGAGCTTATATTCCTGCTCGGTGTGGCGCATCTCAGCCGCATAATCTCTGGCCCGCGGACGGGTCCGTTCGTATTCCTCCTGGCGCTTTTTGGCCTCGGCCTCCTTTTGCTGGCGCTCGAGCTCCTTTTGCTCTTCTTCGCCAACACGTTTTTCGAGATATTCTTTTTCCCTGGTCATGCTTTCGAGCTGACGCTGGGCTTCCTCCTTGGTGTATTCACCCTCATTGGGATCGGCGATGATGTCTTCCCGGCTCTGGGCGCGTTCCTGGGTTTCCTCCAGCCATTTGCGGTAGAAAGAGATTTCGGGATTGTCCGGAGGCTTGGGAGGATTTTCCGGAGGCTTCGGCTTCTCATCGGTAGGCTCCGGCGGTTGTGTCGGTGCCGTTGTGGGAGGGGCCTGCGGAGGCTGTTGGGTTTCTTCATCTCCTTTGCTGCTGTCGGTTCCTTTTGCCCCTTCGTCGGGTTTGGCGTCCGGGCCGGCAACCGCTCCAGCTCCGGTGCCTGGCTGGGCGGGGGTTCCTCCCGGAGGATCGGCCTTTTTGCCATCGGTGCCGCTGGGAGGCTGTCCGCCTTGACTTGTGCCGCCCTCTTTCCCTTGGTCAGCCCCTTCGCCTGGCTGACCTTCTTGTTGACCACCCTGCTGACCGCCTTGAGGTTGATCTTGGCCACCCCCTGGCGGCGCTCCCGGTGGGCCCGGCGGTTGAGGTGGTTTCGGAGCACCGGGAACGTTCTTTGCCACTTTTTCACAATCTCCCGGATCAGGACAATCCGCTTTGCAGTCCGAATACCAGGTATATCCCCACTTCAAATCCTCGCACGAGGGCGGAGGCGGCGGTCTCTGGCATTTATAACAGTGGATAAATTCCGGCGTGCCGTCCCATTCGGTTTCCTTGTACTTTCCCTTATAGACGCATTTGCCGTCCCAGCAGCCCAGACGGCAATTCGTTAGCGTCATGGTGTCGTCGCCGACTTTCTGCCAGCACAGATCCGGGCGCTGTTTGCAATGCGTGCACTGGAGAAATTCTTTATTCGGACCCCAGGTTCCAAACGGCTCGCAGTAAAGCATCGGATCGGAATGGCAGACCCCGCCCGGGGCACACCACGGATGGTCCGCCGGCCACGCACCCACGTCCCAGCAGGAATCCGGCGAGCCCGAGGGGCATTCATAGCAATCCACGCCGCCGACCTCTTCCTTCCAGCGGCACACCCTGCGGCAATCCTTGGCGCAATCCTGCAGCGTGCTTAAATCCTCGGTCTTAGCGGCCACACAAACATCGTGACCGGCGGCTTCTGATACGCTAACAATCTCCCGCCCGGTTCCAGCATCGATCTTTGACTTGCGGAAATAATCTTCCGTCTCCTTGAGATCGGCTTCGGTATTTTTAAAATCTTTAAGGACATCACCGAAATATTTTTGCGTGTTTTGCAGATAAAGGTCGACTTGCTTTAAGTAGTCCAGCTGATGGGAGGCGTGAGACTTGTTGCCTTTGACATACTCTCGCAGATTGGAAAGGTATTGGCGGGTTCTCTCGACAGTCTGCGTTCCCTCCACACCCTGGCGCTTCAGGTCCCCGGCCATGGCTTCAAACCGACCCGAGACGTCCTGGACGTGCTTGGTCAATCGATCGAAATACTCGACCGCCTCCCGGCCGTTCTGGCCCATTTCATCGAGGACATCGAACATCCCGTGGAGCAGGCCTTGGTCAAGCTGGACAAAATCTTTCATGCCCTGGACAGCCATTTGCATGCCGCCCGTACGGTCAGCCATGGCATCCGACTGTGTATTGAATTTCCGCGCCAATTCCGGGGTCTGCTCGGAGGCGTTGTATGTGTCGTAGTTTCGCTTGAGCTGGGTTTTCATGCCTTCGATTTCGCCATACATGCCGTTCATATCGGCGTACATACGGTCAGTCTTTTCCGTCAAGGTATCGGCCATCCTCATCATGGTCTGCGGCAGATCTTCTTGGGTCAAGTCGTGGCTGGCCGCGTTGATGATGGCCGGCGAAAGGCCGGCGATCATATCATCGATCTTTAAGGCAATCGTGGCGGGATTTTCATGGGGAGAGGTTTTGTAGGTGTCCAGGGGCTCTAATGCACTGATGGGACCGGCAGGCGACCAAGCCCGATACGATTCCGGGCCCTGAACATCCATGCCGGAATCCTTAAGCTGCCATTTGGACCAGGAAGGCGTAACTTCCAATAGCTTCGAACCAATCTCCACCTGGCGCAGCGGCTTCTCGGCATAAACCAGGGAAAAGGAAATGAATGCGCAAGAAATTAAAAAAAGGAAGGACAAAAAAAAGGAAGAAGTTGAGGCTTTTCGGAATTCAGCTAGGAATGACAAATTTTCTTTCAATTTTCAGTAATATTTATATTTGGGCGAACTCTTCCGAAGTTCGACGCATTGTCAAATAAGGGTCGCTGGCTGAAGAAGGTTCGAACCTGTTTAATAGCTTCGGCCAGCTAAAAGCTATTTCGCACCCATAAAGATTACCATAGCTTTTCCATTATGATTTTCTATGATTTTTATGGCGGGAGTGGTCGAAAATGTGTGCATAAAAGCATGATGAACGGTTAATACCAAATCCTGCAGGGTGCCATCGTCCTCTAAACTTATGACCTTAAGACCAAATTTCTGAAGATCAGCTATTGGAATCTGACGATTATGAGATAAGGTACCCTTATGGCTCGCCAACGCGGATACGATTTTCCGTGCAATTTCCTCAGCTTTTGGATTCCCCTTGAACATACCCGTTTTTAACCAATTTGTTACGATGCTTTGAGACCATTGAATCGCCTTCTCACAATCCCCTATAAAGGTCGGATGATATTTCGATATAATTTCCCGCCATATCGGAATAGTACTTGGGTCTTTTTTTACCTCTTCAACGGCCTTTTCAAATTCCTCCCTGACGCCTTCTGCTGAAATACCGTTAAATTGTGGATCAATAGGGCCCATAAAGGAATGCTTGCCCATAACGATCTCTTTACACGAACAAGCCAGCATGGTGCCCGCCGACATGGCCAACTGGGGAATAAAAGCCCGGACATCCGTATCAAACATTTTTCGCAGGTAATCAACAAGCGATTCAACGGATGCTAAATTACCCCCCGGAGTATGCAAAATCAAATCCAACCCTTTTGCGCGATCCAACTGATGAATGGTTGTCATGAAGCCATTCATGTCGTTGTCGTCCATAATGGCGCTGGCATGGTTTGGTTTTTGAAGCCAGCCAGAATAATACGCGATAATATTTCTCTTGGTGTAATTTGATAAATCGGCGAGGAATCTTCTGCGTACTCTGTCTTGCGGACTAAGACCTGCTTCTTTCTGTAACTCGATTAAAACTTCATTCCAGTTTGGCAAGAATAATCCTTTCCGGCGGGACGGTGCTGTTGGCATACATTATCTGATCAACTTGATACAAAGAACACTTCTTTATCTGCCTCGTGAAAGTATACGGATCACGATATTCTGGCAACTCGTTTTCTGGAATGCCGAGTCTCTCAAACTCTTTTTGTATTTGATTTTGATCCATCGGGTTGGCTCCTTGTATAGAAATTATACACTATTTTTTAAAAAAATACACCCCTATCATTGGCACCTAAAAAATCACCTCCAGCGCCCCAATTCCTACCGAAACCGGAAAATATCTCTGAGCTCGCTCTCTATTGCTTTATGGATTTCACAAAGAGGGCAGGCTTTCGTCCACTTTTTCGTTGCCGCTACGTTAGAATTATATACTGGTTGAAAGCGATGTATTGCGAGACATTCCACTTTAGGCACTTGACTCTTCCCTTTCACTCGAAATATCTTAACGAAAGCTACTTGCGAAAACCAAAAAACATTAAAATGATCAGATGGGCGGCCACCGCCACGCCCAGTGCGTCCAACATATATACATTTATTCTTCTTCCAAAACGAGTATACATATCCGCGACGGGATGAACCAAATGTTAAATGAAACCACTTTTTGAATAATTTAATTTTCTCTGGCCTTCCATGTCCTTTAACGTGCCAAGTCTTTGTAGTTGACACATGATCCTCAAACGCTGATTTCGCCAGCTTATGAGAGAATGCTTTGGAAGCTAAAAGCTGAAGGTTTTTGATTCCTCTACGAACTTTCTTCTGGGTAAACCTCGACGGCTTTCCCGGTCGCTTTAGACCAACTTTAGACCTTAACCAGTGAGTGCGTTCCCGAAAGAGTTTATATAGTCCTTTTTCAAATTGTTTTGAAAACGCCATATGTTCCCCCTCTCACATCTTTAAACATTAGTTTTTTCATACAGATATTTCTGAAAATCAATAAAGGTCGTGCGGATGTTGTCCACGCCGCCGAGAACCTCTTCCGCATCGCTGATGGCCTGATATTTGAGCGTTAAAAGGTCTGGAAGTTTTTCCTGATCAAGCTCCTCAACACCGGTTTCAATGTATTGGGAGAGGACAAATTCAATAAAATCTTTCTGTTTATCATTCAAACCTGCGAATATTTTAAACTGAGCTAAAGCAACACGCTTTTCTCTGGTAATTGGCTTCATAGCGAAAGAGACAAATTCGATCACATCAAAGAGATCGCTTTTTTCAGCATCAATCAATTTCTGTAAAGTTATTAATTCGTCCTTGCCAAATCCAGCCACGGCTAAATTTTCCAGTAATGTCTTACGTGTTATTGGACTAGACCAGATTTTTCTCAATTCCTCTTCGTTTTTGAAAAATTCTGGTAAGATGCCAAATAGGCTTTGTAGAAATTCCTCTGCTGAGATCGGTTTCCCATCAGCGCTCCAGAAGGAAGTCGCGATCATGTGTTGAATTTCCCGCTCCTTGCCGTCACGCAGTTTGATTTTGACCTTCTTGGGACACTCACAAGGGCTTTTACCGCATTTAGGGCAAATCGGCGGCGGTTCAACGATACAGACACAAGGCCGCTGACCGCACCGGGGACACGGCCCACGCGGCGGCTTCTCGCAGACGCAGGGATTTTCCAGACACTTGGGGCAGACCTCAACAATCGGATCGCCGTCCCACTCGGGATCGGCGAAATGATGATACGCATCCACGAAATCATAAATCGTGAAATATTCCTTCCCGTCGAATAACCGCGTCCCCCGGCCTATGATCTGCTTAAACTCGATCATCGAATTGATGGGACGCATAAGAATAATATTGCGGATATTGCGGGCATCCACGCCGGTGGAAAGTTTCTGGGAAGTCGTCAAGATCGTTGGAATCGTCTTTTCATTATCCTGAAAATCCCGCAAAAATTGGTCGCCCAGGGCGCCGTCATTGGCGGTGACACGCACGCAGTAATTCGGGTCTTGGCTTTTCTTGTACTGATTGACCAAATCCCGCACCGCCGCGGCATGGTCTTGGGTCGCGCAAAAGACAATCGCCTTTTCATTCTGATTGATTTCAGAAAGAAATATCTTCACCCGCTTGGCTTCGCGCTCTTTGATTTCAATGATTTTATTGAAGTCCGGCTCAGTATAAATTTTCCCTTCTTCAACCTCACCCTCAATGATCTGGTCATCGGACGTGTAAATATAATCATCCAGTGTGGTCTTAATCCTTTTGACTTTAAACGGCGTCAAGAAGCCATCGTTAATGCCTTCTTTAAGCGAATAAATATACACCGGCTCACCGAAATAACGGTAAGTGTCCACATTGTCCCGGCGCTTGGGTGTGGCGGTCAGCCCAAGCTGGACAGCCGGGGAGAAATATTCCAGAATCCCGCGCCAGTTGCCCTCATCGTTGGCACCGCCTCGATGGCATTCGTCAATGACAATAAAATCAAAATAATCGGCCGGATATTCGCCGAAATACGGCGCGGGTTTGCCCTCGCTATCCCGTCCGCTCATAAAAGTCTGAAAAATGGTGAAGAAAATACTGCCGTTGGTCGGGACGCGTCCATTCCTGCGGATTTCATCGGGCTTAATACGGGCCAAAGCATCTTCGGGAAACGGTGAAAAGGCGTTGAACGCCTGATCAGCCAGAATATTCCGGTCAGCCAAAAACAGGATGCGGGGACTGCGTGTGCCGTCACGCTTCAAATTCCAGCGGGTATGAAACAGCTTCCAAGCGATTTGAAAGGCAATAAAGGTTTTTCCGGTGCCGGTGGCCAGCGTCAATAAAACGCGTTGTCTGCCGTCAGCTATCGCGGACATGGCGTTGTTGACCGCGATTTCCTGATAATAACGGACGGGTTTGGTGCCGCCTACATCCTCAAGCGGCACAGCTCCAAATTTATCCCGCCACTGGTTTTCCGCGGCAAAAGTCTTGTTCCAGAGTTCCTGCGGTGTCGGAAAGTTGGCGACCGGGCCTTCTTTACCGGTCTTCATGCAGATTTGATAAATCTCTTTGCCGTTGGCGGCAAAGGTCGTGTCCAAGTGCATTTTTTCGGCGTAATTCTTGGCCTGCGCCACACCTTCGCCGACTTCTTCTTCGTCGCTTTTGGCTTCAATCGTGGCCAGCTTGCGGCCATGAAACACAAGGACGTAATCGGCAATCAAGGGCTTGGCCCGGCCTCCGCCAGTCTGGATTTTACCGGCAGTAATGTGATATTCCCGCAGGACTTTGGAACCCTCGACAACGCCCCACCCGTTTGCTCTGAGGGCAGGATCAATCAGTTCCGCTCTGGTTTCGGCTTCGTTCATGCTTATTCCTTATCCGGGTTTTCTTTCAATATTCGGCTGAAATCATTTGCCAAAAATCTTGTAAACTGCGGCTTAACGTGCTCGGTGTTATCCTTTGTATTCTTTCCGTTAAACCATATTGAACGTTTGCCTTTATTCTTGCCCGTCTTATTTTGAACAGAGCTATTAATAAATTCTTTGGACGACAGAATCCACATTTTATCCATTCGCTCCGAATAAAAAACAAACCAATAATTCGGCCTATATTCATGCGGGATTGCCGCAAACAACGCTCCGTCCCCCAAAATGACGTGTTTGGAACGCGCTTTGATTTGCACTTCAACA
>Ga0137796_10001448_pt1 | contig 13560 bp, 17 predicted proteins | sample OV2TP3_FD_97704 | JGI IMG/M metagenome (GOLD analysis project Ga0137796, IMG submission 97704)
GGGCCGCAACAGATCCGCACGCTCGTCGTCCAGCCGCCGGGGCAGCCGCTCGAAGCCCTCCTCCCGGAGGAGGACCGAGATGGAATTAACGCTGAGGCCGATTCCGTCCGCGCCCAGTTCCCGATGGATGTCGTAGACGGAGTGGTTCTTCTTGCGCAACGCGACGACCCGTTGGCGCACTCGATCACTCTTGGTGGCCCGGGTCCGCGGCGGGAAGAAACGCTCTCGGAAGCCGGGAGCGTGGCGGAACGCGTGGCAGAGGACCCGAAAGGATCCCTCGGCGTACCCGAACCGGTGCGCGGCCTCTCGTGAGGAAACGCCTTCGACGACATAGGCCCGCAACGCCTCATACTGCCGATGCGTCGCGTCCCCCGGCTGCAGGAAGAAGTCGGCTTCCCGCAGACTGTTATATGTACCCAGTACCTATCTCTCCTTATGTACAGTACTATCCTACCTCCCCTACGGTCAAGCGATTATTGCGGATGATGCGCGTGGCCTCCTGCAGGCCGCTCTGGGTGTTCCTACGAGGGACTGTCAAGGCCGCCCGGGGGCGGGGATACGGATGGTGGGGCGATGTATGAGCAGATCTGTACCGAGTACGTATAACGCATGGCCGTCCAAGAGCCTTCCGGGCGCCCCTGCGCGCAGTTAACGAAGGCGCTTGGTTAGCCGTTCCTTATTCCGTGAAAAACGAGGCTAGAGGCGAGCTCCCCCCAATAAGGGGAAATCACGTAGCCATCGCCTGGGCCTTATGAGAATCAACCGCTCAAGTTGGCTTCGCTACTTCACGAATCTTGCGGTCGGTCCCCTTGGATCGAGCAGCCCCTTTACCGTCGGATAGGGCACCGTTACGACATACGTCCCTTCCGCAAAGCTTCCCATGTGATAGGGGCCGAATGAGAATTCGATTCCGGCTGGGGTCAGGACGAAGGCTCGAAGATCCTCCTCGTCGAGTCCGCATTCCTCCCCCGAGGAGACGCGCGAGGCCTCTTGCCGCTTGAGGTCTTCCAAGACGAGCTTCGAGAGAGACCCGATGAATCGTTCGCGTTGGAAGAGGTCTGCCAATCGAAGCTCCCGCACGTTGCCGTTCTCGAGCCAGAACGTCGCGCAGCCGGTGCCGTAGTTGGCATGAGCTCCCCCGCCGTCGATGATGTGGAGCCTTCGAACGGAAATGAGATCCTCGTCTATGTAGGCGAGCGTCACCTTCTCTTCCAACACATTCACGGGCAAATACTCGCAGGGTGAATCCGTCGATTCGCCCAATGCCTTTCTCCCGCTCTGCATCATCTCGTCAGATTCACTTTCCAGCGAACGGTTGACATGAGTCACCAACACGCCGCTCCCTGAAAGGACGGGGCGATGAAACGCGTGCGTCAATCTCGACCCTCGTGAGATCCGCGTCGTCTCCTCCTGGGCGACTCGCTTCAAATGAAACGGATGGGTGACGCTCCCTGTGTTCCTCCAGGTTCCTTCGAAACTCCATCCGTCCTGGGAGAGGGAGCCTTCGAACGAACCGGTGCGTTTGTCGGCATCGAATTCGTCCAAGCGCATCGAACCTTCGAGCGGCAGTTTCCCGCGAAGCTTGAGCGGTCGGCCGATCTTCTCGTAGAAGTAAAGGGCGGTCACATTCTCGCGTCCATCGTACGAAAGGTCCATCTGGATGCGGAGAGTTCCGATCGTGCCGGCGTAGTACCGGCGCCGGCTGTCGTCGTCTCCGATGGGTTTCGCGACCAACGCCAAAGCGATGCTGATGAGATGATGCATCACTTCCCCCTCTGAAATTCCGACTTCTCTATCGACGAGATTGATCGGCTGCTTGAGATCGTTCGTGGCGGCGGTTCCTCGCCAAGGGGGTGGGAGAACGGCCCGGGCTCTTCGATTCTCAGACCCGCACTTACGACGCCAGGGGATAAGGCGTTCAAACGCCTCCCCGCGCTTCCCGTCCGAGTCAAGCCTATCCCGGCGCGAGGATGGAATAGGGACGGCACGTTGCAACATGAGCCAGGACTACCGGACGCAACCTCCCCGTGAATGGGCGGAGTGCAAGGTGGCAGACACGTTGAGCCGACTGCCGATCTATCCGACGTCGCCGAATGGATCGGGGTATTCTCCGTCTTGGGAGGATGAGGGTGAAGCGGAGCATGCGAAGCCGCTCGACCTGCTCGGGGACAAAATTGCGCTTCGCCTCGCCCATCCGGTTCGTCATGCGGCGGATCTCGAGCTGGAGTTGTTGCCGGGTCATGAGTTGACCTCCTGGGATGCGGCCCCACCTCTCGCAGAGTGGTGGGGCCCGAAGTGAGAGGATCGAGGGCGGACTCCGCGAAGACGGAGGAGTCCGGCCGAATTCAGAGGGTGATCGGGCAGTTGAAGCAGATCAGGCGGTGGCGGAGCGCTTGGAAGGGCCCCGACCTCGCGCAGGAGGCGGAGGTCCGGGACGGGAGATCGACTACGTCTGTCGCGATTCCCTGCCGGTACCGACGCCCCGAGCCGAGCCCAGTCGCCTTCTCGGCTTGAGTCGGCTCTGCTTCTCGTCGACCCCACGCGCTGTTCCCTCTCCTCGACCGGGGGCTGAGCGAAGGACGGCCGAGCGGACTTTCGATAACGGGTCGAGTCGGGGAGCCGAGCCCTTCCGCACGCACTCGGACAGGAGCATCTTGATGAGAGACTGATATGGGACATCCAGCTTGTTGGCCAGCGTTCTCAGCTCGGCCAGGAGCGACTCAGGCAGCCGGATCGAGATGCTCCGGGTGCTGGGACGGAGCGAAGAGAACAGCGCAGGCCGGGCCTTCTGCCAGTCGAGATACTCCGTCGAGTCGTGGATCGACCAGAACTCGCGCTCCTCTTCTTCGTTGCGAAAATGAGGGAGCTTCTTGCGCTCAACGGCCATGGTACATCTTCCTTTCCTTCTCGGTCATGTCTCGCGCCGAGATCACTCGGATCAGGCTCCCGCGTCCGGCGAAAGCCACGAACAGCCTACGCCCGGCGTCGGTCTTCCCCAACACGTAGTAGCGGTCCTCGGCTTTGGAGTGGGTGGCGTCGGATCCAAGGAGAAGAGGCGAGTTGAAGAAGACCTCCTCGCATTCCTCCCGAGTTACACGATGCTTCTTCCAGTTCTTGGTGTCGTTGCCTCGGTCCCACTCAAAACCCTCAAACTGGGTCAGATCGATCACCCCCTCCGCCCTCCTGTATATTACCATCATATACCGGAAGGCCGCGAGATGCAAGGGCACGCGATGGTGCTCGGTCATGCTGCGGACCCCGAGCTGAAGCTCTTCGCGGGTCATGAGACGACCTCGTTGGGAATTGGCCGGACCTCCCGCGGGAGACGAAGGTCCGATGGGAAAATGACTGAATTGCGAGAGCTTGAGCTTTGAAAGCTGATCGAAAGGAAGGGAGTGGGAGGCATCTCATGTCTCTGAGAACTGGGAGACGATGCTGGCACGCTCGGCCCGAAAGCGAAGCTCTCGCGCCGTCGAGCGGGGAAAAAATGGCCACCTCTTCCGGTTTGAAGCTCCAACCTCATCAGGAAGGTAGAGAAACGCCGCCGAATGCTGGTGCCTCATGTGACGCATGAGCGGGTTCAGGACTTTTCTCTCGTACGAAAGGAGTTAGGCATGTCCGAGTTCTCGGACCAGGCGGAGCATCGCGTCCGCCGTCTGAAGGCAGGCGAGCACGCGGTCCGGCGGCTCGCACGAGATCAAGATGCGCGGCCGCAAGCGCGGCGACGTAAATCACTTCATGCGAAACGTACGAGAAGATCCTCGGCCGGTTTCTTGGTGCATGTCCCGGCACCGCGCGCCGCGAGGAGATCGGCGAGCGGGAGTTCCGCGCGTTCATGGATCGCGCGACCGCGGATGGCCTGGTGGTGAATACGCTCCAGACTTACGGCAGCGCGCTCGCGAAGTTCGGCGCGTTATACCGCTATGTTCGCGACATGCGGTTTTCAAGGCATCGAGCCGCGCATTGCGTTGCTTCGCGCTCCGCGCGGCTTCCGGACTTTGCTTCCCGCCAAAGCCCAGCCAGAGGCGATCCAGAACCACGTCGATATCTTCGGAGAATCGCTCAATCCATCCCCAGACCTTCGAGAGTGAAGTACCGCCCTTGAACGTGAGATGGGGCCCGAACTCCGGCAACGCGAAGAGTTGCCGTAGGGTCCAGCACACCCAGAAGTCCTTCTCCACGATCCGAGCGGGAATCCCGAGGCGCTCTTCGGTTTCCTTGAAGAGCCTCACTCTGGCGTCGACGGGTTGGCGAAGAAAGCCATCCATCCGTCAATCCCCCGCTCCGGCGATCCACCGCATCCATTTCGCCACCCAGGCCGGGGCGAGATGGGCGTCCGCAAGCAATTGACGCTTCGCCTTCGAATCCAAGCGTTGGCTCAGGGGCCGGACCGTCTCCTCCGTGACGTGACTCCTCCCCAGCCATCGAAGTGCATTCATAACCAGTCCGCTGATCCGGCCTGCGGCGGCCATCCGCCGCGGGGTGGTGCGTCGCAGCACGATCTGGCGCTTCCCGATCCGCACGGTGCGTGGCGTGCCGTCCGTCAGATAGGCCACCATCATCGGCACCTGCTCCGAGAGGCCGAGGAGGTTCGCCGCGTAGGCCCCGGTCGGCTGAAGTTTCATCCTGTGCCGACCGGCAAGCGCCTGGGCGATGGCGTCCGTGTCCGGGGAGAGGATGCCGAGTACAGGGTCCCGTCGCGGCACGTCGTACAGTCCCTGGCCCATCCGTCGGACGGACCCGGCGCGCACCAGGCGGGCAAGGGCCATGCCGACGGCGTAGGGCGTCCCGAGATCAGCGAAATCTGCAGGGGTGAAGACGGCGGCGGGCCTGAGCTTTCGCACGCGCCTGAGGATGGCTTTCCTAACCGTCACGAGAGGAGTCTATCATAAAGTGTTAAAAATACAATGCGTTTTTATAACAACCGCTTTTCCAGTGTCATGCTCCGCGCTACGCAAGATCGGATCGGAAGAATCCTTTCGCCCGGGAGCGGGGCTTCCAGTTTCAAGGTGTTCGGCGGACGCCCTCGTCGCGGCGGCGAAGAGTCCACTCGACGCTGCAGTTTCCCGACGAGGTCCGGTTCTCCCAGGCGCTCCGCCAAGGCCCGCCAATGGGCGGAGTCGAACTTCGACAAGTCTCCGAGGTGGACCGCTGAGGAAAAGGCTCGAAATACTTTTCCAATCGCTCGTACACTCTTCGGACGCATGAACATTTTCAAGAAGTTGTTCGGACGGACAGATGACGGCGGTGAGACGCCAGAGTTCAAGGCATTGCTTGAGGGGAGCATGGAGGGGTTGCGCCTCCAGACGGAGGCGCATCAGGGCACATGGCGTCTTGGCGAGTCGGAGCGTTGGGATTTTTTGCAAGACACGGGGGAGTTAGTGTTCACGCTTCCCGACATGGTTGTGCGCGCACCAGCACAGATCATTGGCTCGTTCGACAGTCGAGAGGGCAGTTGGATGTGGGGCTGGGCCAATACGTCCATCGCGGATTTACTGACGCGAGATTCAGTCCGAGTCCGAGCGTATGGCGAGAAGTACCGCATTCGTCGGCTCACGACCCCCGTTTGGTCTGGCGAGGAGATGGACGGCTGGCACATGGCGGCACTCGCGAATCGGCTGTGCGAGACCAACGGCGCTTACCGTGGGCCTGCGGGCGCGACGTTTGTGTTCTTTACGTTCGGAGAGGTTCAGTTGACCAAGAGGACATGACGCCGCCTGCGAGAGGGGGCGGGGTCGTCGCCGTCGTCGTTCCGGGACGGGCTGTCGGGGTCAGTCCTGAGCCAGCGCCTACGGCCCCGCGGGCAACTCCGCTTCGATCCGCGCGACCTCGGTCGCGGGCAGCACGACCGGGGGGTCCGCCGGCCGATTCCATCGCCACGCGCCCGCCGCCACCCGCCTCCTGGTGGAGCACCACGCTCTTCGCGATCCTGATGACCGCCGTCGGCTGCGACAAGAAGTCTGACCCCCAGTCCAGTTCCAGTCCGGTCGGAATGTAGCAGAATAGGAAGGATCGATCGCCACAGTCTGGCGTCGCAGTTTCTTCAGACTTGATCCGTTCGCTGCGGCCAGAACTGGGGAAGTTATTCAAGAAAGGCAGACAGCTTGAAGGTGAGTCAACCCACACGATTGAAATCCGGAGATTGCTGCTTCGCTGATGACGGGCAGGCTTCTTTCTTGAGAGACATGGATCAGCTGCCCCTCACCCGAGGATCTGCTTCACCCTCCCGACAGCGCCGCCTTCAAGCCGGACCTTGATTCCATGCGGGTGCAGGGACGAGTTCGTGAGGATGTCCCTGACGATGCCCTCGGTGGTCTTGCCCGTGCCTTGGTCTTTCTTGAGGACAATCAAGACTCGGTTGCCGGGCTTGATGTTGCTGCGGGTCGTGCCGTCCATGGCTGTCTTACTCGCGCCCAAAATCGGAGCAGTTCGCGAACCTCGCCTTCAAGCCCGATGATCTCATCTGGCAGCAACTCGGGCCTGCCTTACTCCGGTCACGATTCACCTCCTCCGGCGTCTAGGAGGCAACCAAGAAAGAGAATACCTCGAGCATGTTCGGTGATGCCGGATCATCCCGCGAGATGGCGGTTCGCGCCCACCGGACCTGTCGCAGCTCCCGGGCCCGACGCTTCCGCCACTCCTCCTGGCGGCGGGCCCAGCCGGAGCCGTCGATCCCGTCGCTTTTCTCCGGGCCGATTTCGTAACGCTCGTCCCGGATTTGGGCCGCCACCATCCGGTCGATCCGGAAGCTCCGCCGCTCGCAGCGGAGGAGCCGGGCTTCCAGTATCGGGCGACGAGGCGTTCCATCGCGAGCGCGTCTCGCGTGCCGAGGGCGACGGTCCCGCACGTTTCCTGGAACGACGCGCCGCCGTCGCCGATCTGCGTCTCTCCGGCCATGGCGGGAACGATATCCCGTCCGGGACTCGAGGGTCAAGCTTGCCGGCCGAGGCCCCGCTGAGCGACGCGGCAGCCTCATCGCCGCTTTTTTCGCGCCCCGCCGTCTTTGCGGGCGGATTTCTTGCGACCGGCCGGCCTGGCTCCCGAGACCGGGTTCGGCCGCGCCGTCTCCTTTCCCGTGCGCGGAGACGCTTTCTGGATTTCCTCCGCCAGCCCGACGATGATGCCTTCAGGTCCGCGGATGTAGGCGAGTCGGTAGGCGTCCTCGTACTGCATTTCGCCGATGAGTTCTGCCCCGTGGGCGCGCACGCGCGCAACGACATCGTCGATGTCATCGACGGCGAACATGACGCGACGAATGCCCAGCGCGTTCCCCGGCGTGTCTACGGGCCCGTACCTGATCGCGGTGGGCGTGTGGAACTTGTCCAGCTCGATGCCACCTTCACCATCCGGAGACCGCAACATTGCGAGGGTGGCCCGGACATCCTTGAGCCGGAACCCGGGAAGTCAGTGGGATCACCGCCTTCGCGCTCTCCTCCGTCCCTCGATCGAACGCCACGCCTGATGATATACCCGCACGATCTGAAACTCGTCGCCCGCGATGCGGTAGTAGATTCGATACGGATGCTCCATGCCTTTCATGAGGGTGACCGGTTTTCCGGCTTGTTCCGCCGTTCTGCCCGTCACTTCTTCGCTTCGACCTTCAGAAGTTCCCAATCCACGGTGATGCTCTCGCAACGACCTGAAGTGTTAATTTTCTTTCTGAGCAGCCTCCCGGGGATCTCATGCGTCAACCATAGGATGGCATTGCCCGGGTAGGACTTCCCAAGAGTCCCCTCCAGACGTACGCAGCGGTACTTCTTGCCTGCCGCCTCCACGGTTTGGTCGATCTCGACGGCCACGCCTTCGAAGTCGTCCGCTACGATCTTGACGGGCACGTCACTGCCCTTTGGGATCCACTCGAGACGTTCCGTCTTTCGGTTCTGCCACTCGACCTTCGATTTCCAGATCACGCAGTCCCATTGTTTCCCCGCAGCGGTGATCGTTTCCTCTCCTGCCTTCTCCAGGAGAGACTGGATCTGTTCCGATACGGAGGTCTCTTCTTTCGAATCGAATTTCATACCGATGGTGCATTCGGTCCTCCCAACTTTCAGCAGGGTGAAGGTGACCGTCTGATCGCTCTTAGGACCGTTTCCATTCTGCTGCGTAACCCGGTATTCGACCTGCACTCCGGTTTTCCACTCGGCCCAGGGATGGCGCGGTCGACCCGACTTCTCCTGAAGCGGAACCGGAATGGCGATCAGCAGCAAAGCCAGTGCTGGACACATAGAATTATCCTCATGGGAATAGAAACTACCCTTCGTTCAACGGATGCTGCTGCCGAATATTGCCAAGCGCCCGAGGAAAGTCTGTCCACTGACCGCTACGGCCGCAGCTCGGTCACGCCGATCGAGTCGACCCAGAATGCTCCCGTCTCGCCCGGCTCGCCATACATGAGATAGATCTCTCCGATGGTCGAGCCGGCGTCGAGCGTCTACTTCCTCGATTTGTCCTGAAAGGGAAGAGTATCCCGAAGCGGTCGGCGAGACCGGATGATTCAGGGGCCCGGGGGGGTATCTTCCGAGCCTGATCCGGAGGCGATCGTGCGGCCGATAACGCAGCTACTGTTGTCCGGTTCCCCATCGGCAGGCGGTTCCGTGCAGTAGATGACGGATACCGTCATCGCCTGATCAATCTTGCGAAGAAAATGTGCGGCTCCAATGAGGCCAAGAATGACGGACTAGACCGAAGCCACAAGGAGCGCAGGACAGCCCATCGAGGAGACCCTGAATAGTGGGAGGTCCGCAGGACCGACCAACCTTGGTCGGCCTGGCCCAGCCCGCCCGCAGGCGGGTTCGCCCCGCGAAGACGGGGCGAAGAGAGAGGGGGAAGTGAAATCCGAACGATTCAGTCCTCGTTGTCCAAGTCGGCCGTCTGGCGGATCCGGGAACTGGAGGACGATGCTGGCACGCTCGGCCCGAAAGCGAAGCTCTCGCGCAGTCGCGTGGGGAAAAAATGTCCATCTCTTTCAGTTTGACCCTCCAGGCTCATCAGGAAGGTAGAGAAACGCCGCCGAATGCTGGTGCCTCATGTGACGCATGAGCGGGTTCAGGGCTTTTCTCTCTCGTACGAAAGGAGTTAGGCATGTCCGAGTTCTCGGACCACGCGGAGCATCGCGTCCGCCGACTGAAGGCAGGCGAGCACGCGGTCCGGCGGCTCGCACATCTGAACCACATACCGGCCGATGTGACGGAGGCGGCCGTGCATCGCCTCCGGTCGCGGAAACGGGCGAATGACAGGCTGATTGTGCAATCCGACGTACGATTTGTTGCAACACAAAGCCGTCTCGAGTGCCTAGAGGGCAACAGCGGCGCATCAAGCGCCAGCTGATGTTTGATCTCTGGAAAACGGCGATCCTCTCTTCACCGCTGACGCCCGGTCCATGCCGACCTCCCTTGGGTGGGGGGTCCCCGGATCCGGGAGCCAAGGTTCCCGGCTTCGGGCCCTCCTACCCCGAAACATCTGTTCACTGACGGTCTCTACGGTCTGCCGAAGGAGGTGGGCATGGCTATCGCCAGGGGCGTACGGCAGGAAGGCGCGCCTCGGCCATCAACCGCGACCCCACCCATATTGTGGACCGTGGCACAGGAGTTGAGTCGACTCCGGACGCAACTCCCGAAAGGCAGCGATCTGGTGGGTGTGCTCGCCACGATGTGGAAGGTGCTTCTCGGCGACTTTAACGTCCCGCCGCCTGCTGCCGTGCTGGTCTGACGATCTCCCGGGGGGCCCTTCGTGGTCCCCCGGGGATGGCGGCCATCGCCAACGAGTTTCGTCGCGAACCGTTTCTGAATTGGGCAGTTTAGTAGAAAGGGGGAACGCATGGACGCACAGATCGGCACGCATCAAGCCGCCAAGCGTTCTGGGGTCAGCAACGAGAACGGGCACTCATCGAAGGGCAAGGCGCCCATCAGCTCGGCCGTGCCGCGACTCCTGCTCTGGAAGAACGATCTTTGTGCCATGCTCGGCGTAAAGATCCGGACGCTCGAACGGATGATCTCCGCGGGAGAGATCCCGCCTCCGAACAGGCAATTGCGCGGACGTCCACCTTGGATCGCGACGTCGATCCAGGAGTGGGTCGACCGGGGATGCCCGGTCATCTTGAAGAACTCCGCCTGATGGAGATGGCCGAAATGAATGAAGGAGGCCGCCGATGAGACGAGCGAAGGTCGGATTCTGGCTCTTCCGCACGAAGCGGGCGGACGGCACGCTTCATCCTCGCTGGAGGTTCCGATATCTCGGACCGGACGGCCGGGTTTGCTATGGATCCGGGTTCACCGACAAGGGTGAGACCCGGCGACTCGCGCAGCAGCTCGCGCTCGAAGCCGACGAGGTCCGCCGCGGCGTGAGGAAGGCTCCCCAGCACGCCGATACGCAGAGCGCGAAGCCGATCGCCGAGCACGTCGCGGAGTATCTGCGGTGGGGCGCGACGCAAGGCGGACGCGGCGGCCGGCCCTGGGCCAAGGGATGGGATCACGAGCAGAATCGAAATCTCGAATGGTGGGTTGAGTCCCTGAGGGCCTCCTCGCTACGCGACATCACGCTACCCTCCGCCGAAAAGGCCCTGCAGGAAAAATCGGCGAAGGATGGGGTGACGGGGAAGACGCTCTCCAACATCGCCGGCAGTCTGCACGGCTTCGTGGCGTGGTGCATGAAACGAAAGTACCTCGCCACCGATCCGCTCGACGGCCTCCGGGAATTCGATACTTCCGTGACTCCCGAGAACTTCCGGCGCGCGTTCACGCTGGAGGAGGTCGGAAGGCTGCTCGCCGCCACGCCGGAACCGCGGAAGTTCGTCTATCGCATTGCGCTCGTCACGGGCTTCCGGGCGTCGGAGATCAAGGCGCTCCGGGTCGGCGATCTCGACACCGCGAAGAAGACGGTTCGTCTCCGCGCCGAGCACGCGAAGGATCGCCGCGAAGCGCGTTGTGCGCTTCCCGAAGAACTGCTCCACGCGCTCGCCCGACATGTCGCGGGTCGTCCGGCGGACGCGGAACTTTTTCCTGAATTCAATCCCAACGACGCGGCCAATCGGATCACGAAGGACATGAAAGCGGCGGGAATCTCGAAGCGCACGTTCGACGGCAAGGCCGACTTCCATTCGCTGCGTACGACGCACGTCAACCTCGGCGTCGAGCTGGGCTTCGACGTGAAAACGGCGCAAACGCTGGCTCGGCACAAGACCGCGGAGATGACGCTGAACGTCTACGGCCGCGCGAATGCGGAGTGACTCCGCGGCGCGGTCGAGTCGCTCGACGCCGCCATACAGGGCGCGGAAGTCGAAAACGGCTCGCGAAACAGTCGAAAGGTAGTCAAAAGCGCCGATCTCCCGCTCACAGGAGATTGCAAGAATTCACCGCAAGTCTGTGGCGCTCAAGAGGGAATGGAATTCCGAGTTGAATATCCCTCATCGCAGGCTGGACGAAACAATTCAACCCCTCGGAAGGCCCAGCGCACCCTGCCCGCTTCTACCCGCTACTACACGCGGGCGAAGGGCAAGCGCCGGTTCTTCGCTCTGGATGAGAAGCCGGACTGCCTGAAGCACCTCGACACGATCGACCAGAACGCCTGGAAGCAGTACGAGGTCTATCTCGAGCGCGTCGCCCCGCTCGAACGGGCTGAGTGCTACCGCAACCTGATGGCGCAGAAGAAGATCAAGAGCATCTGCGGACTGGCTCGGTCTATCGGAAAGGACGAATCCGGCATCCGGCAGTACCTCAACCTGCTGAAGCTCCCGGCACCGATTCAGCAGTTCCTCAAGGAGCACCGCACGCCCACCTATGTCCGCTACTTCAGCGAGAAGCGCCTCCGCGAACTCCTGAAGCTGGGCGACGCCCGGGCGGCCTGGCGGAGATTCCAACAGATGGTGGCCGATGCCCGCCGTGAAGCAGGCATCTGGAGCCAGTTCGAACAGGAGATGGCGAAGGAGCCCGGGTGACCCCGGGCTTCCCCCTCACCCGACCGTCCCGTAGGCCATGGCTCCAGTAGTGCGCGATCTTTGACAATCAGCGGCGAATTACTGTTTTTCCGAGAGCCATAACCGCAATTCGGAATCGAAACTACGCCATGATTCGTAAGCGCTTGAAGGAATCCGACGACGGCCACCGTCAGGGCAGCGTCAACTCCCGACAGAATTGCGTGAAGGGAAGTACGCGGACGCCGGTGTGTTCGTCCCCAAAATCCTTTCGACCCAAGTGCACCTGGTAGAAGCGGGGAATGGGGGTTCGCGCGCGGAAGTAGAGCGCAGCAGGCGAAGGGCCGGTCTCGCCGCTCTTGCATTCGACCGCGAATTCGGGGCGGCCGTCCCTGAGGACCACGAAGTCCACTTCGCGCTTGTCCGTGTCGCGCAGATAGCGCAACTCCATCTCGAAACCCTGCGTATCCTCGGTCCAGTGACAGTACTTGAGCAGTTGCGAGGCGACCAGATTCTCGAGCCGCGGCCCTCCCTCGGGACTCTGGGCCCAGTCCCAGAAATACAGCTTCTTCTCCTTCTTCACCGCCCGGATCCGGCGCGCACCGTAGGGGGCGATACGGAAGACGACGTAGAGCCGCTCGAGGATGGTGATCCAGTTCTCGGCGGTCTCATGAGCCACCTCCAGGAGCTCACGCAGAGACTTCACGGACAGGGGCGACCCCACGCACCGTGGGAGATGCTGCAGAAGGGACTCGATGAGCGAGATCTCGCGAACCTGTTCTAAGTCCCGGAGATCGTCGCGAACGACGCGCTGACGATACTCGCGCTGCCAGCGCCGCACCTCGGTCTCGTCCTGGCTGAGGAAAGGCTCGGGAAATCCCCCATAATGGAGCAGCGCCTCGAGCGTCGACGGACGTGCATCGGGATCGATTTCACGCAAGGAGAAAGGGTGAAGCCGGTAGTAGTGATACCTGCCCTGCAGAGAATCCCCGCCCTTTCGATAATAGTCCAGCCGCGCCGATCCCGTCACGAGGAAGGAGGTGTTCGCGTGTCGCTTGTCGTAGAAGCCCTTGAGCAATCCCCGCCACCGGGCGAATTTGTGGATCTCGTCCAAGACGATGAGCGGCTGGCCTGAGGGAAGCTCTCCGCGGAGCAATCTCTCTCGATCCTCTGGGTCGTCCCAAAGGAAGTAGGCCGGGTGGGCCGGGTCGAGCCGGTCCAGAAGGGAGAGCGCCAGCGTCGTCTTCCCGACCTGGCGGGGCCCTCCAACAAAAACCATTTTGCGGGTCAGGTCTTTGCGGATGAAGGGCACGATCGACCGAGGCGCGAGATTAGTAATATCCACACGACTCTATTTTACTCATGAGTAACGTCGAGTCAAGTCGATTTTATAAACGCCCGCTGCCTGCTGTCATTAAGTTGATTGGCGAAGGTATCTACGTCATGTACGAGCGATAGTCTGGTAGTCCCCGCGAGACGGCTCACTCCTCCCAGCTCAATGTCGGGAAGGACGAGTCGGGTATCCGCCAGTACCTGAACCTGCTCAAGCTCACGGTCCCCATCCAGGAATTCCTGAAAGAGCACCGCACACCCGCGTATGTCCGCTACTTCAGCGAGAACCGCCTCCGGGAGCTCCTGAAGTTGGACGCCCG
>Ga0137796_10001450_pt1 | contig 13546 bp, 10 predicted proteins | sample OV2TP3_FD_97704 | JGI IMG/M metagenome (GOLD analysis project Ga0137796, IMG submission 97704)
CGGTCGAGATCTGCACAACATGCGCCCCCACACGCGCTGCGGCATCGGCCAGGTTGCGCGCTGTTTCGAAGTGCGCGCGGCGCGCCAAGGCCGGCTCGGCCTCGCAGGCATCCGTCCCGCCCTTGGCGTTGAGGCTGTTGATCACAAGCCACGGCCGCGTCTCCTCCAGGAGCGTTTCCACCTGGGCCGCATCGGTCGCATCCAATGGCACCAGGCCCGGCCGCGCATGGCGATAGTACGTGGCCACGACCGGCCTCTCGCGCTCCCGACAGAGCCGGACGAGCCGCTCCCCGATCTGGCCGGAGCCTCCAATCACACAGATGGGACGTGTGACGCTCTTCGGATTCATTCTCCGGATCTCAACAAGACGCACGAGCCTTGCGCTTCGTAGCGAACATCCACGGTGGACAGCTCCTGCAACGCCTCGCGCACCGCCTGCCGATGCTGCGGCGGCATGATGAGCAGCAAAAAGCCGCCGCCGCCCGCTCCGCAGATCTTTCCGCCGACGGCCCCCGCGGCCTGGGCTCGCCCGTACCAGGCGTCGATCTGGTCGGTCGTGATGCGGCTCGCCAACCGACGCTTGAGCTGCCAGGTCTCATCGAGGATGCGGCCAAATGCCAGTGGGTCAAAGCCATTTCGCATCATCGCCTGGAGTTGCCGCGCATGCTCTCGCATCTGTTGCAACAGCGTCCGTTTCTGTTCGGTGTTCGCCTGCTGTTCGCCCAGCACCGAGCTGGCATCGCGCCGAATCGCCGTCCACAGCATCAATAGGTGCCCAAACAATTGGTTCAGGGTCCCATCCGACAGCTGCTGTGGTTCAACCCGCACGCTCCCATCCGGCACAAAACAGAACAGGTTCAACCCGCCGAATGCGGCCGCGTAATGATCCTGTTTACCAACGGGACGCTTGAGCACGTTGATCTCGATGTGCGAGGCCTCCTCGGCGAGCTGGCCCCCCGAGACGCGCTCGCCTCGAAACGCGTGCAAGGCGTTGAGCAACCCGACGGCGAAACTCCCGGAAGAGCCCAAGCCGGAAAATTCCGGCAGATCCGCAATCGTACTGATATAGACCGGTGGATCGATCTGCAGGAAGCGGAGGCACTCGCGGGCGATGTTGTTCTGGATCTCATCAAGCCTCTGGACCGCTTCAGTCTGCGAGTAGTTCAAGCGGAAGTCCTCATGGAAGAGCTCACCGTGACGTTTGACGGTCACGTACACGTATTTGTCCATCGTCGTGCTCAAGACCATTCCCCGCTCCTGCTCGTAGAACCCTGGCAGGTCTGTTCCGCCACCCGCGAAACTGATCCGCAGGGGTGTGCGAGTCACCACGAGGCTGGGACGGCTCATCCTCAAACCGTGACCCGGTCACCAATCTTAGCCATGGTGGAGTCCCCAGTCATAGGGGATCTCCCGCGTGAACGGATCGAGGTGGACGATCTCGTCGGGATCGTGCGGCTCGGTCGCGCAGTTGGCCAAAATCACCAACTTGTCCCCATACGCTTTGTAGCCGTTGGTGATCCCTGGAGGGATCTGGACGAGACAGTAGTGGTCTTCGCCAAGAAAGACTTCCTGGATCACGCCGTTCGTCGGAGATCCCTCACGGCCGTCGTACATCACCAGCTTGGCATGACCCGAGATCGCCGCGTTGTGAAGCGTCATGGACGTGTGGAGATGCCACGCCTTGATTGTGCCGGGCCAGGCGCAGGAGAAGTAGATCTCCCCGAAGCGGATGAAATGCGCATCGGTCGCCTTGAGCATGTGCATGATCTTACCCCGCTCATCCACGATCTGCTTGAGCGGAATGATTTTCACGCCGTCAATCATCCTAGCGTTGAGCGTAGAGCGTTCAGCGGATAGCGCGTGAGCCATCGGTCACCTCAGCGTTCAGCGTGGAGCTTTGAGTGAATAGCGGAGAGCGGAGAGGATTGAGCATCCGGTACAACTCCTGTGGCCATACCCCCTCTACGTTCCACGCTCTACGCTATACGCTCGTTGAGGCTGCCATCGCAGCGAGCTGTCGAGCCGGCCGCTGTCCAAGAGATATCGCAGCCACTTCAGGCGCGTGAACCGCTTGTCGGTGAACCCCTCGCGTGTCAGCCCCGCCGCGCGACAGCCGTCGTACAGCGCTCGGGCGCCGTCCCGCACGTTCCACCGGAACCGGAAGCCCGGAAACGTGCGGCGGAACTTGCTGAAATCCGTCTTGTACGTCCGTTGATCGGCCTCCGGGCTGGCCAGACGTGTCACCCGGCACCCCGGGACGGCCTCCACGACAACCTGGGCCAGCCCGCTGATCTGGTGGTTCATCGCGTCTTCGCCGTTGTTGAACGCCTGGTTGTGCACGGCTTCGATCGGCGCCTCCAGCACATGGATGAAAGCCCGGGCGATATCCTCCACGTGCGCCACAGGCCGCCAGGGCGTGCCGTTGCTGTGCAGGACGACGTCGCCCGTCGTTGCGGCCGAGCCCACCAAGTTATTCAGCACGGTGTCGAAGCGCATCCGCGGCGAGAGGCCGTAGATCGTCCCGTTGCGCAAGAAGGTCGGAGAGAAGTGCGGTCCGGCCAGCTGGGCAATGGCCCGCTCGCTCTTCACCTTCGAACGGGCATACGCGGTCTTGGGATCGAGCGGCGAGTCCTCGGTGACCGTCGACGCCTCCGACATGCCGTACATGATGCAAGAGGAGGAGAAGAGGAAGCGACGCACCCCCGCCGCCTTCGCCAACTCGGCCAGGCGCACCGATGCCCGGTAATTGATCTCCTCGGTCCACGCCAGATTGAGGTTGCCGATCGGGTCATTGCTCAGCGCCGCGAGATGGACGACCGCCTCGAAGCCCTCGAGATCCTGCGGCTCGAGATCCCGCAGGTCTTTGCGCAGGGTGGGCACGCTGATCTCAACAGGAACGAGCGCACACTCCGCGTAGTAGCCCGTGTCCAGCCCGACCACCTCATAGCCCGCCTCAACAAAGCGCGGACTCATGACCGATCCGAGGTAGCCGTCATGGCCGGTGATCAGCACCCGCATCGTCACTTGAGCTAGCGTTCAGCGCGGAGCGTAGAGCGGATAGGCCGTTCCTCTACGCTAGACGCTGCACGCTGCACGCTAGAGCCAGCCAGCAACTCTTGGGCGACATCGAGCAAGGTCCGCTGTTCATCGACCAGGATCCAGAGGCAGCCGGCGGCCTCGGCGGCTTGCCCGTCGCGCTCATCGTCGCCGATGAACGGCGTGCGACTCAAATCGAGGTGGAACTCTCGCTGCGCGGCATAGAGCATCCCTGGACTGGGCTTACGGCACTCGCATCCCTCATCCCATCCATGCGGGCAGGCGTAGATGGCGTCGATCCGGCCCCCCGCCTCGCGGACGTCACGCACCATCCGCTCATGGATGCCGGCGAGGTCCGCTGCGGTCATCGCCCCGTGGGCGATCCCGGCCTGGTTGGACACCACGATCACCCGGTAGCCCGCCTCCGCGAAGAGGCGCAGCGCCTCGAGCGCGCCGGGCAGCCACGCCCACTCCTCCCAGGATCGGACGTAGTTGGCTCGCGGGGGTTTGCGGTTGAGCACGCCGTCACGATCGAGGATGACCGCAGGTCGCCGCGCGAGGAAGGCTTCGGTGACGGCCAGCCGCTCACGCGAGCTGACGCTGTAATAGCGGTGCTCCGTCACGAATGCCTGCAATCGGCGCTCGGACGCCAGCCGGGGGTAGACGACCCGCTCAAACGAGACGTTCTCATCTGGCAGCAGATCCAGGACGTGCCGCCTAAAGATCCCGAAGCCGATGTCCACTCCTTGGAGGCCAGGCGCCGTTCGCTCCTTGTCATAGGCGCGGATGAACCCGTCGCCATCAACCGAGACGTTGTCCTTCGTGTACCGGTCGGCATTCCGGTAGACGGTCAGCATCCCGGACGCTTCGTGCGAGCGGTACCGCTGCCACATCCGATCGAAGGGCATGGGCCAATAGTTGTCGCAGTACATGAACAAGAAGACCGGGTCGATCCGCGAGGCCGCGCGCTTCAGACGGGATCCTGTCTCGTCCTCGACGGGGGAGATGGCGCACTCGAGGCGAAGGCCCCAGCGGCTGCCGTCCCCGTAATGCTGTTGGACCGGCTGCGGGAGATAGCCGAGCAGCAACAGCACCCGTTCGAATCCCTGCGCCTGCACGAGCTCCAAGAGATAGCTCAGGAACGGCTTGCCGTGGAACTCCAGCATCGGTTTGGGGCGGGTATCTGTCAGCGGCCTCAGACGGCTCCCGCGCCCCCCGGCCAAGATCACCGCCTGGGTAGGCCGTTGCCTCTCTCCGAATCCGTCAGCCATGGGTGCCGGCCTGTGGCCGTGGCTCTGCCGGCTTGGCCGGATACTCCGTCCGGCCGATGATGAGGTCCACTAATGCCAGCAACCAGAACTGGTGCGCCGTCTCCACGAGGTTGTAGGCGCTGCTCTCCACCCAGAAGTGATGATCGCCCAGCGCGCGCAAGGGGTTCTCCGGCGAAAAGCCGGAGAAGGTGATGACTGAGGCGAAGCCTCGACGCCGGGCCGCGTGGCAGGCGTTGAGGATGTTGGGTGAGCGCCCGCTGGACGAGATCGCGATCAACACATCGCCCGGATCCCCATAGCAGTCGATCGCCTGCTCCAGCCACCGCTCATACCCATAATCATTGGCAAAACACGTAATGAGGTCGGGCTCATTGAAGGTGACGGCGCGGATCCCCGCGTTCTTCGTGAGATCCACCGCGACGTGGCTGGCGATGGCGGCGCTCCCGCCGTTGCCCACCAGGATCGCCTTGTGCCCCGTACGGGCGGCGCTCACCAGGACGTCTTTCACGGCGATGAGCCGACTGATCCAGTCTTCGGGCTCCAGACACAGCCGCTGGAATTGGGCGGCGTAGTCGTGGAGGAAGGCGTGCGCGTCTGACGGTCCGGCGCTCACCGGCTGCGCGAGACGACGCCGTGGGGAGGAATCGCTCTGTCGGGTTCGCAGTGTCTGAATGCTGTTAGACATGGGAGAGCGCCTGCTGGGCGGCGCTGGGTGTCCCCTGTCCGCCTTCGGTGTAGAGCCCAGCGTACACCCCGCCCTGGCGCATCAGCACCTCATGGGTTCCCGACTCCATCACCCGGCCGGAGTGGAGGACAAGGATATGGTCTGCAGTCCTCACCGTGCTCAGGCGGTGGGCGATGACGAGGACGATGGCCTCTTCGCGCAGGAGGCTGATCGCGTTGTAGACCGCGCGTTCCGTCAGAGTATCCAAGGCGCTCGTCGCCTCGTCGAAGATCAGGACGTCCGGCCGCTTCATGATCGCCCGGGCGATGGCGAGCCGCTGGCACTGCCCCCCAGACAGCCGGAGGCCCCGGTCGCCGACGACCGTGTGGTAGCCGTCGGGCAGGGTCGTGATGAAGTCGTGCAGCTGCGCGATCCGCGCGGCCCATTCGATCTGGGCCTCAGGGATCGTCTCCTCGCCAAGCGCGATGTTGTCGTGAATGGTCGCGTTGAAGACGAAAAAGTCCTGGGGGACATAGCCCATCTGCTGCCGCCAATCAGAACGGTCTAGCTCCCGCAGATCGATCCCATCGATCCGGATCGCGCCGGTGCGCGGCTCAAACAGCCCCAACAAGAGATTGGCGAGTGTGCTCTTCCCGGATCCAGTGGCTCCCACGAGCGCAGTGACGGTGCCCCGACGCAACGTCGCCGTGACGTCCGCCAGGACGACGTGGTGGGGCCTCGAGGGGTAGGCGAAGCCGATCCCCGTCACCTCGATCTGGCTGATCCGGCTGAGGCGTCGCCCCCCGCGTGGTTCCTGGGGAAGCGTCCCCAGGACCTCCTCGATGACTTCGAGGTGCCGCTTGTAGCGGTTAAGGTTCACGCTCGCTGAGTTGATGGTCGCCAAGGAAGGGGCGATGCGCCGAATCGCCAACAAGAAGGCGGCCAGCATCGAGAAGCGGATCCCCAGCGATGGCAACAGGAACGTTACTGTCCCCAACCCCAGAACGATGATGATCGCGACGAGCTCGTTGACCAGGGTGGGACCATGGCGGAACAGCACGAGCTGAAGCTCCGGACGCAACTCAGCCGCTGACAACGCATCCTGACGCTCGACCATCCGGCGCTCAAGGCCATGGGCCTTGACCACCTTCAACCCGTCAATCGCATCCACTTGGAGCTTGTTCTGCTCCCCCAGCAGCTCATAGAGGGTGCGACCATGGGCGGCCGAGCGGCGGTCGGCGTAGACCCGCCAGCCCTGGACCCCGCCAATGGCCAGCACGCCGACCACCAGGGTTGCCCACCAGGACAGGTACACCAGCAGTACCACCATCAGCACGCTGTTGAGCACGCCGGTCAGGAAATAGCCCAGTTGGGTGATGACGGCCGCGATGGACTCGGCTGGCTGGTTGATGTCGTTGACCACTGCGCCACGGGCGCGCTTGGACATCGCATCGTAGCGCGCGTGCAAAAACCGCTCAAAGAGCGACCTCTTCATCGTGCGCCGCAGCTTCACGGCGATGGCCGCCGTGGCGTATTGGCTCAACAAACAGCAGACGCTTCGGGCCATGAAGAGTGCGCTGGCCACGGAGAGGATGAAGAGGATCACGACGTTCATGGCCGGGGTCAGGCCCAGCGCCCGTAGCGCCGATGTCGCCATGGTCACAATCGGCCCCTGCTGCGCCTTGTCCGGAGCCGTCAGGACATCCAACAGAGGAACGGTCAATCCCACCGTCACCGCGTCCAGGAAGGCGCCCCCCAGCATCAGCAGGAGGATGACTGTCGCCTGCCGCGTGTAGGGCTTCACCGCGGTGCGCCAGTAAAACGCCAGGGTGCTGCCGACGTCTTTGAAGTACAGCGGAGGAACCGCCGCCTCAGACATGGTCCGCCACCGCATGGAGCGCCTTCTCAGGGGGGCTCGTGGGCTCGGAGGCTCCATCGGGCTCATAGAAAATCACCCGGCTGCCGGAATGCTCGAATCGGAACGGCACGTGGAGCAACCCGTCCAAGGCCTCTGTCACCTTCGGTTGCTCCTCCGGCCTCGCGAAGAGCAGCAGAAACCCGCCGCCGCCGGCCCCCAGGAGCTTACCGCCGATCGCCCCAGCCCGACAGGCGGCTTCGTACATGTCATCGATTTGCGCCGTGGAGATCTTGTCGGTCAGGCTGCGCTTGAGCCGCCACCCTTCGTCCAAGAGGCGGCCGAAGGTGGCGAGGTCGCCGGAGCCTCGGAGGATCACAATCGCCTCCTCCACCATCTGGCGCATCCGCCCCAACGCCTGACCCTTGCGCTCCGAAACCTTGATCTGCTCCGCCGCGATCTCAGAGGCGGTGCGGGACAGCCCTGTGAAAAACAGCATCAGGTGGTCCTGCAGCAGGGACAGGCGCTCCTCGCTGAGGATGACGGGAGAGACCTCAAGCGCGTCGTGGTTGAAAAAGGTGATCCGGTTCAGCCCGCCGAACGCGGCGATGACCTGATCCTGCGACCCCACGTGCTCCTTGAGCCGTCCCTGCTCCACGTGAATCGCCTCACGGGCCAACCGCATTTTGCTCGGCATGATCCCCTTGAGGCCGTACAGGGCGTGCAGGAGCCCCACGGTGAACGAGGAGCTCGAGCCCAAGCCGGTCCGGGCCGGCAGGTCCCCGTCGTGGTGCAACTCGACGCCTTCGGTAATCCCGAGGAATGTCATCGTCTCCCGAACCGCCGGATGCTGAATCTCCGAGATGTCCTTGACCTGCTCAATCCTCGACCAGACGATCCGGCTCTTGTGCTCGAAGAAGGGCGGGAGCCACCGACAACTGATGTAGCAGTATTTGTTGATCGTCGTGGCCAGCACCGCACCCCCGTACTGCCGGTACCAGATGGGGTAGTCCGTGCCGCCCCCGAAAAACGAGATGCGAAACGGCGTCCGGCTAATAATCATCTCTCCAACTCCGTGTAATCCACGGATCGCTCAATCATCTTCCGCACGAAGTAGTGCGGCGTCTTGAACACCACCTCATAGGACGGATCTTCGGCGACCACACGCGCTACCTGCGAGACCTCAGGAAAACAGCCGCCGTCATCGGAATCATCAAACAGGATGAAGCCCCCAGGAAGCAGGTGGCGATCCACACACAGAAAATCGCCCTGGACCGCCTCAGCGGTATGCGCCCCGTCGATGTACGCAAAGCTGATCGGTCCTCCGAGGACCACCGACCGGCCGAAGACATCCTGCACGCTCGAGCGCTGATCCCACTGCGCAAAGAAGTCCCGCGAGGATGTCTCGATGGCGTACGGCTTGCGCCCGCCGCTGAAGAGCTCCACGTTCATCTGGAAGACGCGCTTGGCGTAGTGACGGAACGCCTCGCTGCCGGCATCAAAATAACCGCCGATGCGCTGCGCCGTCCCCTCGAAGACCCAGGGATCGCAGCTGAAGAACGGGTTGTCCCGATCGTGCTGCATCGCCAGGTAGGCCAGCAGGTTCGTCGAGAGCCCCAGGAACGAGCCGACCTCAACCATGGCGCCGCCCGACGGCATCGACCGAACAGCGTACTCGAATGCCCGCAGATTGCCGTGGTCCGGCAACACCCACCCGCCGAGCACCGCGCACAGCCATGGGATATACTCGTCCGAGCGCACGCGCCGGTCGCTCTCAAGGAACTCAGACCTCCCAACGCTTTTCCTCCGCCTCCAGTGCCTCACGTACGTCCCGAGGGACCGCGGAGCCGCTGAGGCCGCACGCCCTGGGGCTGCCGTCGCACCGCGCACCACTCACCTCCGCTCGATGGAAGGGACGCCGCCCGCCGCGTGCTGTCGCTCGAGCGTGTACGACGCCATCTGCCGGATGTGCGCCACCGTTGCTGGGCCGAACTTCCGCTCCACCATCTCCAGGTACCGCGGGCTGCTGAAGTAGACCTGAAAGGCGTGGTCGCGGAAGCGGAGCACCTCGCTGGCCGGAAGATGCTTCGTTGGCAACGGCAAGGTGTCCACCGCGTGCTGGGAATACCCCGACCATCGCTCTGGGAGGGGCCATCCTTCCTTCATCGCGAGCTCATACAAGGCGCTGCCCGGGTACGCCATCGTGCTATAGAAGTTTGCGAACTCGCAGTTGAGCTCCAGGGCAAGGTCCAGCGTCTGCTGCATGGTGTCGAGATCATCTTCCGGCAGCCCGAAGATGTAGTTGCCGATCACGTTGATGCCGGCCACGCGAACCCGCTCGATCGTCCGGAAGATGTCGTCCTGCCCGAACCCCTTTTGCACATCGGTGCGGACACGCTCGTTGGCGGCCTCAATCCCGAACGCCAGCCAGTGAAAACCGGCGCGTTTGAGCTGATCCACCATCTCTTCCCGTACCGTGTCCACCCGCGCATACGCCCAGATGTTGAGGTCGTAGCCCCGCGCGATGATTGCGTCACAGATGCCGAGGACATGCTTCGGGTGGAGCACGAACATCTCATCCGCGATTTTGATGTTGCGCACGCCATAGCGCTGCACGAGCGTGTCGATCTGCGCCATGACCGAGTCGACGCTCCAGAACCGGTAGCTGTTCGTGGTCTCCTTCAGTCCGAGCTGCCGCTCCCCACTCTTGAACGGCGCCTGGATGCAGCAGTTGTGGACACACATGAACTCAGCGAAGTAGTTATCGTGAGGAGCACATTGGAAGTTGTAGACCGCAAACTCTCCCTGCAGCTCCTCGATCTTCGTGATCGCCTCGTAATGAGGGCAGTTGCCCTTCGACATCATTTTTTCTTGGTAGTACTCCTTCCAGGCCTCACGGTCAGTTTTTGCCCCCTGATTGCAGGCGTTGCATAAACAAATAAGGTTGCAAGGGTCATTGTTGAACTTATCGTGATCAATATGGTGAACCGTGAGTTTGTCTTTCGTCCCACAGTGTTGGCAGGTGTAGCCGTCGCGCTTGAGGACATGCCTTCGAAGGCTTGCCGTGTATTCGGAAGGATAAGCGCGTGGGATACCACCCCGCCAGAACGGATTCTTCTCCCCGCGAAGAGGATTGTCATCTGACAACGCTCGTGCCCGTGCCTTCTCAGCGATGATTTTCCTCCCCTCGTCCGTTCGCATGAACGGTATGATCTCTCCTGAGGCGATGCGTGCTCTCAGAGTTTCACTTACCTTTCGTGCGACATCCTGACGTCGCATGGGATTGTTGTTCCGCATACGCTCCGAGATGAATTGCCGCGTTTCTTCAGACCATTGACCACGACGCATGAGCCCGTTTCGGTGCAGTTGCGTCATACGTTCGCGGAAGACATTGCCATATCGTTCCGCCATCGTCCTGCTAACTTTTACCCGAACTTCTTCCCGTCGCATCGGATTGTCGGCCTTGATGCGCTCGGCAATCCGTCGTCGACCATTCGCCGAAATCTGCGGCGCAGTTCCTTCGCGCCATCGGCGTCTCATCACCTCGCGCAGCTTCTCTCTGACGGGCTCACGATGCATCGCGGCCGCTCTTCTTGCCTGGACTTCGGGGGAGTTAGGAGGGCGGTGGCCGGTTTCCTTCCACAGCCGGGAAAGTCTAGCACGGATTTCTGGGCGGCGGGTCGGAGCATACTTGCTGTTGAGGTAACTCTTCTTATCAGTTCGAGCCATCAATAACATCTGGTCTCCCGGCCCCAGTTGCCCGGCTTCTATCCAGCCGCGAGGAGTCAGCATCGGGTGGTCCTGGGTAATCTTGAGGATCGCACCGCTTTCAACCTTGACCTTTAAAATTCTGTCAACCTTACGATGCCCGCAAGCAACGATGGTGGTCTCGGAGAGGCACTCGTTTTCTTCATCCCACGACATCAACCTGTCCCCGACTTTGAGATTTTGAACCTTTTTGTTCCGACCACGCGCGGTGATAATGGTTGTCCCTTTTGAAACACAGAAGTGACAATGATATGGACACCCAAGGGTTGTGTAGATGGCGGCGTAGGGCTGGCGCTTGAGATGACCAAAGGTATGCCAGTTGTGGGCGCGGTACTTCTCCATGGGAAGCAAGTCCCACGCTAACTCCGGCATCTCGCCATCGAGGTCTCTCACCAGCGGGGCGGCCGGGTTCCACTGGGGTGCACCATCCTTGCGGTACCACAGGCCGCGGACCTTGCCGAGGTCTTCCCGGCCGTTGGCCTTGAGCGCCTCGAGGAGTTCCAGAAGCGTCACCGGCCCTTCTCCGCTGCACACGAAGTCCGCAGCTTCCTCGCGCAGCGTGCGCTCAGGCAGTGCCGCCACGTGGCCGCCGACGAGCAACACGTGTTGGTTCGGCGTTCGCTGCTTGATCGCCGTGCAGATGGCGCTCGCCCCGGTCATGTTCTGCGTGGAGGCCGAGGGCTGATGGCCATAGATGACCACGGCGGCCAACAGCGGCGAGAGCGCTTCGATCCGCCCGGCGACATCCTCCGGCGTCAGCTCGTCAACTTCCGCATCAATGATGGCCACGGAGCAGCCGCGCCGACGCACGAACGTCGCCATCAGACCCGCCCACACAGGCGGCTCGATGGCGGTGAGTGTCGAGCTGAGGGCTTGGTAGATCTCTCGCCGGGCCCCGGGATTGATCAGGACGACGTCGACGCTGTTAGACATTTGCATAGCCATACCGCCGCACGACCTGGTAGCCTTTGATGAGCTCCGCGATCCCCGCCTGCAGAGAAATCTGCGGCGTGAAACCGGTCCGCTCGATCTTCTCATTGCTGACGACATAGTTGCGCTGGTCCCGGTCTTCGCCGATCTCGGCCTCGGTGAAATAGAAGTGCGGAACCTGCTTCTTGATCTCTTCGCACAGCTCTCGCTTCGACAGGTTGGCGTCGCTCAGGCCCACGTTGTACGGTTCGTCCTTCATTGCGTCGAAGTGCCCCAGGCAATGCGCAAACGCCCTGGCGACATCCCGGACATGGATGTAGTTGCGCTTGAAATGCCCCTGAAACAACACAACGAAGCCGTCCGTCACGGACCGATAGACGAAATCGTTCACCAAGAGATCCAGGCGCATCCGCGGGCTGATGCCGAAGGCCGTCGCCAACCGCAAGGTCACGCTGTTGCCGGCCTCAAGGATCATGCGCTCGGCGTCCACTTTGAGCCGTCCGTACGTCGAGAGGGGTCGCAGCGGGGTCTCCTCCGTGCAGAAGAGGCCATCCTGCCCGATCCCGTAGCCGCTGTTGGTGGTGGGAAAGACGATCCGCTGACTGGGGTTGCGCAACTCGAGCAGCAACCGGATCGCATCCAGATTGACGCGCTTGGCCTCCAGCGGATCCTTGTCGCAGCGCGGCGCCCCGGTCAGGCACGCCAACGGGAACACGGCATCCGCCTGCCGCAGCCATCGCAAGAGTAGCGAGCGATCCCCCGCGTCGCCCCGGATGACCGTCAGCCCGGGATGGTGGCAGCAATCCAGGAGCGAGGTTTGCCCGTACAGGAACGTATCGAGCGCGATCACCTCATGGCCCTCTGCCAACAGGGTCGGCACCAGGACCGATCCGAGATACCCCGCGCCCCCCGTCACAAGGATGCGCATTCAATCCTTCCGCCCCTCGTTTGCTCTTGGCCTGGCTGTGGGGTCACATTCCGCCTGGCAACTTACGCTGGCTGTGGCCCCGTCAGTTGCGGCGTCATGCGACGAGAGAAACCAGTGGTAGGTCGCCTCCAAACCGGTGCGGAGGTCGGTCCGCGGTGACCATCCCAGCGCGCGCATGGGCTCGGAATTCAACCGCTTCTCAGGCGCCCCGTCCGGTTGGGAATGATCCCAGCAGATCTCCCCCCGGAACCCGACGACCTCTGCGATTCGCTCCGCGAGTTCTCGAATCGTGCACGAGTCGTCTGAGCCGATGTTGACGGGCTCGTTCCCCTCGCCGTCGCGCAAGAGGATCTCGCAGGCCTCAGTTAAGTCATCGACGTAGAGGAACTCGCGTTGAGCTGCGCCGCTGCCCCACAGCGTCACGTCGCGACGTCCCTGTTCCCTGGCCTGATGGAGCTTCCGGATCAATGCGGAGATGACATGGGAGGCGTCAGGATCGAACGAATCGCCTGGTCCATACACGGTGCACGGGATCGCCGTCAGAAACCGCACCCGGTACTGGCGGTGATAGGACGCGCAGAGGGTGAGGCCGGCCCACTTGGCCACGGCATAGGGGGCGCTGGTCGGCTCGACCTCCCCCGTCATCAGCAGCTCCGGCGTCATCGGCTGCGGGCAGTGTCTGGGATACATGCAACTGCTCCCAAAGTTCAAGAGGCGCCGCACCCCAGCCTTCCATGATCCGTGGATGAGGTTCGCCTCGATCATCAGGTTCTCATAGATGAAGTCGGCCGGAGAGGTCGCGTTGGCCTTGATTCCCCCGACTCGGCCAGCTGCGATGATCACGTCGTCTGGCCGCTCCCTCGCCAGCCACGCCTGCACCGCATGGCTGTCGGTGAGATCCAGCTCCCCCCGGCCGGCGGTCAGGACATCCAGGGCCGCGCGGCATCCCCAACGCCGCACGAAGGCGGCTCCCACCAGCCCCCGATGGCCTGCGACGTACACCCGCTGCCCTGCGCCCGCCGTCATCCTCGAAGACGCCCCGTCGTCAAAAGGGACCTTTGAAGTTCTGCTCGTAGGTGTAGAAAGACTCCTCG
>Ga0137796_10001451_pt1 | contig 13538 bp, 19 predicted proteins | sample OV2TP3_FD_97704 | JGI IMG/M metagenome (GOLD analysis project Ga0137796, IMG submission 97704)
ACCCAACATGGCCTGCCGCTTCCCTATCTATGTCGACCCGGCGGCACCCACTGCCTTTCCTGCCTTGCGCTGAATGACTTCTTCGCGATATTTGACCCCTTTACCCTTGTAGGGTTCTGGTGGTCTGAGAGCACGAATCATGGCCGCGGTCTTGCCCAGCAGTTGCTTGTCGGCCCCCTGAAGGGTAACGACGGTTTGTCTGTCCACCGTTGCCGTTACTCCTGGGGGCAGAGGGAAGAGGACAGGATGCGAATAACCCAATGTCAAATGCAGCTCTGCCCCTTTGACCTCTGCTCGATAGCCTACACCGTTGATTTCCAGAACCCGGCTAAAACCTCGACTAGCCCCTTCAACCATGTTGGCAATGAGCTTTCGTGAAAGACCATGGAGTGCTTTGAGTTTTCTTTCGTCGCTTTCCCGGCCAACTCGCAGCTGATTCCCTTCCACTTTAACTTGAATCCCCGATGGGAGTTCGGTCCTCAGCTTTCCCTTCGGTCCCTCCACGTAGACCGCTCGCTCCTCCACGTGGACCTTAACACCTTGCGGAATTGATATGACCAACCTTCCAATGCGCGACATTCTCCACCTACCCTGATCCGTCGACAAGGAACGTCTGCTGCGTTGTCACTTCAGACTGGCATCCTTGTATTCCCCTCTCTCTATCCCTCTCCCCTTGGGGGAGAGGGAAGGGTGAGGGGTAACTACCAAACCGAGCAGATCAATTCCCCTCCCGTCTTGGCCTTGTGGGCCTGGCGGTCCACCAGTATCCCTTTAGGAGTCGAAAGAATACTAATCCCCAGCCCCTTACGGATAGGAGCAATCTCTTTAGCCCGTACATAGACCCGGAGGCTGGGCCGGCTGACTCGCCGGAGGCCTGAAATGACCGGCTTGTTCGCTTTGTCAAACCTGAGCGTGATCCGGAGTTCCTCGCCTGCTCGATTCTTCGCCCTGACCCTCTTCACTTCTTGCAAATAACCTTCTTCAACCAAGACTCGCGTAATAGCCTCCTTAATGCGCGACCAAGGAACTTGGACGCTCTCATGCCGCGCACGGGAGGCATTCCGAATTCGAGTTAGCATGTCCGCAATCGGGTCCGTCATTCCCATGTCACTCTCCGAGAGATCACCAGCTCGCCTTAAGCAATCCCGGGATCTGTCCCTTTCGGGCAAAATCTCTAAGACAAATACGGCACATTCGAAAGCGACGATAAAAGGCTCGCGCCCGGCCACAGAGCGGACACCGGTTGTATTGCCGCACCCTGAACTTATTCGGTCTCTCCGCCTTGATCCGAAGACATTTCTTCGCCAACAGACCCTCCCCAAGCCTTAGCTGGCAAATGGCATGCCCAGATACCTGAGCAATGCCTTCCCCTCTTGATCGGTCCTTGCAGTGGTTATGATCGAAATCGTAAGGCCCCGCGCCTTGTCGACCTTATCAACCTGAATCTCGGGAAAAACGATCTGTTCTCGGAGTCCGAGCGAGTAATTCCCACGACCGTCAAAAGACCGGTCTGAAACGCCCTTAAAATCCCTTACCCGAGGCAAGGCGGCATGAATCAAACGGTCTAAGAACTCGTACATCCGCTCTCGCCTCAACGTGACCATGCAACCAATGGGAACGCCCTCACGCAGCTTAAAATTGGCGATGGCCTTTTTGGCCCGAGTGATGACCGGCTTTTGCCCGGTAATAGCCATGATCTCAGCAACTGCCGCATCCAAGACCTTGATATTCTGAATTGCTTCTCCCAGACCCATATTCAAGGTGATCTTCTCCAGCCGCGGCACCTGAAAGGGGTTGCTATAACTAAACTCCTTCATCATGGCCGGAACGACTTCTTCTGTGTATTTTTTCCTAAGCCGGGCCGTCATTCTTTTGGTTGTTCAGAAACTAGCAACTTAGTCCAGCGCCTCACCACAGCGCCGACATACACGGGTTCTTTCGCCGTCCGTCAAAACTTTCTTTCCGACTCGGACCGGGGCATTGCACTTATCACACATCAGCATCAGATTTGAAATATGGATAGGAGCCTCCTTTTCAACGATGCCTCCGGGCTGTTGCGGTCCCCGCGCTCGGGCGTGCCGCTTCACCAAGTTCATCCTCTCGATGATGGCAGCGCCCTTCTCCGGAAGGACCCTAAGCACCTTACCGGTCTTTCCTCGCTCCCTGCCGGCAATGACCATTACGCTGTCATTCTTGCGAATGTTCATATCACCTAGTACCAGGACTCAGTGCTGAGCGCTGACGGCTTGAACGGTTCAAACGACTTGAACTGTTCAAAACGTTCAATTCGTTCAAAGTGCCCTCAGTCCTCATTGCTCAGTCCTCTAGAGCACCTCCGGTGCCAGAGAAATGATCTTCATAAATCTCTTCGCCCTGAGCTCGCGAGCCACCGGGCCAAAGATGCGCGTCCCGATTGGTTCCCTCTGATTATCGATAAGAACCGCAGAGTTGTTATCAAACCTGATGTAAGTCCCATCCGGACGGCCCATCTCTTTCGCGGTCCGTACCACCACGGCCTTCATCACGTCGCCCTTCTTAACCTTGGCATTGGGGATCGCCTCCTTGACGGAGACCACGATGACATCTCCGATCGAGGCATACTTTCGCTTGCTCCCGCCGAGGACCTTGATGCACTGAACTTTCCGTGCGCCAGAGTTGTCCGCCACATCCAACACCGTTCTCATCTGAATCATGGATCAATCCCTTCATGAAAAACTAGAGGACAGCCAAAGGATCTTGAGGCGGCGGCTCTTCTTCACCAATCGCCACGCCCCGTTCCAAGATTCGGCTCACACGCCAGCGCTTCTCCCGACTCAGGGGCCGACACTCTACGATCAACACCCGATCTCCCACCTGACAGTCATTTTTCTCATCGTGGGCCTTCACTTTTTTCCGGCGCTTGAGGTACTTTTTATATCTCGGATGCATGACCATCCTCTCCACGGAGACCACAACGGTCTTCTGCATTCGATTGCCAATCACCACCCCTTGGCGTTCCTTTCTCACCCTTCTTGGGTTCATGCTACCCTTCCCTACTTCGAAGCGCCTTCTCCCTGAGAACAGTCTCCACCCGAGCCAGATCCCGCTTGGTCTGCCTCAACTTCATCGAGTTCTCCAGTCGGCTCGTGGACCGCCTCAGCCTTAGATGGAATATCTCTTCCGCAAGCTCCCTCCGTTTTTGGGTTAGCTCATCACCGCTCATCTCCCGCATCTGTTTAGCCTGCATGAAGCATCGCCCTCCTTTCTACAAATAGGGTAGGGATAGAGAGCTTATGAGAAGCTAAGCGGAACGCCTCTCTCGCTAGGTCCCCTTGCACTCCTTCCATCTCAAAGAGGATCCTTCCGGGCTTAATGACTGCCACCCAACCCTCCGGGGAACCCTTTCCTTTCCCCATGCGGGTCTCAGCGGGCTTCTTGGTTATCGGCTTATCCGGGAAAATACGGATCCAAACCTTCCCCCCGCGTTTCAGGTAACGGGTCAGGGCTACACGAGCGGCCTCGATCTCGCGGGCAGAAAGCCAACCGCGACCCAGCGCCTTGAGCCCGTAGTCTCCGAAGGCTAGGGTAGATCCCCTGAACGCCTTCCCGGCCATCCTCCCCTTCTGTTGCTTGCGGTATTTTACCTTTTTCGGCTCTAACATCTTCCCCCTCCTCCCCCGATCCCTGACCCATTTTCGATTTTAGATTCATGTGAGCTTAGTCGAAAGATTGGCCCAAAATCCCAAATCCAAAATCTAAAATTCTTCAAGCTCCCAGCGCCGCCTTCTGCTGTTCCTCCTCCTCCGTCAACACCTCGCCCCGGAAGATCCACGCCTTGACCCCTATGGCTCCGTAGGTGGTTCGGGACTCGGCAAATCCGTAGCTAATGTCAGCCCGCAAGGTATGCAGAGGGACTCTTCCCTCCCGATACCACTCAGTGCGCGCAATCTCCGTGCCTCCCAGTCTCCCGGCGCACTGAATCCTAATCCCTTGTGCCCCCATGCGCATCGCCCTGGAGACACTCTCTTTCATGGCCCGGCGGAAGGCGACCCGGCGCTCCAATTGTAGGGCCACGTTTTCTGCGACAAGCTGGGCATCCAAATCAGGGCGGCGCACCTCAATGATATTGATGTAGGTATCGCGGTTGGTAAGACGGGTGATCTCTTCTTTCAGCTTTTCAATCTCCGCTCCCTTCTTACCAATGACAATCCCAGGGCGTGCGGTATGGATGTTGATCTTTGCCTTGTTGGCAGCCCTCTCGATCTCGGTCTTCGAAATCCCCGCATGATAAAGCCGGGTCTTCAAAAACCTTTTGATCTTAAGATCCTCATGGAGCAGCTTCGCATAGTCGTGGCGCGCGTACCATTTGGAATCCCAAGAGTCAATGACCCCAATACGAAAGATTTTCGGATGCGTCTTCTGACCCATAGGACCTACCTCCTCTCGTCCACCACTACGCTGATGTGGCTCAGGCGCTTCCGTATACGCGTAGCCCGACCCATCGCCCGCGGCATAAAGCGCTTCCACATGCCCCCCTCCTCTACCGTGACCCGCTTAACATAAAGGTGGTCTACATCCACGCTTTGAGTAGCCTCCGCATTCGCCACCGCCGAACGCAATGTCTTGGCCACAATGGCCGCTGAACGCTTAGGGACGAACTTGAGTATGTTGAGGGCCTCTTCAACCCCCCTCCCGCGGATCTGATCCACCACTAACCTCACTTTACGCGGGGAAAGGCGGACAAATCTCGTAACAGCTCGTGTCTCCATACGTTCCAACGACAATTCAAACTGCAAAGTGCAAAATGAAAAATCTAACTCTTGCAGTCTGCATTTTGCATTGATCTTTAGGTCCCTGTCTTCGGCGGCGGAGTCGGCTTCGGAACGGCCGCTGGTGCCGGTTGTGGGGTGCCCGGCGCTGCTGCCGGAGCCCCTGCGGGAACCGTTTGCTTCGCCTCTCCCTTTCGATCTCCGGAATGGACGTAAAAAGTCCGCGTAGGAGCAAACTCGCCCAGTTTGTGACCTACCATATTTTCCGTGATGAACACCGGAATAAATTTTCTTCCGTTGTGGACGGCAATCGTATGCCCGACCATATCCGGGATAACCATAGAGCGCCGAGACCAGGTCTTCAGCACCCGTTTCTCCCTGGCATTATTCATCGTCTCGATCTTGCGCCTTAAGTGATCATCCACAAAAGGCCCTTTTTTAACTGAGCGGGCCATTGCTACCTGACCTCTCTCCGCTTCACTATATACTTGTCGGATGCGCGGTTCTTTCTCGTCTTGTATCCCTTAGTAGGCTTTCCCCAGGGGGTCTGGGGATGATTGCCTTTGGAACGTCCCTCACCGCCTCCATGGGGGTGGTCCACGGGGTTTTTGGCGATCCCCCGAGTTATGGGTTTATCACCCAACCAACGCACTCTGCCTGCCTTCCCTAGGGAGATATTCTCTTGATCGAGATTGCCGACCTGTCCCACGGTGGCGCGGCACTCGGCGAGGACGTTGCGGAGTTCACCAGAGGGCAGTTTTAGCAAGGCATAGGCCCCTTCTTTGGCCATCAACTGTGCCCCGGCCCCGGCGCTCCGAACCATCTGCCCCCCCTTGCCAATCTTGAGCTCGACGTTGTGGATCACCGTCCCCACGGGGATGAACTTCAGGGGAAGCGAATTCCCCGGTTTGATATCTACCTTATCTTCCCCGGATATTACCGGATCACCGACTTGGAGCTGGTCCGGCGCGAGGATATACCGCCGCTCCCCGTCGGCATAGCAGAGAAGCGCGATGCGGGCAGAACGGTTCGGGTCATACTCGATCGCCTCCACCTTGGCCGGGACGCCGTTCTTGTCGCGCTTGAAATCGATCAATCGATAAAGACGTTTGTGACCGCCTCCTCTGTGATCGCTTGTGATCCGGCCGGTATTGTTTCGTCCCCCGCTTCGCCTCAGCGGCTGTCGCAGGGCCTTCTCGGGTTTGATTTTTGTGATCTCTTCAAAACTGAGACCGGTGCGAAAACGTTTCCCTGCGGAGGTAGGCTGATAGTATTTAATAGCCATCTTAATCTACGAATTTAGATTTTTGCATTCAGTCGAAAATCGGCAATCCAAAATCCAAAATGGATCAGGCGCCGCCAAAAAAGTCGATCCTGTCCCCTTCCTTCAGCGTCACATAGGCCTTCTTCCATTGCGGCAAGCGACCCGTATTCCTTCCCACGCGCCTGACCTTGCCCAGATACCGAGTCATCCTGACCTTCACTACCTTCACGTTAAAGAGCTTCTCAACGGCTTTCCTCACCTCGACCTTGTTGGCATCATGTCGAACCCTGAATAGAACCTGATGGGTTGTCTCCCCAAGCAGAGAACCCTTCTCGGTGATCAGAGGGGCCTGGATGATTTCTTGAGGTTCTCTCATGCCGCCAACCTTTCTTCCAGCAGCGTCAGTGCCCGTTGTGTGAGAATAAGATGCTCGTAACGGAGGAGATCATAGACATTGAGCCCCTCGGCCCGAAGCACCTTGACGCCGGGGAGATTCCGTGCCGACCGCTCCACTTTTTCATCCGACTGGGGAATAACAATCAGGGCGCTTTTAACCTCCAGATCTCCTAATATCTTCCGCATGAATTTGGTCTTGGCTTCAGTGAGCTCCAACTTATCCAGGACGATGATCTTTCCATCCCGGTTCTTGAGACTCAACGCCGAGAGAAGGGCCTCTCTTCGGGCTTGCTTAGGCAAACGGTAAGAATAGTCTCTCGGCTGTGGACCAAAAGTGGTTCCACCCCCTACCCACAGAGGGGACCTAATGCTCCCAGCTCGAGCTCTTCCGGTTCCCTTTTGGCGCCAGGGCTTTTTTCCACCTCCACGCACGAGCCCCCTGGTCTTCGTCGCCGCCGTGCCCGCTCGCCGATTGTTGAGCTGCATGGCTACCACTTGATGCAGGAGGTGGGACCGCGGCTTGACCCCAAAGATCTCGTCTTTAAGCTGGGGATGGATGACCTGAAATTCCATCTCTACTTATTTCCCTTTACTGTACGTCGGATTAAAAGGATCCCTCGTTTAGAACCGGGGATAGCCCCTTTAACCAAGAGCAAGTTTCCCTCTGGTCGAACTTCAACCACTTCCAGGTTTTGCACCGATACCCTATCATTTCCCCAGTGGCCAGCCATCCTCCGTCCCTTAAAGACCCGGCCCGGAAACGACCGGTTACCAATGGATCCTCCATGGCGAAAATATTCGTGGGTCCCGTGGGACGCCGGGAATCCCCCAAATCCCCAACGCTTAATCACCCCCGAGAAACCTCTGCCCTTGGACCTCCCGGTAACATCGACTCGATCTCCTGCTTTAAAGAGATCCGCTACCGTAATCTCCTTTCCGATCTCGTACTGCATGACATCCTCTGAACGGAACTCGCGCAAGACCTCAAAGGCTCCCTTCCCCGCTTTCTCCATATGGCCCTGCTCAGGATGGTTCACCCTCTGAGCCTTCGTGCTTCCAAAGCCAAGCTGCAGAGCATTGTAACCGTCTTTTGCCGTCTCCTTTTTCTGCACCACCACACATGGGCCGGCTTGGATCACCGTTACAGGGATGACATTTCCATCAGCAGCAAAAAACTGCGTCATTCCAACCTTTTTTCCTATGAGACCTGTCATAATAAATACCGAACATCCCCTCTCTCTAACCCTCTCCCCTCAGGGGAGAGGGAAGGGTGAGGGATCATTGTAACTTGATCTCCACGTCTACCCCGGCGGCCAAATCTAGCTTCCCCAAAGCGTCAATGGTTTGCTGGGTTGGTTCTAGGATATCTAGCAACCGTTTATGGGTGCGAATCTCAAACTGCTCTCTTGACTTTTTGTCTACATGGGGAGAACGGTTGACCGTAAACCTCTCTATGTGCGTCGGGAGAGGAATAGGTCCAGCCACTCGCCCTCCGGTCCGCTTTACGGTCTCGACAATTTCCCCCACCGACTGGTCGAGGACCCGGTGGTCATAGGCCTTGAGCCGAATCCGAATCTTCTCGTTCATGCCTTTCGCCTTCGGCGCATCGCAAAATGAAAATTGCAAAGTCTAAAATGCAGAGTTTTTTGGCTTTTCTTCCATTTTAAATTTTCCATTTTGCACTCTGCATTTCGCATTTTTAAAGTCCAACCGCCTTGGCACTGATTTCCTCGCAGATGGTAGCCGGCACCGCCTCATAATGGGAAAACTGCATGGTATAGGTAGCTCTCCCTTGAGTCATCGAGCGCAGATCCGTGGCGTAACCGAACATCTCTGCCAGAGGAACACGCGCCTCAATCACCTGAGCTGCGGGGCGGGAATCCATGCCTAGAACTTTCCCCCGCCGGGAGCTGATATCCCCAATGACCTCTCCCATAAACTCTTCCGGCACCACTACCTCTACTGCCATGATGGGCTCCAAAAGCACCGGGTCTGCCTTGCTTAGCGCTTCCTTAAAGGCCAAAGAGCCGGCAATTTTAAAGGCGATCTCCGAGGAGTCAACATCGTGGTAACTCCCGTCCAGGAGCGTGACCTTCACATCTACCACAGGATAACCGGCCAAGACACCGCTTTCCATCGCTTCTCGAACTCCCTTCTCGACTGCAGGGACATATTCCCGAGGGACGGTGCCGCCTTTGACAGCGTCAACAAACTCAAAACCGGTCCCGGGCGGTTGGGCTTCCACCCTGAGATAGACATGTCCGTATTGCCCCCGGCCCCCGGTCTGGCGGATGAACTTACCCTCCCGCTCTACCGCCTTACGGATGGTCTCCTTATAGGCCACCTGAGGCTTACCGACGTTGGCTCCAACGTTAAACTCCCTGAGCAGTCGATCCACGATGATTTCCAAATGGAGCTCCCCCATCCCGGATATGATGGTCTGTCCGGTCTCTCCATCGGTACGCACCCTAAAGGATGGGTCCTCGGTAGCTAACTTTTGCAGCGAAAGGCCGAGCTTTTCTTGATCGGCCTTACTCCTGGGTTCGATGGCAATGGAGATAACAGGCTCGGGAAAGTCAATGGATTCCAGAATAATCGGTTGGGTCTCTTCACAGAGAGTATCCCCAGTCATTGCGGTTCTCAACCCCACGGCAGCAGCGATGTCACCGGCATATACTTCCCTGATTTCCTCACGTTTGTTGGCATGCATTTTCAGCAGACGCCCGATCCTCTCCCTTTTTCCTCTGGTAGAATTGTAGACACTAGAGCCAGAGAACAAAGCACCAGAGTAAACACGGAAAAAGGTTAACGTCCCCACAAATGGATCCGTCATAATCTTAAAGGCCAGCGCGGAAAATGGGGCCTCGTCACTCGGCCGCCGCTCCTCATCCTTCTGGGACACTGGGTTCTTTCCCTGAACCGGAGGGATATCCAGAGGAGAGGGGAGATAGTCGATCACGGCGTCGAGTAATGGTTGAACCCCCTTGTTTCGGAAGGCGGCGCCGCACAGAACCGGCACCAATTTTAGCTCTAGCCCAGCCCTCCGAATGGCCCTGCGCAGTTCGCTCTCGGAAATCTCTCTTCCATCTAGATACCTCTCCATGATGGACTCGTCACAGTCTGCCACAGTCTCCAGAAGCTTTTCCCGATAACTCTCCGCCTGCCCGACTAACTCCTCGGGGATCGGCTCTACCTGGTATTTGGCCCCCAGACTCTCCTCCTCCCATAAAATGGCCTTCATCTGCACTAGATCAATGACCCCTCTAAAATTCTCCTCCGCTCCGATAGGGATCTGGACTGGAAGCGGGTGGGCACCTAGGCGATCTTGAATCATCCGCACCACCCGGAAAAAGTCTGCTCCAAGCCGATCCATCTTGTTGACGAAGGCGATGCGGGGAACGCGGTACTTGTCCGCCTGACGCCAGACAGTCTCCGTTTGAGGCTCCACCCCCCCCACAGAACAGAAAACCGCAATGGCCCCATCAAGAACCCTAAGCGACCGCTCCACTTCAATTGTAAAATCAACGTGGCCGGGAGTATCGATGATATTAATCCGATGGTCGCGCCAAAAACATGTGGTGGCGGCCGAAGTGATGGTTATGCCCCGCTCCTGTTCCTGGACCATCCAATCCATGGTGGCGGTTCCCTCATCCACCTCGCCGATCTTGTAGCTGATCCCCGTATAGTAGAGGATCCTCTCAGTGGTCGTTGTCTTTCCCGCATCAATATGAGCCATGATGCCAATATTGCGGGTCTTATCTAAAGAAACGGTCCTCGCCATTTTTGCTCTCACAGGGGAAAAAAAGAAGGCGGTTTAACCGCCTCCTTTATGCCCTTTAAACCTCTGAGCCGAACTACCAGCGATAATGGGCAAAGGCCCTGTTGGCCTCTGCCATCCGATGGGTATCTTCCTTCTTCTTGATCGCGCCTCCGCGACTGTTGGCCGCGTCGATCAACTCCGCAGCCAGTTTCTCCTCCATAGATCTTTCCCCTCGGAGCCGCGCCGACTGGATCAGCCAGCGCATGCTCAAGGAGAGACGCCGTTGCGGTCGAACCTCAATGGGAACCTGATACGTTGCGCCCCCCACCCTCCGGGAGCGCACCTCAACCACGGGACGAGTATTGTCCAAGGCCCGTTTAAAGACAGCTAGGGAATCCTCTTTGGTCTTAGCCGCGACGATATCCAGAGAACGGTAAAAAACCCCCTCCGCCACGCTCTTTTTACCCCGGCTCATAATGGTGTTGACAAACTTCGCCACTAATTTATCCCCATATTTCGGATCTGGAAGAACCTCTCTCTTTTTGACCTCGCCTTTGCGCGGCATCTGACCCCTACCTAGGCCTTTTGGCCCCGTACTTGGAGCGGCCCTGGCGCCGCTCTTGGACGCCTATCGAATCTAAAGTGCCGCGAATGATGTGATACCGCACCCCGGGCAGGTCCTTAACCCTACCTCCCCGAATCAACACCACCGAGTGCTCTTGCAGGTTATGCCCGACTCCAGGAATATAAGAGGTCACCTCGATTCCGTTGGTGAGACGGACCCGCGCTACTTTACGCAAAGCCGAATTTGGCTTTTTCGGGGTTGAGGTATAGACCCGAGTGCAAACCCCCCTTTTCTGAGGGCATCCCTGCAAAGCCGGGGCGGTATTTTTTCGCCGCTGCCTCTCTCTACCAATGCGCACTAGCTGACTGATCGTAGGCACGACTCGTTGCCTCTGCCAAAAATTTTAAAGCTAACAGAGAAACTGGCTTTTGTCAAAACTATGCCCCCGCCGCCTCTGGAATCTCCACTCCCTCCACTCCAGGTTCCTCCAATTCTAGCTGGGTGTACTTGGAAAGCCCCGTACCTGCCGGGATAAGCCTCCCCATGATCACGTTTTCTTTCAGCCCGCAAAGGAGATCCACCTTGCCTTGAATGGCTGCCTCGGTTAGGACCTTGGTCGTCTCTTGAAACGAGGCAGCTGATATGAAGCTCTCCGTTGAGAGAGAGGCCTTGGTAATACCGAGAAGCAGAGGCTCGGCCACGGCAGGCTTCCCGCCTTGGGCGATCACTTTCTGGTTCTCCTCTTCAAAACGCCACTTTTCCACCTGGTCCCCAACAAGAAAATCAGCATCCCCCACCTCCTTAATCCGGACGCGACGCAGCATCTGCCGCACGATGACTTCGATGTGCTTATCGTTTATCCGAACTCCCTGCAGCCGGTAAATCTCCTGAACTTCATCCACAAGGTATTTGGCCAAAGCCTTCTCCCCCAGGATGTTCAGGATGTCATGGGGATTGGATGAGCCGTCCATTAAAGGCTCCCCTGCCCTGACACGATCTCCCTCATGAACGCTGATGTGCTTCCCCTTGGGGATCAGGTACTCCCTCGGTTCCCCCACATCCGGGGTGATCACGACCTTGCGCTTTCCCTTGGTATCCTTGCCAAAAGAAACTACGCCATCGATCTCACTGATAACAGCAAACTCCTTGGGTTTGCGGGCCTCAAACAGCTCGGCCACCCGGGGAAGTCCTCCGGTGATATCTTTGGTCTTGGTCGTCTCGCGTGGGATCTTCGCCAACACATCTCCGGCAGAGACTGTTTGTCCCTCTTGGATATTGATATGGGCACCCACAGGCAGGAGGTAGCGTGCCTCGGCAGTCTGGGAAAGACGAGTCGTCTTGCCTTCCACGTCCTTAATCGATATCCGGGGCCGCTTATCCGTATCCTTAGTGTCAATGAGGACTTTAGTCGAGAGGCCGGTCCGCTCATCCACCTTTTCTTCCATAGTTATTCCCTCGATCACATCGCCAAACTTCGCTACCCCCCCGACCTCGGTGAGGATGGGTATGGTGTAGGGATCCCACTCCGCTAAGAGCTCACCGGCCTTAATCCTGGACCCGTCTCTCTTCTTGAGCTTCGCGCCGTAAACCACCGGATAGCGTTCCCTTTCCCTCTCTCTGCCTTTATCCCCTCCTTCCGGGTAATCGACAATGGCGATCTCGCCGTTTCGGTTCATCACCACAAAATCCCCGTCCTTATTGGTAACCGTGCTGACGTTGATGAACTTAAGAAAGCCGTCGTTGCGCGCCTCCAGGGTAGTTTGCTCGGCCCTCCTGCTGGCGGTTCCACCGATATGGAAGGTCCGCATGGTGAGCTGCGTGCCTGGCTCTCCAATGGATTGGGCAGCGATCACGCCAATGGCCTCGCCGAGGTTCACCATGTGACCCCGTGCTAGATCACGGCCGTAACACATGACGCAAACCCCTCGCTTGGACTGACAGGTCAGCACCGATCGAATCTTGATCCGCTCCAACCCTGCGTCTTCGATGCGCTGGACAAGATCCTCATCAATCTCCTGATTGGCTCGAACAATCACCTCGCCGGTAAACGGATCCTTGACATCTTCTAAGGCGACTCTACCGAGCACGCGGTCACCCAGAGGCTCTATGATTTCGCCTCCTTCCATCAGGGGGCTCATCTCGATACCATCCAACGTCCCGCAGTTCTCTTCGCTAATCACTGAATCCTGGGCCACGTCGACGAGCCTGCGGGTGAGGTATCCTGAGTTGGCAGTCTTGAGAGCCGTATCGGCCAATCCCTTGCGCGCCCCATGGGTGGAGATGAAGTACTGCAACACGGTCAAGCCCTCACGGAAGTTTGCAGTGATCGGGGTCTCAATGATCTCCCCGGAGGGCTTGGCCATCAGCCCCCGCATGCCGGCGAGCTGACGAATCTGCTGGGCGCTGCCTCGAGCACCGGAATCAGCCATCATAAAAATCGGATTGAAGCTGGGAACGGTTACTTTATGCCCCGCTTCATCCGCGACTGTCTCGGTCCCAAGATCCCGCAGCATCTCATCGGCAATCCGGTCCGTCACCTCGGCCCAGATATCGACCACCTTGTTGTAACGTTCCCCGTCCGTGATGAGCCCGTTCTTGTACTGTTCTTCGATCTCGCGAACATCCTCGTGGGCCTTCCTGAGCAATTCCTCTTTGCCAACAGGGATCACCATATCTTTGACCGCAATGGATATCCCTGCCTTCGTGGCATAATGATAGCCGATATCCTTGAGTCGATCGGCAAGGATCACGGTAGCCTTGTTCCCCGCCAGTCGATAGCTTATGTCGATCAGATTCGCCAGCTCC
>Ga0137796_10001453_pt1 | contig 13530 bp, 10 predicted proteins | sample OV2TP3_FD_97704 | JGI IMG/M metagenome (GOLD analysis project Ga0137796, IMG submission 97704)
CTGCTGTTCTCGTGGATGGCGCTGGTCGGCGTGGTGCGCGCCGAGTTCCTGCGCGCCCGCAACTTCGACTACGTGCGCGCCGCCCGCGCGCTGGGCGCCACCGACATGGTGATCATGTTCAAGTACGTGCTGCCGAACGCCATGGTGGCGACGCTGACGTTCCTGCCGTTCATCCTCAACGGCTCGATCACCACCCTCACCGCCCTCGACTTCCTCGGCTTCGGCCTGCCGGTGGGCTCGCCGTCGCTGGGAGAGCTCTTGAGCCAGGGCAAGGCGAACCTGCAGGCGCCGTGGCTCGGCTTCACCGCCTTCGCGGTGCTGGCGGTGATGCTGTCGCTCCTCATCTTCATCGGCGAGGCGGTGCGCGACGCCTTCGACCCGCGGAAGACCTTCCGATGAGCAAGCTCCTGGAAATCGCCGATCTGCACGCCTCGTTCGGCCGCGGCCCAGGCGAGGTCAAGGCGGTGCGCGGCGCGACCCTCGCCATCGACAAGGGCGAGACCCACGCTCTGGTCGGCGAGTCCGGCTCCGGCAAGTCGGTGACCGCGCTCAGCATCATGCAGTTGCTGCCCTACCCGCTCGCGTGGCACCCGAAGGGCAGCATCCGCTTCCGCGGCGACGAGCTGATGGGCGCCCCGGATTCGCGGATGCGCGGCATCCGCGGCAACAACATCGCCATGATCTTCCAGGAGCCGCTGACGTCGCTCAACCCGCTGCACTCGATCGAGAAGCAGATCGCGGAGGTGATCCTCTTGCACAACGCGCTGACGCCGCGGCAAACCCGCGACCGGGTGGTCGAGCTGCTCGGCCTGGTCGGCTTCGCCGAGGCCGAGGAGCGCCTCGGCGCCCTGCCGCACGAGTTCTCCGGCGGCCAGCAGCAGCGGGTGATGATCGCCATGGCGCTGGCCAACGCGCCGGACTTGCTGATCGCCGACGAGCCGACGACCGCCCTCGACGTCACCATCCAGGCGCAAATTTTGAAACTGCTCAAGGACTTGCAGCGCAGGATGGACATGACGTTGCTGCTGATCACCCACGACCTCGGCATCGTCCGCCACATGGCCGACCGGGTGTCGGTGATGACCGACGGCGAGATCGTCGAGCAGGGCGACGTGGAGCGGGTGTTCGAGCGGCCGCGGCACGCCTACACCCGGCATCTGCTGGCCGCAGAGCCGAAAGGCCGGCCCGACCCGGCGCCGGCGGACGGCGCCGAGATCATGGCGTCGGGCGACCTCAGGGTGTGGTTCCCCATAAAAAAGGGCGTCATCCGGCGCACCGTCGGCCACGTCAAGGCGGTCGACGGGATCACGTTGAAAGTCCGCCAGGGCCATACGCTGGGGGTCGTCGGCGAATCGGGCTCGGGCAAGAGCACGCTCGGGCGCGCGCTCTTGAGGCTCGAGCGCTCGACCGGCGAGGTGGCGTTCGAGGGCCGGCCGATCGGCGGCCTCAAGGCCAAGGCGCTGCGGCCGCTGCGGCAACACATGCAGATCGTGTTCCAGGACCCGTTCGGGAGCCTCAGCCCGCGTCTGTCGGTGCGCCAGATCGTCGAGGAAGGGCTGGTGGTGCACCGCATCGGCGACGACGACGAGCGCCGGCGGCGCGTCGCCGAGGCCCTGGTCGAGGTCGGCCTCGAGCCCGAGATGCAGGACCGCTACCCGCACGAGTTCTCCGGCGGCCAGCGCCAGCGCATCTCGATCGCCCGCGCGCTGGTGTTGAAGCCGAAGTTCATCGTCCTCGACGAGCCGACCAGCGCCCTCGACATGTCGGTGCAGGCGCAGATCGTCGAGCTGTTGCGGGCGCTGCAGAAGAAGCACGACCTGGCGTACCTGTTCATCAGCCACGATCTCAAGGTGGTGCGCGCGCTGTCCCACGACGTGCTGGTGATGCGCCGCGGCCGGGTGGTCGAGCAGGGCCCCGCCGACGACGTGTTCGCCAACCCCAAGGACCCGTACACCCGCGCCCTGATGGCCGCCGCCTTCGAGATGAAGGCCGACGACAGCGGCGCCGTCAGCGTCTAGGAATGAGACACGCGAAACCACGGAGATTCCCGCCATGGCCCTCCTCTTCTACTCCAACTGGCGTAACGCCGACCGCTGGTTCGGCGCCCTGAAAAAGGAGCTCCCGGACCTGGACTGCCGGGAGTGGCCGGACGGAGTCGGCAACAAGAAGGACATCGAGTACGCGCTGGTGTGGAACCCGGAGCGCGGGCTTCTGAAGTCGTTCCCGAACCTGAAGGCGATCTTCTCGCTCGGCGCCGGCGTCGACCACTTGCTGGCCTGCGACCTGCCGGACGACGTGCCGATCGTGCGCCTGGTCGATCCGGCGCTCACCGTCGGCATGAGCGAGTACGTGCTTTACTGGGTGCTGCACTTCCACCGCCGCTTCGGCGACTACCGCCGCTACGCGCGTAAAGCGCGGTGGAAGCCGCTGCCGCAGGTGATCCCGAAGCGGCGCCGGGTCGGCATCATGGGGCTCGGCGTGATCGGCACCGACGCGGCGAAGAAGCTGAAGGCGCTCGACTTCGACGTCGCCGGCTGGACCCGCGGCCACAAAAACCTCGCGGGCGTGCCGACCTTCGACGGCAAGGACGGATTCAAGGACTTCCTCGCCCGCTCGGAGATCGTCGTCTGCCTGCTGCCGCTGACGCCCGAGACCCGGGGCATCCTCGACGCCAAGGCGTTCAGGCGGATGCCGAAGGGCGCCGTCGTCGTCAACGCCGCCCGCGGCGGCCACGTGGTCGACGCCGACCTGATCGCCGCCCTCGAGTCCGGGCATTTGAGGGCGGCGGTGCTGGACGTGTTCCACGAGGAGCCGCTGCCGGCCGAGCATCCGTTCTGGAAGCACCCGAAGGTGACGGTGACGCCGCACATGGCCAGCCTGACGGTGCCCGAGACGGCCGCCAAGTCGATCGCCGACAACATCCGCCGCATCAGGAAGGGCCAGCCGCCGGAACCGGTGGTCGACCGCCAAAGGGGATATTAGGCAGGGCTACGAGACGCTCAGCCGACGAAGCCGTAGACGATGGCCAACAGGACGCCGCCGAAGACGATGCGGTAGACCACGAACGGCGTGAAGCTGGCGCGCCGGAGCCACGCCATCATGGCGACGATGGCGACCAGCGCGGCGACGAACGCCAGGCCGGCGGCGATCACGGCGTCGGCGGTCAGCTGGGCGTTGCCGGCCTGGTAGAGGTCGAAGCCCTTGAGGCTGCCGGCGCCGACGATCACCGGGATCGACAGCAGCATCGAGAAGCGCGCGCTGTCCGGCCGCTCGAGGCCTAGGAACCTGGCCGCCGTCACCGTGACGCCGGCGCGGCTGGTGCCGGGGATCAGCGCCAGCACCTGGGCGAGGCCGATGATCGCCACGTCGCTGAGCTTGAGGTGCTCGATCCGGCGCACCGTCATGCCGAGCCTGTCGCCGATCCACAGCACCACCCCGAAGCCGAGCGTCGCCCAGGCGATCACCGTGACGCTGCGCAGCGCCCCGGGGGCGTAGCGGTCGAGCAGGAAGCCGGCGATCACCACCGGCACCGTGCCGATGACCAGATAGCCGAACAAGGTTGCCATCGGGTTGCGGCGGCCCTTGGCCAGCTGCGCCAGGCCCTGCGCCATCGCCCACAGGTCGCGCCGGAGATAAAGCATCACCGCGCCGAGGGTGCCGACGTGGACGGCGACGTCGATGGTCAGCCCCTGGTCGGGCCAGCCGGTGAGGGCCGGCACCAGGATCAGATGCGCCGTCGAGCTGATCGGCAGGAACTCGGTGATGCCCTGGACCAGCGCCAGCACCGCTATATGTAGGATGGGCAAGGCCGCTTATCCCCCAATGCTGGCGTTTCTACACCAATTTGCGGCGGCCGGCCAGAAGCCCAATTAGTCCCGTTTCGGTACTAATTCGCGAGAATTCCACTTTATTTCCGACTCCGGCCGCGCTTATACTGGCAGCCGTTGGGAGCCCCGACCAAAAGAACGTAAATAGTTCTGACCTATTTGGCCGGGAAGTTTGGGATTGCTTCGGTCGCGAGCCACCCGCTCCCCGCCGGCGCCGGGCGCCCGCGGGGAGGTCTGAAGGGGGATCCCTGGGAAGCCGAGAATCCACCACGCCGCCGGGCCGCCGACGCGGTCGGCCCGCGGCACGACGGGAGCGAGCGGAATGCCGGACCAGATGCAGAAGTACGTCGACGTCGCCCGCGCCATGCCGGTGAAGCGCCCGGTGGCCGAGCGCCGCCGCGACTTCGGCGAGATCTACCGCGAGTTCCGCGCCGCCGCCGCCGCCAAGCAGGCGTCGCGCTGCGAGCAGTGCGGCATCCCCTATTGCCAGATCCACTGCCCGCTGCAGAACAACATCCCCGACTGGCTCCGGCTCGCCGCCGAGGGCCGCCTGCAGGAGGCCTACGAGACCTCGCAGGCCACCAACACCTTCCCCGAGGTGTGCGGGCGCATCTGCCCGCACGATCGCCTGTGCGAGGGCAGTTGCGTGCTCGAGCAGTCGCGCCACGGCACCGTCACCATCGGCGCCGTCGAGAAGTATTTGACCGACACCGCCTGGAAGGAGGGCTGGGTGAAGCCGACCCGGCCGGCCTACGAGCGCAAGGAGTCGGTCGGCATCGTCGGCGCCGGGCCGGGCGGCCTGGCCGCCGCCGACGCGCTGCGCCGCCGCGGCTACCAGGTGCACGTCTACGACCGCTACGACCGCATCGGCGGGCTGCTGATCTATGGGATACCCAATTTCAAGCTCGAGAAAGAGGTGGTCGAGCGGCGCGCCCGGCTGCTGGCCGAAAGCGGCATCAAGTTCCACCGCAATTTCGAGATCGGCCGCGACGCCTCGCTCGGCGACCTGCGCCAGCGCCACAGCGCCATCCTGGTCGCCACCGGCGTCTACAAGTACCGCGACATGCAGATGCCGGGCTCGGGCCTGCAGCGGATCCACCAGGCGATGGATTACCTCACCGCCGCCAACCGCAAGGGCCTCGGCGACAAGGTGCCGGAGTTCGAGTCCGGTATGCTCGACGCCGCCGGCAAGCGCGTCGTCGTCATCGGCGGCGGCGACACCGCCATGGATTGCGTGCGCACCGCCGTCCGCCAGGGCGCCAAGTCGGTGCAATGCCTGTACCGCCGCGACCGCGCCAACATGCCGGGCTCGATGACCGAGGTGAAGAACGCCGAGGAGGAAGGCGTCGAGTTCGTGTGGCTGGCGACGCCGCAGGCGTTCCTCGGCAACGGCGCCGTCACCCACGTGCGCGCCCAGCGCATCCACCTGGGCGTCGCCGACTTCTCCGGCCGCCAGACGCCGCAGCCGGTCCACGGCTCCGGCTTCAACCTGGAGGCCGACCTGGTGATCAAGGCGCTCGGCTTCGACCCCGAGGACCTGCCGAAGATGTTCGGCGAGCCGGCCCTCGCCATTTCCGAGTGGGGCACGCTGAAGATCCACGAGCCCGACAAGATGACCCAGGTGCCGGGCGTGTTCGCGGCCGGCGACATCGTGCGCGGCGCGTCGCTGGTGGTATGGGCGATCCGCGACGGCCGCGACGCCGCCGAAGGCATTCACAAGTATATCGAGGCGCAGAGCGCCGCCGAGACCGGCCGCCGGCCGGCCCGCGCGGTGGCTTAGCGCCCAACAGGAGAACCGCCATGAAGAGCCACGTTTCCGATCGGCACCACGAAGGCGGCGACGAGTTCGTCCGCCGCTGGCTCGACAATGCCCGTCATCTCCAGGCGCGCGGCCTCTACGACCCGGCCGACGAGCACGACGCCTGCGGCGTCGGCCTGGTCGCCGCCACCGACGGCAAGCCCAGCCGCCGCGTCGTCGAGGCCGGCATCAAGGCCTTGAAGAAGGTGTGGCACCGCGGCGCCGTCGACGCCGACGGCAAGACCGGCGACGGCGCCGGCATCCACGTCCGCATCCCCGAGGACTTCTTCAAGGAGCACATCCGCGCCACCGGCCACGAGCCGGGCGAGGCGAGGCTGGCGGTCGGCATGGTGTTCCTGCCGAAGACCGACCTCGGCGCCCAGGAGCGCTGCCGCACCATCGTCGAGACCGAGGTGCTGAAGGGCGGCTACGTCATCTACGGCTGGCGCCAGGTGCCGGTGAACGTCGAGGTGATCGGCGAGAAGGCCAACGCCACCCGGCCCGAGATCGAGCAGATCATGATCGCCAACCCGCCGGGCTCCGAGAAGAGCGCGATGACCGACGAGCAGTTCGAGACCGACCTCTACATCATCCGCCGCCGCATCGAGAAGCAGGTGCTGGCCAACTACGTCACCGACTTCTACATCTGCTCGCTCTCCTGCCGCTCGGTGATCTACAAGGGCATGTTCCTGGCCGAGCAGCTGACGGCGTTCTACCCGGACCTGCTGGACGAGCGCTTCGTCTCCAACTTCTGCATCTACCACCAGCGCTATTCCACCAACACGTTCCCGACCTGGCGGCTGGCGCAGCCGTTCCGCATGCTCGCCCACAACGGCGAGATCAACACCCTCACCGGCAACGTCAACTGGATGCGCAGCCACGAGCCGAAGATGGCCTCCCCCATATTCGGCGACGACATCGAGGACCTGAAGCCGGTGATCCAGGCCGGCGGCTCCGATTCGGCGGCGTTGGATGCCGTGTTCGAGCTGCTGGTGCGCGCCGGCCGGCCGGTGCCGGCGGTGAAGGCGCTGATGATCCCGGAATCGATCGGCAACGCCGAGGTGATGGCGGAAAACCACCTCAGCCTGTTCGCCTACTGCAACAGCGTGCTTGAGCCGTGGGACGGCCCGGCCGCCATCTGCGCCGGCGACGGCCGCTGGGTGATCGCCGGCATGGACCGCAACGGGCTCCGGCCGATGCGCTATTCGCTGACCCGCGACAACCTGCTGGTGGTCGGCTCCGAGACCGGCATGATCGAGATTCCCGAGCAGGACATCGTCGAGAAGGGCCGCGTCGGCCCCGGCGGCATGATCGGCGTCGATCTCGAGGCCGGGCGCTTCCTCCGCGACCGCGAGCTCAAGGACGCGATGGCGGCCCGCCAGCCCTACGGCGAATGGGTGAAGAACATCACCGTGCTCGACGGCGTCGTCAAGGCGCGGCCGAAGACGCGCGCCCTGTTCGGCGCCGAGGAGCTGCGCCGCCGCCAGGTCTGCTTCGGCTATTCGATGGAGGACATCGAGCTGATCCTGCAGCCGATGGTCGAGGGCGCGCTCGAGGCGGTCGGCTCGATGGGCGACGACGCGCCGCTGGCGGTGCTGTCGGACCGCTACCGCGGCCTGCACCATTTCTTCCGCCAGGCGTTCAGCCAGGTCACCAACCCGGCCATCGATTCGATCCGCGAAACCGGCGTGATGAGCCTGAAAACCCGTCTCGGCAACTTGGGCAACATCCTCGAGGAGGACCCGAGCCAGTGCGACCTGCTGCAGCTCCCCTCGCCGGTGCTCTCCACCGGCGCCTTCGAGGTGCTGCGCAAGACCTTGGGCGACAAGGCGGCCGAGATCGACTGCACCTTCGATCCCAACGGCGGCCGCGGCGCGCTCGGCCGGGCGCTGACCCGCATCCGCCACGAGGCCGAGGAGGCGGTGCGCGGCGGCACCCAGCACCTGATCCTGTCCGACATCGACGTCGGCCGCGACCGCGCGCCGGTGCCGATGATCCTCGCCGCCGGCGGCGTCCACACCCACCTGGTGCAGCAGGAGCTGCGCACCTTCACCTCGCTCAACGTGCGCTCGGCGGAGTGCCTGGACGTCCACTTCTTCGCGGTGCTGATCGGCGTCGGCGCGACCACGGTCAACGCCTATCTGGCCGAGGCCACCATCGTCGACCGTCACCGCCGCGGGCTTTACGGCAAGATGCCGCTGGAGGCCTGCATCGAGAACTACATCAAGGCCAACGACAAGGGCCTGCTCAAGATCATGTCGAAGATGGGCATCAGCATCGTCAGCTCGTACCGCGGCGGCTATTGCTTCGAGGCGGTGGGGCTCAGCCGCGCGCTGGTCGCCGAGTTCTTCCCCGGCATGTCGTCGCGCATCTCCGGCATCGGCCTCACCGGCATCAAGGCCAAGCTGCGCGCCATGCACAAGCGGGCGTTCCTGGACGACCCGGTGCCGCTGACGCTGCCGGTCGGCGGCTTCTACAAGTATCGCGCCTCGGGCGAGCGCCACGGCCACGACGGCCGGCTGATCCACATCCTGCAGAGCGCGGTGAACCAGGAATCGTACTCGATCTTCAAGAAGTTCTCGGCCGGCGTGCGCGCCCTGCCGCCGATCTTCCTGCGCGACCTGTTGGATTTCAAAAAGCTCCGCGACCCGATCCCGGTCGAGGAGGTCGAGAGCATCACCGAGATCCGCAAGCACCTGGTGTCGCCCGGCATCTCCTACGGCGCGCTCAGCAAGGAGGCGCACGAGACCCTGACCATCGCCATGAACCGCATCGGAGCGAAATCCGATTCCGGCGAGGGCGGCGAGGACCCGGCGCGCTACCACCCGCGTCCCAACGGCGACAACCCGTCGTCGGCGATCAAGCAGATCGCCTCGGGGCGGTTCGGGGCCACGGCGGAATACCTCAACAACTGCCGCGAGATCGAGATCAAGATCTCGCAAGGGTCCAAGCCCGGCGAGGGCGGCCAGCTCCCGGGGCATAAAGTCTCCGTCGAGATCGCCACCCTGCGCCATTCGACGCCCGGCGTGATGCTGATCTCGCCGCCGCCGCACCACGACATCTATTCCATCGAGGACATCGCCCAGCTGATCTACGACCTGAAGCAGATCAACCCGGACGCCCGGGTGTGCGTCAAGCTGGTCGCCCGCTCCGGCGTCGGCACCGTCGCCGCCGGAGTCGCCAAGGCCAAGGCCGACGTGATCCTTATTTCCGGCCACGACGGGGGGACGGGCGCGAGCCCGCAGTCGTCGATCAAGTACGCCGGGCTGCCGTGGGAGATGGGGCTCAGCGAGACCAACCAGGTGCTGACGCTCAACCGGCTCCGCCACAAGGTGAAGCTGCGCGTCGACGGCGGCATCAAGACCGGCCGCGACGTGGTCATCGCCGCCATGCTCGGCGCCGACGAGTTCGGCATCGGCACCACGTCGCTGGTGGCGATGGGCTGCATCCTGGTCCGCCAGTGCCACTCCAACACCTGCCCGGTCGGCGTCTGCACCCAGAACCCGAAGCTGCGCGAGAAGTTCACCGGCACGCCGGAGAAGGTGGTCAACCTGTTCACCTTCGTCGCCGAGGAGGTGTCCGAGATCCTGGCCTCGCTCGGCGCCAAGTCGCTGCAGGAGATCACCGGGCGGTCGGACTTGTTGAACCAGGTCAGCCGCGGCGACGCCAACCTGGACGACCTCGATTTGAACTCGCTGCTGGCCCAGGCGGACCCGGGCGGCTTCCCGCGCCACTACGCCGTCGAGGGCCGCACCGAGGTGCCGGACTCGCTGGATGCCCGCATCATCGGCGACGCGGTGCAGACCCTCGAGCACGGCGAGAAGATGCAGCTCACCTACACGGTGCGCAACACCCACCGCGCCGTCGGCGCCCGCGTCAGCTCCCTGATCACCCGGCGCTACGGCATGGACGGGTTGGCGCCGGGGCACTTGACGGTGCGGCTGCGCGGCTCCGCCGGGCAATCGCTCGGCGCCTTCGCCGTGCAGGGGCTGACCCTGGAGGTGCTCGGCGACGCCAACGACTACGTCGGCAAGGGCCTCTCCGGCGGCATCATCGTGCTCAGGCCGCCGGTCTCCAGCCCCTTGGAGAGCCACCGCAACACCATCATCGGCAACGTGGTCCTCTACGGCGCCACCGCCGGGCGGCTGTTCGCCGCCGGCCTCGCCGGGGATCGCTTCTGCGTCCGCAATTCCGGCGCGCAAGCGGTCGTCGAGGGCTGCGGCTCCAACGGCTGCGAGTACATGACCGGCGGCGTCGCCGTCATCCTCGGCCCGGTGGGCCCGAACTTCGGCGCCGGCATGACCGGCGGCATGGCCTTCGTCTACGACGAGCACGACCGTTTCCGCCACCTGGTCAATCCGGACAGCGTGCTGTGGCAGCGCATCGAAACCGGCTATTGGGAGGACGTGTTGAAGGTGCTGGTGCAGCAGCACGTCAAGCGCACCCATTCGCGCTTCGCGCTCGGGCTGCTCAACGACTGGGAGCTCGAGGCCGGCAAGTTCTGGCAGGTGGTGCCGAAGGAGATGGTCGGCAAGCTCGAGCACCCGACCACGGTGGCCGAGGAGCGGGCGCTGAAGTCCGCCGGCGAGTGACGGCGGCGCGATGATCGCGGCCGGGCGATGCCCAAGCTCCGCCCACCCCCCTTTCGTCATGCGCGGGCTTGACGCGAATCCATGGTGACCCGGCGCGCCTCACGTCCCTTCCGTCATGCCCCGGCGACCTGCCTTCGCCGAAGCGAAGCCCGCTTCGGCTTCGCGCAGGCAGGAGCCCCGGGGCATCCAGCACGGATGCCCATGGATCGCCCGGGCTGGCGCCGGGCGATGACGATCGTGTGTGAGCGGAGTTCGGTCTAGCCCGATGCGCGCCACAAACCCCTGGCTGCTCGCCGCCGCGATCAGCGGCCTGGTCGCCGTCGTCGCCGGCGCCTACGGCTGGCACGGGCTCCGGGCCGACGACGGCGCCCGGGCGGTGTTCAACACTGGCGTCCACTACCAGATGTGGCACACCTTGGCATTGTTGGCCGTCGCCTGGCTGGCCGACAGCCGCCCGCGCCACACGGCCGCCGGCAAGTGGGCGCGCCGCGCCGGCGTCTGCTTCGCCGCCGGCATCGCGGTGTTCGCCGGCTCCATGTACTTCTACGGGATTTACGGCGGCGTGCCGCTGCCCGGCGTGACGCCGGCCGGCGGCTTGGCGCTGATGGCGGGATGGGTGTGCCTCGGCGTGGCGGCGGTCGCGCGCGACCGAACCTAAGCGCCGCCGGCGCCACCGCCCCCGCCGCCCCCGGCGCCGGCGTTGCCCTTCGGCAGCACGTAGGCGGCGACCGTGCCGTCGGGACCGAGCGCCGTCGCCGCGCCCGGGTTCCAGAAGCTGTCCTCGACGATGCGGAGAACCTTCTCCAGCTCCGCCGCCGTCGGCGCCGCCGGCTTCAGCGTCGAAGCCGCCGGGTCGAACCGCCAGCCGCCCTTGCGGACCAGCACCACCGGCCGGTCCGGGTTCTCGGCGCTGCCCGCCATCCACGCCTCGAAGCCTCCGGATGCCGCGTCCTTCAGCACGGCCTCGAACGAAGCCTCGGCGGTTTTCAGGTCGAAGAACCGCGGCGCGTCGGCGACAACCGGACCCGGCGCGGCCCACAGCACGGCCGCCGCGACCGACATTACCCGATGAACCCGTTGAATAAGCCCCTCGCCCCGCCGCATGTCACCCCGCCGCCGCCGCCGGCCCCCCGCGTGCATTCTCCATTCGTCACTCCCGCGAAGCCTGTCCCCGCGAAAGCGGGGAGCGGGAATCCACTTTTCCAGCAACCTGGACCCCCGCTTGCGCGGGGGCCGGCCCCCGACCCGATCGGTGCGACCGACCGGGTCAGGCCCCGCCGCGCAGTTTCTGCCTCAAATTCGAGACAATATCTTCCGCGACGTTGCCGAATATCGTCTTCCATGCGCCGACCGTATATCCGCCGCCGGCGTCCAAGGTCCGCCTGGCGTTGACGGTTGCCACCTTTTTGTCGCCGTCGCGCAATGTGAATTCGACGGCAAGCACGGTCGAGCCGTATCCCGGCATAAGCCACCGCTTGAACGCATCGCCCGGATCGTAATCGACGATGTTGCCCAAAAGGACGAGTGATCGTTGCCCGGCCTGCGGGGCGGCAGTCAGGCCGCTTTCCCGCAGCCTGGCCTCAAGTTGCTCGCGCATTTCCTTGGCGATGTCGAAATCCTTGAACTCATTGTCCCTCTTGGCTTTGGGCGCCGCGTCGGTGATGTCGCCCACCACGACACTGGACTTGGAGGGGGGCGCGTATCCGGGAACGAACGAAATATCGTGAGAGACGGTTCCGCAACCCGACAGCACGAGACCGACGACGGCGGCCATCAATGCCGCAAGCGATTTGGCGGAAACAACCTTGATTGAAGACATATCGCGTCCTCCCCCTCTGTCGAAGATCCCCCGCAATGTCGGATACCGATCGCCGGCGCCGGCGAAAACCGCCGGCGAGCCGGTCGCGCAGTAGTTGTATAAGATAACAGCGGCCCGCGCCAGCGATCCAGGGACACGAAAGACTGGACGCCCCGCGCGGAGGCGGGGCGTGACGATCGAAGGAAATGCCGCCGGCCGGCGACCGAAGCTAAACGCCGCTGCCGCCGCCGCCGGCTCCGCCTCCTCCTCCGCCCCCCGCTCCGCCGCCTCCGCCGCCGCCCCCGGCGCCGCCACCGCCCGAATCCGGGACGTCGATTTGCAGCCGGAACGTCCGGTCGGCATTGTCGGCCGGGAACCGGTAGGCACCCGGGTTGCCCTTCGGCAGCACGTAGGCGGCGATTTGGCCGTCGGGGCCGAGCGCCGTCGCCGCGCCCGGGTTCCAGAAGCTGTCCTCGACGATGCGGAGAACCTTCTCCAGCTCGGCCGCCGTCGGCGTCGCCAGGTTCAGCGCCGACGCCGCCGGGTCGAACCGCCAGCCGCCCTTGCGCGCCAGCACCACCGGCCGGTCCGGGTTCTCGGCGCTGCCCGCCATCCATATCTCGTAGCCGCCCGCGAGCGCGTCCTTCAGCGCCTGCTCGAAGGACGCCGCGCCGGTTTTCAGGTCGAGGAAGCGCGGCTCGTCGGCCGGCGCCGGACCCGGCGCGGCCCACAGCACGGCCGCCGCGATCGCCGCCGCCGCCACCCGATGAACCCGACGAATAAGTCCCCTGCCCGCGCCCATGTCGCCTCCCGCCGCCGGCGTCTCGCCGCGACCCGCCATGGTTGCGCGATCATAGGGGAATCTCCTGCCGCCGCCAACCGGCACGGCGGCCCGTTCCGGTTGTCGCCCCGCACGTTAGCGCTTGCGATTATCCGGCGGCGCCGTCAATTGGCGCCCGAGCCCCGGCAACTTCGTCCGTATGACGTCCCAGACGATCGACCAGTTGACGCCGGCATAATGGTGGATGAGGCGGTCGCGCATGCCGGCGATGTCCCGCCATCGGATGGCTTTGCGCCTTCTCCGGAAACCGGCGGAAAAGCCCTTCGCGGCCTCGCCGATGATCTCGAGATTCCTGACCACGGCATCCTGCACCATCGTGTCGCGGAGGAATTGCTCGTAGCTCAGGCGGCGGGTGTAGCGCCGTATCCTGCCGATTGCCTGCCGTATGTCTTCGACCAGATCGGCGTCCTTGCGCCTAGGCATACGCGAGCGCCTTGCGGATGCTGGCGGCGACGCTTCCGACGCGGATGCTGGCCAACCCTTCCGGAGTCAGGATTTCCACCTTCCTGCCGAACAGCTTTTCCAGGCCGCGGGAAAGCCCGATGAAGTTGTCGTAGGTGGGCCGCTCGAACTCGACCAGGAAGTCGATGTCGCTCGTCGCCGTCTGCCTGCCGCTGGCATAGGAGCCGAACAGCGCGATCCGGCGCACGGCGTGCTTGTCGAGCAGGCCGCGG
>Ga0137796_10001462_pt1 | contig 13463 bp, 14 predicted proteins | sample OV2TP3_FD_97704 | JGI IMG/M metagenome (GOLD analysis project Ga0137796, IMG submission 97704)
AAGCCAAAACCATTCCGGAAAAAAAGGCAATACGTTTATTACCAAAAAGCAGCCAAGCGATGGCATACGTGGCAAGGACACCTAAGATTCCAAAAAAGGATGGCCAAAACCGCGCGGCAAAGGCCGTTGTCCCAAATAATTTTGTCGTTATCATCAACAGCCAATAGAAAAATATCGGCTTCTCAAATTGTGGCCAGTCAAAGATCACGGGTGTCAACCAACTCTTATAATGAAGCATTTCCTTGGCCGTCTGAACATAGAAAACCTCATCTGGATGAGTCAAGCTGAGCATCCCATTGCCAAACATAAGCAAAAAATAGGATAAAACAAATAAAATCAAAATTAATGTTCTATGACTTTTTCGCTCGATAAAAGAATTACTCATTGAGCATCTCCTCAATCGTCACTAATTCAAAACCCTTAGCACGAAGGTGGGCCACCAAGGGTGCGATGGCTAACACTGTTTGAGAACGATTCCCCCCTTCGGCTTTTAAAATATCACCGCTATCGTGAAATAAGATAATATCTCCATTCTGACTATGACGAATCAGATACTGCACAATAAACTTATAATTAAACGTCACCCAATCCTTCGAGTTCAAAGACCATAGCACCACCTCATAACCCATAGATTTTATTTTTTCTTTTATGTGATGAGGCATCCAAGCTTTCGGAGGACGAAAATATTTAGTGGTATGACCCGTGATGTCTTTAATCACAAATTCCGTGTATTTAATTTCTTCTTCGAGCTCCTCAGGCGTGTAATATAAAATCACGGTATGCGCATAACCATGATTACCAATAATATGCCCCTCTTGGGTGACCCGTTGTGCAATTTCAGGATATTTTTTCACATGATGGCCTATCATAAAAAAGGTTGCCTTCACATGGACGCGCTTCAGTTCATCCAAGATTTGAGGTGTCCATATGGGGGAAGGGCCATCATCAAATGTTAACGCAATCTTTTTTTGATTCGTTTTTATCCGATAAATGGTTCCACTGCGGGCAAGAACAGCCTGATCGAAAAAAATACAAAAGCAAACAATCAATCCAACCACCAATATCCCAAAGAACAAAAAGGTCGACAACCCACTCATTTTTTACCTTGACTTGCCACCGTGGCAATGGCTTTTTGAATCGCTTCCGGATCCCCTAAGTAATAATGTTTCAAAGGACGTAAATCCTTATCAAGTTCATAAACGAGCGGCATTCCCGTGGGGATATTAAGACTAATAATATCCTCATCGGAAACATTATCAAGATGTTTCACTAATGCTCGTAAGCTATTCCCATGGGCAACGATGAGTATGCGCTTGCCTTCTTTAAGGACCGGGACAATGACCCGATGCCAATAAGGAAGGAATCGTTTGACGGTCAATTCCAGACTTTCTGTCATAGGAATATCTTTGGGATCTAAATCTTTGTAACGGGGGTCGAAACCCGGATAACGCTTATCTTTTCGATCTAATGGTGGTGGACAAATATTGTAGCTGCGACGCCAAACCTTCACTTGTTCTTCCCCATACTTTCGGGCCATCTCCGATTTATTTAAACCTTGTAAATTGCCATAATGTCGTTCATTGAGACGCCAAGAACGATAAACGGCAATCCACATCAAATCCATTTCCTCCAGAATAAGCCATAGGGTTCGAATGGCTCTCTTCAAAACCGATGTATACGCGAGATCAAACGTATAACCCTCTTTCTTAAGAATTTGACCAGCTTCTTTGGCTTCCCGGATCCCTTTCTCCGACAAGTCCACGTCGGTCCAACCCGTAAACCTATTCTCTTTATTCCAGATACTCTCGCCATGACGCACCAAAACCAACCTTAGGTAAGCCATAAAAAGAAAAACCTCCTTTTCAGGATAGTAGGAGAACCCAAACTTTTAACATTCTACATAAAAAACAAATCGATGAAAACTGTTTTCACAATTTATTATTGTAGAGTAAAAACAGAGATATACTAACGGTAGGAAAAATCTCAAGGAAAAAAATTTTTATAAATAGGATTTGGCTCTCCGCTTCTTAGGAAGGACAGCGGCCCGTGCGACTCCTTCTCCCGACTTTTGTTTCGGTAGATGATAATCCATCCATGCCTTGGAAAAGCGTTTAAGCCAATCCTCAGCCGCAAACTCAAAACCAATGTCTCGACCGGCTTTCTCACTTTCAATCCATTGATGGCGAGCAATCTCTTCCAAGACCAGTCGATTCTGTAAGAGTTCTTTATTGGGGGCGTCTTGGAGCATACAACCTCATTTTCTGCCTAAATTTATTTAATTATAAAACTAAAAATTGTTCTTTGTCAATCTTCTTTCTAAAAAAAGTCCCCCCACTACTCCATGTCATTTTTCTGTCTCTCGATCGCTGATAGTTTCTTCTTCAAATTTATCCACGACCTCTTTAACCTCCATCTCGGCCTTTTCGATTTTCTTTTTACATATCCTTATCAACTCCACCGCTTCCTTAACTCTTGCCGAAAGGTCATCAACATCGATCTCTTCGCTTTCGATTTTATTAATAATCTCCTCCAAACGCTGGAGAGCCTTACTGTATTTCATCTCAACCACCTCTAACCTCCTCTTCTCTCGAAAAAACTCGACTCTGAATAATGCCATCCACCACCTCAGTCCTAATGGCCTTCTTAGGATGAGCTTGGGTTAAAGAACGAATGAGTTCGCCTTTTTCTGTTCGTGTAATGCTAAAACCACGTCTCATGGTATTTTGGGGGCTCACCAGCTCAACTAATTTACTGTAATGCTTGATGGTCACATAAACTTTCGTTACCATAACCTTAAGCCCTCTTAAAAATTTTTGGCGTTGATGAACTATTTCTCTTCGCTTCGCATTCATTAACTGCAAAGGGAGATCTTGCATATGTGTCCTAAAACGCACAAGTATTTGATCATGTATTTTAAAGAAAGTCGTTGTCTGTTTATGCAACCCCATCGCCCAAAACCTTAATTGTCTTTTTTCCTCACCGATTTTATTTGTAGACAAAGTCAATAATTGATCTAATTTCTCATCCAGATTGTTCATAAATTGTGTCACCTGCTCAACAAGGAATTGCGCAATCGCTGTTGGTGTTTTAGCATAGGTGTGCGCGGCAAGATCGGTTATTGTGATGTTAATCTCGTGACCAATACCACTGAGAACTGGATAACGGCTTGAGGCAATTTTCTCAACAATCGCCCGACTATCAAAACAACTCAACTCCGCAATCGAACCGCCACCGCGTGTAATCACCACCACATCCATTGCTAACTGATTGAATCGCGTCAACGCCTGACAAACACCCTCTTCGGCCCCTTTCCCTTGCATGAGAGAAGGAATGAAAAATATCCGGAATCCAAAACCGCTATGCTTTAGTTCCGAAAGAAAATCATTATAGGCAGCGGAATCATACGCGCTAATAAGCCCTACCCTCAAAGGCACTAAAGGTAAGGGAATCAGCTTGTTCTTATCGAGGATGCCTTCTTTTTTTAACAAGGCGATAAGTTTTTGTCGTTCTTGGGCGATCTTCCCTAAGGTATAAATAGGATCGATATTTTCCACAACCAGGCGAACAGCCCCATGGGGAGGATAAAAATCAACGCGGCATAAAAATTTAACCTCTATATCATCTTTCAAGGTAAAGGCATTTTCCGCACTTTTCAAGATTCCTTCCAGATAAGCCTTACGGCCAGCAAAAATCACCAAGCCAATGCGTGCCACAATCTCTTTCGATTGAGGATCCTTTTCACACAAGTCAAAAAAGATGTGATTTTTATGCTTATTACGATCGAATCCTTGGATTTCCCCACACACCCATAAGGCGTCGGGAAAACCGTAGTTAATAACTTCTTTTATTAAAGTATTCAATTCGGAAACCGAAAAAAATTCTTTCCTCATATCACCACCCTATCTTAATCAACGATGAGAGTAGGGCTCACTAGCCAAACGATTTGCCAATGACCCTGGGCGTCTCGATACATGGCTAAGACTGAAGACGTTTCTAAGCCAATAACATTCCTATTTTCATCGTTGACGACCAATCGCGCGATGAGTTTGGGCAAAAATGGTAGATGGCTGACAATCATCATGTCATCCTTGCTCTGGGACAATTCATAAACCATTTTATCGGTCTCCTCATTGGGAGAAAGATAATCTTTGGCAACCAGTTGGCCGTTTGGATAAATCGTATTGCGGATAATCTCCGCCGTCTCTTGGGCTCGTTTCAAAGGACTGTGATAAAATTCCTTCACTTTCACCCCTGCCCTTTTCAAAAATTGGGCTACCTTGGTGACCTCCTTTTTCCCTTCGCCACTTAAAGGTCGCTGAGGATCTTCTTTTTCTGAAACAGCCTCGCCATGGCGTACCAAGTATAATTTCATGTTTTCTCTTCAAAAGAAGATAGAATTTTCACAGCTTTACGAATCTGTTCCAAGGTGGCCATACTATGGGATTCGATCACCTTGATATGGTCCTTCTTGCTAAAGGGCAGTACTTTCATAAGATCAAAATCTCCTTCGAGTGGCGCCTGATGATCTCTTAAAATTTTAACGCCGTGAAGGTGCCATCCGATCATGAGATTGGCATAATGTTTAAGATAACCCAAATGCGGGGAGATGCCAAATCGCTCATTTACTTCCGCATGTCCCACATCGTGCCAATAAAACATCCCCTGGTGGTGATAACGCGTTAACAACAACCCTACCTCCTCCCAATTAGGTATCTCATTGATATAATAACGCGTCTCTAGACCGATTCTCATCTTCTTTTTTTGCGTATAAGACATAACCTCATCAAGACTTTTTTGTAATGCCTCAAGATAAACGGAGCATTCCTCTCGACGTTTTCTAAGAAGCTCGTCCCGCAATTGAATAAATTCTTTTGTTTCCTTTTTTCCCCCTTGATACAAATCAAACAACTGTTTTAACTGACGTTCCTCTAATTCCACGGTCCCAGCATGAATCACCACCACCCCAGCGCCGACTCGCACGGCGGTATCAATCGAATTACAGGTCCACTTCACGGCCCGTTGACGCTCCGTCTCTTCAAGCGCCGATAAGCGATAATAATTCGAAATGTGTCGAGACGAGTGGCCATCATCTGGCACTGGACAATAATTGTGAATACTCGATATTTTAAAATTCATCGGTTCAAGCAAGGGAATCAATTCCTCTAATTGGTGACGCCGTAAATGATAGCCTAGCTCTAAAAACTTTAATCCGGTGGCCTTAAGCTCGATTAACATTTGTAGGGCATTCATATCCTCCCTATAATTCCACGCTGTTGAAATAGACAACATAGACAAACCTTTGTCACACTATCCGTTGCGGTATTCTGATGTTTCGCTTGTGTAATTGCTGTTCTAATTCTTTTTTCAAGGGTTCAATCACGGCCAACAGACCCTTAAATTTCGTTGCCACCACCTCCCGTTTATCATGTAAGACGCGCGCATTGTCCGTTGTTTTATTTTTTATGTCGGAAACATACCATTGCTCATATTTTTCAAAATCGTCCATGTTTTGGTTATAATCCAACAACACTTTCAGGTAAGTCTGTATTTTTTGATTGTCGCGTGAGGCATTATCTCGCTCAAGGTAGTGGCCCCACGAAAGCGAAAATGTATGAAAAACATTGCGCTGATGCATCACGTGCCATGATTCCCAATTTTGCGCCACTTCCTGATAGAAATTCAATAACAACTTTCGTGACGCCTTCTCTCTTTTCAAATTTTCAAAAAAACGAAACATCATCATAACGCTTAACGTTTCAATCGTTCACTGATAATACGAAAACTTCCCAAGACCGCTTCTAAAACGACGCTCCAAGTAATTTGATAATCCTTATCATAATAAATCGATTTTTGCACAGATTGGTTCTCAACGGAAGAAATACGCAATCCTGTTTCAAAGACCTTCTTCCTCCCTCGCTTTAAAATGATCGGTTCTGACCAACGTACCTGTCCCTCCATCGCAATGGGATCACGGCTTTTCGGCAAATAAACCTCCAGGGCTAGTCGATCGCCCTTATGGAGCTTTTTAGAAGAAATAAAACTTAGTCCTTCGGCACTGACATTTTTGCTCGTGGCGGCATATTTACGGGCTGAAACTTGACCACGCTTATCACGAATCCGAAATTTGACTTTGGTGGTGACATCATAGGCCACACGAAAATAAATTTCGACTTTTGTCTCGTATCGTTGGTATTTCCGTCGGTCCTCGCTTTTATAAAATTCCATATCTTCCTCGCTTATTTCTTTTTATTAACTTTTTTCGTCTTGGAATAACGGGCCTTATCCACGGCCTTCACTTTCTCCATAATGACTTTCTGCTGCTTTTTCATTTGCTTTTTGGTTTGAATGTCTTGTTTGCGCCTTTGATTTCTTAAGCGCTCTTCTCGTCGCAAGGCCTTACGTTCCCGTAATACCTGCTCTTTCTCTTTGCCTGATTTTCCTATTATTGCCAGAGTATCCGTCACATTATTCAAGAATGTCTGACGATCGGCCTCATTTTGGGGAAGCTGAACAAACTCGCCCTCAGCATTCACAAAAGGTAAAAAAAACATAAACAGAATGATACTAAGAGATAGCTTTTGAAGGTAATTCTTCATATCTTCTCTACTTCCCTGAATAAATTAATCCTCTTTTCCCGACTGATATTATATCAACAACACAACCTTCGCCATTTATTATTTTGCTATTGGGCACACCCACGACAACCAAAAATGAGGTTGGCCGTAGCCAACCTCTCCCTCCCGTTAAAACACAGTTATCTTGTTTTGGCCAAGTATTTTTCTTGCCCAATGGGTACAAAATGCAAAGATGGATTAAAAACGAGATCAAATAAGGCCTTGCCGACCTCAGGCTTTACCGTTGATAAGTCGGCATAATAATAAAAAAAGCCATCTTTCGGGGCCAAACCCAATCGAATCGCCACTGAGGCTAATTTTTTCATCTCGATAGAATTCTTTAATTGTTCATGGGCCAAGATTGATAACTTATAACTATTAACCATTAACTGATAAAATTCCCCCACGCTAACCTTTTTATATTCTTCTCGTAAGCGTGGTTCCCAACGGTCATAATAATCCAACTGCATACTGAGAGCCAGTTTTTCCTTATTTAAGGAAAGATACTCTTTCAGATAAGATAGCGCTGTTTCATAATTGCCTAATTTAAAATAAATAACCCCCAAATTATAATTCAGCCAAAAATGCTTTGGTTCTATTTGAATTGCTTTTTGAAGAAGAGTAATCGCTTCCTCATTTTTTCCTAAATAATAATCACATAAAGCAATCATGGCATAGGCACGACTCAAGGCTGTTGGCCCATGAACCATACCACTCTTTTCATAAACAGGAACTAAATCAATGAGCGTTTGGTAATATCTCCTCGCATAGCGAAATTGCCTTTCATCAAATGAGGATCGTCCCTCTAGATAAGAAACTGGAAAAGAAGCCGAATCTTTTAGATAATTCAGTCGATTGACTTTAACTTTTTTAACATCCATACTAAAAAAAATGATAAAACCCGCTATTAAATAATAAATAATCGTTGACGAACAGAACTTTATCATTGTATTGAATAAAAAAATCATTTATCCCTCGATAAGTATCGTCCTCGACCTTAAAAATAAAATAACCAATGCTCCCAATAAAACAAACATTAATGAAATTAAAAAGAAATGAAATCGATGTAACCAAGGTTTCCCATATCTTAAATAAACAATATTTTCTCCCGGATCTAACCATATCCCTTTAAAAGCCCAATTGGCACGCCAAATCTTGATAGGTATCTGATTCGCATAACCCCACCACTCTTTATGAAAACTATCGTTATAAACTAAAAACTTTCTAGAATTAAAATTTGTTTTAAATTTAATAAAATTCAATCCAAAGCCCAAGACCTCAAACTCGGGGGAATTGCCGGTTACGAAAAAATATTGTTCCGGGATATTGTCATTATGAAAATTTTTGTATTCTTCCATCGAATCCCCGAAAACATAGGCCACGTTCTTTTGGATGGAAAAGGCTTGTTCCAAGCTTTTTAAGTCAAAGTTGCTTTCCTGAATCATTTCTACCTTATCATAGACAATAAATTTGTGACGAATATACTCCTGCAAAATCGTATAATCCATATTCCTTTGCAAGTCATGAGACTTACGAAGACCAATGTATTCATGGTCCACAAATCCCGAACGATCTTGCATCAACTTAAGTTCTGACGCGTAACCACTGATCCCCGGAAGAGTCAGGTCTTCACCTTTCAAAGGGCGTTGAAAGGTGAAGTGTGGTTTCTGAGATTCGCTACGAAACGGTTTCGCTAGAGGTTGAGCATTCTGCGTCAAATAATGAAAAACCTCAATGGGCTGGATTAAAATGATAACTAATAAAAATAACAAAAAAAGTAAACGGTTCTGATTCAAAACCTGGGTCCCCCAAAGAGTAAAAAACATCAAACTTCCGATAATGGTTAGGTAGGATGAGCGAATAATATCCTCTTGAGTCATCAAAAATAATAAAACAAGCAAATGAATACTAATAATAAAAATCAGCCATGCCCCCCTTTTTCCCATTGGTGGCCAGGACGATAACAAAAGTCGGAATTGATCAACCCCAAATAGAATTAAAACGGGGATGGCAAGGTACAAAAGAAAAAAAAGATTGCGAAAAAGTCGAACAAAATAAATATGCTCATACAAGAAGCGATGCACAGGGGCTGCATCGGCTAAAGAAACCATAAAAAGTATGAACCCAAGGCAAAATAAAAGAGATGACCTTCTATTAATCCTATTCAAAACTGTTAATGGCACCAATAAATATAGGAAGATTGTCACAAAGACGAACACCGTATCTCGTCCCGCAAAAGCACCGATTTCTGAAAATAAATCTTGCCAATCAAGAGGTCCGGTGACACCTCCTAAATTGATAGCATCAATATCCATAACAAGAAAATTCTTCTCATCGGCTTTGCGATGATGAAAATCCATTAGATACGCTGGATCCCTGGCCGCTTGATATCCCCTAAGGATTGGTAGCAAAGAACATCCTAAAGCTAAAATACAAAAAACAATAAGCCTTGGCCGGTTGCGTATATTCTTCAGCAACCGATGTGTCAGGGGAACTAGTTCACGAAAATAAAACAAAATAAAAAATAATAAAAAAAACAAAAATATCAAAAGAAAATAAAACGGTAAATAGGTCGTGAAAATAATTATCAAACAAAATGTTAACCCCAACCAATAACGACTTTCCTCTGCTTTGACAAGTCTCAATAGAAAATAAAAAAACCAAACAATCGAAACAAACATATAAATCAAAACATTTTCGGTAAAAACGGTTTGGCTTAATGACGAAAACATCAGCACAACATAGGCGACGTAGGCAAATCTCTTATCAGCCATAACTTCTTTTGACAATAAATAAAAGCCTATAAGACCAACAAGATAGTAGCTAGCCATATAGACCAAATACGCTTTGTAAAAAGAAAGACCTGCCACCTTAAACAACAAAATAGAATATAGAAAAGGGTTGTATTCTCCCAAAGCACGCATATCGACCACATCAGGACTTCCCCACACCGAAAAAGGATTCCAGAGAGGATAAACACCCTGCATGATACTATCTAAAAAATACTTAATGCGATAATAATAGGCTGGCGCTGTTCCTTCTAAGCTGATCTTTTCCAAAAAATAACCTCTAAAACAAAAAAGCCAAAGGAAAAAAGGAAGCAAAAGAAGGAGAAAATTTATCCAAGAATTCGAGAATGACTGTTCTGTAACTTTTGAAGAAGACGAAGTATTAGAGAGACCGGAAAATTGATGAAAAGACATGAGGATTTGCGATTAAGACACTGTTAGGCAACACTATCGCGTTGGAAGGCATCGACAAATTCAGAAACGCCTGAACCTTTCCGTGAACCACCACGAGAAATACTTAAATTTTCTCCTACTAAAGGATGCGGGATAGGCTTTTTGCCAAAATGAATCAAATCGCGCAATTTTTTCTTTGTCGGACTAAACGTAGACTCTGAAAACAAGAAAAAGAGATGCTTCCATGAACTATAAACAAACTTAGCGAGCAAATGAAAACTACGGAAAAATACCAAGAGCCGCAACATCTGACGGGGTCTCAAGTAATAGCGACGGATACATTCCTTACGTAATTCATCTAATGCGGCTTTACTCAGTTCCGTATGGCGATAATCAATCGGCACCTCATGGGTGATATGATTCCACTTTTCCCAATTAGTATTATTGAGAAAATCCTTTTCATAGTACTTTTTAAAGATGGCTGTGCCAGGATAGGGAATTAAAATATTAAAGCCAGACATGATCGCATCTAATTTTATCGCGAACTCAGCCGTTTCCTCAACTGTCTCTCGGGTTTCTTTGGGATTGCCAATCATAAAAGAATTGAAATAGTCTAGCCCTGCCTTTTTGCAATTCATACAGGCGCTGTATAATTCTGCTTTTTCGATCTTTTTTCCCATTTGTCGTAATATAAGCTCGCTACCACTCTCGATCCCAAACTGAAGATAAACACACCCTGCTTTTTTCATCATCTTCAGCGTCTCTAGATTTTGACAATGATCCGGACGAGCAAAGATAAACCATGTGATCTTTAATTTCTCTTCGATGATGCGTTTGCAAATATCAATCACGCGCTGCTGATCATTCATAAAATTGTCATCCACAATGTGAAAATGACGAAAACCATACGTTTGCATTAAATGCTTGATCATATGTATGAAGTAATCGATACTATGAACGCGTAGACGTCGGCCGGTTACATTATTGGCACAAAACGTACAATAGGCCGCACAACCCCGCGAGGACATAATAAAGGTGCTCTTCTCAGCCACCCGATACACAACCGAGGGCGCATATTCCGTAACCGGCAAAAGATGATACGCGGGCCACGGCAAAGCATCCAAATCTTCAATCATCGGCGCACGAGGATTCGAGAAAACTTCTCCATCGCGTCTAAATGTCAACCCATTGATAAGCTCAAAATCCGTTCGCCCCTCTTTTAGCGCATCGAGGAGCTCGGCCATGGCATACTCCCCTTCACCAGCAATCACAAAATCCAACGCGGGCGTTAGTTCAAGGGATTGTTTGGGCAGAGACGTCAGATGTGGCCCGCCCATGACAAAAATCATTTTAGGAAAGGCCTTTTTTAGTGTTGTGACCATTTGCTGGGCTGCATTAAAAGTGGGAGTAACCGCTGTCACACCAATCACATCAGGCTTAAATTCACTGATATAGTCGATCATCTCCGAAAGCAATGTCTCACGAAGATTAAAATCATAGACCTTAACTTCATGGCCACGTTTCTCAAGCATTCCAGCCACACAGAGCAAACCTAATGGCACCGAAGCATCTTGTTCAATATTTAATTTTTTATAAATGATAAGGTACGGCGGGTTAATGAGAGCAACACGCATTCTTTTTCCTTCTTCAGGAAGGGTTTCTTATAGAAACGAGAACTAACTTACTTATTTTATTATAACAAACAAATTAATATCGTCAAATTCATTAATGATTTTAAGCGAACGTCCCTTTAACAAACAGTCCGATCAATATACTCATATCGTTCTTTAGTTAACCATTTCATGACAGGCACACGAGAAATGCGATGCATGATATTATGCAAGGAAATATCGTTTAAGGGACAGGTATTACAAATGTTAATATCTTGTCGATGTGTTTTTAATTTCATACGAAAGCGCTGATAGGCTTTTCCATTCCATATCTCTTCAAAAGATCTTTCTTTCACATTGCCCAAATTCATTTGGTAGTCATAAAATAAACAGCACGGGGAAACTTTTCCGTCCCATGAAACGGCAATCACGTAATAGGGAAAATAACACGGGCCTTGACCATCTAATGGGTATTTCAAATCATAGATAATCGTTTGAAGGTTTTGCTCGACATTGGACAGTTTATAGGCTTGGGCGCGTCGTACCCCCTCTTCCAAAAATCCCTGTATCTCCGGGGTGTTTTGAAGCGCGCGTCGCTGCTGGGCTTCAATATCATATCCATAACCACGAGCAAAGGTTGGCCTAATAGAAAGTTCCTCATAACAGAAGTTGACCATCTGTGGAACCTCATGCACATTATCTTTGGTAATAGTAAAATTAACCGTGATAACAATCTTAGATTTTTCTTCTTTGGCGATGACACAAAACTCCTTAATATCCTCAATGATTTTCGCAAAATCCGCGCCGACCCTAATTTTCTCGAAATTCTCTGCGGTGGGACTATCAACCGAGAACCAAATTTGGTGAAGTTTACTTTGGATAATTTCTCTTGACCGTTGAGTATTGAGCATCGTGGCATTCGTGGAGATCCGAGAAACAATTCTCTTCCCCACGCTATAATGGACCATGTCTAAAATTTGGGGATTAAGTAACGGCTCTCCAAAACCAACAAAAGCGACAAAAATCGGATCAATCGCATCACAAATCGATTTGAATTGTTCAAATTTCATATGGCGCAATTCTCGAGTGATGGATTCTGTCCGTGGACACATAGTACATTTTAAATTGCATACCCCGGTTGGTTCAATATGTAAAAATAAAGGATTCTTCGCCCGCTCAGTTCCCCGATACATGGCAAAACCTGTCTCCGCAATCCGTTTGATGTTTCTGGGACTCAAGTCCAAAACCTGTAGCGCCACTTGAAAATGCTGAGAAGATTCGTGAAGTTTACTTTTAAGAAAATTGGAAAAGCTCATCATCATGATCGCCTGCGCTAAGTTATGGTCTGTTTAGGAAATGCGCTTGGCCAACACTCCTAATTCCGTCACCACATGCGTTGAAGCCATGATGTAGAAACCATACTGCTTAAGGAGCATCGATAATTCCTCAAACGACCATGGGACCTCAGGAACCTTATCCAAAAGATGGAGAAATTTAAAAACCCCTTCATTGAGAAGACGATACCAAATATTGTATGTAGGGACGAAAATTAAAAGGTAACCTTCCTCTTTCACCAAATCACAATGAACACGAACAATGGCTTCCCGTGCTTCGTTAATAAAATGTTCAATCAATCCTCCCGAATGCACTAAATCAAACTGATGGTGATAAGGCCTAAGCTCAAACACATCGCAGTTTAATGGTAAAAATCGGGAGGGATAGTTTTCAAAATTTCTTTGAGCCAATTGAATGGCCTGTGGATTACTATCCACAATCGTGATCTCGGCCTTGTACTTATCGCCCAAATAACGACTCACCGATGCTGTGCCGGCCCCTAATTCGCAAAATTTGGGGTTGTGACCGATTGAAAACGAGCGCAAAAGTCGTTCGTAGGCCGCTCGGACCAACGAAAAGCGAACTGCTTCAACAAAAGGAAAGGACATAAAACCCTTCCAATACGCATCCCAATTCACATTAAGGCGACCTTCCATCATTTTGCGCATCATCCATTCCTGTTTATTAATCAACAATGCGATAGCTTTGTACGCGCTCTTCAA
>Ga0137796_10001464_pt1 | contig 13450 bp, 13 predicted proteins | sample OV2TP3_FD_97704 | JGI IMG/M metagenome (GOLD analysis project Ga0137796, IMG submission 97704)
GTATCCATAATCCAGATTGATTGGCCCGATGGGGGTCTTGACCCTGAAGCCCAAACCGGTCCCGGACTTGAACCCCCCTGAGCCAAATTGATCGAGCTTGCTCCAGACATTGCCGGTGTCAAAAAAGGCGGCCAGCTTTATAAAATCAATAAGCGGGATGGTATACTCGGCATTGGCCACCAGCAGGCTTTCTCCTCCCACAGGGTCTTCACTGACAGAGTCAATAGGGCCGACTTTCCGTTCATTGTATCCTCTGATCGATCTTGCCCCGCCGGCGAAGAACCGTTCAAAGATGGGGACACTATCCGAGTCGCCATACGCATCCGCGAACCCCATCCGAACGCTCAGCTCTAAAACGGATTCATATTTGAAAGGGATAACCAGACTGGCTTTGTCTTGGAATCGAACAAAATCTTTATCGCCTCCGAAAAGCCCCCCGGCCACATCAACGGTGCCGGTCAAGAGCAACCCTTGGGTGGGATTAAACACATTGTCCCGGGTGTCCCGCGTCAAGGTAAAGCCGGCAGCGCTGACGGTATTTTCCCCGGCCTCCTTGGCTAAATCTGCCGAAACACCGCTCTCCAAATCACTAATCGTGATCTCTTCCAGCCGATACGTGATCCCCGCAGAGACATATTCCGAGATCTCTTTGCCGAACCGCAGGTTCCCGCCCACGCGTTTTTCATCATAGGCATATCCCACATCGCGCTCTCGGTCTCTTTCCATGCGATACACATCAAATCCGCCGGAAATCGGATAATCAAAAATCCAAGGCTCGGTGAAGCTCAAACGCACATCGTTTCGTACCGAGCCGGTCTCAGCCCGCAGGGACAAGCGCTGTCCGCCCCCCGTGAAGGTGGGCCAGTTGGTGAAATCAAAATTTTTCTGTTCGATCTCGACGAACCCGATGATCTTATCGATGGTGGAATACCCGCCGCCAAAGCTCAGCGAGCCTGTTTTCGCTTCTTTAACCTGCACGATGAGATTCTTGCGGTCGGGATACGCCGTGTCCTCGACATCGTAATTGACATCTTCAAAGTATCCTAAATTTCTCAGCCGCTCTTTGCTTCTTCTTAGCTTGGCGCCGTCAAACTGATCCCCGGGATAAAGACGGACCTCCCGGCGGATCACAATGTCGCGGGTACGCGTGTTGCCCTCGATTTTGACCTGCTCCACATAGGCCACCTGGCCTTCGCTGACATCGAGGCGCAGCTCGACCTTGCCCGTTTCGGGGCCAAGAGAGGTGGATTCCTTGATCTCGGCAAAGATATAACCCTTGTCAAAATACAAGGTGCGGATGCTGGAGATATCCTCCTCTAATTTCTCGCGGCTGAAGGGACGGCCTACGGTCGTCGTCTTCATCGCCGCCAAGATCTCGGGTGTCGTCAAGACATTATTGCCGGCAACGGCAATGTCTCCGACGTAATACCGCTGGCCTTCTTCGATTTGGATATTCAAAATCAATCGGCCTTTCCTCAGCTCCTCTAAAGCGTAGCTGGCCTTGGCGTCGATAAAGCCATTTTGGCTGTAAAAGGCCTGGATGCGATCCATGTCCTCTTTGAGGATCTCTTCTTTAAGATAACCGGATCTAAAAAGACCATGGGGGCGCGTCTTGATCGCTTTGAGGATCCTTTTGTCCGGAAAAGAGCGATTTCCCGTAATATTCAATTTTCCGATCTGGGTACGACGGCCTTCCTCAATGACAAAATTCAAACTGGCCTTGTTGGTCGCCTCATCGAGGGAGGTCTTCACAGCCACGGTGGCGGAGGTTAACCCCTTTTTGGCATACAGCTCTTCGATCGTTTTGATGTCGTCCTTCAAGGTTTTTGGGTCGAGAAATCTTCCCTTCTTGGTTTTTATTTTATTCTCGATGGCGCGGGGATGGAAATGACGGATCTTAGAAAAGGTGATCTTCTCGACAATAGGCTTTTCCGTTAGATAAAAAACAACTTTAAACCCTCCCTGATACTCTTTGCGGTCAACCCTCACATCCGAAAAGTAACCGGTGTTATAGAGCCTTTTGATATCATCGCTGACGATGTTTTGCAGATATTCCTGGCCTACCCGGATTTTAATTTTGGAAAGAATCGTAGCCATGCTGATCGTTTTGTTGCCTTCCACTTCGATGGCTTTAACGATTCTTGGAGAGGCCTCTTGAGTCGAAATGACTTCTTGCTGAGAAGATTTTTCGGCCCCCTCTTGTGCCCAGGCTTTCATCGTCGGCAAGAGAAAACCAGCCGTTAAACCGACGCACAATAAAATTTTTTGCATGGTCTGATTATGACCTCGCAGCATGAAATTAAGCGACGGCCGCTCGGTATTATGCCGAGTGACCCAGGAATATTTTATGTCACGAGGCATTATAAAAACATTCCCCTGCGCTGTCAATCGGCACGTGCGAGATTTTCGAACCGCACATATTCTTTCCTGAAAACGAGCTTCATCATCCCCACGGGGCCGTTACGCTGCTTGGCAACGATCACATCGGCCAAGCCCTTATTTTCCTCCGTGGGCATATAGTATTCCTCCCGCATCAAAAGAACCACCAGATCCGCATCCTGCTCGATGGCCCCCGATTCCCTCAAATCCGAGAGCTGCGGCCGGTGATCCTGACGGCTTTCCACGGCACGGGAAAGCTGGCTGATCGCAATGACGGGGATATTCAATTCTCTGGCCAGCGCTTTCAGCGAACGCGAAATCTCGGAAATCTCCTGCTGCCGGCTTTCGATCCGGCTCGGTCCGCGCATGAGCTGCAGGTAATCGACAATCATGAGCTCAACATCCTGGGCGGACTTAAGCCGCCGGGCCTTGGCCCGCAGCTCCAGAATGGAGATGGCGGGTGTGTCATCGATAAAAATCGGGGCGGAAGATAATTTTCCCGCAGCGGCGGTCAAGATGGGCCAGTCCGAGGGAGACAAAAAGCCCGATCGCACCTTATGGGCATCCACGCGGGCATGAGAGCACAGCACCCTCTGGACCAGCTGCTCTTTGGACATCTCCAGGCTGAAGTAGGCCAGAGGGATTTTCCTCTCCACCGCCGCATACTCGGCGATTGTCGCCACCAGGGCGCTTTTGCCCATCGACGGTCGGCCCGCCACAATGATCAGATCCGATTTTTGCAGCCCCGAGGTCATGCGATCCAGCTCATAAAACCCCGTGGGGATCCCGGTGACGTATTCCTTGCGCTGGTACAGTCGGTCGATGACCTCGATCGCCTGCTTGATGATCTCTTTAATGTGAATCGATTTCTGTCTTTCCCGGGCGGTGGCGATTTCAAAGATCAGCCGCTCGGCGGAGTCGACCAATTCATCCACATTGACCCCCGGCTCAAAGCTCAAGCTCACAATCTCGGTGGCGTTTTGGATCAGCTTTCGCTGAATGCTCTTTTCTTTGACGATATTGGCGTAGTGTTCCACATTGGCCGCGGTGGGGACGAAATCCACCAGCCGCGTGAGATAAGCAACCCCCCCGATCTCCTCCAATTTCCCCTGACTCTTGAGGTGGTCGGAGAGGGTGATCAGATCGACATTTTTCTGTTGGTTGAACAGATCGAGCATAGAGGCGTAGATCCGGCGATGAGACTCATCATAAAAGCACGAATCATGGAGAATCTCAATGGCAGTGCCGATCGCATTTTCATCGATCAGCATAGCCCCCAGAACAGATTGCTCGGCCTCTGGATTTTGGGGAGGGATTTTTACTTCTTGGTGACCCATACTTTGATTTTGGCTGTTACCTGAGGATGGAGTTTAACGCCAATCTCATAAATTCCTAATTCGTCAATATGTTTTTCCAGGACGATGGATTTCTTATCGATCGCCAGGCCCTCCAGCTCCAAGGCCTTGGCGATATCCGATTCCGTGACCGAACCGTACAGCTTATCGAGGTCGTTGACCTCCACACTCACGGTGCACGAGACCTTGTGCAATCGTTCGGCCAAGATTTCCGCTTCTTTTTGCTTTTGGGCCTCGAGGGCCTGTCGTCGGGCCTTTTCTCTTTCAATCCGCTGGATATTGGAGGGCGTTGCCGGATAAGCCATCTTCTGAGGAAAAAGAAAATTGCGGGCAAAGCCATCTTTAACCTTCACCACATCCCCCACCGAGCCTAAGCGCTCGAGGTCTTTACACAAAATGACTTCCATTCTTTTTCTCCCTCATTTCTTCCGTATCCCGACCGTCAACAGGCCCAAAAATTTTGCTCTTTTGATCGCGGCGGCCAGCTCTCTTTGCCTCCTCGAGGAAAGGCCGCTGAGCCGCCGAGAAACGATTTTACCCCGGTCGGTCACGAATTTTTGCAAAACGGCCAGATTCTTATAATCGATTTTTGTTCCGGCAGGCAATTGAAACCGAGGGATACGCCCCCAGGCCGGAGGGGAGAACTCCATGGATCGTTTAAAAGGTCTTCCCCTGGAATTTGGTCTTCTCTCGTAAGCCAATGGTAGCCTCCTTATCCTTGGATTGCTCCTGATTTTTAACGTCACAAGGTCACCCTGGCCCGCCAAGGATCGGACAAGCCAGGGTGACCTGGTGACCCTATCAGATTTTAACTTTTCCTCTTTACAGGATCATTCTTCCCACGACATCTCTTCCGGTTTAAGCTCTTTACTACCCGGTGAGCCCGCTGGGGACTCATCGGTTTCCTCTGGAGGGACAGGGGAAGCCTCTGGAGAAACAGGGGAAGCCTCCGGCGCCTTGCCAGATCCCAAAAACTGAATCCGTTCGGCCCGCACATCAATGGTATTTCTTTTCTGGCCGTCGGTTGTCTCCCACGAACGAGACTGCAGCCGACCCTCCACAAAAACAGGACGGCCTTTCTTAAGAAATTGATTGCAGGCCTCTGCCTGTTTGTCCCAAGCCGCAACCGTGACAAAACAGGTGTCTTCTTTTAATTCACCGCTTTTGTCTTTGTACCGTCGATTCACCGCCAAGCGCAAATTGGCCACCGCCACACCGGAGGGGGTGTATCGCAATTCCGGATCGCGGGTCAAGTTGCCGATCAAAAATATCTTGTTCAAACTCGCCATGTTTACCTCCCATCTGCCTTGTGAATTTTTAACGTCAGGGGTGACTTTCGTGTCATTGCGACCCCGCCGCAGTTTGGCGGGGGAAGCAATCTTTTAAAAGATTGCTTCGTCAGTCGCTTTGCTCCTTCCTCGCAATGACACAAAAAATAAGTCATACTCGACGGTAATTTTTAGAAAACGGTCAATCATTCCTGATGATCAAATACCGCAGGATATCTTCATTTAACCTTAAGAGCTCTTTGATCTTTGTTAAATAAGGCCTTTCGCTTTGAAAATTAAGCATATAATAGGTGCCTTCGGTTTTCCTCTTTAAAGAGAACGTCATCCGGTGTTTTTCTAACCAGACCTGACCGTTCATGACCCGGCCTCCGGATTGGGCAATCGCCTCTTGGATCCCTTTGTAGATGGTTTCTTTTTCAGATGAAGATTTTTGTGCGTCAAGAATGACCACTAATTCATATTTGTTCATCGTCGTTAGCTTTCCTTTTGTTAAATCGATTCATAGCCCTTTGGATCCCTAAAGCCAACCACGCCAAACAGCAATCCCTGGCCTGCCGCGTAAAGCCCGGGAGCTCTTTTTTTTCATGATCGCTGAATTCTCCCAGGACATAATCCGTGGTTGTGTCTTTCTTTCTCGGGCTGCCGATCCCCAGTCTTAGCCGGGCAAAATCCCTGGCTTTCATCTCCTCAATCAAGGATCTGAGACCCTTATGGCCGCCGTCGCTTCCCTGCCGTCTCAAACGCATCTGACCGAAATCAAGGGCCAAATCATCACAGACAATCAAGATATTCTCCAGGGGAATCCTTTTTTGAGAAACCACAGCACGCACGGCCAAACCGGATTGGTTCATATACGTCAAAGGCAAAAGGAGCAAGACATCCTGACCGGCAATTGTGCCGGAGGCAGCCATCGCCTCTTTAAAACGGCTTCGAGAAAATTGGAGATCATGCTCTTTGGCCAAATGGGAAACAACGTGAAATCCCAAATTATGTCTTGTGTCTTCATATTCCCGGCCGGGATTACCCAAACCGACGATCAGCCGCACATTCGTCAATCTTGAAACCTTCCTTAGGCCTTGGCCTCTTTCCCTTTATCTTTGGATTCCGCTTTTGGTTCTGCCTCTGAGGCCTTTTGGGGTTCTTCGACTTCCTTCTTTTTCTCTTTAATCACTTCCGGCTCAGCCGCGGGAGCGCCCTCGGGCGTTGGCGGAGGGGCTTCCACCTCTTTCATGGGAGCAGCCACCATCAGGACAACCGCCTCAGGATCGTTTTGGGTGACGACCCCGGGAGGCAAAGCCAAATCTTTGACATGAATGGTATCGTGAATTTTCAAACCGCTGACATCCACCTCGATATGCTGGGGGATCTGGGTCGGCAGACACACAACGGTCAGCTCCCAGAGCACATGCTCCAGAGAACCCCCGTCCTGCTTAACCCCGATCGGCTCTCCTTTGGCTTTGATGGCGACCTTCACTTCGATTTTTTCGGTCAAGGAAATCCGGTTAAAATCAATGTGCAGGATGTGGTCCAAAACCGGATGGTACTGCACCTCCTTGGTGATGGCCGAATAATCTTGGAGGACCTGATCGCCTTTTCGAACGTTTAAATGATAAATGACATTTTCCCCTCGATGGGTCCGGTTGATCCGTTCAAAGGCCTTGCGGTCGACCTGGATGACAACGGGTTCTTCGCGGCCTCCATAAAGGACGGCGGGGATATATCCCGTGTGGCGGAGGATCCGGCTCTTACGGCTTCCCAAGCGATCTCTGAGTTGAACATCAAGTTTTATTTCTTCCATCTAATCACCCTTTGGTTAATGGGTAGAGACAGGTTTGCCCACCCCGGACTTCGTGACATGCGGGCCGGGGAAACCTGTCTCTACCGTCTAATCCCGTCAAACAAACAACTGATCGACTCCTCATTATGAATCCTCTTGACGGCCTCGGCCAATAAAGGGGCCACCGTTAAAACCTTGATTTTGGGGTGGCGGGGCGCATCTTTCAGGGGAATGCTGTCGGTTATGATCAGCTCTTTCAAGGCCTGGCAGCCATGAATCCGGCCCAAGGCATTGCCCGAGAGAATCCCATGGCTGACCGCGGCATACACGCCGACGACACCTTTCTTCGTCAAGGCCTCCACGGCTTCCAAAAGAGAGCTGCCGGTTGCCACAATATCATCAACGAGGACCGCGGTTTTGCCTTTGACCCGGCCCAAAATGTGCATCACCTCGGTTGTCTCGGGGCTGGTGCGCCTTTTATCCACAATGGCCAGCTGTGCCCCTAACCTTTTGGCATAGGCCCGGGCCATCTTGATCCCTCCCACATCCGGGGAGACCACAACCAAATTTTTAATCTTCTTGGCATCAAAATAATCGCACACGACATGGATGGCATACAGATGATCCACCGGAATGTCATAAAATCCTTGAATCTGAGGCGCGTGCAGATCCATGGTCAAAACCCGGTTGGCGCCGGCCGCCACCATAATGTTGGCCACCAATTTGGCGGTGATCGGCACCCGCGGCTGATCTTTCCGGTCCTGGCGGGCGTAGCCAAAGTAAGGCAGGACCGCGGTGATTCGGCTGGCTGAAGCCCGTCGGGCGGCATCGATCAAAATCAAAAGCTCCATCAGATGATCATTGGCCGGAGGGCACGTGGACTGAATGATAAAGACGTCTTTGCCCCTGATATTTTCCTTGATCTGAACCTGAATCTCTCCGTCGCTGAAAAGGCCCAGCAGCACATCCGTCAACGGCACATTCAAATGCTCACAGATCGCTTGGGTTAACGCCTGGCTCGCCTTGCCGCCAAAAATAGAGAGTTCGTTCATTTAAAATTTTCTCCTTGAGATCACCTTAGCCGGGACCCCCATCGCCACACGCCCAGCGGGGATGGAATGCCCTGGGGTGAGGACCGCGCCGGCACCGGTGGCCGCCCTCCGGCCCACTCGGACAGGAGCGACCAAAATCGAATCGGAACCAATAAAGGCCTCATCCAAAATCGTGGTGCGATTTTTCCTTTTGCCGTCGAAGTTGGCCGTAACCGCGCCGGCTCCGATATTGACTCTTGAGCCCACCCGCGCATCGCCCAAGAAGCTAAAATGCTTCATCAAAGACCTTTGCCCCAAATGGGAGCGGGAAATCTCGGTAAAATTCCCAACCTCAACACAATCCGCGAGCCGGGTGCCCGGCCTCAGCCGGCAAAAAGGCCCAATCCGGCACCCGCGGCCGATCCGGACATCATTTTCAATAATCGTAAAAGGACGGATGACCGTATCCCGCCCGATCTGGACATCGGCGGCAATGAAGGTCGTCTCGGGGTCGACGATGGTGATGCCTTTCGTCATAAAATTTTTAAGAATTCTTTTTCGGATCACGGCCTCGGCCGAGGCCAAATCCTCGCGGGTGTTGATTCCCAGGGCCTCTTCGGCGTGCGTCGTTTTTAAAGTTTCTACGGTCTCGCCTTGATCAACCAAAAGGCCGATCGTATCGGTGAGATAAAATTCGTTTTTCTTACGATGGACTTTAAGGCCGGGGATCAAGCGAAAGAGCTTCTGCGCATCAAAACAATAAACCCCGGCGTTGATTTCCCTGATTTCCTTTTCTTGCGGGCTGGCATCCCGTTCCTCGCGGATCGTCGCCACTCCATCCCGATGGTCACGCACGATGCGGCCATACCCACAGGCATCTGCAACTTCTGCCGTCAAAACCGTGCAGGCGGCCTGAACATGACGGTGCTTTTGGATAAGCTGTTTAATTGTCCGGGGTTCTAAGAGCGGAGTGTCCCCAGACAAAACCAAAACATCGCCTTTATAATTTTTGAAATGAAAGGCAGCGCACCGTACGGCATCCGCTGTTCCCAAAAATCTTTTCTGAACGACGATCTCCCCATCGGAGCCCAAAGTTTCCCTGATATCTTCATTTTTAAAACCAACCACGACGTATGTCTTCGCAGAGCTCACCGCAGAGGCCAGATCCACCCCATAGCGGATCATCGGTTTGCCGGCAACGGGATGCAGCACCTTGGGGAGATCGGAATTCATTCGCACGCCGCGCCCGGCGGCGAGGATGATGGTGCGTAGGGGTTTCATGATATTTTTATCGCCATAAAGTGGTGAGCAAGGAGCCTACCTTCGGTGGGCTGAGTCGAACCACTGCCCAGCCAGGGCTCGAACCTGGAAACCGAGATCCAAAGTCTCGTGTGTTACCAAATTACACCACCGGGCAAGAATGAACCCGCAATGATCCAACCGTGAACCACAACAAACGCTCCGCGTTGGGTTCACGGTTGCCCTGCACTGACCGCGAAGCGATTGGTCTGGTGCAGGGCAAAGTCTCGTGTGTTACCAAATTACACCACCGGGCAAGAATGAACCCGCAATGATCCAACCGTGAACCACAACAAACGCTCCGCGTTGGGTTCACGGTTGCCCTGCACTGACCGCGAAGCGATTGGTCTGGTGCAGGGCAAAGTCTCGTGTGTTACCATTTACACCACCGGGCAAAAAAGAGCGTTAGCGATTTTTTTTTGAAAAGGCTGACTCTTCCGAACCGGAGGAGGAATCTTTTTTGCCGCCCTCTTTTTTATAGGCTTCCAGGATTTTATTTTGTAAATACTCTCGAAACTGCTGCGTCACCGGATGCGCGATATCCCGATGCTCGGATTTTGTATCCATATCGGCGGCGCTGACCGGCTTATCCGCAGAGGGCAAGGCCGCGCCGCACTGATGACAGAACTTGCTACCGGCATCATTTTTCCCATTGCATTTAGGGCAGGAAAATTTCAATTTGCGCGACGGCATCGCAATAAAGAGGCCGCTGGATCCTTGGATGACCTTGATATTCCTGACCACAAACACATTGTCAAAGGTCACGGCGGCATAGGCCTTTAACTTTTTGTCCTGCCCTTCTTTAGGGAAGACCCGAATCTCTGTGATCTCCATGGTTCTTGCTCCTTATCCCGTAGAGGGTCACATAAAAAATCTATTGACGGGGCTTAAAGTGTCCGCACGATGAAGACCTGACAATCGTCCCGGTCTAAGACCGCTTTGAGATCCCAGGCTTCTTGGCCGCTTCGGGCCAAAGCGAATAATGCCGGACCGCTCCCCGAGAAAAGCACCGGTCTTTGAACCAAATGAGCAATATCTTTTTTGAGGGACAAAAGCTGCGGATGCAATCTCACGATAGCCTGTTCCAAGTCATTGCGCAGCAGAACCTCGATGGCGGAGCAATCATTTTTTCTTAAAAAGCGAGTAAAAATTCTAACATCATCCCCTGGCTTTGTCAACCGTTCGTTATGCCGGGCTTCAAAGACGCCTTTCGAATAGACCTTAAGCGCTGGCACCACCAAAATGTGCCACAAGCGAGCGGGAATCTTCAATCTTGTAATCCGATCCCCCCGGCCGCGCCCCTCGGCCCAACTGCAATGGTGGATAAAAAAACCCACATCGCTTCCGATTTTCCGGGCCAAGGCCAACAATTTCTTTCTCGTCATCTTGAGGCGCCAGAGCCGATTGACTCCCAAAAGGGCCGCGGCCGCGTTGCTGGATCCTCCCCCCAACCCAGCGGCGACCGGAATCCGTTTGGTGATTTGGATGTCGATGCCGTCGGCCACCCCAAACTCCTCTCGGACCAATCGAACCGCCTGATAAACCAAATTTCTGGAATCCCTCGGCACATCCGGATGATCACAAAAAATACGAATGACCCCTTCTGTATTCCCGCTCAGTCGGATGTGATCACACAAATCAATCCGCTCAAAAAGGGTTTCCAGGCTGTGGTAACCGTCTTTGCGTTTGCGGAGAACTTTCAAAAAGAGATTTAATTTGGCAGGAGATCGCAGGCTGAGGGTTTTCACTGACTTACATTCTGATGGGATAGGGTCGCTTCTTTATTCTGCTGGCTCTTCAGATTGTCCAGTTTCGTTAGGATCTGTTTTTGATTGGGGGACAGCTTAAGAGACAACTCCCAATATTTCTGGGCCAGCTCGATTTCATTGATTTTTAAATAGACATCCCCCAAGTGATCATAAATGACCGGATCCTCGATGAGATTCCCGGCCCGTTTGAGGAGTTCCAGGGCCTCCGCATACATGCCCTTTTTGAAATAAGCCCACCCCAGGCTGTCGAGGTAGGCCCCGTTGTTGGGGCTGATCTCCAAAGCGCGTTTAATGAGCTCAACAGCCTCATCAAGATGAGTGCCTTCTTCGGCATAGACGTAGCCCAAAGAATTGAGGCTGTTTTCGTGCTCGGGATCGACCTGAATCGATTTCTGAAAAAACTCAATGGCAAGCTTTGGATCGCCGATTTCCGAATACAAAGATCCCAAAAGGTACATCACTTCGGCATTCTGGGGATCTAAAGAAAGGATCATTTTAAATTGTTCGATGGCCTTATCGAAATTTCCTTGAGAATAATACAACTGGCCTAAATAGCCATAGATCTCGGCATTCTGGGGATCGACCTTTGAAAAATGCTTCAAAATCAGCTCATACTCCGACACTGCCTGATTAAAGTCTTTCTGGGTGGAATAAATGAGAGCCAAAACATAGTGGGGCTGCAGATCATCGGGTTTGAGCCGGATGGCGCCTTGGAGCTCCTCAATAGCCGCAGAGAGCCGGCCCAAACGGGCATAGGCAATCCCCAGACGCAGGCGGATCGCAAAATTTTCCTTATCAAACGCCGCGGCCTGTTCGTACTCCCCCGCGGCCTCGTCGGTTGATCCCAGAAAATCATGAATCAGCCCCAGGGTGTAGTGAGAAAGACTCTTGGCCAGCCGCTCCTGGTCCTCGCTGGCTGAAACCGGAGCCCGGTCTAAGCCGGCAAAGACCACGAGCAGAAATCCGCCCACCATAACGATTCTCTTAACCAATCGAGGGTACCGCATTCTCTGATATCCTCCTTATTCTTAAGGCATGGCCCGTTTTTTCAAATGGCGCAATAATTTTCTGAGCTTCTTGCGTTTGTGCGTCCTGATTTTGCGTAACTTTCTTTTTCTTCCACACGGCATGGCTTTAGTCCTTATTGACCCTGGTTTTTAGATTAGTAAATCAATTTATTCAACGCATATTCAATAATCCCCTGCGCCCCCGCGGTCTTCAACTGAGGGATCAGATTTCTCACCGTCCCCTCGTCAATCACGGTCTCCACCGCAACCCACTGCCCATCGCTCAAAGGGGAAATCGTCGGATTCTTAAGGGACGTCAGTTCTTTAAGCAATCGATCCAAATTCTTTTTTTCCACATTCATCTTGAGGCCCACCATATTATCGGCGGCGATGGCCCCTTTTAAAAGCATAACCACTTGCTCCATCTTCTCTTTCTTCCAGGGTTCCTTCGAGGCCTTCAGATTGGCGATGAACTGCGTTGTGGACTCGCAGATCGTTGCCACCACTCTCAATTTATTGGCCCGGAGGCTGCTGCCGGTCTCCGTCAATTCGACCACCGCATCCGCCAGCCCCGAGGCGACCTTGGCCTCGGTGGCCCCCCAGGAAAATTCCACGTCCGCATTCACCCGATTTTCCTTAAGATAATTCTTGGTGATCGCGACGATTTCCGTGGCGATCCTTTTGCCGCTAAGGTCTTTGACCGATTGGACGGCCGAGGCCTCCGGAACCGCCAAGACCCAGCGCACCTTGCTGAAACCCTGTTTGGCATAAACCAAATCCGCTAAACGGACGACCTGAGATCCATTCTCCAAAATCCAATCGGCGCCGGTGATCCCGCAATCCAAGGCCCCGTCCTCCACATACCGGGACATCTCTTGAGCCCGCAAAAGAAGCGGCTCGATCTCGGGGTCGTCAATCGTCGGGAAATAAGACCGCCCGGAGACATACACCTTAAATCCCGCCCTCTCGAAAATCTTGACCGTCGCCTCTTGCAGACTGCCTTTCGGAAGCCCAAGCTTGAGTTTGTTCATGGTTCGCCCTGATCGACTGAAGTTTAAAAAATTTTTTTAAGAGGGTTATTATACCGTTGGGCCCTTGGCTTGTAAAGAAATTTCCCTTGCTCGATTGTTCAAAGAGCGTTTTTCGACCATAAACCTGCCCTGTACCAATATGGTACAGGGCAGGCCTCTCCTCTTAAAATATAATCCGGATTGACGAAAGATGCAAGTTTGGCTTATGCGCTCCCAACAGCTCCTGATAAATCCTATAATCCTCGTCGCCAAAGCACACAAAGACGACCCTTTCAATCTCCGGCATTCTCTGAAGACATTCCTGGACAGTCGTGACCGCGATTTTGGCCGCCTGCTCTTTGGGAAAACGATACACCCCGGTGCTGATGCAAGGGAAGGCAATGGTTTTAAGGCCTCTTTCGTAGGCGATCGTCAGGGAACGCTCGTAACAGCTTTTCAATAAGGCTGCTTCGTTTCGTTTTCCGCCGGACCAGACGGGGCCGACGGTATGAATCACATATTTCGCTGAAAGAT
>Ga0137796_10001465_pt1 | contig 13443 bp, 6 predicted proteins | sample OV2TP3_FD_97704 | JGI IMG/M metagenome (GOLD analysis project Ga0137796, IMG submission 97704)
GGCAATTCGCAGCTTTATATGCGTCCGCTTGATCAGCTCGAGGCCACGCCCATCCCCGGCACGCCGGGCGCACGCAACCCGATTTTTTCACCGGACGGGGAATGGATTGCCTTCTTTGCGGAAGGAAAACTCAAGAAGATCTCCGTGCGCGGAGGGAGCGCGTTTCCGCTCTGCGATGCGAATCCAGAAGACTCACGCGGTGTGTCGTGGGGCGACGATGGCTTCCTTTACTTTACTCCCGCTTTCGTGGGCGGAATCTCACGCGTTTCCGAGGGCGGCGGCAAACTGGAAGTCGTCACGACGCTCGACGAAAAGACAGGGGAGCGCACGCATCGCTGGCCGGAAGTGCTTCCCGGCGGAAAAGCCCTGCTGCTCACCCTGGGCTCGATCAAGTCACCAGACTACTACTTCGATGCGCAAGTGGTGGTGAGGTCGCTCGTCACCGGGCAGACCAAGGTCCTGGTGGACGGAGGAACGAATGCACATTACCTCTCCTCCGGACATTTGCTCTATTCCGCAGCCTCCGGGCTGGTGGCGGTTCCCTTCGACGTTGGAAAGCTCGAGATTACAGGCCCACCAATTCCCCTGCCAGAACAGATTCTCGCGTCGGTGGACACAGGAGCGATGCACTACTCACTTTCGCGTGACGGTGTGATGGCCTACGCTCCTGGCGAAGCTCCCACTGCGGAGCGGGCTCTTGCTTGGGTTGACATGAAAGGTAAAGTAGAGCCGCTGGCAGCCCCCCGAAAGGACTACTACGAGCCCACCCTCTCTCCCGATGGAAAACGCGTCGCTATCACCCTGCATGGCGAGCGCAACGACGACATCTGGGTGCTCGATATCCAGCGCAACACGCTCACGCGGCTGACGTTTGGTCCTGCCGCGGCGAACAGCCCGTTGTGGACGCCTGACGGCACCCGAATTGTTTACGCGACCGAGCGGGAAGGAAAGCCCGGGCTCTTCTGGAAACCGGCCGATGGCAGCGGCAGCGAGGAACGGCTGCTGACCACGGCGACGAGCTTTCCGGTCCCCGATTCGTTTTCGCCGGACGGGAGTCTCCTGGTGTTTACCCGCATCGATCCCGTTCAGCAGGGCGATATCCACGTTCTCTCGTTGAGCGACCGCAAGGTGACACCGTTTCTCGCCACGCAGTTCAATGAGTCGCAGGGCACACTTTCCCCGGATGGCCGCTGGATCGCCTATGCATCCACCGAATCCGGACCCGAATCGCTCTACGTTCAGGCATTTCCCGGCCCAGGCGGAAAATGGCAGATATCGACGGGTGGCACGGGTGGCAACCCGCAGTGGTCGCGGGACGGCAAGCAACTGTTTTTCCGTGGCCCTTCCGGTGCTGCAGGCCAGCAAAATGTGGTGGCAAAAGTGGACGTGATCACCAAGCCTTCGTTTTCTGCTTCTACACCACAAACGCTCTTCCCCGTCACGTTTGGCGGGCTACGCCCGCTGGTGCGCCTGTTTTTCTCGCTGGCTCCGGATTCGCGCCGCATCCTGATCTTGGAAGCCGGCGAGGCCAGCCGTCAAACCACCCACGTCAACGTCGTGTTTGGCTTGACGGACGAGTTGAAGCGCCGCGCCGCCAGCGGCCGGTAGAAATGAAATTCCATCGCCCCACTGCCCGTTCCCTGTGGTTTGACAGCGTTGGAGGCGTTCGCTAGACTGACTTGCGACGTTCGACGAGCCGCAGAAGTTCTTCTGTCCGCTCCCCGGTAGCTCAACGGTAGAGCATTCGGCTGTTAACCGAAGGGTTGCTAGTTCGAATCTAGCCCGGGGAGCCACTTCCTCCTTCTCCTTCAATCAGTTGCAGGCGGCCTTTTTCGACTTCCGCATGCCAGCGGCTCGACTGTCATAGAAATGTAATACTTTCGTGCCGCTGTAGTACCTTTCATTCGCTTTTTCAGCAGCTTCCCGGACCTGGTCCACCATGCTGAGCTGATAGTGCCGCTTGGTCTCTGGACTGCTGTGACGCATGGCACGCTGCACAACCGCGTCGGCAGCAACCCAGCTAACCTTGGTGCAGAACACGTGGCGAAGCTGGTAGATGGGGAAGTGCTCCACACCCGCCCGCTTCAGCGTGTTATGCCAGGCCGTCTTGACGCTGCGAACGGGCTTGTTGCGGTCTTCTGGGCTTGGGAAGAGATACGGACTGATTCCGTCCGTCTCTTCCATCCACCCGCCAAGTACGTCACAAGCCAAGTCCGTCAGCGGAACGGGTTCGGCTGAGGCCTCCGTCTTCACGTTGTTGTCCAGGTGAATCACTTTGTTCTTGAGGTCCACCTGGTCACGGCGAAGCGAGAAGCCCTCGCTATAGGTGCGACCCCCGGTCTCCACAAGCAGGACGATGCCGACGCGCAAATGCATGGGCGCTGCTTTCAGGATCTTCAACAGCGTCTTTGCGTCGACCATCCGCTTTTGGGGCCGTTCCCGAAGCTCATTGAAGTGCTTCACGCCGGCCGCCGGGTTTTCCGGTATGTACTTCCGCCGGACGGCCAGATCGAAGATGCATTTCAAACTCTCAAGCTCCCGGTTGACGGTTGCACCCTTGATAGTCCTCTTTGGGTCGAGCTTCGAGGGCTGCTCTTTGCGGAGATCGCGATACTCTTCAACCATCTGTGTCGTAATCTCCAGCAAGGTGCGGCCCCCGAAATGGGCCCTGAGCTGCTTCATGTAGGTCTGGTGGCCTTGCACGGTGTTCCGAGCCAGACCAGCGAAATGCGACTGCTCGAACTCCTGGCATAGGTGTTCGAATGTCATTTTTTCGCCGGGCCAGCCAACCTTGAATAACCCCAGTGCGATCTCGCTTTCGCGCTTCTTCCAGATCTTCACGGCGAGGTCTTTGCTGGTCGTCTTGGTTGACTCGAAGTGTTGCTCACCGTTCATCGTGTAGCTCATCCACCAGAATCGTGATCCTTCTCTTTGGTACAGTCCCACTGGCGCTCCTCTCACTTGCCGGAGCCAAGCGCCGGCTTGATTATACTGCGCGGGCGCTGGGAGCGTCTCGCCGGACGTACCTGCTCTTCTTTGAACCGATCGAGAACTGAGCGTCGGTATTCGAGCCGACCACCCAACTTGCGGCATTCAACCCGCTGCTGGCAGGCGTAGTGGTAGAGCGTATTTTTGGATATTCCCAAATACTTGGCGGCTTCGACGTGGCTCAGCCAAGTTTCCCCAGGTTCCAAATTCCCAGTTGGGGTGGGCAAAGTGGGTGGGTCGTCAAAAGGCGGGGAATTGGAGTCTCGTGCGTCCCGCAGCAGCGCCAAAAGGTGCGCAAAGTCACGCGGCTGCAAAACGACGCACACGAAGTCTACGGCATTATCTCGGCCAGGCTTCGAGGGGATGGGTGTAGAGTCACTCATACTCATAGGGACGACGTGTGTAGCCTCCGCCTGACAGGCACATGCGACTCTTCGGGAGGCGCAGGCTGACGCCCATGTGGAGGGCCCCAGAATTGCCCCGGGCGGCTTGCTGACCCTAGTGCCATTGTATCTTAACAGCTTATTGACTTGTTCTCGATACCCCATATACTAGGGGTATGCAGCTATCTGCTCCCCCCGAGCCAACCGAATTGAAAGCGTGGATGCTATCCATAAAGAGCACGCATTTTGCAGGTCCTGGCGTTGATTGGGATTCATACGTCGTCTGGGCCGGGAACAAACTGCCTAAATACCTCTGGGATCACTGGAAGGCTCAGCTGAAACCGGCCGGCCTGACGTGGCAGAAATTCATGCGCGTCCTGCGCCATCGCACCGACGTGTGCGTCATGTGGTACAAGGGCGCGCTTCCCTGGAGCGAGTTCATCGTGAGCGTGGCACACCTTATTGCCGGTCCTATCGGAGCGGACATAAAAGGGGCGTCTCCGGACAACCTGAAGCGGCCAGTAGACGTCGCTCAGTGGCAGATTCCACCAATGCGGGACTGGGAAAAGTTCGAGCGTTTGTGCAGCGACTTATGGAAAAGAATCTGGAACGACCCAAACGTACAGCGCCATGGCCGCTCTGGCCAGCGTCAACACGGCGTGGACATATACGGAACGGTTCGTCGCTCCAGAGCGGCTGGGGGAGTGCAATGCAAAAAGAAGGATGCTACCTCTACCGACGATGCCTTGGATGTAGCCGAGATGCGAGAAATTGTGGAAGAAGCAAAATCCTTTAGGCCAGCGTTGTCTGAATTCGTGATCGCTTACACCGGAAAGAGGGACGCCAAGCTCCAGTCGGAGGCTCGCAGAATCACTGAAGACCATCGCAAGAAGGGACTCTTTGATGTCCACATATATTCATGGGACGACATACTTGAGGGGCTTGGAGACCAGGGCGACATAGTCAAAAAGCACTTCCCTGAGCTTGCTGGGGTGAATGTTGACGAGAGGGAGCTCGAAAAACGCCTTGAAGGCGTCGAGACGGTCGGGCGAGAAACGCTGGCGCGCGTAACCGAGGCAGGCATCTCGGTCGACAAACTAACGAGGGAGGTAGCGCAGTCCGTCAAAGATTCAACAGCTGTCACCGGCGAGCACAGTGCGGAGATTGATCACGCACGGGATCTGATAGACGCGCTCAAGCCCAAGGAAGCCCTGGAGTATCTGGTGAAGTTGGAAAAGAGGATTTGGGACAGCGCAAACGACATGCTTCGCTTCCGCATGCTCACCAATAAGGCAGCGGCTTTATCATCTCTCGGGGAGGAAGAAGAAGCCGGAAAGCTTTTCATTCAGGCACACCAATACAATGCGGCCGATGAGAAGGCCATTTGTAACAGAGCCCTGGGACATCTTCTCTTGGGTCAGCTTGGGGAGACTAAAGAGTTTGCCGAGAAGGTCATCGAGAAGAATCCGATGAGCGGACGGGCATACGGCCTCCTAGTTCACTGCTTCCCGGATTCCGAGCCTTTGGAAAAAGTCATACAGAGCGTCCCCACAGAAATCAGAAAGACAGAGGATGTCGCTTATGCCATAGCTCATGCCGCCCGCAAGCGCGGAGACCTTGAGGGCGCCATCCGGTGGCTCGAGGTGGCGCTCGACCATTCAATCAAAAAGCGAAAAAAGAACCCCGACCTTCGCGCCAATCTGGCCTCGACCATCTTGGAATCCTTCAAGAGCAAGCACGAGGTATTGGACGGTATTCAGCTTACGCCGGAAGACAAGGCAAGAATCACCAGGGCAATACAGTTGCTCACCGAAGCCATTGACGACCTATCGGTCCCGGAAAGCATGAAGTACCGGACCTTTTGGTTCACTAACAGGAGTGCGGCCTACAAGCTGATTGGTGAAGTTGACAAGGCCATTTTGGATGTGGAGACCGCTCTCCGTGCCAGATCTGACGATCCAGCGACGTTGAAACAGAATGCGTTCCTGCTTTACGCAAAGGGAGACCGTGATTCCGCAATCGGTATCCTTCGCAGAGTTCTCGGGAGGCCAGAAGTGCCTGAGGCTCTGCTTCTCGCTGGCATGTTGTATGAAGAAGGCAGCGGAGAAGAAGCGGAGAAGATCCTCGAGAACTCCTTGTTGACTGATATTCCCGAAGATGTGAGGGCGGAAGAGAGGCGTCTACTCATCCAAATCAGCCTGAAAGCGCCGAACTACGACCGGGCTCGAGAGATCTCTGCATCAATGCGAGCGGGAGACCCAACGAACGTCCTCAACCTGGTTATCGCTGCTCGCATAGAGAGGTTGGCCGGACGGGTTGACATGGCAGCAAGCCTCATCGATGAGGCCCGAGGATACGTCACCGAGAAGACAGATTCGCGCCACATTATAGAACTTGCGGACGAGTTGTATGCACTCGAGAAATATCCGGACGCCTGGCCTCTTTACGAGCGAATCGCGGACCCACGTGTGGACACACGTCTTACAAGACACCTCCTCTATTCTTATTACCGCTCAAACGAAGTCGAGAGAGCGCTAGAGATGTGCAAGCTCATGCCGGCGGAGGACAAGGGCCCGTTCCTGATCCAGATAGAACTCTCCATCCTCGAAGATATCGGTGACCTCAGACAAGCGGCGACCGTAGCCGAAGGGTGCCTGAGGACACGCCCAGACGACTTGCAGCTCAGAATTCGTTTAGCAGTCATCTGGTATCGGCTGGAAGATTTTCAAGAGCTTGACTCATTTCTTGGGAAAGGCGTGGACGTTTCCAAATCACCTGTCGACGCAGGGTTTCAGCTCAGCCGCCTGTACGCAGAACGAGGAATGGTGGAGAAGTCGCTCCAAACGGCGTATGAGCTACGGCGCGCTCATTTTGATAACGGAGAAGCGCATCTGAAGTACGTTGGGATTTTCTTCGGGGGCGAGCACAAATTAGACCAGCTGCTTCAAGCACCGGGCGATGTGCGAGTTGGGACGGCGGTAAGAGTCAAGAATGACACAGGCGCTTCGAGATGGCACCTCTTGGAAGACCGTGGCGACATAAATGCCGCAATGGGGGAAGTGGGAGTCAACAATGATTTCGGGAAAAAACTTCTTGGCACGCGCATCGGCGAAGAAGTGCTCATATCGCAAGGCGACATTTCCGAGACGAAGGTGACGGTGGTCGAGATAAAAAGCAAGTATGTCCATGCGCTCCATGAGTCCTTGGAGCTCCTTCCAGAGCGGTTTGCAGACACGAGGGGGATCGAGCGAGTCGCGGTCAAGACAGGCACAGACGAAGAGACCCGTGAGAGCATCCAGAAAATGCTGGATGCCGTTTCGAAACGGAGCGAATGGGTAACCCAGGCAGAGAAGTTCTACCGTGAATCTAGGTTCACCATAGGCGTGTTTGCTCGATTGATCGGAAAGAGCGTAATTGACGTCTGGAGTGGCCTTGTAGGGTCCAAGTGGGGCGTCAAGTCATGTATCGGTTCCGTCGAAGAGCGCCAGGGGGCCCTTGCGCTTCTTGAGAAACACCGGATTGTTGCTATCGATATAACCGCGCTTCTGACTGCCGCGCAGCTTGAATTGCTTGATGTCCTCGAGAAACAGTTCACGAGAATTCTTATAACCCAGTCCACGATCGACCTTCTGCAGGAAGCCATCTCCGAGAGGAAGAGCATGGCTGCGCGGGGCTACACGACTGTCTGGAAAATGGAGGACCAGTTTTTTCGACACGAAATCACTCCTGAAGACATATCGAAGCAAATTGAGCACTTGGAACGCGTCAAAGACTGGGCTCGAAAGCGCTGCGAGGTGACCCCCTGCAAGAGCGCTCCGAAAATAGCTCGGCGCAAGGAACTCGAGGACATGCTTGGTCCGTCCTTCTTGGAAACTATTCTCATTGCCCGTGAGCACGACTGCCCGTTGTATACGGATGACTTCGGCACAAGGGCTCTCGCGCGAAGTGAAGAGTTCACGGTGGGAGGGGTCTGGACGCAGGCGGTGGCAATGCGGGCCCTATTTGATAGGCGGGTGACGGAGCAAGACTACAACAAATCGGCCATTCGTCTCATACTTCTGAAGCATCGGCACACCACGATCAATGGAGCAATCATATTGGAAGCGGCGAGAGAAGCTAAGTGGTCGAACGACAGGCCATTCAAGGAAGTCCTCGAGACTCTGCGCGGATCCCAGATGGAGATACGGTCAGTAGTCGGCGTTCTAGTAGAATTCATGTTTCTTCTGTCGCAACAACCCGTCCTTGACTTTCAGCGCGATGCCCTCACGACAGCTGCTCTCGACGTGTTGGCTGATCGGCGGGACGACAGGCTGGTGGTAAGACTGGTTCGGGGCGCGGTGCAAGCGAGATTCCGTTTGGTCCCTCTTGCCGAGAGGAGGGTTCAACAAGTCATTTCTGCTTGGGAATCACTGAAAGTCGGGCCAGTCACCCTCGGATGAAAAGACGGCCCCGGATGGAATCCGCAGTGTCCACCATCGAAACTGCCTCCATTCGAAGCCCCTTGGCTGCACCAAACACGATACGCTGTAGGCCTCCCGGAAGGCATGGGGGGCGTCGAGGCTCGGCGGCCGCTTTCGGCATCCAATACCGCCGCCTCACGACGGTGCACACAGACCTTCACACGACTCCAAGAATCCAGCCTTCGATTTGGGCTGTGGTTCGCTCTTCGGGTTCAAGCTTCGGGCTCAGGAATTGCTGGAGCGAACCGTTCTTGTCGGCGCGCTGGAGCCAGGCAGCCACGGCGTAGGCCGCGTGCTGGTCTTGGTCTCGCTCTTTATCGTTTGGAAAGCGGCGCGTCCAGAGCGACGGGTACACTTCCGTCACCACCGAGCGGCCGGAGGGAATCTCCCATCCGTCGAACGGCCAGAAATGCACGCGCTCTCGGCAGTGGGTTCGGAGGTAGCGGAGCCAAGGCAGTCCGGCGTGGGTAGACGTTGCTACCTCGCCTTGAACCTTGAAGCGAAAGACGGACTTGGCCGCCGGCGTCCAGAGCTCGGTCAGGCGCAGCCAGGACGGGTCGCCCATGCGCCTCTCTCCGTTACCATGCGAGCCGTCGTGGACGAAACACACATAGATGTCGTCGTCAGTCGGCCAGTGCTGCCGAAAGTCATCGAGGAATGTGGGCCAATCATGGGGCAGGTGGTACTTTTCAAAGTAAGCCAGGGGAAATGAAAAGGCGTGGTCGATGCCGACGAGGATGGGGGCGGGGTTGTTGAGCTCATCCCGCAGCCACTCGGCGATGCCCTTTCTTGTCCAATGCTTACGCGGGCTTGGTGGCGGAAAGATTTCTTTGGGCAGAGATGTTCGATCAGCGGCGTACACCCGCAGACCCGACAGGCTCGAAGTGGGAGTCTGGGCTCCCGAGTAATCAATGCCGATGTAGCGGTCGAATTGGGGCATGGCCTAGACTGTGCCTTCTCAGGCCTTCGAACCGGACGACTTGTTGTCTTTCCGCGCGTCCACAAGCACAACGTTTCGGTCGCTGGCCATCTTGAGCTCTTTCAAGATGGCATCCACCCGTTTCTTTTCTGCTGCTGTGAAGTACACGATGACCTTGATCGTCTCTTTGGCATCGCTTGCCTTCTCGTAGACCGAAGCCTGCCGCTTGAGATTGCGCTTAAGCTGGCTGTTGCTTGCAAGCTTGAACTCAACCAGAGTCTTATCCTTGCTTCCGAGCGAGACCTTAAAATCCACTGGTCCTCGTCCATCGTTTGCCTCTCTTGTCACATCAGAGGCCGAAGCAAACCACGTCATTCTGTAGAGGATGTGGAGGTCCTCCTCCCGCTCAATGGGGTCGCCCTTGACGTAGAAAATTCGGTGCCCACCTTTGTTCTCGATGACATCCTTGAAGAACAAGACACGCTGGTACGCCTCCTCATAGGTGACTCCCGGCGTCTCGTAAAATCGCGTGCTCTCTTTGAGCAGTTGAGGAAGTTGCCTGAACTGCTGGAGGTAAAGGGCCCTGGAGAATTCGACTTTCGCGGACGCCAAACTTTCGGCCCGTTCTCCATGCTCCTCTTTGTATTTAATGAAGTAATCGATAAGTTCCGGAAACCTAATTAAAGTGCTGGTCTTCGCGCTTCGGATGTCTTCTTTCTTTGGGCGTTTGGGAAGAAGCTTCCGAAAATAGTTGTTAACTTGGGCGCGAAGTTCAGCGTTGGGGATTGCATCTGGAATTGCGTCGAAATCACGAATGAGGTCACCTTTGTTGATCCATGTGTCGTCTTTCGTGAGGACGTTCCTTGGCGTTAGCAGTACATAGTCGCCTTGGAAACAAGGTAAGTCGAAGGTACCTGGTTCCCAGCTCTCGGTTTCATAGTTGAAACGAACCTTAGTGACCGTAAATGTCTTGCGCAATTTTCGGTCAATGTGTCGCTTTGCAAAGTCCTGGGAGTATTCAAGCAAGAACTCAAGGATGAGGTTGTTCGTGAAATCGCTGATATTGTCCCGACCTACGCCTTCCCGAATGAGACAGAGTTTTTCGAGATGGCTTCCCTTTGTAACTTCTTCATCACCAAAACTAAGGAAGAGTTGACCGAGGTTTGTATGGAGGGCGTAAGCAAACTTTCTGCCTAGGCCGCGTCCCCGATTCCCGGTGAGCGTGAAACCTAGCCAGTTTTGTCGGACCTCCGGAAAAACGTACCAAGCTCGAATCAGGCCAGGGTCAAGATGCTGGTTGGCGGATTTATCTCTCAAGAACCGGAGATAGTCGATCATCTGATCGTGCAGTTTTCGGTATTGCCGCTTTCTGCTATTGAAAAGCAAGAAGGGGTCAACGAAAAGCGGCAGGTCGGCAACTAGGGAAATGTCAAAAGCTCCGTGACGCTCGACGGCTTTTTGCGAAACCCCGAAAAAGTCCGAGAAGAGAACATCCACCTGTTTAGCGTCGTGGGCCATATCAATCAAAGTTCGGCGCGGAAGGCTATTGAAAGAATTGAGGGCATGAGGGCGTTGCTTTGTTATTCGGTTTCGACTTCGGAGTCCAAGCCAAGCTCGCGCAGCGCCACTTTTGTTTCCTCGATCTTCTGCGGGGAGATGCCCTCAGGAGGCGAGGCTTCGACTTTCAGGGTTAGCTTCAGACCCTTCCCGCCTGCGAACTTGGACAAGACCTTGGTATAGAAGTTCATCCATTTCTGATGGGGAATCTCACCCAACCAGGTCAATCGCGAAGCTGCGCCGGTTGTGTGAGTGGCTCCGTTACCCTCCCGCGGTGCCGTACCCGCGGGTTCGCTCTGAGTCGATCCGAACAACGGGCCGACTGGCGCTTCTTTAGGAGTAGTAGGGGGAATAGGAGTACCGGCTTCTTTTGCCTTCCGATACTGTTCTGCCGCTTCTCGAGAGATGATGAAAACGTCTTCCGAAACCTCAACGGCGGCTGGGCTTAGACTCCCACCAAAGGCGAATGGCTCATAGGCACCCGCTGCGGTCTTACCTACGTAAGCGAATAAACCATTCTCGACGCCCCGAGCGATGGTCTCCCTAGCCACCTCGGGATTCAGCAGCCGAGGGAACTGTGGCGACGCGAAGAAAGCATCGCGCACTGACTTCGTGCTCCACTCCTTGAACGCTGGAGGCCAGTTGCGGACGAGAAAATTCGGGCTCACCTCCTTTTCAACGTCACCGTCCTGGCGCAAACGGTTGAACACAAACGTGACAATGCTGTCCGCGGCGCTCGAATGGACTAGACCCAGGTCCACATGGCGGAGTTGGTTGTCTTTTCCCAAGAGGACGATGTTCTTGTACGTCCGCCAGACGCATTCCTTCAAGTCGCGTTGCGCTTTTTTCACATTCTCGGCGAGTTGCCGTTTTTGTCCCTCATCAAGGCGCAGGTCGCCTTCTTCAGCCTCAATGTCTTCCCAGGCGAGGACTTTCCTCGCTTCGTCGTAGATGGCCCCGGGAGCGTCGGCAACGCACCAGACCAGTGCGCTCTTGAAGGTCCTGCCTGATGTCCCATACTCTCTCGTCATCGTCTCAATTAGTTCTAAAGTCTTTTTCTTGTCTTGTAGGGAAAAATCCGGAGAAAGAACTACAAAAGCTATTGCAGGGCGGTCGGGTATCTGGTTGCTTTGGTCCGGGAAAAAGACGCGTTCCACGTCAGACCCGGCAGCGAAAACCTTTTGAATCTCAGCGCGCACCCGCTCGTTTATCCTTGGCGGCTGGATGCTGGCGCGCCGGTCCGAAAAGCGCTTGTTGAGGTTCTCCTTGAGGCTGAAGTGGTAGCGGGTCCGCTCGACCGTTAGGAAATAGCAGGCCTCGGTGAGCGACTCAAGGACCGTTTCGATGTTGCCGATGTCAAGGTCCGGTTCAGCTACGGCGAGGCGAATCTCGGGTACAGTGGCTTCAACGCGAGTCTGTCCACCGTTGGATTCAAAGAAAATTGTGGTAGCGATTTTCCTGTGCAGGCGTGCCTTCTTGATCGTGTCAACCGCTTCTTTATCGAGCCGAATTGCGTGTGAGTCTTTTTTTCCGCAAATATCCGTCGTGATGGCGGCCTCAAGTCGTGGCTCTCCTAACTGCTCGAAGAGGGCAGCACGAAACATAGGGTCATCCAGGGGAGCAGTTCCCAAGCCGATGAGGGGATCTCGCTGCGCTCCCTTGAAGCCTTCCCGGTAGGCGGCCGACACCCAGAGCGCCAGCAGGCGCAAGATGCCTCGGGTCCTCTGGAATCGGGGCAGTGCCTGCCACTTTCGCTCAAATACGGAAAGGACGGCGGGATGAAACGGATACGTCGCGGCAAAGGCGTCTCGCGCGTTGTCTATCGGAAACCACTCCGGAACTTGCTGCCGGTGGTCGACGATCCAATCCGTGTATCCCGCGATGGCCTCCTGTGCGTCCTTTGGAACGCCGAACCACTCGAACAGGCGTCGGCGGATGATTTCCGACGTTTCGGCCTCCGCGGAGATCATGATTGGCTTGCCGAGCCGGTCGAACATTTTCTTGAATCTCTGCTCGTCCGCTTCGTCCTCCGAGGTGTACTCAAGCTCGGAGGCCGGTATGGACACCACCAACACCACGTTGTCCTGGCCACGAGCGGTCTCGGACAGCGCCTGAATAAAGTTATAGAGCGCGTTGTGATAGCCCTTTCGGCGATAGGTGCTGACGTAGTTGATGATCTCGTCCATCAGAATCAAACAGGGACGGTCCTTCGGGAGAAAGGCTCGGATAACGTCACCTTTGGGCTCGATGAACTGCTTCTCATGTTCAGCAATAACGGCAAATGCTTTTTCGCCGCCCAACTGGAAAGCGATCTCTCCCCAGGGCGTCTTGCGCAGCGGCGTTCCGTCGTTGCCGCCACGACCCGTAAGTGAGTCAAACTCGGTGCCGACAAAAACTGCCGTTGCCGCCTCAGGCGCCGATGAGACCTTCGCTTTGTCCAGGATTGCACTGACACCCTGCCATCGGTTCGCCTTTGCGCCGTTTCTTGCGAGGTGGTAGAGGAGTGTCAGAGCATGGGTCTTCCCGCCTCCGAACTGCGTTGCCATATTGAAGACCGCTGATGTCTCGGTTTTCTCGCCAGACAAGCGACGGACAACTTCCGCAGCTAAACCCATCAAATTATTCGTGAGATACGTCCGCTCGAAGAATTGGTCTGGTTTCTGGTAGTCGGAGGGGGCTCGCCCATCGCGGACTTGGTCCAGATGCACAGCAAATTCCGCAGCATCCAGGGGCTTGCCTTCGCGGAGATCCTCCCGAGGGGTAGCGATCTTGTACCAAGGTTTTATTGCCATATAGAAGCTCTCTTAATTCTTAGCGGCTAGGGGATGCGTTTTCGCCCCCTTCAAAGTCATCAAAACCCAAAACTCTTCTTCTTTGCCATTACGCCTTCAACCCAACGCCTTTCGTCATTACCGGAAGGATACAGCGCCAGGAGAGCTTGGGCCAGTCGCCAAAAACGCTGGTCTTGCCCCGCTCCATCGGTTACCAAAAAACGTCTTAACGCCTCGCCTCGGCCCGCACCAAACAGAATCATGCTCTGATGAACTCGGTCAAGAACGGTATTGCCCGGCTTGGGCACGTCTTTATCGATCCGAATGCCCTCTTCTTTTTCGACTTCACCAAGAATGTCACCCAG
>Ga0137796_10001470_pt1 | contig 13410 bp, 13 predicted proteins | sample OV2TP3_FD_97704 | JGI IMG/M metagenome (GOLD analysis project Ga0137796, IMG submission 97704)
GCCTTCTTGCCCAGATGCTCCTCGATGCGCAGCAGCTCGTTGTACTTCGCCAGCCGGTCGCTGCGGGAGAGCGAGCCGGTCTTGATCTGGCCCGCGTTGGTGGCGACCGCGAGGTGGGCGATCGTCGTGTCCTCCGTTTCGCCGGAGCGGTGGGAGATGATGGTGCGGTACTCGTGGCGCTTGGCGAGCTTGATGCAGGCCAGTGTCTCGCTCAAGGTGCCGATCTGGTTGACCTTGATGAGGATCGCGTTGCCCGCCAGCCGCTTGATGCCCTCCTTCAGCCGCTCGACGTTCGTGACAAAGAGGTCGTCGCCCACGAGCTGGGTCTTCTTGCCGAGCTGCTTGGTCAGGTGCGTCCAGCCGTCCCAGTCATCCTCGGCGAGGCCGTCTTCGATGGAGAGGATCGGGTATTTCTTCGTCCAGCGCCGGTAGAGATCGACCAGGTGCGCGGCGGTGCGGGGCTTGGCCACGCCGTTCGTTTTGATCTTGTACTGCCCACCCGCGTGGAACGCGTTGGCGGCGCAGTCGAGGGCGAGGGCGATATCCGCGCCGGGCTTGAAGCCGGCCTTCTTGATCGCCTCCAGGATGACCTTGATCGCCTCCTCGTTCGACCCGACGCGCGGAGCGAAGCCCCCCTCGTCGCCCACCGCGACGGTGAAGTGCTTCTCCTGCAGCAGGCCCTTCAGGGCATGGAAGACCTCCGAGCCCCACCGCAGCGCCTCCGAGAAGCGCGGGGCCCGGATCGGCACGATCATGAACTCCTGAATCTCCAGGTGGTTGTCGGCATGGACGCCGCCGTTCAAAATGTTCATGAACGGGATCGGCAGCAGGTGCGCCTGGACGCCGCCGAGGGAGCGGTAGAGCGGCGTGCCTTCGCTCTGGGCGATCGCCTTGGCGGCGGCGAGGGAGACGCCGAGGAGAGCGTTCGCGCCGAGGTGGGCCTTGTTGGGCGTTCCATCGAGGGTCAGGAGCCGCTGGTCGATCCGCTCCTGGTTCGCCGCGTCCTGCCCCTTGATGGTGGAGGCGATGATCGTGTTGACGAACTTGACCGCCTTGAGGACCCCTTTGCCACGATACCGTTTGGCATCGCCGTCGCGCAGCTCGAGCGCCTCGTGCTTGCCGGTCGACGCGCCCGCGGGCACGGCCGCCCGGCCCCAGGCGCCGTTGGCCAGGAAGCAGTCGACCTCGAGGGTGGGCGTGCCGCGGGAATCGAGGATCTCCCGGGCGGCCAGATGGTGGATGCGGGTTTCGGCGCTCATGTTGGGTGCTTCATTATAGCGTAGACGTCAAAGGTAAAGCAACACTCGTATCTAACCGCCAAATCGCCAAAGACCGCCAAGGCGCCAAATGGGCACGACGTGGCGCTGTCAGCACAGCGTGCAATGTTTGGCGGTTTGGCGGCGTTTAGCGCTTTGGCGGTTAAAAACTGCATCACTTCGAGCTGTTTTTTACTGTTGTGTTCCTGAGACGTGCAGCCACCGTGGAGCCGATGGCGGCCGGGCTGTCAATCATGGTCACCCCCGCCGCCTGCAGGGCCGCGATCTTGGCGGCGGCCGTGCCCAGGCCTCCGGCGATGATGGCACCGGCGTGGCCCATCCGTTTGCCCGGCGGGGCGTTCCGTCCGGCGATGAAGGCGAAGACCGGCTTCCGCACCGACGCGTTGATGTAGGCGGCGGCCGTCTCCTCCTCGGTGCCGCCGATCTCGCCGATCAGCACGATCGCCTCGGTCTGGGCATCGGCCTGGAAGAGCGCCAGGATCTCGACGAAGCCGCTGCCGAGGACCGGATCGCCGCCGATGCCGACGCAGGTGGACTGGCCCAGCCCCGCCCGCGTGAGCTGCCAGACCGCATCGTAGGTGAGCGTGCCGCTGCGCGAAACCACCCCCACCGGGCCGCGGCGGTGGATGTAGCCGGGCATGATGCCGAGCTTGCACTCGTCCGGCGTCATGAGGCCGGGACAGTTCGGGCCGATGAGGCGCGCCCGCCCCTGGGCCAACCGGCGGCGGACGCGCAGCATGTCGAGCGTGGGCATGCCCTCGGTGATGACGACGACGAGCGGTACGGCAGCGTCCAGCGCCTCGCTGATGGCTGCGAGGGCAAACGGGGCCGGCACGTAGATGATGGAGGCGTTCGCCCCCGTCTGCCGCACCGCCTCGGCCACCGTGTTGAAGACCGGTATTCCCGCGGCCTGCGTCCCGCCTTTACCCGGCGTCACCCCGCCGACGATCTTCGTCCCGTACTCGAGCATTTTCTGGGCATGGAAGGTTCCCGCCTTGCCGGTGATGCCCTGCACGATGACCTTGGTCGAGGCGTTGACGAGGATGCTCATCGTTTCGCCAGCGCCACGACCCGGCGCGCGGCGTCCTCCAAATCGGTCGCGGCGGTCAGCGGCAGGTCTGTCTTGGCCAGCAAAGCCCGCCCCTGCTCGACGTTGGTGCCCTCGAGCCGCACGACGAGCGGCGTCGTCAGGCGCATCCCGCGCGTGGCATCGAGGAGCCCCTGCGCAATCACATCGCACTGCATGATGCCGCCGAAGATGTTCACGAGGACCGCTTGGACGCGCTGGTCCGCCAGGATGATCTGAAAGGCCGCCTGCACCTGCTCGACATTGGCCCCGCCACCCACGTCGAGGAAGTTGGCGGGGTACCCCCCGTGCAGGGTGATGATGTCGTTGGTCGCCATGGCCAGGCCCGCCCCGTTGACCAGGCAGCCGATGTTGCCGTCGAGCCCGACGTAGGCGATGCCCGCCTGGAAGGCCTGCCATTCCAGGGGATGCTCCTGCGCCGGGTCGCGCAGCCGTGCCAGCTCCGGATGGCGGAAGAGGGCGTTGTCATCGAGCGAGACCTTGGCGTCGAGGGCGAGGAGCTGTTGGTCCGGGGTGATGATGAGCGGGTTGATCTCGAGCAACGCGCAGTCGTGCTGGTACCAGAAGGCGTAGGCGCGCGTGAAGAACTCTTCGGCGGCGGCCTCCAGCGGCTGGGGCATCCGGAGCTGCCGGAGGAGCCGCTCGATCTGGGAGCGCTGGAGACCGCGCTCCAGGTCGAGGGGCTCGCGCAGGATCGCCTCGGGGCGCGTGACGGCCAGCTCCTCGATCTCCATGCCGCCGTCGGCGCTCGCGAGCAGCACCGGGTGCGCCGCCGCGCGGTCCACGGCAATGGCCAGGTAGAGCTCGCGCGCGATCTCGACGCGCTGCTCGACGAGGACCGCGGTCACGGGCTGGCCCTCCGGGCCGGTCTGGTGGGTCACGAGCCGCCGGCCCAGCAGCTGCCCGGAGAGCCGGGCGGCCTCCTCGGCGCTGTGCGCCACCAGAATCCCGCCGGCCTTGCCGCGGCCGCCGGCGTGGAGCTGGGCCTTCACGTTGGCGACGCCCACGCGGAGTTGCTCGAAGGCGTAGCCGGCCTCCTCCAGTGTCGTCGCCGGCAAGCCGCGCGGGATCGGCAAGCCGGAGGCCGCGAAGAGCTGCTTGGCCTGGTATTCGTGCAGTTTCATGGCGACGCAGCGTCAGCCGGAATGGCGGCGCTGGTCCAGGGGGACAAATTTCAGGTCGCGGGGGCCGACGTACTGGGAGAGCGGCCGGATGAGGCGGTTGTCCGCGTACTGCTCGAGGATGTGGGCGGACCAGCCCGCCGAGCGTGCGCAGGCAAACATCGTCGTGAAGCAGTCGACGGGAATCCCGACATAATACAACAGCGACGCGGAGTAGAAATCCACGTTGATGTAGAGCTGCTTCGCCTGCCAAACCGCCTGCTGGAGCCGCTCCGAGATGGTGTACCATTTCAATTCATGTTTCGCGTCGCCCAGGGCCTTGGCGAGCGCCTTCAAGTGCTTGGCCCGCGGGTCCTCCCCCTTGTAGACCCGGTGGCCGAAGCCCATGAAGCGGTTTTTGGCCTCGAGCGTCTCCCGCACGAACCCCTCGATGCGGTCGGGTGCGCCGATCTCGACGAGCATCTCCATGGCTTTCCGATTCGCCGAGCCGTGGAGATCGCCCTTCAGGGTGCCGATCGCCGAGACGACGGCGGAGTAGAAGTCGGAGCGGGTGCCCACCGTCGTGCGCGCCGCGAAGGTCGAGGCGTTGAAGCCGTGCTCGGCGAGCAGTGTGAAGTACGCGTCGAGCGCGCGGGCATCTCCCTCCGCGGGCATCTTGCCGTGGAGCATATAGAGGAAGTTGGCCGCGTGGTTCAGGTCGTCGCGCGGCGGGACGATGGGCTGTTTGTTGCGCAGCCGGTCGAAGACGGCGACGATCGTCGGCATCTTGGCCATCACGCGGATGGCCTTCTGCCGGACGGCGGGAATCGTCTCGTCGTCGGCCTTGGGATCATAGAGCGCGATGAGGGAGATGACGGTGCGCAGCACCGCCATCGGGTTGACGTCGGTCGGGATGGTCTGCATGAAATTGAGCAGGTCGGAAGCCAGCGCACGCTGGGTGACGAGCTGGTCCTTCCACTCCTTGAATTCCTGGGCGGTGGGCAGCTCTCCGAACAGCAGCAGGTAGGCGACTTCCTCATAGCTCGTCCGGCCGACGAGTTCGTCAATGTGGTAGCCGCGGTAGATGAGCTCGCACGTCGTCCCATCCACCTCGCCGACGTGCGTCTCACCAGCGATGACGCCTTCGAGGCCCTTGGAGATCGGTGCGGGTGTTGCGGTAGGAGCCGGTGTGCTCATGGGATGCTCGTTACAGGATAGAGAGAATACCAGAGGCCGTCAACTCTTTTTCGCCCCTGCCAGCCCTAACGTCTGGATGCCGGTCTGCACCGTGGCGGCGGCCTGCTGGAGGGCCTGCTGTTCGTCGGCGGTCAGGTTCAGGACGACGACCTCCTCAATGCCCTTAGCGCCTAACGTGACGGGCACGCCGAGGGCTAGGTCGCGCAGCCCGTACTCCCCCTGCAGGACCGCCGAGGCGGTCATCGTCGCGTGCTCGTTCTGCAGGATGGCGCGGACCATCGCCACGACGGCGCTGCCCGGCGCGTAGAAGGCGCTGCCCGCCTTGAGCAGGGCCACGATCTCCGCGCCGGCGTCGCGCGTCCGCGCGACCAGCTGGGCCACCTCGGCGTCGGGCAGCAGCTCGGTGAGCGGCCGGCCGCCCACCGTCGTGTGGCGCGGCAGGCAGACCATCGTATCGCCGTGGGTGCCGAGGACCATCGGGGCCACCCGGTCGGCGCTCACCTGCAGGCGCTGGGCGATGTGATAGGCGAAGCGCGCCCCGTCGAGCACGCCCGCCATCCCCAGGACGCGCGACCGGTCCCATCCCGTGACGGTGTAGGCCAGGTAGGTCATCACGTCGAGCGGGTTGGTCACCATGATGAGCAGGGCCTGGGGGGCCAAGCGCGCCGCCTGCTCGACGATGGGCCGCACGATCTCGGCGTTCGCCTTGAGGAGGTCCTCCCGGCTCATCCCAGGCTTGCGGGCCAGGCCCGCCGCCACCACGACGAGGCGGCTGTCGCGGAGGGCGGCGAAGTCGGTGGAGCCCTCGATGGTGACGGTGAGATGCTCCAGGCTCGAGGCGTGCATCATGTCGAGGGCCTTGCCCTGGGCCAGCCCCTCGACGATGTCCACGAGGGCGATGTCGGCCAAGTTCGTGCGGGCCAGATTCCAGGCCGTCGTGGCCCCGACCTGCCCCGCGCCGATGATCGAGACTTTTGGGTACGTCATGGAAAGGATTTAACCGCTAAAGCGCTAAACGCCGCCAAGGCGCAAAAGCGTCATTTTGCGACTTTGCGGGTTTTTGCGCTTTTGCGGTTAAAATCTTTATGTCACCTGTACGACGCAGTTCTGGCTCCCAAACTGGTTCGGCACACATTGCCGGCAGGCGGGGTCGTTCTGCCAGGCGCCGTCCACCAGGAACCGGTACTCATGCCGTCCCTGGGCGAGCGCAACACCGGCGCGCCAGACCCCCAGCCGGTCCTTCTTCATCGCCACCGGGCGCAGCTGCCAGTCGGTAAAGCCGCCGGCCAGCAAGACCTGCCTGGCCTGCGGCGCCGGAAAGGTAAACTCCATCGTCTTCACCTTCGCCGCGGGTCTCGTCAGCACCTTGACCATCGTCCACCTCCCCTCATGGCGTTTCGGTCAGGCTGGGCAGGACCACATCCGCCCAGACCCCCTCGCGTTCCACTTCCAAGCGCGACGGCAACAGCCACACGCCGCCGAGGGCCACCGTGCCGGTGACGCGGACACGCTGGCCCATGGCGTCGGCCACGGCGGCGGACGGCACCACCAGCGGGTAGAGGCGCTCACTCGTCTCCTCCAGCACGCCCACCGGCCAGTGCTCCTTGGCGCACTTCACCGCGCACTCCTGATGAATGGCCCCACGCAGGCCCATCGTCGCGTAGCACTTGACGTCGACGAGCTCGCCGGTCACCGCGGTCTCGGGGGCATCACCCTCCGCCGCCCAGGCCGGCGGTGCCAGCAGGAGTGCGGCCACCAGCCAGACGATGGGACCAGGCATCAGAGGAGCGCTTTCGCCGGCGCCTCGTCCAAGACCTGGCGGATATCCCGTTCCAGCACCGTCTTGGGCAGGTAGCCGCTGTACCGCCGGCGGATGCGTCCCGCCTGGTCGATGAGCACCGTCGTGGGGATGGCCCGGACCTTATAGGCCTGGCTCATGGCCGGCTCCGCCATGATGACGGGATAGGTGATCCCCATCTGCGTGACAAAGGGTGCGACGACGCCCGGGTTGTGGTCAACCGAGGCCCCGATGACCGTGAAGCCCCGGGCGCGGTACGCGTCGTGGAGGTCAATGAGATGCGGAATCTGCTCGCGGCACGGGGGGCACCAGGTCGCCCAGAAATCGAGCAGGACGACCGACCCCTGAAGGGACGCGAGACTGATGGCGTCCCCCGCCAGGCTGGTGGCGGAGAACGCCGGCGCCGCCGAGGACGGCGACTTCGCCCCGCACGATGCGGCCACGGTTGCCGCGGCGAGGGTGGCGGTCCAGAACCATCGTCGTGGTGAGTTCATTGGACGGGCGGTATCAGCCACGGCATGAGGGGTGTCAGATAGCCGGTCAGCCATGCAAAGAGATCCGTCAGGATCAGGACCCCGATCCCCATCACCAACAGCCCGCTCGCCACCGAGAGCGCGCGCAGGTGGCGCTTGACCCATCGCCAGCGGGCCAGCGACCAGTTGAGGGCCACCGCGCACGCCAAGAGCGGCAGCCCCATCCCGAGCGAATAGACGAGCAGCAACCGCACGCCGTAGCCCACATCGCCGGCGTTTGAGGCGTAGAGCAGGATCGACGCTAAGATCGGCCCGATGCAGGGCGACCACCCTGCCGCAAAGACCATGCCCACCAGCACGGAGCCGGCGATCCCGGCCGGCCGGCGCGCCAGATGGATCTTCTTCTCAACGCTGAGCCACGGCAGCCGCACCCAGCCGGTCAGCGCCAAACCGAAGAGGATGACGACCGCACCGCCCACCCGGCGCAGCAGGAACTGGTGCTCCGTCAGCAGACCCCCCACCGCCGTCGCCGTCGCCCCCAGTGCCGTGAAGATGAGCGTAAAACCCGCAATGAAGGCGAGCGCGTGGCCCAAGGCCGAGCGCTGCGCGGCGGAGCCGGATGGGGCCTCCGCCAATTCCTCCACCGTCCGGCCGGTGATGTAGGCCAAATAGGATGGCAGCAGGGGAATGACGCAGGGTGACAAAAAGGACAGCACCCCGGCGGTCAGCGCGAGGGGATAGGAGAGCTGATCCACAGACACACCCGGCGCAACCAGGCCCACCACTCCCCGCCCGCCCGCGGCATGAGCGACTGCCACCCCACATACCAGCAGCCGGCCGCGAAGATGGCGAGCAGCGGGACCGAACCGTAATCGTGATGCTGCCAGGCGTACCGGACCGCGTACGCCAGGTACATTCCCAGCGCCAACTCGAAGCCGGCAAGCCAGTCCCGCGGGGCCGCATACGGGTGCGGTACAACGGCACCGTTGGCGGCGCTGGCACCGTACTTGGGTGTCCGCACGAAGGCCAACGGACGGCGCAGGAGCGCCTCCACCACCGCCTTCGCGTTGCTGACGGTCAGGCCCACCACGAGGGCCAGCGCCAGGGGGGCCAGCGGTAGCGCGGTTTTCCAGCGGCCCTGCATGGCGCGCTGCGCCGTGAGATAGAAGACGATGCCGGTCCCGCTGAGCACCATCAACAGCAGCGCCTGGAAGACCCAGAGCCGATGCGGTCCCAGCGTCCAGCGGCCCTGCATGGCCGGCACCAACCCCAGGAGCAGCAGGAGACTCGGCACGGACGTCGCGTATTCGGTCAACTGCAGGCACGCCTCGACCTTCATGCACCACGGCCAGCGCGCGCGCAGGATGCGCCCGAGGAGCTTGCGGGCCGTCTGGACCGAGCCCTGGGCCCAGCGCCGCTGCTGGGATTTGAACGCCGCCATCTCGATGGGCAGTTCCGACGGGCAGACCACCTCGGGGAGGTACACGAAGCGCCATCCCCGCAGCTGGGCGCGGTAGCTGAGGTCCACGTCCTCCGTCAGGGTATCATGCTGCCAGCCGCCCGCGTCCTCGATGCACTGCCGCCGCCAGATGCCGGCGGTGCCGTTGAAATTGAACCAGTAGCCCGAGCGGCTCCGCGCCGTCTGCTCGATGACGAAGTGGCCGTCCAGCAGGATCGCCTGCAGGCGGGTCAGGAGGGTGGCGCCGGCGTTGAGATAGCCCCAGCGCGTCTGCACCATGCCGACGCGCCGGTCGGCGAATTGCGGCACGGTCCGCCGCAGGAAATCCTCCGGCGGCAGGAAATCGGCGTCGAAGACGGCGATGAGCTCCCCGCGCGCGCGGCGCAAGGCCTCGGTGAGTGCGCCCGCCTTGAAGTGCGTCCGCTGGCGCCGGTGCAGGTAGGTGATGTGATGCCCCTGACGGCGCCGGGCCTCGACGGTGTGGGCGGCGATCTGCCGGGTGGCGTCGCTGGAATCGTCGAGCACCTGGATCTCGAGGCGGTCGCGGGGATAGTCCAGCGCGCAGGCCGCCGCAATCACCCGCTCCGCCACATACTGCTCATTGTAGAGCGGCAGCTGCACCGTCACCAGCGGCCAGACTGATGGCGGAGGCGGAGTGGGGGCTGTCTGCCGGGCCGCGCGCGCGTACCGCCACACCAGCCAGAGCCGGTGCGCGCTGTAACACAGCACGAGCGCCATGGCACTCAGATAGAGGACGGGCAGCATGCGTAAACTCTCATTATAGCGAACCGCGAGCGTGCTTGTCAAAACTTCGCGGACGCGTCGCCGCTTAGTGGATCGTCACGCGCACCTTGACGATCGCTAACTCCTCCTTGACCAAGTCCAGCTGTTGCAAGGCCTCTTGCTGGGCGGCGGCGAGCTCCTCGACCCTTGCGGCAATCTCCGCAGCGGGCAGGGTGGCCCGCTCCGCAGGACGTGGCGGCCCCTCAGCCCCCAGCGCCGCCAGCGATACGCCGATGAGTGCAGCCACGGCCCATCCGGCCCGACGTGTCGTGTGCATGGTGCCTCTCCTCCCTCGTGTCAGGATTTCTTCTTCTTGATGGTGGCTCGCACCTTGATGATCTCCAGCTCCGTCTTGATGGCCGCCAGCTCCTGCGCAATCCGCCGCTCATTGGCCACGAGCTCCCGTAGTCTCGCCTCGACCCTGGTCCGCGACGGTGACGCGGCGGTCGCCGCCTGCAGTGTTGCGGCGGACCCGACGAGCGCTCCTGCCATCCCGGCCATGATGATCCATCGCCATCGCCACGTCATCGCGCACCTCCCCCGTTACCGTACGTCCCCCTGCGTCAACCGGCGCGCCCCGACCCACAGCGGCACGCCGCCCACCGCCAGACTCGCCACGCCCGCCACACCCACGGCGGCGGCTGGGGCTGCCCAGCCTGCCACCAGCCACGGCTCGCCGCCCATGGATAAGCCCGCCTGCGCCGTCAGGAGGCGCGGCGCTGCCAGCCCGTACCATGGTACCACGACGCAGGCCGTCATCACACCCACATACGCGAGGGTCACGACCAGGGCCAGCGTCCCGCCGAAGGAGGAGACGAGCTTGGCCGGGTCGCTTTCGCGGACGTCGGGAAAGCAGGCGCCGAGCCCCAAGGCCAGGGCGGCGAGCGCGAAGCTGGCCCAGCCGACCATCACGACCGCGCACGCCTGCATGGCCGCCGGCAAGCCCAGGGCCTGGTTCGACAGGACCACCAGCCCCTCGGTCACGGCGCACGCCAGACTCCCGTGCACCCAGAATTTGGTCAGCAGCATCCGGCGCGTCGAGACCGGTGTTGCGCCCCACAACCACGCGCACCGGAGCTCCAGGCTCATCTGCGGATAGGCGAAGCGGACCACGAGCGAGCCCAGCGTCAACAGCGTCGCCATCACGTTCAGGCCGGTGACGAGCTGCTTCCAGCCCGGCGCGAAGGCGAGGTCGTAGCCCATCCGCTGCATGTTGGCAAAATAGAGGCCGAGGATCCCGAAGAAGATGAGCCCCTGCCCCCACTGGAGCGGTTCCCGCCAGAAGAGGCGCAGGTCTTTGAGGACGAGCGCGCGCGCCGGCTGCGGCACCCAGGCCAGGAGGCCGTCTACGACGCGCCAGCACCCGCGCGCCACGCGGGCGAGGCGGCGGCTCCACCAGGTCACCGGCCCGGCATGATCCTGAAAGACCAGATAGGTCCCGCGGAAGAGGTAGTGCCCCACGACCCAAACCAGCCAGCCGGCAAAGAGCGCATTGGCGACGAGCAGCCCGGCGTGAAACAGGGCCTCCCCCGGGCGGTGGTGGGTCAGCGACAGCCACGCCTGCGCCAGCCACTGGCTCGGCCACCACGGCGACATGGCCCAGCCGGCGCTGGGCAACAGCTCGTGGAGGAACTGCGTCAGCGTGCCGGTGGAGGTCCGTCCCTCCCACAGAGGCCGGCCGAGGAGGTAGACCCCGCGCAGGGCGGCGGCCGCAAGCCCCCACATCACCAGCGTCCGCTGCCGCGGGACGGCGCGCACCACGGAGAGCATGCCGACCGCCCCGACGGCTCCGGCGATGGCCAGATACGGCAGGACCAGGGCCGTAGCCGTGACGAGCGACGACAGTGACCAGCCGGCCACCCGCGCGTACGCGCACAACACGGGCACCAGGAGGACGGCCGTCGCCCAGCCCGCGACCACCGTCGCTTCGGAGGTCTTGCACAGGAAGACCGATGCGGGCGGGCTCGGCGTGGCCACCAGCGCCCCGCTCTCCGGGGAGCGCAGGCAGGCGGAGAGACTGACGAGGGCCTGGCTCATGACGAGCAGGCAGAAGACCACCAGCGTCAGCAGGTACACCAACCGCTCGATGATCAGCGGCCCGATGAACGGCACCCGATGCACGAGGGTCAGCCCCTCCCACGACGCCCAGTAGACGCCGCCGAGCATGGCCCCCACGCCCAGCCCGACGACCGCCATCTGGAAGCGCGAGTGGCGGTGCCACGCCGTCCGCCACAGATGGCCGGCCATCCGCCATCGTGTCGTCGCGATCGCGCGGGCGAAGCTCACCCCACCACCTGTGGCGCCCCGCCGGTCAGCCGCAGGAACACCTCTTCCAGCTGACCGGTCGACCCGGCGCGCGATCGCAACTCCGGCAGCGTCCCCAGCGCGACGAGATGGCCATGGTCGATGATGCCAATCCGATCCGCCACCTCCTCGGCCACCGACAGGACGTGGGTGGAGAGGAAGACCGTCAACCCGTCCTGCGTGGCCTGTTGGCGCAGGGCTTCCTTGACCAGCCTCGCGGCCTTGGGGTCGAGGCCGACCATCGGCTCATCCAGCACCAGGACCCGCGGTTCGTGGAGGAAGGCGGCGCAGTAACTGAGCCGCTGCCGCATGCCGTGCGAGTAGGATTCGATGAGCATTTCCTGGGCGCTGTCCAGGCCGAAGGTGGCCAGCCAGGCCTCGATGCGGCGGCCTTGATCGGCCCCATTGATGCCGTAGAGCTGCCCCACGAACTCCAGGAATTCCCGGCCGGTCAGCTGCTCGTAGAGGAAGGGCTGGTCCGGGATGTAGGCCAGCAGCCGCTTCGCCTCCTGCGGCTGCGCGGCGAGGTCGTGGCCGCCGATGGCGATTCGGCCCGCGGTCGGACGTAGCAATCCCACGAGCATCCGGATGGTCGTCGTCTTGCCCGCCGCGTTCGGCCCCAGACAGGCGAAGATCTCCCCCGGCTGGATCGCCAGCGAGAGATCCGCGACCGCCAGCGCGTCGCCGAAGCGCTTGGAGACGTGCTCCAGCAGGATCATCGGCGTGGTACTACTCGACATCGAGGATCCAGAGCTGCAGCCGGCCCACGACCTTCGCCAGCTCGATGAGCTCAGGCCCTTCCGCTTCGACGAGGGCGAGGTGCGTCGGGTCGGCGACGGCCTGCCCCAGCGTCGGATCGAGGGCGACCCATCGTCCGTCGGCGTAGATTTCCGGCCAGGCGTGATAGAAGAAGGCGCCGCCGTAGTAGGCCAGCCCCGCCTGCATCCGCGTGGGCAGGCCCAGGCTGCGCGCCAGCGCCGTGAACAGGACCGTGTGTTCATTGCAATCGCCCTCGCGCGTGTGCAGCGCGTCCAGCGCCGAGGGCATGCTGAGGGTGAAGCTCTTCGTCAGCGTCTGATGGACCCAGCGGTTGAGGACCTGGGCCCGCGCCGCGGGATCGGTGAGGGCACCGGCGATGGCCTGCGCCTGCCGGCGGATCTCCGGATGGTCGGCCTGCACCCAGACGGTCGCCTGGAGATAGCGGGCGGCATCGGCGAGCGGTGTGGGGCGCGCCTCGCGGGAGACCCGCAGCGTCTCGACGTCCGGGCGCCCGAGGAGTGCCTGGGGCACGTCGGCCGGCAGCGACGCTATCGTGTCCGGTCCCAACCGCTCCTGCCGTGGATGCGTCAGGCGCGGCCGCAGGGTCTCCGGCAACCCGGCCATGAGCAACGTGACGCTGGCCAGCCGCTCCGGCGCGGCCAGCGTCCGATTGGCGGGAATCGCCACCGCGGACAACAGATCCGGCGCCGCGGTGCGCGAGCGCTCCGCGGCGCGCGCCTCCTGCGCCGATTCGGCAATCATGAGCCACCCCAACGGCGACTCCTCCTTCAGCACCTCGCCGTCCGGTGTCACCCACGCGGTCGTCCGCATCCCCTGGTACTCGCTCTCCACGACGAGGGCGGAGTGCAGCTTGCCGCCGGCGGTGAGCGGTTCCTCACGCACCACGCGCATCGTCAGCTCCTCCGTGCCCAGCGACATCGGATTGAAGACCCGCGTGCGGATCGTCTGATGGGGCCGGAAGGTGTGAAAGGCGTAGAGCGGCGAGAAGCCGTGGGTCACCACAATCCCGCGCGGTACGGGGATGGCCTTGGTCGTCGTGGCACCCTGGGTCTCGAGGACCACCTGGAGGAGGTCGTCGTGCAGCGTGCCGATCAAGCGGGCCTCATGGACCCCCGTGCTAAACGCCACGGCGAAGTGGCGGAGGCGGTGCTC
>Ga0137796_10001477_pt1 | contig 13402 bp, 12 predicted proteins | sample OV2TP3_FD_97704 | JGI IMG/M metagenome (GOLD analysis project Ga0137796, IMG submission 97704)
TAGGGCCTCTTGGGTTACAAGAAAGAGTGCCGTCAGGTTGACCTTTACGACCTCTTGCCAGGAAGAGAGGGGATAGCGCGCAATCGGTTCGCGAGGCCCGAGGATGCTGGCGTTGTTGACCAGGATGTGGATCGTGCCGTAAGCGCGGCGGGCCGCTCTCACGAGACGCTTCACCTCTCTTGCCTTGGAGATATCGGCTGCACACCATTTCGCCTCACGGCCTGTGGCGTGGATCTCTTCGGCTGTCCTTTTTAGATTTCTCTCCTTGCGCGCGCAGATGAAAACCTTCGCACCCTCCCGCGCATAAGCCATAGCTATGGCCTTGCCGATACCTCGGCTTCCGCCTGTAATCAGCGCGACCTTACCTGCCAACTTACCCACTGTCTACCTTCTCTGCATCTCCTGATTCTTTTAGCACTTGACTCCGGTTTATGTCGAGATGGGGAGAGGTCGAAGGAGTTCTTATCATTCCTGTTAGTTTACAACTGCTTCTAGTTTGCACTTAAGCCCGCTGTCGGATACTTTCCGGCAGAGATGAAAGTCTATCAAAGGGTTCTGATTTTTCTTCTGCTCGTGCTCCTGCTCACCAGCCTCCTCAGTCCCTGGGTGGCAGCGTTGTGGAACTCGATCATTGAAGCGAATCCCGAATGGCGGGAGCACCGCTATTCCTTCTCGAAGATCTTCAACCGGCTCTTCATGGCGCTGGCGGCCATCTCCTTTCTCATGTTCCGCTCCTATCTGAAGATCGGATCATTGGCTCAACTGGGTCTTACACCGGCAGATCAAAGCTATCACGATCTTGTTAAGGGTTTTCTCCTCGCCCTATCCTCGCTGATCGTTCTTGCCCTCGCCATGGCCCTGTCTGAGGTCTTCACCCCCTATTTCCGTCTCTCCCTATCCGTAGCCCTGGAGCGCTCTGTTAAGGCCCTTCTCACGGCTATGACCGTGGGCCTTCTAGAGGAGATCTTTTTTCGCGGGATCTTATTTAAAGGATTGCTTCAGGATTTGGGGCTTAAGCCAGCTTTCTTTCTTGCAAGTCTTTTCTATTCGGCTATCCACTTTATCAAGCCGGCTGAAGCCGCCTCTCTAGACGGCTTCGACCCTTGGGCGGGTATAGACCACCTCATCCGCTCGTTCCAATCACTGCTCGCTCCCGTCGCCCTCTTCCCAGGTCTGCTGGGCCTTTTCCTTATCGGAGCTGTCCTGAGCTATGCCTTCTTGCGCACCGGCTCTCTCTACCTCTCCATCGGCCTTCACGCCGGATGGATCTTCGGCCTCAAGACGATACGCGTCTACGGAGATTATAGGCGTGAAGATCTGGGCTGGCTCTTTGGCTCCTCGGAGCCGAAGGTCGTCAGCGGGGTCGCCGGTTGGATCGGCATCTTGGTCGTGGGCGCCATCATTCACACCATGACGAGAAAAAAGACAGAGACTTGAGACAGAGACCGCTCCCCCTCTCTGTCCCTGTCTCTATCTTCCTTCCCCCACAATCACACAGCGGTCCGGGTGGACAACGACGTAGACCTTCTGACCCACATCATATCTCTGAAACGCTGGGGTAATGACGCGGATCACCAAATCGGCTCCGGCGAGCCGAACGAGATAGTCGACCGATTCGCCAAAGTAGATTCGGCGGCTGACTGTGCCGCAGAAAAGATTGAAGCCCATCTGGGCGTAGCCTTCTGCCTTCGACTCCTCTTTGTCCAACTGAAGATCGTGGGGGCGAACGGAGACCCAGACCCTCTCACCGTTCCTAAAGTTCTCTCCGCTTCCCACCCGGAGCGTGAGGCCGTTTCCCAAGCTGATTCTTTTTCCTTGCTCCAAAGTGCCTGAAAGGAGGTTGGTCTTGCCGATAAATTCAGCAACAAATCGGGTCTTGGGCCTCTCATAAATCTCATCCGGCCTTCCCACCTGGTCCATTCGGCCCTGATTCATCACGCAGATGCGGTCCGCGATGACCATGGCCTCGGACTGATCGTGCGTGACATAAATAGAGGTAATCTTGAATTCATCGTGCAGCCGTCGGATCTCGAAGCGCATCTCCTCTCTCAAATTAGCGTCCAGATTGCTCAGCGGTTCATCGAGGAGCAGAATCTGGGGCTCGACCACCAGTGCCCGTGCCAAGGCCACGCGCTGCTGTTGACCTCCGGAGAGCTCCGCCGGGTAGCGATCGGCGAATGGCTCCAACTTCACCACGCCCAGGATTTGACGCACCTTTTTGTTGCCTTCGACCTTGGTGATCGCGCGGAACTTGAGCCCGTAGGCCACATTCTGAAAGACCGTCATGTGGGGCCAGATGGCGTAGCTCTGAAAGATCATCGACATGTTGCGCCGCTCGGGAGGGACCATGACGGTAGGCGAAGCGATCACTCTCCCATCCACGCGCACCTCGCCCTCATCCGGCTGCAAAAACCCCGCCACCAGCCTCAGCGTGGTCGTTTTTCCACAACCTGACGGACCCAAAAAAGAGATTAGCTCACCGTGCCTGATATGCAGATCGAGCCCGTCAACGGCCTTGGTGTTGGAGCCGAAAACCTTCGTCAAACCGTGAAGATCGACGGTGGCCATGGGCCGGCCTCAAGCCTTCATGAAGTCTCGGCCGACGATCCGGTAAGAAAGCGCGACGATCACCATGGTAAGGACCATGAGCAGAACCCCCAAGACCGAGACGTACTCCAGCCGCCCCTCCTCGTAGAAGTGCAGGATCACCACCGTGATTACCTTCGTATCACTGGTCCAGAGGAGAACGGACGAGCTGAGCTCCCTGAGCGACGGCAAAAAGATCAAGATCCAAGAGGCCACAAGGGCTGCCTTGAAAAGCGGGATGGTGATGTCCTTGAAGACCGTCAGCCGATTTGCCCCCAGGATCCGCGAGCTCTCCTCTAGTTCGGGATGGATGCTCATCAGGGCAGCGTTGCTCGTTTGATAGGCGACCGGAAGGTATTTCGTGAGGTAGGCGAGCAGCATAATCCAGAGGGTCCCGTAGAGGATCACCGGCTTATGCGTATAGGCCGCGAACAATCCCACCGCAAGGACGATGCCCGGGATGGCCAGCGGCACGGTAGCCAGGAAGTTCAGATACTGCGAGCCCCGCACCAAGCGACGCTGGCTGATATAAGCGATGAGGGAGGCGATCAGCGCGCCCGCCGTGGCGGTCGTGGTTGCCAGGATCAGCGTATTCCAGATGGCTGGCCACACGGCGTCATTCTGAAGGACGAAGCGGTAATTCTCCAGCGTTAGATTCGACCGAACGAGGCCGTAACCCTGGGTCTTCATCAGGGAGGCGGCGATGAGGGCGAAGTAAGGGAGCACGATGGAGCAGGTGAGGGGAACGAGACAAAAGCCGAACAAAACCCAGCGATAAAGACCGAGCCTTTGCGGCCGTCTCTGTCCACCCTTTCCGCCAATGGTCGCATAGCCTCGCCTACCCAGTGCCTTCCGCCGCACCCAAAGGAGCCAGACCGCCGCCAGCAGCATAGGCAGGGAGTAGGCCGCGGCCAATCCGACTAGGTATTCCTGAGACTGCATGAAGGCCCGGATCTGCGTGGTCATCACGTGTTGCCGGGCGGGGATCGCCAAAAAGGCGGGCGTGCCAAAAAGGATCATGGCTTCCAGGAAAGCCAGAATCAAACCGGCGAACAAGGCCGGCATGACCAGCGGGAGGGTAATGGTCGCCATGGTCCGAAGCGTGCCTGCGCCGGCGATGTTCGCCGCATCTTCAATCTCTGAGGAGATATTGTTCAGACCGGCGTTGACCACGATGAAAACGAGGGGATAGATGTAGAGGACCATGGCGAAGACGACGCCGGTCATGGAGAAGATATTGAAGAGATAGCTGTCCTCGCCGGCTCCGGTGATCAGACGATAGAGGAGATTCAGCCAGCCCTGTCTCGGCCCGGCCAAGAATACCCAAGCGGTCGCGCCCAGAAACGGAGGCGTTACAAAAGATGCCAGGACGCCGATCCGGATGAGCCCGGGGAAGGGCGCGTCGGTGCGAGCGACGGCCCAAGCCATAATGGAGCCGATCACGAGGCTCAGCGCGCTGGTTGAAACGGAGATGATCAGAGTCCAGACGATAGGGGCGCGATAGAGCGGGTCGGTAAAGGCCTCGATATAGTTCCCTAGACCCCATCCCCCGCCCTGCTCCTTGGGGAGCAGAAAGCTCTCCTGAAACAGGAAATACATCGGGCCGAGGATCAAGACCAGTAGGAGAGCCGCACTTGCTATCCAGACCGGCGTCGTTGGGTCGAAATGCCACGCACTCCGTTGCGGCTGAATCCTCGCCATCTTCTCAGGTTGGACCAAAAAAGCGGCGCAACTTTTCTACACGCCGAACTTCCTGCGGAAGTTATCCTCCACCGGCTTGTTCATCTTAACCGCCTCCTCTGCCGGCACGACCATAAGCTTCAAGTCCTTTAACGGGGTCAACCCCTTAGGATAGCTCACCTCCGGATGACCCACATAGAGGCCTTCATTGGCGAAGATCTGCTGGACCTCCTTGGTGAGCGTGAAGTCGGTGAAAACCTTGGCCGCATTGGGATGGGGCGCCTTGGCCAAGATAGCTTGGGGCGATGAGATAAAGGGTATTCCTTCCTTGGGATAGATAAACTTGACCGGCTCGCCCTTCTTAATAGCGCCAAAGCTCTCATAACCCGTGCCTCCCACCGACATGAGGGCCTCGCCGCGAACCACAAAATTGGTCGTATCTATGGCGGATTGAACGATGCGCGGTTTTTGCGCCGCCAGCTTATCAAAAAACTCCCAGCCGAACTGCTTGACCAAGGCAGCCAGGCCGATGCTCACGAACCCGCTGTAGGCGGGATGGGCATGGACGAGCTTTCCGTCCTTCCACTTGGGGTCGAGGAAGTCGACCCAGCTTTGGGGCACTTCATTTTCTTTAACCCTCATAGTGTTGTAAATCGGAACATAGACGCTGGCCCGAACCACGGCCCAGAAACCCCCTTTATCCATGAAGTTCGGATCGATCTTGTCGGCTTCGCTGGGTCGATATTTGAGCAGAGCCTCCTCTTTCTGCAGGTTAACGAAGTGGCCGATTTCGGAGGTGTGGATGATATCGGCGATGTGAAGGCCGGCCTTAGCCTCTTGGCGCCAGCGCGAGAAGAGCTTGTCGGATCCGTCCCGGTGGAGCACGCATTCAACGCCGAGCTTTTTGGAGTTGAAGAGATTGCAGATGTTCTGGGCAACCCTGAGAGAGATGGAGGAATACCAGACAACCTTCCCCTCCTTTTTCGCAAGGTCTAATGTGCTCTGGGCCGCCGCGGGAGCCCAGGCGGAGATCGCGAGCAAGGCCGCATAGAGTGAAACGCTAACTAGCTTCTTCATAAGGGTCCTCTCCTTTCTTGTCTGTATCACTAGCCCAACGGGTCTAACAATTGCAAGAGCCATCTATGGGCCTTTCAGGCTTCGAGTCGGAAGCACGACCTCTGCCCGGCCCTGAGTCGTGGTAATGCCGACCTGATTGATCCCCGTGATATCGAGTCTCACGATGCCTTTCCCATCCTCTACGGTTTTTTCGACGATCTTCCCCCGGTACCAAGTGGTATCGCCATAGATATTGGGCGTTTTGACCTGGACATAGAGCCGGCGCAGGAAACCTTCATCTCCTATCCAGTTTGTGACTAGGGGACAGACCCAGGCAAAGCGCATCACGCCGTTATCGAACGGACCCGGCATCCCGCGCTGCGACGCCAGGTTAAAGTCCTCGTGCTGCTGTGAGTATTTGACCTTCCAGCCGATAATCGGATTGCGCACCCCAGTGTGAGGCGCGTTGAGCACATCGAGGTGGCCGAGCCTACCGGCTCTGTAGGCGGGGCCCAGGGCCGCGTTCCAACATACCATGTCGCCGATGGTGAGCGGTCCGCGGACGATAGCAGGGATGTTCTCTCCGGCGGAGACCTCTTCCCAGTAAAGGGACTGGTCGCCCGTTCGCTTCTCCGCCTTATGGGCTTTCTCAATTTCCTCCAACTCCTTCTCCCCGTAGCGGTAAATCGGCCGCTCGAACAGAAGCTCGGTTCCTACCTGAGTAGTGCGGATCATCGTGCCGGTCGCTTTAGCGACTACGGCATTGTTCTGGTTCCGATAAGCGCATTCGGAGATGACGAAGATCAGGCGCCGCCCGCTGCCGCTCTTCTTTTCATACATGTCTTTCTGAACCGACCGGGCGCGCAACTTGTCTCCGACGAAAACGGGCGAGAACCACTCGAATTCCAGACCGCCGATCAGGGACGATAACGGGGCCTCCATGGGCGCGCCATGGAGGATCGGGTAGAGCACCGAGACCAAGAATGCCGGCGGGGCCACGAGCCTCTGATAGCGGCTTTTCGCGGCATGGGCCGGATCCAACCATAAGGGGTTTCCGTCATCGGTGCCGTAGGCGAAGTGTCGGATCGCGTCTGCCGAGGCTTCCGTGTTCCAGGGCTCTCTTTCCTTCACCTCGGATCCGGTCAATTCCCGAGTCTTGGCGATAAAATCGTCGATCTTTGCATCGACATCATTGGACATGGCTCTCCTCCATCAAATAACTCTACCCTCACTCTGACCCTCTCCCTGCCAGGGACAGGGAAGGGTGAGGGTCAAGAGCCCGCTCAACAAGCAAAGGAATCTCGGAGAAATTCTCCGCAACCGTCACGCCCGCCTCTTTTAGCAGCCGCTTTTTTTGCGCGGGCGAACCTAGGCCTCGCGCGATGATCGAGCTGGTATGGCCAAAGCTCATACCCTTAGGCAGCTTTTCCATCGATTCCCCAACCACCAAAGCTACCAAAGGTTTGGTAAAGCCTCCATCACGAACCAGCTTCGCCACTTCCTCTTCGTGACCGGTCCCGGGCTCGCCGAAGATAACCGCAACTTCTGTCTCAGGATCCCTTTCAAAAAGAGGCAAAAGCTCAACGAAACTCGTCCCGATCAGAAGATCCCCTCCGATGGAAATATACGTACTCTGCCCTATCCCCTTGCGACTCAGAACATTGGCGATCTCCCCTCCCATGCCGCCGCTGCGTGATATGATGCCGACTGGTCCAGGTTTGTATAAACGCTCCGGCTCCGCTCCACCCGTACCGCCGAGCTTCGCCTTCCCAGGACTGATCATCCCTTGGGAATTGGGGCCGATGAGACGAACCCCGCTCTTCGAAGCTCGGTCAATAATCTCCGCTGCGTCATGATGCGGCACGCCCTCAGCCAGGACCACCACAAGCGGCACACCATTTTCAATAGCCTCCAGCGCGGCGTCCTTGGCATAAGCGGCGGGAACGAAGAGAACGGCGATGTCGGCCGGACGTTCTCTTACCGCTGTTCTCACAGAGTCGAAGACCGGCACCCCGTCCAGCGCCATCCCGCCTTTTCCCGGCGCAACCCCTGCGACCACCTTTGTGCCGTAGCGGATCATATAAGAAACATGTGTGCGGGCCTGCTGCCCGCTAATGCCCTGGACCAAGACGCGGCTACTCTCATCTAACAAGATGCTCATTTCCTACTTCAATTCAAAATGCAAAGTGAAAATTGAAAAATGCAAAAACAGAGAGACTCTTCACTTCGTTCAGAGCGACAAACGGTGTCATTCTGAGGAGCAGAGCGACGAAGAATCTCTTTAGACATCGCCCAGCAACTTTTACAATTTTCATTTTTCATTGTTTTCGACTTGTAAGCTCCACTATCCGTTTGACTGCGTCCTCCAGAGAAGTGGCGGCATCGTAAAACTCGATACCGGGAAGCTCCGAGGCGAGCTCCCTGGCTATCTCAACGCCAGGACCGGCGAAGCGAAAAACAATGGGAAATTTCTTCGGGTCGATCTTCAGCTCCTTCAGCGCCCGCATCACGCCTCTCACTTTCACGTCGATGGGGATGAAATTGGTGATGTTGCCTCCGGCGATCATCCCTCTGAGTCCAGGGTTGGAAAGTATCGCCTTGGTGGCACGATACATCTTTTCTTCCACCCGCCCGGGGGTGATGTCGAAGGTAGTCGTCGGCTTTCCTCCGAGCCGCGTGATGGCGTCAAGGGCTAGAAGACCGGCCCCTCCGCCCGTGACCATAAAGGCGATATCGCCCCCATCCAACTCGTTGAAGCGTATCGCGGAGCTCGAGTCGATCCTGTCGATAGCGCGCATCTCCCTTTCCATGGCCGTGAGAGGCCTCCAGCCGTTGGTCCGGTCAGGGTCAGCTATCCCTTCCAGCTCCGGATGGCGAAAAAGCGCCTGATTATCGATCACGATCACAGCAGAAGCGGCGACCATCTGCCCGCCATCCGTCAGTGCCAGAGGATTGATCTCCACGGTCTCGGCATCGAGCCGGCGAAAGACCTGGTAGAGTCTGCTCAGAATCTCAGCGGTCGCCAGAAGGACTTTCCCTTTGAGACCTGCGGCTTCCGCGATCTCCCTTGCCCTAAACGTTTGCAGGCCAAGGTTGATGTCGATGGGTAGCTGAAGCAATCGCTCCGGCTCTTTTTCTATAATGGTCTCCACGTCAACGCCGCCGAGGGAGGAAAACATGAGTATCGGCTTTCGGCTCATGCTGTCGAAAGTGAGGGACGCAAAGAACTCCTTGGCGATTCGGATCCTTTCGCTTGCCAGGATCTCGCTTACAGGAAAATTCAAAATAGTCCGACCCAAAAGCTGCCCGGCGAGCTCAGCTGCCTCTAGCGGCGAGTTCGCGATCTTGATCGCCCCGGCCTTTCCCCTACCACCAGCCGGGATGAGCGGTTTAAGAACAGCATAGCCCCCTGTTCGAGCAGCAAACTCTCTCGCACCCTCCGCAGTGGACACGGCCTCAAAGCGGGGAACGGCAATCCCCGCTTGTCTCAGGATTTCCAAGGCATGGTGCTCTAACAGGCGTGCCATACTACTTGAGATAACCTCTTTCGCGGTAGAAGCGCTCCGCCCCGGGATGGAAAGGAACGTCGTAGGGCGCCTCCTCGTCGTTGGCGCAGAGCTGCGCCACATCCAGCGGCCTGTAGTTGTCGGTAGGGATGAGATCCCGGCGCGCCTCGATGGCCTCGCAAAGGGCGTAGGCCACATCTTCCGGCATGTCGGCATGGACGACCATGGGCCAGCCGCTGAAATCCACAGTCTGAACGTCCTCCGCCATGCCCCGGAACCTCGCCTTGGGCACCACCGACGCGCGATAGCCTATCGCTACCAGACGCTGCATGATCTTTCCATCCACGGGCAGGTAGCGAAACCCGTGATCCACGGCCGTCTGGCCCCAGCTCTTGATCCCCTCATCGAAGACGGCATTGACAGCGCCGTTCTCGATAGCGAGCCGCCGGCCCGGATGGCTGGGTCTGGAGACCGACTGAATCTTCCCTCCCCACTTCCTGATGTCAGCCAGGTTGAACCCGGCGGCCTTCACGACGGCCTCAACCGTGAACATCGTCGGATGGCTCGCTAGGACGCGGCGCGCCGTCTGTCCGGTAGAGAGGCGTAGCGGAACGCGCCTTTCCTTGATTTGGGCGAGTGAAGTGATCCCTGTGGATTCGTGGACCGCAAAACCCATGACATCGTAAGAGGGAAATACGGCGATGACCCTTAAAGGGAGCGGCCGGGGAAACGGCCCTTTCCCCTTAAACGCCAGTGTCGCGGCCACCGAAGGGTTGATCCATGCCAGCGAGGCCCTGTGTTGGGCGACCGCCTTGAGCTCGCGAAACCCGTCAGCCGCGAAGGAGAGCGAGATGCTGTTTTCCCGCTTGGAGGGCGGGGCGGAGAGCGAAAGCTTGATCAAATGGCCGACGCGGGATTCAGTCTGGAGGACCTGCTCTGCCGCCCGGGTGGTCTTGAAGGAGAGGGAACTGTCGTAGAGCGCGGCGGCCAGCTCCAACATGCCCTTAGCTCGCTGGATCTCGGCGCTGTATCTGTGTCGCATGCTGCTCATCGTTTCCAATCCGAATTGTACCGGCGCATCACCCTTACTCACCCTTCCGGCGCCATGCCCTTCTTCCTGAGCTGTTCGATGGCTTCGGGAGTTTTTTCGAGAGCGCCGGCTCCCATACCTTGAAGCACGTGGGACGCCTTGGTGAACTGGATGTCGTCATAGGGCACCACCTCGATCCGGTTGCCCCACGGGTCGCGGAAATTGAGCCTCCGGTCGAGTGGCTCGACGCCCAGTTCTTTCAGCGCCCGGCGTACGGGCTCCCTATCGTCGACGACCAGACCGAAGTGGCGCTTGTCGTCCGCCTCTTGGGTCTTGCCGAGGCTCAGTTGGATGAACTGGTCGCCGAGGTCGATGAAGGCGTTGCGCTCGGTTTTGCCCCGAAGCGTGAAATCGAAGATCGCACCGTAAAATTCAAGCGCCGCCTCCAAGTCCCCCACCTCCAGGACCACGTGATTGATCCCCAACGCGCGGGCTTTTTTTTCATCCTTGTCGCTCATCGCTGCCCTCCCTTTGCTTGAACCCGATCACCCGGTTTCGTGATGCTCGCTGGTTAATCTGCCATCAAGGCGGCAGCGGCGCAAGCGCCACGCACGGTTCAATACTGAACTTCTCGGCGCAGCTCTCTGTTCGCTTCGACGTTTTGAGAATTCTCAAAAGGCGAGATTGTCGAGATATCGAGGCCCCGCTGGCCCTCCTCAGAGGATAAAGCAAAATAGTCGAGACATAGAAAGAGCGTTGAAAAACTCGGTTTCCAGGCCGGTCAAAAAGGTCTCAGATGCGAGGCGCGCGAGAAATCGATCCTTCGGCTCGCTCAGGACAGGCTCAGCGGAGGCGTACTTATACAGTACGTTGGAGCGAGGCGATCGAGCGCAACGAAGCAGATGAGCCTTTTTCAACGGTCTGATAGAATTTAGGCCGCTGGCGCGTAGCTCCCGCCCAGCAACATGCCGCCGCCGGGCACCGGGTTGTCTATCTTCAGCACGTGATACGTCAGCCACATCTCGGCGGCCAAGGCCCAGACGACTTTGATTTTTAAATCGCGCTCGAGAAATTCGATCGCCGGCGCCGCGTCCCAGCCGCCGCCGTTGATGTAAAGGGCGCGTCCGAATGCCCGATAGACTCACAGCGAAGTGCTTGTCGTGTGCATACGCGAGCCGAATGCGGGCAGACTCGACAAGTAGGCGAAATTTCTCGGCACTAATCGGGGCGAGAGATTTGGCCGTCTCAACCCGCTGCCCAAGCAGCGTGTCCGCCTCTTGCCGCGAAAGGATGGTTTCATCGGGGGTCCCGTCTGATAGGCGAACACGACACTCGAACCCGTCACCGATTGGACGTACGGACTCCAGCACCACGGGCTCTGGAAAATGGCCGGGAAGGTTGATTCGCTGGCCTATGGGGAATTGCGTATCAGCCAAGTGTAACTCGCTTGTTTACTTTTCTTTGATTATTCCTCTTCACCCAAGCCATTAAAGCTCCTCGCAGGGGTGCAGAGCTGTGTGGAAAAATCAAAGTTTCGTGAACTTAAGCCGCTCTAACCCAATGCGCAGTTCAAAGTATACAAAATTGCAGGTATTTTAGCGACCTAGCCTTGATGTGACAAGCGGGTTTTTTGGCAACAGGAACACGAGAACAGAAATCCTGGAATCCGAAGGGAATAGGAGAAACTGCGCTGCCCGCCATGCCTCAAGTGGACACTTCCACGTTTCGAGAATTCTCGAAACGTCGAAATGATAGCTTCTGACCACGACGACTATTTGTGCCCGATCCCGAGGTTTCTCCATCGCCCATACTTGGCTGCCCGTTCTTTTACGAGGAATCCGATTCTTCGCTTCTTGGGCTGCGGCTGTATCATTAGCTGCCGGAGTGCTTCGAACAGAGATCGAATGTGAGTATCGTGACTCGCGACTTTTCGTTCCGGCTCGGCCAATTTGGCTGCTATCTCTTTATGGGTCGTGACCATCTGACGCAATCGTACAAAGGCCCGGACGACAAAGAGGCTCATCTGAACAGCATGTGGACTATTGAGGACGTTAGCCGCCATGATCGCACCGTGCTCTGTGAAGGCGTAGGGCAAATACTTGATGTTTTGTCCTCGCTTCAAGATCACAGATTGTTATCTTGGACGGGAGATCGCCTGGGCTTCGCTGCGCGTCAGACGGAACATGAAATCGCCGGGAAACTTCTCGATATTCCGCTTGACAGCCTGGTTGAGCACGCGAGTTTCGACCCCGTAGATTTGAGCCAGATCCGAGGCAAGGATGATGCGCTGGCCGCGGACTACGATGATTAAGCCTTCGATGGGCGCCACTCCGCCATTTGCCATAACCGGTCCTTCGTTCTTGTAGAAAAGAATGATTTGTGGCGAATCTTACGCGATATGACCGTGTTCTGACAAGCGGGAAAATAGGAGGGTTTGGCTTGCAGCTCTAAGGCAAAAGGCACTCCTTCAGCTTCTCCTCATCAATTTCCGCGCCAAGCAATGGCGAGGCCGAACCCAAACGCTCTCCTGAGCAATCCTGGCCAGGCGGGAATTGCGAAACTCACTCTTCAGAGGAATTTGGACCGGGAAGATATCTATCCGAGAGATTCTCACGGGATCAATCTATTCGATCTCCACTGTCAAACACCTTCCCATGCCCCCGTCGACTTCAATCGAAACCCCATTGATAAAATCGCTTTTCTCCGAGGCGAGAAAGACCACCACAGAGGCCACATCTTCCGGCGAGCCGAAGTGCCCCACGGGTATCCTAGTCTCAGCCAACTCCTTCAGCGTCGCATCATAAGGCTTGCCCCTCTGCTCTGCGATCCTACGCACCCGCGCTTCCCAGCGCTCGGTGAGGATGGCGATCGGACACACGGCGTTTACGCGGATGCCGTGGGCGCCCGCCTCGCAGGCCAAGCTCTCGGTCAAATTGATCAGGGCCGCCTTGGCCACGTTCGAGCCGATCTGTCCGCGGCGCGGGAGCTTGCCTGAAAGCGCCGCAATATTCACAACCCTCCCACTTCCCTGAGCCTTCATCAAAGGAAGAACGGCGCGGCAAAAGCGCAGCGCGACCCAGAAATTTTTATCCATGGCCTCCTTCCATCCCTGCTCGGTGAGCTCACCGAAAGGCATCCTCAAGCCCGCGCCCACGTTGTTGACCAGGATATCAATCCGCCCCAATGCCTTTACCGCTCCCTCGACGAATCCTTCAGCGGCACCGGGTTCCAAAAGATCCCTGGCCTCGGCATGGCAACGAACTCCGTGCCGAGAGGAGATCTCCTTGGCCGTCTCTTTGATTTCATCTTCCCTGCGGCTGCACAGTGCAAGAGCAGCGCCCTCGCCGGCCAATGCAAACGCGACGGCGCGGCCGATCCCCCGGCTCGCGCCGGTCACCATGGCAACTTTATCCTTAAGACCGAGATCCATACAAAGCAGTTTTGAGTTTTGAGTGCCTAGATTCTTACGTTTTAAGTGTTCAACAGAACCACTTCAACAAAGTTATCGCGCCAACACCCCAGCGAAACAAAATCCGAAATCCGA
>Ga0137796_10001480_pt1 | contig 13390 bp, 13 predicted proteins | sample OV2TP3_FD_97704 | JGI IMG/M metagenome (GOLD analysis project Ga0137796, IMG submission 97704)
CCAAGACATCTTGATTTTTAGTCTGTTTAACTTCTTCCAGAGATTTGTCTTTTATTTCTTCTGTCAGCATTGATGCAGAGCATTGTGAGATGGCACAGCCTCTGCCTGTAAATTTTATATCTATAATCTTTTGACCATTATTTCTATCTAGCTTAAGCCAAATTTCTATCTCATCGCCACATAACGGATTATTGTCAAAATAATGAATATCATAATCTTCTAGATTTCCGAAATTCCTAGGATTTTTGTAATGGTCTAGAATGTGCTCTCTGTAAATCATATCAAGACCTGCAAGATCCTCTTCAACTGTTGGCTGCTTGAATTGTGTCATAGTTTGATCCTCTTAATGATATTATAATTTTAAACACTAAAAATTTTCTTTACTTTATATATGGCATTAATAAAAGTATCAATCTCTTGCTCTGTATTATACAAGTAAAAGCTTGCTCTTGCTGTTGCTACAACTCCTAAAACACTCATTAAAGGCATGCAGCAATGATGGCCTGCTCTTATTGCGACTCCTTCACTATCCAAGATTTGTGAAACATCATGAGCATGAACACCATGAACATTAAATGAAACAACTGCACCTCTTTCTTTAGGCCCATAAATTGTAATGCCTTTAATTTCTTTCAATCTTTTTATTGCATATTCAACAAGCTCTCTATCTTTATCTTGGATTTTTTTCATTCCAATTTTATTTAAATAGTCAATAGCAACCCCTAAACCAATTCCTTCAATAATATTTGGGGTTCCAGCTTCAAATTTCCAAGGAAGTTCATTAAATTTTGTATCATCAAACCTTACTTCTCTTATCATCTCACCTCCATATAAGAAAGGCTGCATGCTCTCAAGCAATTCTTTCTTACCATATAACACTCCTACTCCTGTTGGACCAAGCATTTTATGGCCACTAAAAGCGTAAAAGTCTGCATCAAGCTTTTTTACATCAATAAGCATATGTGGAGCTGCTTGAGCGCCATCAACCACCATTAAAGCTTCATTTTCATGAGCAATTTTTGAAATTTCTTCTATAGGATTTATTGTTCCTAATACATTAGATACATGAGTTAAGGAAACTATTTTTGTATTTTTGGTTATATTTTCTTTAATGCTATCTTCATCAAGTTTTCCTTCTTCATTAATTTTGATAAATTTTAGCTTTAAGCCTCTTAATTTTGACAATTGTTGCCATGGGACAAAATTGCTGTGATGCTCCATTTCTGAAATTACAATCTCGTCTCCTTTTTTCAAATTAGCAGTTAGGGAGTAAGCAACAAGGTTTAGGCTTTCTGTTGTATTTTTTGTAAGAATAATATTTTGATATGAATCTGCATTTATGAAACCAGCAATCTTGTCATGCGCTTCCACAAATTTTGCAGTTGCCTCTTCGCCGAGCTGATGAATACTTCTATGTACATTTGCATTATAATTTTTGTAATAAAAATCAATTGCCTCTATTACTTGATTTGGTTTTTGTGATGTAGCAGCATTATCTAAATAAACTAATGGCTTTCCATGAACCTTCCTCTGCAAAATAGGAAAGTCTTTCCTTACTGTTTCAATGTCGAATTTTGTTATTAGTTTTATGTCTTGCATTTTTATCCCATCCTCTTGTTTATCATTTGCATTAAGTTATTTCTTAATTCTTCTATTGCTATCTGTTTTAGCATGGGATGAAAGAAGCCTTCAACTATCTTCTTTTTAGCTAAATACTCAGGGATACCTCTGCTCATCATATAGAAAAGCTTATCCTCATCTATTTGCCCAATTGCTGCTCCATGCGAGCATTTTACATCATTAGTATCAATTTCTAGTTTTGGAATGCTGTCAACTTCTGCTTTATCACTTAAAAGCAAAGTATCTTCTTTCTGGTAGCCATTACTTCTAACAGCATTCTGATGAATTTTGATAGAGCCACGGTAGATTGATTTTGCATTATTTGACAGAACACCTTTTGTAAGAATATCACTAGTAGTATCAGGAGCTTCATGCACTGATTTCATTGAAAAGTCATAGTGCTGAGATTCATCTCCATAGAAAACTGCCCAGTTATTACTTCTTGCACCACTGCCTTTAAGGAAACTTGAAGCATCTGAAATAGTTATATTACTGCCAAAGACACAATCTAACCAGTTAACATTCGCATCTCTTTCAACTAAAGCTCTCTTAATTGTGAAATTAAAAACATTACTGCTATAGTTCTGGATGCTTGCAAATTGTACTTTTGAATTTTCTTTTGCATATATCTCAACTAAACCTGATCTAAATAGTAAATTATTGCTTTTATCCGATGATATTTCTTCTATAATATTTATATTACTTGAAGAATCTGCAATAACAAGTATGTGTTCAATTACATCACCTTTCGCTTTTAGCTTTATATGAACAGGCTCTTTTATTTCTGTATCTTTGGGAATGTAAATTAATAATCCATTGCTCCAGAAGGCTGCATGTAGTGCTGTAAACTTATTTTCATCTGCTTTAATGCAATCTGTCATAAAATATTTCCTGATTAACTCTGGCCTGTTTTTAATAGCTGTGTGCATGTTTTCAACTATAATGCTTTTATCTGCATTTATGACTTCTATCTCATGCTTATTGCTGAAATCAAGCTTGTCCATATCTAAGTTGCCATAAGTGCTAAAGATATGCAAGCCGTATCTTAACTCTGGCATTTCCATTGTTTCAAATACTGCAAATGCTTTAAGCCTCTTCTTAAGCATCCAGTCTGGCTCACTATTTCTTTTTGACAGGTCAATGATATTTTCTTTTGTTAATGCCATATATCTTCATTGCCCCTTATTATCATGCCTATTTATATCAAAAATGCTTTATACAAACACCATAGAAACTAGCCAACAGAGCCTTCCATCTCTAGCTGGATTAATCTGTTAAGTTCAACAGCATATTCTAAAGGAAGTTCTTTAATAATTGGCTCAATAAAGCCACAAACTATCATCTGCATTGCCTGTTCCTGCTTAATTCCCCTGCTCATTAAATAAAATATTTGTTCATCATTAATCTTGCCAACTGTTGCCTCATGGCCAATGCTAACTTTATCTTCTTTAACATCAATAAAAGGTATTGTATCACTCTTTGAGATTTCATCAAGGATTAAAGCATCGCATTGGACATTTGATTTTGAATTAATTGCTCCTTTACCTATCTTTAACAAGCCTCTATAAATTGTTATACCTCCATCTTTGCTGATGCTCTTTGCCCTCACAACTGAGGTTGTGTTCTTACCATAATGGTAAACTTTGCTGCCAGTATCTTGATTTTGGCCATGGCCTGCATATGCAATTGATAAATGGTCAGCTCTGCTTCTATTGCCTTTAAGGATTGTGCATGGGTAGAGCATTGTGGTGCAACTGCCCATATTACCACCAATCCATTCCATTGTAGCATCTTCATCTGCAACTGCTCTTTTTGTGTTTAAATTATAGGTATTTTTGCTCCAATTTTCAACTGAGCTATACCTAGCTCGAGCTCTCTTGCCTACAATTACTTCAACACAGCCTGCATGTAAAGAATTGCTGGAATATTGTGGAGCTGAGCAGCCTTCAATATAATGAACCTCAGCATCGTCTTCTACAATTATCAAAGTATGCTCAAACTGTCCTGATTTTTCTGCATTCATTCTAAAATAAGCTTGTAATGGTAGAGTTACTTTAACACCTTTTGGAACATAGATAAAACTGCCTCCACTCCAGACAGCTCCATGCAATGCAATAAACTTATGATCGCCAATAGGGATGCATTTCGTCATAAAATTTTCTTTGACTAAGTCTGGATACTTCTGCAATGCCTCATCCATGTCCAGGAAAATAACACCTTGCTCCTCCCATTCTTTCTTTAAGCTGTGATAGACAACTTCTGACTCATACTGAGCGCCTACCCCTCCTAGAGCCTTTCTCTCTGCTTCTGGGATGCCAAGCTTTTCAAATGTGTTTTTGATATCTGCTGGAACCTCTTCCCAGGTTCTTGAATTTTTCTGGGCATTTGGTTTTCCAAAATAGCTAATATTGTTTAAGTCTAGCTTTGAAAGATCTGGACCCCAGGTTGGTATGGGCATTTTATTGAAAAGTTCAAGGCTCCTTAGCCTTAATTTAAGCATCCAGTCTGGCTCATTCTTATCCTTAGAAATCGTTCTGACAACTTCTTCATTTAAGCCAGGAAGGGCTCTAAATACAAAATCTTCCTTGTTCTTTTCAGCCCAAGATTCTTTAATGCCTATTGATTGAACTATTGCCATATTCTACCTAAATTAATTTTAACTAACTTGTACTAGAGGGACTTTCATACATACATCACAACCATTTAGCTCTGGATTCATACTTTTATGTAAATGGCATGTTAATTGCTTGACATTAACTAGGTTACATATTCTTTGCATCTCTTCAATTATTGAGATTGTCTTATTTTTTGAAGCTTTGATTGCATTTGCTGATTTTCTTATCTCCTCAATAGTTAGTTCGTCAAAAATTACCTCTTTTGCTCTCTTTGCTTTTAAATATTGAGAAACTGCTGCCTCAGTTATTCCTAAAAGTTTAGACACATCTCTTTGGCTGATCTTCTCATTTACTAGAGCTTTAGCTAATTCTCTTCTAATAGCTGGTATAATATACCAAACCTCAATTTCTTGAGGCATTTTAAGATGTTGCATATACTTAACTATAGTTAAGAGTAGTTTATAAAGTTTATGGATTATTGGCTAGATGTGCTATATCCTTCTTGAGAATATTTCTTGAGGATATCAATTATTGGCTAGAAAAGGGCTTCTATAGCATTTATAGATAGAAGATGCTTCTGACCTTTTACTGGCTTAATTTTTTTGCCTATTACAATATGAGCTTTGCTAAAGTCCTGTAGCTTAGTAAAATAACCTGGAACAGCTACTATCAAACCAATATCTGCGTTATAAGCTGATTCTACACCTGCTTGGCTATCTTCTATTACTACTGATTCTTCTGGGTTTACTTTGAGCTTTCTGCAAATAGCAAGATATATGTCTGATGCTGGCTTCAGATTTTTTATTTCGTGTCCTGCTATAATTGTATGAAAATACTTTATAATTTTAAGTCTCCTAAGAGATGGAATTAAAATAGCTCTATCTTGAGAAGAAGCTACTCCAATTTTGATATTAACTAATTTATAGCATTCTTTTAGAAACTTAATGTTCTCTTTGATTGGTCTGACATTTTTTAGTAATATACTTTTTGCCAATTTTTTATTTCTTAGAACAATGTCTTTAATTGAATTTTTAAGCTTGTATTTGTTTTTATAAGACTGTGCAATAAACTCTGCTGATTGTCCACAGAGATTTTGAATATAATATAATCTGTTGAGTTTCTTATTAGTAACCTTTTTCCATACATTGAATTTAATTTCTTCTGTATCATTAAGAATTCCATCAAAGTCAAAGATTATCGCTTTATATTTCATAAGTTTACAATATTAGAGACAGTAATAAAAACCTTCTCTTTTAAGATATAACTAAAATCCTTATCAATAGGAACATTTATATACTACCTATCCCTACTTAGTATGAATAGTTCATACCAACTATATTAGTATAACTTCACTCAACAACACCTCCGGGTGATCCTACCTGAAAAGGTAGGGTTTTACCGGTTATCCACCTTTATAGAATTTCCATTATACACTTAAAGAAATTTAGTAAATACTGAAAACTTTATGAATATGAAAGAAGATATTCAAAACATGCTGCTGGAAAGCGCAGAAACAAAAAAGATAGTTGCAGACACTTTAACTAAGGAGATAGAAGATGTTACTGAAATTCTCATTCAAGCTTTTAGGAATAAACATAGATTATATACCTGTGGTAATGGAGGCAGTACCTGTGATGCAATGCACTTTGCCGAGGAATTAGTTGCTAGATATAGCATGGAAAGACCTGGGTTACCTGCACAAGCTTTGACTGATGCAAGCACGATAACATGCTGGGGAAATGATTACAACTTTGAAACTATTTTCTCAAGACAAGTTCAAGCATATGGTAGAAAAGGTGACGTACTTGTAGGCATTAGTACTAGTGGAAATTCACAGAATATCATAAAAGCTGTCGAAGAAGCAAAAAAAATTGGAATAGTAACTATTGGCCTTTTAGGAAAAGGAGGCGGTAGACTCAAGGATATATGCGACATCTCTATCATTGTTCCATCTAATAATACTGCTAGAATTCAGGAAGCGCACATTGCGATAATACACGTAATATGTGATATACTGGAGCGTGAGCTTTATGCAGTCTAGAAATAGTATAATTTAAATATTAATACTCGATGCAGATTTAGGGGTTTAATACATGGCTATTGATTTTTCTAAGATTAAGACCTACTCGCTTAAGCAGAGAAAGAATAAAGTGTCAATAAAAGACTTCTCTAGTCCTGACTTTCTTAGTAAAGATTTTGAGAAATCCCTGCCAAATATTCTCGCATCAAAAGATTTGAAAGAGGTTGTAAAAGATATTATTAAAGCGAAAAAGAATAAAAAACAAGTGATTTTAATGATAGGTGCCCATGTAATCAAAACAGGGTTATCACTTATTTTAATTGAGTTAATGAAGAAAAAAGTAATTACACACATTGCTATGAATGGTGCATGCTGTATCCATGACTTCGAAATAGCTTTTATAGGAGAAACTTCCGAGGACGTAGCTGCTAACTTAGAATTTGGAAAATTTGGTATGTGGGAAGAAACTGGTAAGTACATGAATGAAGCTGTAATAGAAGGCGCAAAGAATAATATTGGATACGCTGAATCTATCATTATTCAAATTGAAAGAATGAATCTAAAATATAAGGAATACAGCATTTTGTATAATGCTAAAAAGTATGGGATAACTGTAACTGCCCATCCCGCAATTGGAACAGAAATTATTCACCAGCATCCTAAATGCGACGGGGCTGCAACTGGAAAGACCAGCTATCAAGACTTCAAGCTCTTTACAAACACTATTAGTGAGTTAGAAGAAGGTGTCATAGTAAATATTGGCTCTTCAGTGATAATGCCTGAAATTTTTGTTAAGTCTTTAGCAATTGTAAGAAATTTAGGTTTTAAAGTAGAGAGTTTTACTTCTGCTAATTTTGATATGATACATCATTATAGGCCCCAAGTAAATGTTGTAGAAAGGCCTACATTAAGAGGTGGTAAAGGATATACTATTATTGGCCACCATGAGATAATGCTACCCCTATTAGCATCAATGATATTAAAGAGTATATAGGTATGAAATAAATTCAAATAAAGGGTTTCAAACTATGAGGATTATACACAAGCATAATGGTAAATTGTTAGACCTAGTAAATAATTTTAATGGAAAAAAGGTGCTAGTTGTAGGAGATATTATTCTTGACAGGTACATGTTTGGTGATGTTTTAAGGATATCTCCTGAGGCTCCAATCCCTATTGTAACTATAGATAATGAAAAGTATGTGCCAGGAGGGGCTTCAAATTCAGCAAACAATATTGCTTCTCTTGGAGGTAATGCCTTCCTTGTTGGAGTGATAGGAAATGATGAGATGAAGGAGAAAATGCATTCGATACTAAAGTTAAATAAAATTAACTCTGATGGCCTTGTTGTTGATGATTCTAGGCCTACTATATTGAAAACAAGAGTTGTAGCTCAAAATCAGCAATTGTTGAGAATAGATAATGAAAAGATCCATTTCATTTCAGAAGATATAGAAAACCAACTTATAGGCTATATAAAAAAGAACATTAATCAATTTGGCATAATTGTAATATCTGATTATGGAAAAGGAGTTGTAACAAAATCTCTTGCAAGGCGATTAATAATAATTGCTCATCAAACTGGTAAAAAAGTAATTGTAGATCCAAAGCAGAAAGACCCAGAATTTTACCATGGAGCCTATCTTATAACACCAAACATTAAAGAGGCAAGTGAAATAACCAAGATGGATCCCAAGAGTGAAGAAGATATAACATTGATAGGAAAAAAGTTGTTATTAGACCTTGGCGCTAATATCCTAATCACCAGGGGGAAAGATGGCATGACACTATGCCAAGAAAAAGAGATAGTGCATGTCCCTACTAAGGCAAGAGAAGTTTATGACGTAAGTGGAGCAGGGGATACTGTAATAGCCACTATAGCACTTGCATTAGTTGCTGGTGCAGACTTAGTCGATGCTGTAGTGCTTGCTAATTATGCTGCTGGAATTGTTGTTGGGAAATTTGGGACAGCTACTACAAATGTACAAGAATTAAAAAAGTATATAGAAGAGGAATCTAAGGGCCATGAAACCTAGCTTAAAGGCAAGGAGTATTAAATCAAAAATATACCCTAGAGAAAAGTTAATTAGAGTTCTTGAACCCTTAAGAGCTGCAGGCAAAAAGGTTGGTTTAACAAATGGAGTATTTGATATTCTACATATTGGTCATGTAATTTATCTTGAAACGGCAAAAAAGGCATGCGACATCCTTGTTGTTTCTATTAATACTGATTCTTCAGTTAAAGAGTACAAAGGTAATGGAAGGCCAATTGTTACAGAAATAGAAAGAGCTAAAGTAGTAGCTGCTCTAGAAAGTGTTGACTATGTAACATTTCATGCTGAGAGAAGAATGAGGGCAGCTCTTGAATCTATCAAGCCAAATTATTATATTAAAGGTGAGGACTATAATACAGAAGATCTGACAAGTAAAGATGTTCTTAAACAATGGGGTGGAGAGGTTGTATTAATACCTTTAGTAAAAGGAAAATCTACAACTAATACTATCAATAGAGTTATAGAAGTTTATGGAAATGCTCCCATCTCAGTTAATATCAAAAAGCAAATACCAGCAATGGCAATAATTCTTGATAGAGATGGGGTAATTAATGAGGAAGTGGAATATTTACATGAGCCTGAGAAATTTAAATTTATTAAAAATGCTTTAGAAGGCATCAGGAAAATGCAAACTCTAGGCTTTAAAATTGTAGTTGCTACAACTCAAGCAGGTATAGCTCTCGGCTATTTTACAGAAGAGGATTTCTATAAAGTGAATAAAGTAATGCTGAAAGGATTTAAAGATAATGAGATAATAGTATCAAAAGTTTATTTTTGTCCCCACTCGGTTTCAGATAATTGTAATTGCAGAAAACCAAAGATAGGGTTAATAGAAAGGGCAAAAGAAGACTTGAACCTTGATCTAAAAAAAAGCTGGCTTATAGGGGATAAAACTGCTGATATTCTTGCAGGGAAAAAGGCAGGATGCAAGACTATATTACTTAAAACAGGTCATAGGGGTAATGATAAAGAATTTGATGTAAAGCCAGATTATATTGCTAATGATTTACTAGATGCTGCAAAGATTATAAAACAGAGTATGTAAAATATCATGGAACAATCAGATAAATATGATGTAATAATTATTTTAGGTGGAGGTAGAGATAATAAAGGAAATTTGACAGAGCTATCAACTCAAAGACTAGATGAAAGGGTTGAAGTTTATATGAAAGTGGAAGCAGATAAAATATTTGCAATGGGTGGATATTTTAGCACTTATAGTCCTAAAGCAATTAAATTTAAAATTACAGGTGCACAATTAAGAAAAGATTATTTAATAAGAAAAGGAGTTCCTGATAAAGAGATTATTTTAGTTGAAAATGGAAGAGATACTATTGGTGAGGCATTTGCTTCAAGAAAAAAGGTAAAGGAACTTGGTTTTAAAAAACTTATTATTGTGACTTCAGATAAACACATAAAACGTGCATTATGGATCTTCAAAAGAGTTTATGCCTATGAATTTGAAATAGAAGGTAGAAGTGTTGAAAGTGGTGATTTACTTAATGAGAATGAAGAGAAAGAGAATTTAGAGCTAGTCAAAGAATTCTTTAAAACACTGCCTTTAATTATTCCTGACCCAGATTTAGAAACTTGGTTTAATAATCATAGAAAATTTTATGAGGATAATAAAAAGATACATGATAAGTATCATCCTTATGGAGCTGAATCACAAGCCTATATGGGTATAGAAGAAGATTAGTAAAAATTAAAACAAAACTTAATAAATAAAGAGGTGCTGGTAGATCTAATGGTTGATGTACATCTTGCAAAAGAGTTGCAAAAAAAGGCTAATCAGTTCAGGAAAGAGATAATTGAGGTAATATATAATGCTAAATCTGGGCATCCTGGTGGTAGTCTTTCAGAGATTGATATTCTAACTGCTCTATACTTTCATAAATTAAAGATTGATCCAAAAAATCCTAGCTGGCAGGATAGAGATAGATTTGTATTAAGTAAAGGCCATGCATCTCCTGGGTATTATGTAACTCTTGCAGAAAAGGGCTATTTTTCAAAAAGTGAACTGAAAAATTTCAGGAAAATCAATAGCCTGCTTCAGGGACATCCTGAACTTTCTACGCCTGGTGTTGACTTTGCCGGAGGATCATTGGGCCAAGGAATGTCATTTTCTATAGGGCTTGCACTTGCAGGAAAATTAGATAAAAAGAATTATAAAATTTACACAATGATTGGTGATGGCGAGAGCCAGGAAGGTCTAGTTTGGGAGGCTTCAATGGCAGCTGCTTTTTACAAATTAGACAATTTAGTAGTAATTCTTGACAAAAATCAAGTACAACAAACTGGCTTGACTAAAGAGGTTATGGACATTGGAGATGTTACTGCTAAATGGAAAGCTTTCGGATGGAACGTGTTAGAGATTGATGGGCATAATATGCAGGAAATACTTGATGCTTTAGATAAAGCTGATGAGCTACATGAAAAAGAGCAAAAGCCTATAATGATTATTGCAAAAACTAAAAAAGGCAAAGGAGTCTCATTTATGGAATTAAATCATAAGTTTCATGGGAAAGCGCCTAATGATGATGAGTATAGGCAGGCTATGGAAGAATTGGATAAATTGATAGCAAGTAGTTAAAAGTAAATATTATAAAAATAATTTAAGCTAAAAAATAATGATTAATAAAACAGAATTAAAAAATTATTGGCATTACGAGGCTCGAACTACGAGCCTTTACAGGAGTCCGCTTATCATGGATGTAAAGTGAACTAGCGGACATGTATGTTGCGCAGTTCGCAACCGTAATGCAAATAAAAATAGTAAAAAGATATTAAATATAAAAAATCATAAAACTTTAAAATGGAGAAAACAGCTACGAGAGATGTTTATGGAAAGACACTTGTGGAAATAGGTAGAAATAATCCTAAAATTGTGGTTTTAGATGCAGACCTCTCAGATAGTACAAGAAGTGAGCACTTCCAAAAAGAATTTCCAGATAGGTTCTTTAATATGGGGGTAGCGGAGCAGAATTTGATTGGAACATCTGCTGGATTAGCTGTATCTGGAAAAATAGTTTTTGCCAGCACATTTGCAATTTTCTCTGAAAGAGCTTTTGAGCTTATCAGAAATGTTGTTTCAAGGAATAAGTTAAATGTGAAGTTAACTGGTACTCATGCTGGCATAATAACTGGAGATGATGGCAAAAGTGCCCAAGCAATTGAAGATATTGCTATTTATAGAGCTTTGCCAAACATGATAGTGATACAGCCATGTGATACGATTGAGGCACAATTGGCAATCAAATATCTTGCAGAGTACAATGGACCTTCTTATTTAAGATTGATAAGAACTGCTTTGCCTGTTATACATAATCCTGATTATAAATTCCAGTTTGGAAAAGCTGATGTGATTAGAGATGGAAGTGATGCTGTGATATTTGCTACTGGTGCATTAGTTTATGAGAGTTTAATGGCTGCTGATGTTCTGCAAAAAGAGGGATTGTCTGTTGCTGTTGTAAATGTTCATACTATTAAGCCACTTGATATTAATACAATAACTAATTTTGCAAAAAAAACTAATCATGTAATTACTGCTGAAGATCATAACATAATAGGTGGTTTAGGAAGCACTGTAGCAGAAATCTTATCTGAAAATTATCCTTGCATAATGAGAAGAATTGGATTAATGGATAGATATGCTGAATCTGGAAGTCCTGAAGAGCTTTATAAGAAATATGGGTTAAGTGCTGATAATATAGTTAAGGTTGTTAAGGATATAATTAAGACTAAGAAAGTGGTTGGAGGGGGGAATATAAGAAATAATAGAAATAGTAATATGTAGATATTTACACAGTTGTGTAATATGATACACAATAGGAATTAGAAGGATATCACTTTATTCATCTTGGAAACAAGGATATAGCTGATTATGCGACCAAACCATAATACCTATCAGTTCTTCATATCTAGGATTATTACTAACTTCTTGGAGAATATCTCTAAATAAGCTTAATTCTGGAAAATTGTACATATCAAAAGAAGAATTATCTAGGTCAAATAAGATAAATTTGGGAAAACCTTTAAAAGAATTAAGCTGTTCCATCGCTTCATCAATCTTAACAATAATAATTTCTTTGATTTTTCCAAAACCGCTACCAACGTACCTAGATGTCAAAATTCTCTTATTTTCATTATGTTCATATTCTATTATAGCAAATGGTGGTAAATTTTCATCCATATTTACTTCACTAGTCATAGAAAGTTTGTTACTATTTAACTTACTTATCTCTAGTTTTAATCTCTCAAGTTGAGTTTTAGAATAATAATTTGGTCTATATGTAATACTGGTATAGCCTGTTAAATATTCGTTGTCATTTTTTTCATGCAGAGAATCCATCAAATTATTTTCTTGGAGTGTCTTAACTTCAATAAGAAACTTTAAATTTTTCTTAGATAGAAGTATGTCAGGTCTCTTACAATTACTTTCCTTTATAAATTCTATTTCGAAACCCTCATCAATGAAATATTTACCTATAGTTAAGAGGGATTTTGAATGAAATGATGATAATTGCTTAATTACATTCGATAAGCCCTGTGTGTTATTCCGCCTATGAAATTCTATTAAAGTTTCTGTTTCTTTTTCCATTTTTATACCGTAAAATTTGATTAAAAGAACTATTATTTGTTCTATTTAGGCTTTATGTATATAAAATTCATACTAATTAAAAAGAGAAATTAAAGTGGCCAGTGCTGTCCAGTGGCTTATTAGAAGCTATAACTTCAATATATTCTGTTTTATAAGGAAATTTCCACAGGTCACTGGTCACCTCCTCACGTGAGATACATAAATCGCTTCTTTCTATTTTTTCTCAGTTTTTGATTTTTTTAAAGTAAAGAAATTAGGCTACAACTTTTTTAGAAAGGATTTTTTTAGTTTCAAGTTTGGTTATAACATTGTCCATTCTTATTAGCTCTTTTACCCAAGCATTTTTAGTATTCAGTCTAAAAAGTTTGGCATTTCCTATTTTTCTGGTAAAGATTACAATATCCTTTTTAGTTAATCGCGACCATATATCTGAGAAAGCTGTCCAGCCTACTCCAGAGTTCTTAGCTATTTCTGTCATACT
>Ga0137796_10001483_pt1 | contig 13383 bp, 13 predicted proteins | sample OV2TP3_FD_97704 | JGI IMG/M metagenome (GOLD analysis project Ga0137796, IMG submission 97704)
CGACGTTGGGCTATCTGAGTCCCATGGAGTTCGAAATGAACGCCGGATTAGCGTAAGCTGGTGTCAACCAAACCGGCAGCAGCCCACAGAAAAGGATCCCCGTTGAATAGTCGGCAAGCGCGGGTGGCGGCGAACGGGCGCCTAGATGCAGCGCAGGGCGTACAGCCGGGTTCCGGGACTTCGACGGCGAAACGCCCAGCTGCACTGGGCTGTTCGCCGACAGGACCCGCGTTCCGCTGTCACCTTTTCCGTCTTGAGGTGTCTATAAAGGAGACGGAGTCTATGCGTGAAATTCAACGAACTGGTCAGATTGTTGGAGCGGAACGGGTTTAAGCTCGTGAAAGAAAAGGGCTCGATTCGCTATTATTCGAAGCCGGGTATAGACCGATTGATTCGCATAGATTATCATGGGGCCAAGGAAGTCCCAACCGGGACCTGCCACGCGATCTTGCGGGCTGCCGGTTTGGGGCGAGGAGAGGCGGAGCGTGATTGACCTGAAGTACTCGCTCGTCATCGAAGCCACGGCGGACCCGGCCTTTTTCGGGTTCTATTCGCCGGACCTCGACGGGTTTACCGGCACGGGCCGCTCCATCGAGGATTGCCTGTCCCGGGCGCGTGGCGGCATGGACGAGCATGTCGCGTTGCTTAAGGAGCGAGGCTTGCCCATCCCGCCGACCAATCCGAATCCGACCGTCACCATCAAAAACGAAAAGCCCATCGGCCAGGCTGTGTAAATGGATATCCTCGCTGAAATCAACAGAGTGATGGAGCTGGAGGCGCGGGCGCTGGCGAAGCTGCGCGCGGCCGTGGGCCCGGCCTACGAAAAGGCCGTGCTCCTCCTCTACGCCTGCCCCGGCAAGGTGATCCTGACCGGCATCGGCAAGTCCGGCATCGTCGCGCAGAAGATCGCCTCGACCATGGTCTCCACCGGCACCCCCGCCATGTTCCTACACCCTGCGGAGGCCGCGCACGGCGACATCGGCATCGCGCACAAGGACGACGTCATCGTCGCGATCACGAAGTCGGGCGAGAGCGACGAGATCATCGCGCTGCTGCCGTCCATCCGGCAGATCGGCGTGCGGCTCATCTCGATCACCGCCATGGCCGAGTCCACGCTCGCCCGCCAGTCCGACCTCGTCCTGCTGACGCCGGTCGAGGAGGAGGCCTGCCCGCTGAACATGGCCCCGACCTGCAGCACCACGGCCGCGCTGGTCGTCGGCGACGCGCTGGCCATGGCCCTGATGAAGCTCCGCAATTTCCAGCCGGAGGAGTTCGCCCTCTATCACCCCGGCGGCCAGATCGGCAAGCGCCTGCTCCTGACCGTGCGCGACCTCATGCGGACGGGCGCGCGCAACCCGGTGGTGAACCTGAAGGCTTCCGTGCCGCAGATGTTCACCGAGCTCACCGCGAAGCACCTCGGTGCCGTGTCGATCGTGGACGACGCGGGCCAGCTGGCCGGCCTGATCACCGACTACGACATCCGGCGCGTGATCGGCGAGGGCAAGAACATCTTCACCATGAACATCCGTGACATCATGAATCCCAACCCGGTGCGGGTCAACGTGGACGAGAAGGCCTTCCAGGCGCTCAAGATCATGGAGGAGCGGGAGAAACCGCTCGCGGTCCTGCCGGTGGTGGACGCCGATTCGATCGTCCGCGGCATGATCCACCTGCACGACCTTATCGACAAGGGGCTGTGAGCCGCCCGATTCCTCATCTCTATGCCGTGGTTCTGGCCGGGGGCAGCGGCACCCGCTTCTGGCCGCTGAGCCGCGAGCTCTATCCCAAGCAGCTACTCAAGGTCCTCAGCAACCGCACGTTGATCCAGGAAACGGTTCGCCGGGTCCGTCCGATCGTGCCCGTCGAGCGGACGCTCGTGGTGACCGGCGCAAGCCATGCCGACTCGATCCGCATCCAGATGGACGGACCGGGCGGCGTCCGAAAAGAACATATCCTCACGGAGCCGGTCGCGCGGAACACCGCGGCGGCGATCGGGTGGGCGGCCGCGGCCGTCCGCCGTCTGGACCCAGACGGCGTCATGTTGGTGATGCCGGCCGACCACGTTATTCCCGACCGGGCGAAGTTTCTCCGAGCGGCCGCGCTGGCGGCGCGGGTGGCCCAGGACGGCCGGCTCGTGACCTTCGGCATCAAGCCCACGCGGCCGGAGACCGGGTATGGCTACATCAAGGTTGCGTCGCGCCGCCCGTTGCTGAGCCAGAGCGGGCTCAAGGCGCTGCCGGTCTCCTGTTTTGTGGAGAAGCCCGACCTGAAGACCGCCACGCGCTACCTGCGGGCCGGCGGCTTCTTCTGGAACAGCGGCATCTTCGTCTGGCGCGCCGACCGGATCCTTGCCGAAATCGAGATCGCGCTGCCGAAGCTGGGGCGCGGGCTGAAGCGGCTGGGCAGAGCCCTGGGAACGCCAGACGAAAACCGGGCCCTGGAGCGTTTTTACCAGGGTGCCGAGTCCATCTCCATCGACCACGGGATCTTGCAGCGGAGCCGGCGCGCGGCCGTCATTCCGGCGCCCTTCCGGTGGAGCGACGTCGGCAACTGGAGCAGTCTCGACGAAGTCGCCGCCACCGATCGGGCGGGCAACGTCCGCATCGGGCGGATCGTGGACATCGGGAGCCGCTCCTCCATCCTGTACGGCGAGAACCGGCTGGTGGCCACCATCGGCCTCAAGGACATGGTGGTCGTGGACACCGCCGACGCCACGCTGGTCTGTCCCAAGGACCGCGCCCAGGAGGTCAAGCAGATCGTCGAGCGCCTGCGAAAGGACAAGGCGCCGGAACACCTCATTCATAAGACGGTCTACCGGCCTTGGGGGAGCTACACGGTGCTGGAGGAAGGGCCGCGGTACAAGGTGAAGCGTGTCACGGTCAACCCCGGCGGGCGGCTGTCGTTGCAGTATCACCATCGGCGCAGCGAGCACTGGGTGGTGACGGCCGGCACCGCGCGGGTCACGTGCGGCGACCGCGTGTTCGACCTCCGCGTCAACGAAAGCACCGGCATCCCGCAAGGGACGCCGCACCGGCTGGAGAACCCCGGAGCCGTCCCCCTCGACATCATCGAGGTGCAGTCCGGCGACTATGTCGGCGAAGACGACATCGTGCGTCTGGCCGATGACTATGGGAGAACAGAAAAAAACGTTAATCGTTAAACGTTATCCGTTAAACGTTTGGGAGGTTCCAGGTGTCTAAAGTGATATGGCAGGCAAGACTGAGAGGACCATCCGGACCTTCGAAGACATGGAAGTCTGGGCTGTGTGCAGGGACCTTAGGAAAGAGTTGTCTGATTTAGCCAGGACTTTTCCGTCAGAGGAGCGGTATCGCCTTTCTGACCAATTGATTCGTGCGGCGAGATCAGTAACGGCAAATATTGCAGAAGGTTATGGCAGGTTTCACTACCAAGAGAACATACAATTTGTTCGTCAAGCGCGCGGATCTCTGTTCGAAGTCATAGACCACCTGACCGTGGCATGTGATGCTGGATATGTGGAGAAAGAGAAAGCTCAGAGTTTTCGAGACCGTACGATCAGGGCTATTCTGATAGTCAACGGGTTTATTCGTTATTTGACCAATGCCAGAAGCAGTTCTGGTCGAACGATTCACGAATAACGATTAACGTTTAACGAATAACGATGTCCATCTTCAGAGAGTACGACATCCGCGGCGTGGTGGGGGAGGAGCTCACGCCCGCGCTGGCCGAAAAGATCGGCCGCGCCTACGGCTCGCTTGCCGTCCGCGCGGGCGCCAGGGCGGTCGCCGTGGGCCGGGATGGGCGGACCAGCGCGATGCAGATGCGCGAGGCGCTGCTCAAGGGCCTGCTGGGCTGCGGCCTGGACGTGGTGGACATCGGCATCTGCCCCACGCCGCTCCTGTACTACGCGCTCTTCACGCTGCCGGTCGGCGGCGGCGTGATGATCACGGCCAGCCACAACCCGCCCCAATACAACGGCTTCAAGCTCTGCCTCGGAAAGGACTCCATGCACGGGGCCGCCATCCAGGCCTTGCAGGCCGACATCGACCGGGGCCGATTCGAATCCGGGCCGCAGGGGAAAGTGTCGGAGCACCCCATCATTCCGGACTACATGGCCTACATCAAAAAGGCCTTCGCCGGCGTCAAGGCCGACAAACTGCACGCGGTCGTGGATTGCGGCAACGGCATGGGTGGGCTGGTGGGTCCGGACGCGCTGCGCCTGCTCGGCTGCCGCGTCACCGGCATGTACGTGGACGTGGACGGGCGCTTCCCCAACCACCACCCGGACCCGACGGTCGCCGCCAACCTCCAGGACCTCATCAAGAAGGTCCGCGACACGAAGGCGGACGTCGGCATCGCCTACGACGGCGACGCCGACCGCATCGGGGCGGTGGACGAGCACGGCGACATCCTCTGGGGAGACAAGCTGCTGGTGCTTTACGCGCGGGACGTGCTGAAGGACAAGCCCGGCGCCACCATCATTTCCGAGGTGAAGGCATCGCAGGTGTTCTATGACGACGTGGTCAAACGGGGCGGCCGCTCGATCATGTGGAAGGCGGGCCACTCCCTCATCAAGGCGAAGATGAAGGAGGAGAAGGCCGCGCTGGCTGGCGAGATGTCCGGCCACATGTTCTTCGCCGACCGCTACTTCGGCTACGACGACGCCGTCTATGCCTCGTGCCGCCTGATCGAAATTCTCGCCAGGGCCGGGCGGCCGCTCTCGACCCTGCTGGCCGATCTGCCGCCGACGGTCTCCACGCCGGAGATCCGCGTGGATTGTCCGGACGACGTCAAGTTCCAGGTGGTGGAGGAAGCCAGGAAGCAACTCGCCCGCGAGTACCAGATCATCGACATCGACGGCGTCCGCGTGCTCTTCCCCGATGGCTGGGGCCTGATCCGGGCTTCGAACACGCAACCGGCGCTCGTTCTGCGCTTTGAAGCCGCTTCCGAGGGGACCCTGCAGCGCATCCGGGAGGTCGTCGAGTCGCAGGTCGCAAAATATATCGCCGGCGGCCCTGCGAAACATTGATTGTAGGGGCACGGCACGCCGTGCCCCTACGACTCACCTATGAGCGCGAAGTTCTCAGCGCTGGATTCGGTTCCTCTCCTCTTCACGTCTGGGCTTATCGCGGCCAGCTTCATCCTGTTACGGCCGCATGTCACTGATCCTGCGCCTCCGCCGGTTCACTTCAAGGTCGGCGAGCGGCTGACCTATGGGCTGAGTTGGGGGATCATCACTGCCGGCACGGCCGTCCTCGAGGTCGCCGAGCGCCAGAGCCTGTCCGGGCGGTCCGTCGTCAAGCTCGTCCATACCGCCCGCTCGAACGAGTTCGTGTCGGCGTTCTATCCGGTCAATAATCGCGTCGAGTCGCTGCTGGATGAGGAAGCGGCCTATCCTCACCGGCTGTTCTTCAAGCGGCGCGAAGGCAAACGCAAGAACGACATCGAGGCGGTCTATGATCAGGTTGCCCATCGGGCGACGGTGACGAAGGACGGAAACACCGAGACGATGGAAGTGCCGCCCGCTGTGCAGGACACGCTCTCCGTCATCTATTTCTTCCGGACGCTCCGGTCTGCGGACGTGGGGTCCTCCACGATCATCTACGTCAACCACGACAAGAAGAACTACAAGCTCGAGCTCCGCGTCGAGGGCACGGAGCGTCTCAAGGGCCCACTCGGCGAGTTCGACACCGTTCGCATCCTCGCGATCATGCCGTTCCGGGGGCTCTTCCTGAACGAGGGGAACATCCGGGTCTGGGTGACCAACGACGCGGCGCGCGTGCCGGTGCTCATGAAGGCCAAGGTCATCATCGGCTCCATCTCCGCGACGCTGACCGGCGCCGAGGGCGTCATGCTGACCGCGAGGCCGTGACCATTGCCGCATCTGACGGAAGCCGATATAATCGCATGACCTCTCTGAGGAGCAAACCTTGATGGCCCGTATCGGCACCACGCTCACCCGCTTCATCATCGAGACCCAGGCCGGCTATCCGGCCGCCACCGGCGAGTTCTCGGCACTGCTCGCCCAGATCGGCCTGGCGGGCAAGATGATCGCCAACGACCTGCGCCGGGCCGGCCTGATCAACATCCTCGGGATGACCGGCGCAACCAACGTCCAGGGCGAGGCCGTCAAGAAGCTGGACGAGATCGCCAACGAGACCTTCATCAAGGTCTTTCAGTACAGCGGGCTCGTGTGCGCCCTGGCTTCGGAGGAGATGGAGAAGACTGTCAATCTTCCGGAGAACTGGCCCCACGGCAAGTACATGCTGCTGTTCGATCCGCTGGACGGCTCCTCCAACACCGACGTCAACATGCCAATGGGGACGATCTTTTCGGTCCTCCGCTACGACGGTGAAGGGCGCCTGCCGTCCGAATCGGATATCGTGCGCAAGGGCACCATGCAGGCGGCCGCGGGCTATCTCATGTACGGCTCCAGCACGATGCTGGTCTTCACGTCCGGCAAGGGCGTGAACGGGTTCACGCTGGATCCCGGCATCGGGGAATACTTGCTCTCGCACGAGAACATCCGGATGCCGGCGAAGGGCTCCGTCTACTGCACGAACGAGGGCAACTATCAGAAGTGGCCGGAGGGCACGAAAAAGTATCTGGACTACCTCAAGGCGTCCGACAAGCCGACGGGACGGCCGTACTCGGGCCGGTATTCAGGCTGTCTGGTGGCCGACGTCCATCGCATCCTGCTCGGCGGGGGGATCTATCTCTATCCCGGCGAGACCGCGAAGCCGGAGGGGAAGCTGCGCCTGTTGTACGAAGGGAACCCCCTAGCGATGGTCGTGGAGCAGGCGGGGGGGAAGGCCAGCACGGGCACGACGCGGATTCTCGACGTGGAGCCCAAAGCCCTGCACCAGCGCGTGCCGCTGCTCATCGGCAGCTCGGACGATGTCGGCCTGGCCGAGGCGTTCATTCAGGGCAAGCGATGAAAGCCCGTTAAACGTTAACCGTTATTCGTTAAACGGCATTCACGATTAACGATTCACGAATAACGAATAACGAGGGAGGACGAGATGACGAACCGTGTGCGTGAAATCCTGAGCTGGTACGGCGCCGACAACGCCGGCGTCAAGACGAACCTGGCCCGCATCCTGAACCACGGCACGCTGAAGGGCACCGGCAAGTGCCTGATCCTGCCCGTGGACCAGGGCTTCGAGCATGGCCCGGCCCGCAGCTTCGCGGTCAACCCGCCGGGCTACGACCCGCGCTACCACTTCGAGCTCGCCATCGAGGCCGGCTGCAACGCCTACGCGGCCCCGCTGGGGTTCCTGGAGGCCGGCGCAGCCGACTTCGCGGGCGACATCCCGCTGATCCTCAAGTTGAACAACCACGACGTCCTGAACGACGAAAAGGACCCGGCGCCTGCCGTCACGGGGAGCGTGCGGGACGCGCTGCGGCTCGGCTGCGCGGCGGTGGGCTTGACCATCTACCCCGGATCGGCGCACTGCAAGGTCATGTACGAGCAGGCCCGCGAGATCGGCGAAGAGGCCAAGCGACACGGCCTGGCGGTCGTGATCTGGTCCTACCCGCGCGGCAGCCAGATCAGCAAGGACGGCGAGACGGCGATCGACGTCGTCGCCTACGCGGCCCAGATCGCGGCCCAACTAGGCGCGCACATCGTCAAGGTGAAGCTGCCGACTGAGCATCTGGAGCAGGCGGCCGCGAAAAAGGTGTATGAGGCCCAGCAGGTGCCCATCAAGACGCTGGCCGAGCGGGTGCGGCATGTGGTCCAGTCCACCTTCAACGGGCGTCGCGTCGTGATCTTCTCCGGCGGGGCCACCAAGGAGGACGACAAGGCCCTCTTCGAGGAGATCCGCGCCATCCGTGACGGGGGCGGGTTCGGCTCCATCATGGGACGCAACTCCTTCCAGCGCAAGAAGCCCGACGCGCTCCAGTTCCTGAAGACCATCACCGGAATCTATGCCGGCACTATCCCGTAAATCCGCCGCGATCGGCCTGCTCCTGATCGGGGTAGGCGCGATCCTGGGGTTGGTCGTCGCGTCCGATCTCGGCTGGCTGCCGATCGGGCACGCCGTGCCCGACGCGCCGACTGTCGCGAAGCCGGCCGCCGTGCCCCCTCCTGCCGGGGGCGGCGCCGACCGGAATTTCGTCGAGGTGGCCAAGGCCGTGACGCCATCCGTCGTGAACATCTCCACGACACGAATCAGCCGGCTGCCCGAAGGGCACGGCGGCGGCGCGCCGTTCGACGATCCCTTCTTCCGGCGGTTCTTCGGGGACGAGCTGTTCCGCCGGTTCGAGGCGCCGAAGGACCGCCGCGAGCGCAGCCTGGGCTCTGGCGTGATCGCGGACGCCAACGGGTACATCATCACGAACAACCACGTCGTGTCCAAGGCGGACGAGATCCGCATCCTCTTCTCGGACAAGCGGAGCCTCACCGCCAAGGTGGTGGGCACCGATCCCAAGACCGACATCGCGGTCATCAAGGTGGACGCCAAGGACCTGCCGGTCATTCCCTGGGCCGATTCCGACAAGCTCCAGGTGGGCGAATACGTCCTGGCCGTCGGCAACCCGTTCGGCCTGAACCAAACGGTCACGATGGGGATCATCAGCGCGGTGGGACGCGCCAACGTGGGGATCGCCGAGTACGAGGACTTCATCCAGACCGACGCGGCGATCAATCCGGGCAACTCCGGCGGGGCGCTGGTGAACGCGCGGGGCGAACTCATCGGCATCAACACGGCCATCTTCAGCCAGAGCGGCGGCTACATGGGGATCGGGTTCGCGGTGCCCAGCAACATGGTCCGCTCGGTAATGGAGCAATTGATCAAGGGCGGCAAGGTCGTCCGGGGCTACCTGGGTGTGTCCATCCAGGAGTTGACGCGGGACCTCGCCAAGCAATTCGGCGTGGCCGAAGCCAAGGGCGTGCTGATCAGCGACGTGCTGGCCGACAGTCCGGCCAAGCGCGCCAAACTGGAACGCGGCGACGTCATCGTCGAGTTCGACGGGCGCGCCGTCGAGAACCCGACGCAGTTCCGGAATCTCGTGGCCCAGACACCGATCGGCAAGAAAGTGCGCGTCAAGCTGCTCCGCGGGGGCAAGGAGCGCGACCTCGACGTGACGATCGCCGAGCAGCCCAAGACCATGGCGCAGCCGGAGAGCCCCGGGGACGAGTCGGGCGAGACCCGCTCGGCGGGCGCGTTCGCGGGCATGGACGTGCGTGAGCTCACCCCGGAGATGGCGCGGCGATTCAATCTGCCCCGCGACGGCCAGAGCGGCGTCATCGTGGCGCGCATCGCCGACGGCAGCCCGGCCGCCGAGGCGGGCCTGCAGGTCGGCGACCTCGTCACCGAGATCAACCGCAAGCCTATTACCGGCATGCGCGACTTTCAGAACGTGACGGGCAGCCTGGCGGCCAAGGAACCCGCGCTCGTCCTGGTCGTCCGCAACGGCCGCAACCTCTATCTCACGATCAAACCCTAACGTGTAGGGGCGCTGCTTGCTGCGCCCCTACGTGCCTCTACCGTTCCCGGTGTGCTGATTCGGGAGGTCCTGTGCTATCATAAGGAAATTGCGAAAGGGGGTGGCAGTATGGTGCTCCGTGCGACACTGGTCGTTCTTTGCATCGTGCTCGGTCTTGCCCTGTTTTCGGACGGCTCCGGCCAGGAGAGTGGCTGGCTGTTGGCCGGGGGAGTCGGCCTGCTGGTGGCCGCCATTGCGTTGGGGGTGGAATACACACTGCGGGAGGCTAAACCCGGCGTCCTTCTCGGAGGCGCGGCGGGTCTGACCGCCGGCCTGCTGCTCGCGGGCATTGCCGCGTGGGCGGTCGCGGTGACGATTCCCGCCTTTGAATCCGTTCCGGTGCTCGGCTTCCTGTTTCTGGCGACCTTTCCTTATCTCGGCCTCATCTTCGGCATCAAGATTTTCTCCGCCGCCGGAATTCTCGGTCAGCCGGAAACCGCCGCCGCCGGGCACGCTTCGGTCAGCAACAAGATTCTCGATACCAGCGTGATCATCGACGGGCGTGTCGCCGATCTGTGCGAGACGGGGTTCCTGGAGGGGACGTTCGTCCTGCCGCAGTTCATCCTGAACGAGCTGCAGCACATCGCCGATTCCTCCGATCCCCTCAAGCGGGGGCGCGGCCGGCGCGGGCTGGACGTCCTTGCCAAGATCCAGAAGATGGTGGACATCGAGGTGAGCATCATCGACGAGGACTTCCCGCACATCAAGGAGGTGGACTCCAAGATCGTGATGCTGGCCAAGAAGCTGAACGCCAAGGTGATCACCAACGACCTCAACCTCAGCAAGGTGGCCGAGCTGCAGGGCGTCCGGGTGCTCAACATCAACGAACTCTGCAACGCCCTGAAGCCCGTCGTGCTCCCGGGCGAGCAGCTCCGGGTCTTCGTGCTGAAGGAAGGGAAGGAAGCCGGGCAGGGCGTGGCCTATCTCGACGACGGGACCATGATCGTTGTGGACAACGCGAAGCGGTTCATCGGGTCGAACGTGACCGTCGTGGTGACCAGCGTCCTGCAGACGCAGGCCGGCCGCATGATCTTCGCCAGGCTGAAGGAAGAAACGGAAAGCCAGGAAGTGCCGGTGTCCCGCAATTGAGTCCGGGAAGACCTTAAACCATGGCGAAGCTCGGGAAAGTTGTGGCCGTGGTGCCGGCGGGCGGCACCGGCAAGCGGATGGGCGCTGGCACCCCGAAGCAGTTCCTTATGCTGGACGGAGTGCCCATGATGCTCCATTCCCTGCGGGCGCTCGAGCGGGCTCCCAGCGTGGCGGAAGTCGTGCTGGTGGTGCCGAAGCAGGAACGCGCCCGGGCGCTGACCGAGGTGGTGGAGCGGTACGGGCTCAAGAAAGTGCTGAAGGTCGTGCCGGGCGGCGCGACACGCCAGGAATCGGTGCATCACGGTCTCAATGAAGTGGACGCGGACGTCGAGATCGTTGTGGTGCACGATGCGGTGCGGCCCTTCGTCACGGAGGACCTCATCGAACGCTCGATCGAAGCCGCGCGCAAGCACGGGGGGGCGATCGCCGCGGTGCCGATGAAGGACACGCCGAAGCAGGCCGGCCCGGACGGGCTGATCCAAAAGACGCTGGACCGCGCCGGGCTCTGGCTGGCGCAGACCCCGCAGACGTTCCGGCGCGCGCTGGTCGTGGAGGCCTATCGGAAGGCGGAGATCGAGCGTCTGCACGCGACCGATGACGCCGCCCTGGTCGAGCGGTTGGGGCACAAGGTCGGCATTGTCCAGGGCAGTTGGGAGAACATCAAGATTACGATGCCGGAGGACATGATCCTGGCGGAAGCCATTCTGGCTTCTCGCCGGAACCGTTAAACGTTAATCGTTAAACGGGCATAGTCCTGCTTTACGATTAACGAATAACGTATAACGAGCAACGAGGCTATGCGAGTAGGCATCGGTTACGATATCCATCCGCTGGTTGCCGGCCGCAAGCTGATCCTGGGGGGGATCGAGGTCCCGCATGCGAAGGGGCTGCACGGCCACTCGGATGCCGACGTGCTCACCCATGCGGTCTGCGACGCGCTGCTGGGCGCGATGGGGGAAGGCGATCTGGGGACGCATTTCCCCGCGTCGGACCCGCGGTACAAGGACATCGCGAGTCTCAAGCTCCTGGAAGCGGTCGTGTCCATGATGGCCCGGAAGGGTTGCCGGCTGGTGAACCTGGACGCGGTCATCAACGCGCAGGCGCCGCGGCTGGGGCCGCATCTTCCCGCGATGAAGGATGCGCTGGCCAAAACGATGGGTGTGGAGCCGGCCCGCGTCAACCTGAAGGTGAAGAGCGGCGAGGGGCAGGGCGCCGTGGGGCGGGAAGAGGCGATGACGGCCCAGGCGGTGTGCCTGATCGAGGGGATATAATAAGACCGGCATGTTCGTGAAGATCAAAAACGACCTGGCGGCGGCGCAGGAGCGGGACCCGGCGGCGACCAGCAAGCTAGAGGTGTTCCTCACCTACGCGGGCTTCCACGCGCTGATGGCCTACCGGATCGCGCACCGGTTCCACAAGTGGGGCATCCCCATCCTTCCGCGCGTCATCTCGCAGTTCGCGCGCTGGCTGACGGGGGTCGAGATCCATCCGGCGGCGAAGATCGGCAAGGGCTTCTTCATCGACCACGGGATGGGGGTCGTGATCGGTGAGACGGCCGAGGTCGGCGACTATGTGACGCTCTTCCAGGGGGTCACGCTCGGCGGCACGGGCAAGGAACGGGGCAAGCGCCATCCGACGCTGGGGAATCACGTGGTGGTCGGCGCGGGCGCGAAGATTCTCGGCGGGATCAAGATCGGCGACAACGTCAAGATCGGGGCCAACTCGGTGGTGCTGAAATCGGTGCCGGCGAACTCCACGGTGATCGGCGTGCCGGGGCGGATCATCAAGACGGAAGGGGGGGAGCGGCTGCCGGAAGCGACGATGGACCACACGAACATCCCCGACCCGGTGCTGGACCGGTTCGAAGCCCTCGAGCGCGAGCTCATCGAACTCCGCAAGAAACTCGAGAACAAGGATAAGTAGCGGGCCTGTCGCGGGGCTGCCTCCCGCTCCCGATCGGCGCGCCCTCGACAAACAGACAGGCGCAGGGCGCTCCTCCACGGCCGCGTTAGAGTCAGACCCCGCTCCGGCCCTTGCAGATGTTAATTCTTTCTTGCGGGTGACACCGCATGGGCGCCCAGATGCAGCGTGGGGCGTACAGCCGGGTTCCGGGACTTCGACGGCGAAACGCCCAGCTGCACTGGGCTATGCGGGGGCAGGACCCGCTCCCGCTAAGGAAAGTTCAATGGCTCTAACTGAATCGACGATGGTGGCGCTGGGGACGGCGGCGCCGGATTTCAACCTGCCGGACGTCGTCTCCGGGAAGACCATCTCGCTCCAGACCTTTGCGGGGAAGAAGGCCCTGCTGGTCATGTTCATCTGCCGGCACTGTCCCTATGTGCAGCACGTGCAGGAGGGGCTGGCGCGGCTGGGGCAGGACTATGCCGCCAAGGACCTGGGGATCGTGGCGATCAGCGCGAACGACGCCAAGGGGTATCCGGAGGACGCGCCTTCGTCGCTCAAGGCGATGGCGGTGGAGCTGAAGTTCGCCTTTCCCTACTGCCATGACGAGTCGCAGGCGGTCGCGAAGGCCTACGGCGCGGTCTGCACGCCGGACTTTTTCGTCTATGACAAAGACCGTCGGCTGGTTTATCGCGGGCAACTGGACGACAGCCGGCCGGGCAACGGCAAGCCGGTGACGGGTCGCGACCTCCGCGTCGCGCTCGACGCCGTCCTCGCCGGCCGGCCCGTAGACTCCACCCAGCGCCCCAGCGCCGGCTGCAACATCAAATGGAAACGCACCTGACATAGCGTGTTCTGTCGCCTGCGGCTCCGGGGTCCTGCCGCCTGCATCCCCCGCCGTGCCGCGCCTTTCGCCGTCGAAGT
>Ga0137796_10001484_pt1 | contig 13379 bp, 8 predicted proteins | sample OV2TP3_FD_97704 | JGI IMG/M metagenome (GOLD analysis project Ga0137796, IMG submission 97704)
GTGCTCGATAAGCGCTTCCACGAGGGCAGGGTAATCCAGTCGCAGGCCAAACATGTTCTTGCGATTGTATCCGCCCATATACAGAAGGCCGCTGATATTGAGGCCAATGACAGGGTTACGTTTCGCTGCCGCGCCCGTTGGCCAGCTTACGGAATCACTTTGCGCGGGGGCGACGGGTTCGAGGACAAATCCCATGTCATAGCAGAAGCGGACGCGTTGCTCCGGCAAGCTTCCCGCCACGGCAACGGCGTCGCGCACGCCTGCTTGGTCGCGCGAGTAAACCGTCTCCGCCCACCTCAGAATTTGCCCTGCGAAAAAGCGCGCAATGCGTGTGCGAAACGGGCCGATGGTCTGCGGCAGAAGCGTGAGCTTCTTTCCCATGAGCAAAACAAGAAACTGCGGCAGAGAGACGTAGAAGAACCGGGTGAGCCCGTAGATGTCACTGAAGCTGTCGCCCCCCGCGATGGAAGCGCACACCGATGCCTCATCCACTTCACGCAGCCATGGGTTGCTGGAAATCAGCGCTCGCCGAACCGATCGCATCGGAAGAAGCCTGCTCGCCAGGACGCGCGTGAGCAGGAGGGCGATGTGGTTCGGGAGGTAGACCTTCTTCGAAAAGCGCAGGTTGATCAAGCGGACAGAAACGGATCCTTGCCGCATAGGGACGGAATAGACGGCACTCTCCCGCCCATAGTCGAGCAGACATACTTCTGCGTCCGGGATGCCGTGGAGAATGCAGCGGATCGCCGAGACCGTCAAGGCACCGACTCCCATGTTGTTGGTCGCAAGGCTCGCGCCTAGCAGCAGCACCTTTGGCCCACGAACAGGTGATGCGTCTGCCGGTTGCATTTGATTTGCATTGCTGCCACTAGGCTCCACGATAGCTTCCCAACTCCTTTGAAATAGCGGGGAGGCACAACCTGGCCTCTTATCTCCTGGCGCGTTCTGCAAGCAAAGCCAATCCCGGAACCACGCGGGCCGCCGTGGAAACCACGCTCAAACGCAGTTCCGCGTCCAAGCCGAGGAGAGTTGCCAAACCCACGGTCCCGGCCACAATGCCCTTCAGGGCCAGCTCCGCCCAGGGCTTCAGCGCGCCTGTCATCGAAGGAAGCGCAAGGACCGCTCCGCACACCAGGATGGCCGTAACCAGCGCTGCCCGGTTTGAAACCAGCAGGTCTCGAAACGAGATGCGACAATGACGCGAAAGCACCACCAGAAGAATCACAAAGAGCAACGCGCCGATTCCCAAACGGACCAGCGCGATCACCAGCGCCTGGGTCTCATCTGACGCGCCTTGCAGTTCCTGCGCAGCTCCCACGATCCCAAGGATGCCAACGCCTGCCGCGCCCCACATCAGGATCGCCAACTGCAGAGGCCGGCCCAGGGCTTGCAGGAGAGGACCAAAGAACTGCGAGAAGCTGAAGAGAATCCCGTAAGCACACAGGACTTGCAGGGCGGGGATGGCTGGAACCCACTTCTCACCCAGGACGCGCAAGAGCGGAGTACTAAGCGCAGCCAGCCCCGCCAGGGCCGGAAGCGTGATGTAACCACTCATGCGCAGGCAAGCCAGCATGCTCCTCCGCAGCTCCTCCGGGCTATTCTGCAGCTTTGAGAATTGCGGGAAGGAGACGGTCTGTATTGAGCGCGTGGCGACAGTGATGAATAGATCCACCATGCGCTGGGCCAGGCGGTAGAGTCCCAGCGTGACCGGGCCGAAGAAAAGACCCATCAGCAAGGCGTCGGCCTGACGATTGGCAAAGGTAGCCAGTTTTGCGAAGAAGTTTGCCAGCGAGAAGGAAAGAAGCTCCTTCACGCGCGCAGCGCGAAATCGAAAGGCGGGCCGCCAATCACTCACTGCCCACAGAGTCGCAACCGCCGCCAAGCTCTTGACAACCTGCTGGCCCACCAGCGCCCAGGCCCCATATCCGAGCAGGGCCATCGCAATGCCGGCGCCCCCGCCCGCCAACACCGAGAGATTCGAGCGCAGCGATAAGCTCTTGAAGTCCATGATCCGCTGCAGATAGGCCTTCTGAACCACAGTCAAGCCTTCCATCGGGATGGTCAGAGAGAGAGCGATTATGATGATCTGAAGCTCGGGGAGATGGTTGACTGCTGCCCACCAGCCACTCAAGCTGACGCTGACGGCCACCAGCACCAAGCTCACCGCCTGCGTGAGCCAAAACACAGAATTCAGGTGCTCGTTGTTGAGGTCCTTTCGCTGGATCAGCGCCGCCACGAGCCCTTGGTCTTGAAACATCTGGATAAACAGCACGTACACCATGGCCATAGCCACGGTTCCGAAATCTCGTGGGCCCAGCAGCGACGCAAGGACCAGCAACACCAGCGCACTGAGGCCCTGTTCGCCCCAGTTCATCACATAGGCCCACTTCACGGCCCAGCGGAATTTCTTGTCCGGTGTCATTGGCAACCTTGGCGAGCCTGTTCCGCCTCTAGCTTTGGACCGGAGGGGGAACGTGCTCGCTTCGAAACTGTTTCATCGTGCGCCGCGACCTAAAGGTCCGGCGCAAGATCCACAAGAAAAGCGCCAGGATGGGTAATCCCAGCAGAAGCATGAAAATCCCCAGCCACGCCGGCGAATCATAGTAGTAGGTGACCACATACCTTCCGACGGGGCTGGGAGAGAGGACAAGATCGCGAAAATCGGAAAGGGTCCGCACCACCCTCGCCCACGTGCCGGCCTTGGAAGCTGCCATGTTGGGCGCTTGAATGTCGTACTGGATTGCGACCTCGGCGGTCGAAGCCCCGGAAGCCTCCACGACGAATTGCAATACCCCGCCTTCCCTGCGAAAAGGAATCGGCTTGCCATCAACCTGAACCGACCGGATGGCAGGGCGGAATGATTCCACGCGGCGGACATGAAAGGCGCGGGGTTTTGCCTCGCGGTTGTGGAGAGTAATCTCACTCGCCAACGCAAGCACGTCGAGGTCGCCGTCCGCTCTTCTGCGCAGCCGGTACAGGTGCCGCGTAATCTCACCCAAGCTGGCCCACCGCGTTTCTGGCTGCAGCTTGTTCACCGTTTCTGCAATCGGACTGAAATTACCGCTTCCACTCCGAAAGAAATCCTCGTGCGAATAGAGGAGGACAGGATTCTCAAGGAACAAGCGCATGGCGATCTCACTCGGAGAGACCAGTCCCGCGTGGGTCCTGGATATGCTCGGAATGTTGCCGTACTCGAGCGTGACCTCGCTCAGCGGAGCCAGGGAATCCGAGGGCGGCAACGCACCTGCCGGTACGTTGTTGGAATTTACAGTTGCCAACAGCCCAAGGCTTTTGAGGCCGTTCACGGTTTGTGCTGGCCCGATCTTGTGCGGGAAGATCAGCACACGGTCGTAAGGAATCCCGGTCCTCCTGGTAAACTCCTGCATGCGTGCGCCTGCCTGCTGTAGGGCCCCGAGTTGACGCTGGAGCGGGCGCGATTCGAGAGACGGGAATTCCTCCTGATCATGGTCATTGCCATGGATGGCAATGGAGAACTGCTGCGGGTGCTCGCGAAACAACGCGACCACGTCTGTCTGGCTGCGATCATAGTTCCAGGGGATGAACGCGATCGTGGTGTGAAAGCGATGTCTCTTCATCTCCTCCAGCAGCTTGAGATAACTCACATTTCCGTACGGCTCCCGTAACCAGGGATCATCGATAGTGAAGTTGGCGTAGTATCCCGGCGCGTGCCAGCCCCGGTCACCCGCAGCCATCCGAATCGACAAGAGATACGGGATCAGGCGGGCAAACACCCTTTCGAATACATTTGGAGTTCCGTCGGAGGGGAATTGCTGGGCCATTTCTGCAATCAGGATGACATCCTGTCTGCCCCTGCGGGTTTTGACCACCAGGGGTTCAACCGCGCCTCCATCCCGCAGGCTCAAGACTGCATCTACGGAGGCGGAGCGCACAATGTGCAGCGCGCAGCTCCGGGTTACATAGGATGGGGTCTCCAACCCGGCCATGGCGCCGCTCCATTCGGTGCGAGGCGAATAAACGAAACTCGCCGAAGAAGTCGGTTGCCTCGATGCCCTGCAACCTTCCACTGCCTGATCGGACCAGTCTTTCGCAGCCTGCTCGCCCGTGTGACTGGAAATCCCCCAAATGATGCGGGGCCCACCGCGAGTATGCTTCGTCCAAAACGCATCCCCCTTGCCTTGCCGCTCCAGGCCTTCCAGCGCCCGGGCAGAAATGGCAGTTGCTATGAGGCCGGTATCCTGGATCCTCAATGCTTCCCGAGAATCGGCAAACTGTTCCACAGGGACGACGCGCAGGTTCAAGCCGTAAAACCTCGCCACTAACTCCACCGATCGCAACAAAGCCGAGTCTTCCGCAGTCACCACCACCACAATCTCACCGGCACTGTCCGCGGCAGCAGCGGCGGCAGGTGTGGCCAACGCAATGGACACACCCATCGCAAGGGCGAGCAAGGTGGTTTTGACAAACACACCACCGCTTATGGATGTGAGTCTCAGGGGCACGGAGGACTCTCCAGAACCACGCGGAGGCTCCCTACGCAGCGTCCCATCCTTATTCAAATTCAATTCACAACTCTCGCTGGCCAACGATCACCATCTCTTCTGAAAGTATTTCATCAAAGAAACCGCCAAGCCAGCGGCTCTGATCCCGGTATTTCCTGGAAACCACCCAGTGGCACTCCGTGGCTCGAAACCCCGCTTGGGCGAGCCATCGGCTGATGTCCTTCCGGTTGATTGGGTGGACGCCCATCTTTGAAAAGTCGCCCAAGTCCTTGTAATCGGGATGCCCCATCAAGCACTTCCACGCGATGCGGGCAAACCGGAAATTCGGAGATCGAACCACCACCCATCCGCGGTCTGCCACCAGTGCACCGTACATGGTCAGCAGGCTTTGCGGATCCGGGACAACCTGGAGAACATTGGACAACAGCAGGCAGTCGTAGCGTCTCCCCTCCAGCGCTTTCCGCGCGCCCTCCAGGCTTCCATGCACAATCTCGACGCCCTCATCCTCGGCGGTCACTGCAACCACGGCATCGAGGGGAACGCCGGTGACTTTCTTCCCCTGTTTGATCAGCTCTTTTTCGGTTGCCCCGGACCCACATCCGACAGACAAAACACTGCGGGCAGCCTGCGGGAGGGCATCCACCAACTCTGGTCGCGGATGTTCGTAGTAGTTCTTTGCCCATTGGCAATAACGGACCTTGGTCTCGACTTCAAACAAGATACGATACAAGCTGGGTTGACCCTGCACTTCTATCAGGCGGTGGAGCTCGCGCTCCAGCGCTCGCTTGGAAAGCCCGAGCCGTCCGAGATACTTGTTGGGAAGGTGAGGCGTGATGAAGTCGTCCAGGTGCGAGATGCAGATCACTTTTTGGAAGCCGCATTGGGTGTAGGGATCTGTGGCCGCAGAAACCATGAGGCTGTACTTTCCGTCATGCGGCTCGACCAGAAAGCCTCCACTGGCAATGGCTCGCCGCAATTGGCCTCGTGTGAGCAAATAACACGCAGAATGGTCGTTTGTGAAAACGGCAAAGGTGTACCCCCCTCGCTGGCGCACCGAGCCTGGCACCCAATGGAAATGAGAGTGGACAGTGGAAAAGAAGACATTCCCTTGTGCGTCCGCCTCGGTTCGGAAAAAACCAGCAATCTCATTCTCAGGCAGAACCTGCGTGACCCGAAGATAGGCATCGATGTTCTGTTCGGAGACCGGAGTGTCGTCCTCAGAGTAGATAAAGAGGTCGTAGGCCTCAATCCGATCGGCGAAGATCTGCTTGTGGGCAAAGGGCAGCGCCCGGGGGTTGGGGTAGGGCAGTCCGGCCACTACCTCCACGTCCGGCCCCAAATCCTTCGGCTTATCCGTAAGCACAACAACATGAACGTCATGGCTCATTTCCCGGTAGGTGCGCAGGAGTGTTGCCAGGAAGTTGTCGTTGGACGTGCCGAAGTTCGCGATTGCCACAAGGATCTTCATTCAAAAGGCTCCAACTCGCGTTGGAATCATACCGTTATTCCCACTTTGAACCCATGGGTGGATTGTACTAGAACCATGCCCTTCAAATACTTGGGGGAATCCTTCCTTGTCTGACGCAACACCAACGCTCACCTCTTGATGGACCCCTGGGTGCGTTGTGGTATGCTTTTTTGGTCCCCTCCTGAGGCGCACACGTCGTGTTCTTCCTTGCCCCGCGAGCCTATCGGATCGGGTTCCCCGCTGCCCTGGTGATCCTTGCCCTCGCGACGAGTGCCAGCGCGGCAAATCTCTTTGTCCGTCAAGGGGCAACCGGTTCGGGCAACGGTTCCGATTGGAGCAATGCTTTCCCCCAGATCCCAGCCGCCTTGGTTCGCGGAAACACCTATTACGTCGCCGACGGCGCCTATCCGAGCTATGAATTCGATGATCCAGAGTCCGGAACCACCCTGATCATCATCAAGAAGGCCATCGAAAGCGACCACGGCACGGACGTCGGCTGGGACCCGAGTTTTGGCGACGGGCAGGCCGTCTTCACAGGATGCTTTCATGTCAGGAGGGGCTATTTCACATTGGATGGCAACAGTCCCATCGGGTCCTATGGCTTCAAGCTTCTGGGGTGTAGCTCCAGATACATGGTTTGGGTTGGAGTCAACGTTGCATCGAAGCTTCCAAGAATCACAATCAAAGGCCTTGAGATTGACTGTAACCGAACGCTCAACGCCCGCGGGATGAACGTAAACGGTGTGTTAGATTCGCTCTTCGCCAACATCGATATCTACCACTGCGACAACGACCACATCACTTTCGGCGGGGCGAATCAGGATACGGTCTGGGAATACTTGAACCTGCATGACCATACCCCTGTGATGGGCAGTCCAGCCCATCCGGATGCGTTTGAACTGTGCTGTGGTCCGCAGGACAACATCACCATTCGCTACTCTCGCATCAGCCACCCGGGGCAGCAGATCTGGTTCAACGGCCAACCTCCCACCCAATACGGGACGTTTTACATCTACGGCAACACCTTTGATTGCGCGGGCAGAGTTTCTAGGGTGTCGTGCAAGGGTGTTGTGAATGACGACAGAATCAAGATTCCACTCGGTCCGATGTACATCTATAACAACTCGTTCGTGAACATGTATCGGGCGCTCAATCTCTACGCTGGCGTCACCGGCGAGGTGCGCAACAACATCTTCCATAACAGCAAGCACCCACCTCTCTTCGGTGCCGCCACGCACACCTACAATTACTATAGCGGCGGAACGCTGAAGGGAGGTGAAGCCCATGCGCAGTCCGGCCGCGACCCCTTCGTGAACTCGGCTCACGGGGATTATCGCTTGGCAAGTGGGACGGCCGCAGGAGTCAACTTGCCCGCGCCCTTTGACAAGGATCCGCTAAACTCTGTTCGCGGCTCTGACGGCATTTGGGATCGCGGTGCCTTCGAGTTTGATAAGCCCCACCCAGTAAGGGAGCAGAATACATTGCGAGGCTCTTCTAAGCTCTGGGGGATGGCTAAACGCTTCCCGGCAGCGGGTCAAGCCAGTGACATTCACCAGTGAGACTTGATAATTTGATAGTCTGACATGCACACACAATCTGCCACATTACTTGATGCGACACGCCTTTGGCAGCCTTTGACTAACCGTCTCAGATTTCATGTTAAGCTCTATTCCCTTGTTGGAGGAGCAACCGTGATCACTCCAGGCTTTCGAACCCTACGAACCGCCCTCTTGGTCTGCCTGTTGATCCTAGCTGGGGCCACAAGCACAACCGCTGCTAACCTTTTTGTTCGGCAAGGTGCCACAGGGTCGGGCAACGGATCCGACTGGAATAATGCGTTCCCGCAAGTCCCTACCACACTCGTTCGCGGAAACACGTATTACATCGCCGACGGCAACTACCTGGGTTTGAACTTCGATGATCCGGTCTCCGGGTCGACGTTCATCATCATCAAGAAGGCCATTGAGAGCGACCACGGCACCGACGTGGGTTGGGACCCGAGCTTTGGTGACGGGCAGGCGATCTTCAGCGCGCACCTCTGGTTCCGCTCTAGCTTCTGGATCTTGGACGGCCAGGTACGCAACAACGATGGCCGCTCGGGCCACGGCTTCAAAGTGAGCAACGCCGGTGGCTCGGATCCGGTGGCCGCCCTTCGCATCGGCGACTTCGGACTTGCCGTCAGTGACATCACGGTGCAGTTTGTAGAAGTCGAGGGGACCAGCTCGATTGACGATACTTTCAACGATGCCGGCATCCGCCTTCTGGGAAACTTGACTACAAATATCCTGATCTCCAGGTGCTATATCCACGACGTCGGCCAAGATCTCATGCTCATTCGAGGAGCCGACAATGTCACCGTGGAACACTCCATCATGGCCTACAACGATTCCTCTGCCACCGCGCATGGGCAGGGGATCTCCGCCTCGGAGAACATGAACAACTTTGTGGTCCGCCATAACGTTTTTGAAGACATCGAAGGAACCTCCTACATCGCAACTCCAGGCGTCAACAAGACGGGAGCGGGCGCCTCTTCCAACTGGTACATCCACGGCAACGTGTTCTGGTTCAACTGTGCGAACCCTCGCAACCGGGGCGGCGTGGGCCAGGGGCCCATAGGTGTTATCAACAACATGGAGTTGAATGGTGACTTCTTCATCTTCAACAACACCTTCATCAACTTTCGAGATAGCACCTGCCGCAATGGCGGGAACACGAACCCCCAAATCGCGGTCTCCTCCTCGATCATAGGTGGGGATTTCCGAGTCCAAAATAACCTCTGGTACTTCTGTGATGCAGTGAGCCCACTCGGGATGGCGGATACGTGGTCGCACAACGCCTACTACGACACGCCGGCGACCAACGACCTTGACGTAAACAAGGAGATCCGAATTGGCGTGGATCCCTTTATCGACTGGTTTCGCGCTGACTTCCGCCTGGCTATCGGCAATAACGCCGGAGCTCCTCTAACCACACCTTTCGATAGTGACCGATCGGGAGCCGCCCGCGGTGTTGACATGGTCTGGGACCGCGGCATGTTCGAGTTCGACAATACCAAAGTGGGTCCGGCGCGCAGCGTGCGCGTGATCCCGTAGATCCGGTCCACCCACTTCCTCTACCGCACCCGCGTCGGACCTGCCAGCGGGCTTTGCTTCCCATTTTTCAGACCGGACGCTTCCACCGGGGGCTTTGCGACCCAGACTTTTGCCTTCGCAACCCCCTTCTTTGCCAGTTTCGTCAGGCCCCAACGCTCTTCGAGAAACGCGAACATGGCCAAAAGGAAATACCAGTTCACGATATTCTGATCAAAATATGCCACGCCCATGAAACTTACCACGTGGGCCCATAGGGATGCGCCTAACCCCCATACCACCATGGGAGAAACCGGTGGGGAGGGCAATCCTTCCAGTCCTTTTACGGAGGACCCGACTGCGGAAAAGCCGATGACGATCAGCGCAACAAAAAGAACCACACATAGCAACCCACCATCGACACCAATGCGGATGTATTGATTCGTGACATCGAACAGCCAGAAGCCCCAAGACGAGGTTGACTGCGTCCCTACAAGAAACCACTCAGGCAAGCGTCGGATCGCCTGGTCAATAAGGCGCGCCCGGTGGTAGGCGGTTGATCCCGAAAACACCTTGATTCGGGTTACGATGAACCATACGTGATCCGTCATGACGATCTCAAGCCCCACCAGGCCCGCTACAATCGCCCACCGCAACTGAAGCATGTACTTGCGCACTACCCAAAAACACAGCCCTGCGATCCCTGCCATCCAACTCAAGATCGGTCCGCTTGAACCCGATGTAAGTGTGATTGCAGTCGCAGACGCAAAGCCAATTAGGCCAGCGATCCGTCCCTTACCCTTGCTAAGAAGCAGGGCGAGCATCATGGGGGCCAGGGCTGCCCCAAAACTCCCAGCCAGAATTGGGTGCCGAAACGGGCCTTGACAGCGGAGAATGCCATCCCGGATGAGTGTGTAAAACGGAACGGCCCCAAAGACACCAAAGATGTTGTAACGGGTGGACTTCTCCACAACCATGCTGATGGCAAGGGGGACGATCAAGAATGCAAAGACTCTTAATAATCGAATAATGTCCTGTGGCTCGCGAATCAGGAAGCGACAAAGAAAGTAGACTCCGAGGATGTCGTACGCCCGTCCTATTTTGTTCACCAGGGCGGCAGGCGATGCCCACAACAGGGTGTACGCTACCGTTGTGGCCAAGGCAAACCAGAGGATCATGCGGTCCATGCGTGTCGCAACAAACCCGCGGCTTTCCATGCGCACCAGCACGCGCACGGCACCTGCCAGCAGGAGGAGTCGGAGCATGTTGAAATCGAGCGTCAGAATGAGAAAACGCTCACCCATCGTCATGTAGGACATCAGCACCAGCAGAGGCACAAGCGCCCAGCGACGCGGCAGGACCAACAGTAGAAAGCACATCAACAGCGTAAGACTGAGCCCGAGGGGGGTAACAAACTCCTGACCGTAATGGGCAGCATAGTTCATTCTCAGTTCATTCTTCCATTCTACCTATGCCGAGACTCCCCGAAACGCGGCGCTTCGAGGTCTGCTCTGCCACCCAGGTTTCCAGCCCCAACGCCCAGCGAAGGATGCTCATCCACTTGGAAAGTGCAAGCCCGAGCGGTTTTCTTCGGTATTGCCCGCCGGTGATGGCCATGGCCAATGACAGCAGCACAAGCCGGACTACTGCCGCGACGGCCGTAGTCAGCAGATACATCGCCGCATATGTACGCCCGCGCGTCTTCTGAAAGAAGCAGAACCGTGACTCCCGCATGACCACCGCGGCGAAGTTGTTCTTGGCCGCGGAGTCAGAGCTTCGACCGCCATGATGGATCACCACAGCGTTGGGCACAAAGTTCACAGAAAACCCGGTCTGCCGGACCTTGTGGCAAAGGTCCACATCCTCGCTGTACATGAAGTAATCATCACTGAAGTGACCAATGCGCTCAAATATATCCCGGCGGGCCATCAAGCATGCTCCAGACACCACGTCCACTGCGACCGGGCCTTCTGGCTCCACAAAGAGCGGCCGCATCCCCCAGATCTTTGCCCTCGGGAACTTCTTACGAAGCCAATCCGTGTCCACCAACAGGTTCAGGACCGTTGGGAATGCACGAATGCAACTGGTTTGAACGGTCCGGTCCGTATTCAGGAGCTTGCAGCCAACAATTCCTGCATTCGGCAGGTTCTCGAATGCTTTCATCATGAGCTGTACCGCTTGCCCTTCAATCTCGGTGTCCGGGTTGAGGAAGAGCGCCAGCTTCCCTTTGGAGCGGAGGAACGCCAGATTGTTCGCCATGGCAAAACCGACATTATTTTCCAGTTGCATGAACTGGGCCTTGGGGAACCGCTCTTGCACGAGGACTGCTGACCCGTCAAAGGAGGCGTTGTCCACGACGATGACTTCGAAATCTCCGGTCACGTTCTGAAAAACGGTCGCGAGACACCTCTCCAGGAACTGGACGGACTTCCAATTCACGATGATGATGGACAGGTCCAAGTCAGTCGCCTACTTCCAGATGCTCTCTTTCAACAGCAGTCTCTTCATTTGCTGTTGTCGCAGGTACTGAATCAAAGCCGGGTCCTCCACGCGGGGTACGCGCCCGAACATCGCCCGGAAGTATCCGTACAACAAGCCAACGGCTCCCAGCAGAATGGGCCTTTGCGGGATGCGCTTCACACCTTTCAGCAGCATAAAGAGCGGGTGATAGCCGACGATGTAACTCCCTCGCCCATTCTTGACCGCGTTGCGCCAGCCCCCCTGCGCCGACCCGGTTGGCTTGAGCTGCTCGAGCCGGATGTCCTCGAAAGTCCGCGTCGTCCAGCCCAGCATGTGCGCCTTGACCTCGTCGAGCGTGTCCCATCCGGGCGCGCGCACCAGGCCCCCGATGGCCTCCCAGCACTCCCGGCGATAGATCTTTGTAGCCCCGCGCACATGAAACCTGGGGTTCGACTCCACCACCGTGCGGCCATTCTCCATGTTAAACACAAGCCCGCCGCCAATCCCCAGCTTCTCCTCGCGCTGGAACTCCTGAAGGCACCGCGCAAAATAGTCTGATTCCAGTTTCAGGTCGCCGTCCAGCTTGACCACAAAATGCCAATCGCGCGTCTGCATTGCCGAAAAACCCGCGTAAAACGCCTCGATCACCCCGGTGCCTGGCGCACGGAACCCGCGATCCTTCACATGCAAGGCCGTGATCCAGGGATGGAGCGCGGCATAGCGATCGACCACGGCTCCGGTGCCGTCCTGCGAGCCGTCGTTCACAATCACCCATTCCACAGGCCTACAGATTTGCCCCACGACGGAAAGGATGGTGTGTTCAATATGTTTTTCTTCGTCGCGGACGGGAGTAATGACCACGTAGCGGCCTTGCGCGGCGGTCGAGCTGGGCGAGTGGCTCATGAGGAGGCTTCCTCGCTCCGATTCATGACTGCGGTCAGACTCCTCCGCCGCCACTGGCCCCGCTGCAGGACGCGGCGCGCGGTGCCGAGAATCGTCCAGGCTTTCTTCTTGAGGGAGAGCTTCAGCCAACTGCGCCACAGAGAAAACCCGATAAAGCGGGGAATTGGCGCGCCCAATACACGCATGGCAGCCAGTCTCCCGAAAAGCTGCTGGCGTCGGCTCAGCAGACTCGGCTGCGCCGCCAGCACCGCCTGCGGCTTGACCGGATGCAACGAAACGTAACCGGCTTCGCGCGCCCGGCGCAAGATCTCCTGCCCGCGCGGGGTTCGCACCAGCACGATGGACCGGCCCGGATCATCGTCCTCTTTCAGATTCTCCCACGCGTCCCCACACGCGATGTCTGCCACGCGGCCCAGGCCATCCGGACACAGGTTACAGCGCATCGGGCGATGCTTGGTCAGGCGGCCCCAGGATTCCATGTACGTGTATGAATGTTCCTGCAGCGGGTCGCCATGCCTCACCTTGAAGCGGCCCGGCCATCCCTCGCCCCGGTAGCGCACTTCCTTGACGTCCTCCAGCTTCACGTCGAAGGACTTCACCAACTCCAGGGTGCCCTGCGTGCTGGGCGTTCCCGCGCAAAAGAACGTGAGGACCAGTCCGAGATTCTGGTCGAGGCGTGGATTCTGCCGGCGAGCCAGCATGGTGGCGGTGGCGTCACACGGCTTGCCGATGAATACACAAGGGCGATCGCTGTTCTCAATGGCTCCGAGACCCTCGCACGGAGAGGCCGGCGCGTATCGTGACGCGGTCCGAGAAAGCAGTTCTGCGCGGTTCCGGCTCTGCACCGTCTGATTCAACCACGGTTTGACCGGATTCATCCCCGAATGCAGAACGAAGCCCATGTCTTCCTTTTCGAGGCAGTACAGGGAGAGCGCAGAAAGCAGGCCGCCCGATGATGCCTTGTGGCGGATCTCCGGGTCCGCAGCATGACCCTCCCAG
>Ga0137796_10001485_pt1 | contig 13373 bp, 13 predicted proteins | sample OV2TP3_FD_97704 | JGI IMG/M metagenome (GOLD analysis project Ga0137796, IMG submission 97704)
GACATCTACCGCTACCAGTGGGATGGGCGCGTCCAGCTCGCTGGGATCGATCCCTACCGCTACCCGCCCAATGACCCGGCCCTTGCGGCGTTGCGTGACGAAGACTCGACGCACATCAACTTTCCCCACCTGCGCACCGTCTATCCGCCGCTCACCGAGCTCGGGTTTCGCCTCGGTGCGTGGCTGGGGCCGACCGTGATGTCGCAGAAGGCCGTCTTCGTGTGGGCGGAGCTGATCACGGTGCTCAGTCTGCTGTTCATCCTCCATCGACGCGGCACATCACTCCTGTGGGTGACGGTGTACGCCTGGCATCCCCTGGCGGTGCTTGAAGTCGCCGGGTCAGGACACAATGACGCGCTGGGCATCGCCCTGCTGTGGCTGGGCGTGCTCGGCTGGGAGTTGAAGCGGCGGTGGGTCGCGGGCGGGGCGTGGGCGTTGGCGTTCCTCTCCAAATACGCCACGCTGATTCTGGCGCCGTGGTGGTGGTTCCGCCGAGAGGGCCGGCTCGCCTTGCTGGTCTGTGCCGCCCTGGCGGCCTGGCCGCTGATTTGCTGTCCCACGGTGGTGTCAGCCTTGTACGAAAGCCTGTCGGCGATGACGGCGCGGTTTGAGTCCAACGCCTCAGGGTATCTCCTCTTCTCGTGGTTGTTGGGGGATGCCGGCATCGCGCGGGTGGTTGTCGGCGGACTGTGGTTGGCCATTCTCTTGTGGTGGGCTAAGCGCGAGGCCGATGTCGTGCGCTACCTCTTCGTGGGGTTGGTGGCGGCCGCCCTGCTCAGCCCCGTGCTGCACCCCTGGTATCTCCTCTGGCTCATCCCGTGTTGTTGCTTCTACCGAGTGCCGGCGGTCGTCGCGTGGACCGGCACGGTGGTGCTCGCCTACACGGTCTGGCCGGGACGGCTGGCCGATGGCCGGTGGATGTTGCCGGTGTGGGCGCACGTGCTGGAGTACGCGCCCGTCGTCCTCTTGGGCTGTTGGGAGTTGCGGCGTGGAGCATGTCGTCCATGAAGGTGGCGGTCGTCATCCCTGTCCGCAACGAAGTCCTCGCGCTCGGCCAGGTCTTACGCGAGATTCCGACCGAGGCGGGCACCCCGCCAAAGTTCGTTGGCGGGGTCGCCGACGGCCGGGCGCCCTCGCGTCCGGTGCAGCAGCCACAATCGGTGTGGCTGCGGAATGCCGAACGCGCTGGCGGTCGGCCATTCCGCGGCCGCCCCGATGGCGACCGCTCCAGGAGTGCCGAACGACGCAGTCGGAGGCCGACCGAGGCGGTCCACCAGCTCATCGTGGTGGACAACGGCTCCACCGACGGCAGCGCCCAGGTCGCGGAGGAGCTGGGGGCGCAGGTCGTCAGCGAGCCTACCCCCGGCTATGGCCGCGCGTGCCTGGCCGGGATCGCCGCGCTCGAACCGGAGATCGACACAGTCGTCTTTCTCGACGGGGACCACTCGGACTATCCCGAAGAGATCCCCGGGCTCCTCGCGCCGATTGCGCGGGGGGAGGCGGATCTGGTCATCGGCTCACGGATCACCCAAGCGCAGCGCGGCAGCCTGACGCTGCCGCAGCGCGTCGGCAATCGGCTCGCATGCTCTCTCATCAACCGGCTCTTTGGAGTCCGGTATACGGATCTTGGCCCGTTCCGCGCGATTCGGCGTGACGCGCTCGCGCGGCTCCACATGCAGGACCCGGCGTTTGGCTGGACGGTGGAGATGCAGGCAAAAGCCGCGCGCCAAGGGCTGCGCATCGTCGAAATCCCGGTGCGATATCGTCGCCGCATCGGCCGCTCAAAAATCTCCGGGACGGCGCGAGGCACGATCTGCGCGGGGTGGGCCATCGTCACCACCATCGTTCGCATTGCGGCTCAGCCCGGCGTTCGATGCCGGACAGAGACATGCGCCGGCTCCTGATCTTCGTCAAAGAGCCCCTCCCCGGACAGGTCAAAACCCGCTTGGCCGCCGAGATCGGCGCCGAAGCCGCCTGCCACGTCTACCGGCGGTGCGTGGAGCAGACGCTCGAGCGGCTCGTGGCGCTGCGCGATGAGATCACGTTGTGCGTGGAGCCGGCCGAGGCGATGGGTCGCCTCCAGGCGTGGCTGGGGTCGGCGTGGCCCGTCCAGCCCCAGCATGGCGCCACGTTGGGTGAACGGCTGGCCCACGCCACCGACAGCGCCTTTGCAGACGGGATGCGCCGGGTCATCGTCATCGGCACCGATTCGCCGTGGATCGATCATCTGCGGATCGAGGAGGCGTTCTCAGCTATGGAGCGAACCGATCTGGTGCTGGGCCCCACGGCGGACGGCGGCTATTACCTTGTGGGGTTGGCGAAGTCGGCGCCCGGACTCTTCCGCGGGATTTCGTGGAGCACCAGCCAGGTGCTGGATGAGACGCTGGGGAAGGCCCGTGCGTTAGGCCTGAGCGTCTCACTATTGCCGGAAGGCTACGACGTCGACCGACTGACAGACCTCCAACAATGGATGCAACAAGATCCCCACCACGGTCTTACCGTACCCTTGTCAACGAGACGGGGAACAGCCCCACGAAACAGGAGGATGTCTCATGCCTGAGCTCAATCAACAGACGATGTTGTACGCGCCGGCCTTGACCGCGATCCCGCGATCCGGCTGGACGTTCTTCGTCGATGGCGAAGCGCCGAACTGGGCGAGCGTGGATGAGCGCGGGGCGTGGCTCTTGCGCGCCGTCGACGAGCAGCCGATGCGGTTTTCTGAGCTTGTCGCTCGCTACGGCGGCCAGTGCCAACTCGACAGCGGCAAAGCGTGGGTCCACGTTCACGCGTTTGCCAGCGAGGCAGTGCGCCATGGCATCCTCAGCCTCACCCCAGTGGAACGCCCCCCGTATCAGGGTCGGGCGGCCCACCTGGGCCTCTCAAAACTGCGCGAAGCCTGGCTGCACACGAACAATTCGTGCAACCTCGCCTGCAGCCACTGCCTGGTCAGCTCCTCGCCGAAGGGCGAGCCAGGGCTGCCGACGGCGACGTGGCGTCGGCTCATCGAGGAAGTCATCGCCCTTGGCGTGGACCGTTCTTATATCACGGGAGGGGAACCGTTCGTCCGCCCTGACCTGCCGGAGTTGATCCGACTCATGACGGACACTCACGGGATCGAGCTGATCATCCTGACCAACGCGACACTCTTCGCCGGTCCGCGCAAGGCACTGCTCGACGGCCTTGACCGGACGAACGTGAGGTTCCAAGTGAGCATCGACGGCTCAACGCCTGCCATCAATGATCCGATCCGCGGCAAAGGGAGCTTCGCCGCTGCTGTTGCGGGGCTCCAGGAGCTGGCGCGCCACGGATTCGACGTCACGCTCACGACGGTGGTGACGGGAGCGAATCTGACCGATTTGCCGAACCTCATCCGGCTGGCCGCTTCTTCCGGTGTCCGCTCACAACATCTCATGTGGCTGCACCGGCGCGGCCGGGTCGTGAACAGCAGTTCCGAGTTCCGAGTTCCGAGTTCCGAGTTTTTTCCAAGCGTTGAGCAGCTCATTGAAGCCGTGCGGGACGTCAAACGAGAAGCTGATCAGCAGGGGATCACCCTCGATAACGCTGCCTCCTTCGAGCTGCGAGCCAATGCCCCGGCGGGGACCAAGTTCGACCTGGGCAATGCGGGCTGGCAGAGCCTCTGCGTGTATGCGGATGGGCAAGTCTATCCTTCGGCCGCCTTCGCCAACCACAAGCCGCTCTGGTGCGGCGATGCCACCAACGGCATGACGCTCGAGCAGATCTGGCGCAACAGCCCGGTGCTCCGGCAGATTCGAGACGCCAGCGTCATCCGGAAGCGTCAGGCCGTGGGCGACCCGTTGCGGTACCTGACCGGTGGCGGCGACATCGAGCACAGTTACTTCTTCTCAGGAAACTTTCTGGGGGATGATCCCTACTACTCGCTCTATCGAGCGCTGTTGGTGGATGCGATGGACGCGTTGACCGCGCAGAAGGCGGCGCTCGTCAACAAGCGCTCCGGCTATGACGCGCCCCGCATCTTCCATGCGATGGGGGATGGCGCGGTCGTCTGCGGCACGACCGAACTGAGTGCCGACGAGACCGAAGTCGCGTTCTTACACTCCAACTGCGTCCTCTCCTTCGACGTGGAGAAGCCGCGGAAGATCGTCCAGCAGTTCTACGGCCAGGCCGCGGAGCAGCCCCAGGCGGAGCTGTGCTGCCCGACGAAATACGACCCGGCAGAAGTCGGCCACATCCCACAGGAGGTGCTGGACCGGTTCTACGGCTGCGGCTCGCCGGTGACCGCCGCGAATCCGCAGCCCGGTGAGACGTACGTCGATTTGGGCTCGGGTGCCGGCATCGATTGCTTCATCGCAGCCAAGCACGTCGGGCCGACCGGCAAGGTCATCGGCGTGGACATGACCGACCAGATGCTCGCCGTGGCCCATGAGAGCCAACGCAAAGTCGCCGCAGCCTTGGGCTACGATGTTGTAGCCTTCCGCAAGGGCTATCTGGAGCAGATCCCGGTCGAGGACAAGACGGCGGATGTCGTCACCTCGAACTGCGTCATCAATCTCTCACCGGATAAGCCCAAAGTACTCGCCGAGATCTGGCGCATCCTGAAAGATCATGGCCGCGCCGTGATCGCTGACATCGTGTCCGACCGCGAGGTGCCTCCGAGGCTGAAGGTCAACGAGCAGCTCTGGGGCGAATGCCTCGTCGGGGCCCTCACCGAAGAACAGTTCCTCGCCATGCTGGAGCAGGCGGGCTTCTACGGTCTGTCGGTGCTCAAGAAGACGTTCTGGAAAACGATCGAGGGCTTCGGTTTTTACTCGGTGACGGTGCAGGGCTTCAAGTTCGAGAAGACCGCGGGCTGCCAGTTCATCGGCCAGCAGGCGATCTACCGCGGGCCATACAAGGCGGTGCTTGATGAGGAAGGCCACCTCTTCCCGCGTAACGTGCCGATTACGGTGTGCACCGACACCGCCCGCAAACTATCACATCATCCTTACGCCGGTCAGTTCACGATCCTTGAGCCTGATGGATCAAAGAAAGAGATCGCGATGGTCGCCTGCTGTCCCTCAGGAGGCGGAGGTTCTGGTTGCTGTTAAGCGATGCGTGGGAGCATGCGGTCCCTCGACTCCCCGCCAGAGATCATGGCGGATCGCTCGGGATTCCGCCCCACAGGCTATACCCGTGGGGCTCCATGGGCCGCGGTGATTGGTATGCTGGCGCTGAGTTGGGCGCCTGTCCTGAGCGAGGCCGAAGGCCGAGTCGAAGGACGGCCCACCGCTGCCCAAACCCAGGTTGATCATATGGCGTGGGACCTGCTACTCAAGCGCCATGTCGCATCCGGATTGGTTGATTACGAGGGGTTTCGACAGGACCGCGCAGCGTTGGATCGGTACCTAGCCAGCCTGCAAGACGTGCAACCCTCTCAACTCAGCTCCCGTCAGGCGCAGTTGGCGTTCTGGATCAACGCCTACAACGCCAACGTCGTGAAGGGTGTGCTGGATCACTATCTGCTTGTCTCGGTCAAGGAGGTCAAGGGCTTCTTCGATCGCGTCCGTTACCGAGTGGGTGGTCGCGACCTGACCCTCAACGAGATCGAAGGCGAAGGCCGAGCGCTCGGTGACTGGCGCATCCACTTTGCGGTGGTCTGTGCCGCTACAGGGTGTCCCGTTCTGCGCAGCGAAGCGTACGTTCCCGAGCGGGTAGGCGCGCAGCTCGATGAACAAATCAGCCGTTACCTCGTTGACGACGTGCATGGAATGCGCATCGATTATGCATCGAAGACGCTGTGGGTTTCGAAAATCTTCAAATGGTACGCAAAAGATTTCGTGCCAGCCGGGCCGTTAACAGCAAAGAGCTTATGGGCGGTCATCGGCGGGTTCGTGCCGCAAAACAAGCCACTGCTGCCGGTGCCGGAGCAATTCAGCTTGAAGTTCCTGGACTACGACTGGTCGCTGAACGCGCAGCGACCATAACCACAGGAGGGTGAGATGGCGAGGGAAAGAAAGGCTCAGAAGAAGACTGCGGGGCTTGACGAGGCACGTCTGCGCGAGTTGATCGCCTGTAAGGCTCATGAACTCTATGAGCAGCGCGGTGGTTCACCCGGGCAAGACCTGGATGATTGGCTCGAAGCGGAGCGGCTGGTCAGGCAAGAGCTGGGTGTCCCACAAGCGCATCCAGTCGGTTCGGCATGAGCCGTCACCACTTCTGACCATCGATCCTGATGCCGAGAGACCTTCCCGTAGGAAACGGCTCGCTGCTCGTGGCCTTTGACCGCGAGTATCTCATCCGGGATCTGTTCTTCCCGCATGTGGGCCTTGAGAACCACGCCCTGGGGCACGCCTTCCGGTTCGGCATCTGGGTCGATGGCAGTTTCAGCCAAATGGGGCCGGAGTGGCAGAAGAACCTGCGGTATGTCGAGGATGCGTTGGTCACCGAGGTGAAGGCTAAGAGCGACCGCCTGCAACTGGCATTGACGTGCCACGACGCGGTCGATTTTCATCTGAACGTATACCTCAAACAGATCGTCGTCAAGAACCTCACCAACCGAGCGCGTGAGGTGCGCTTGTTCTTCAGCCACGACTTCCATATCTCCGGCACCGAGGTGGGCGACACCGCCAACTACGATCCACGCAATCAAGCGCTTATCCACTACAAGGGCCAGCGCTATTTCCTGATGAACTGCTGCGACCCGACCAAGTGCGGCGTGGAGCACTTCGCCTGCGGGCTCAAGGAGACGCAGGGCATGGAGGGCACGTGGAAGGATGCCGAGGACGGCATCCTCTCCGGCAACGCGGTGGCCCATGGCTCCGTCGATTCGACGGTCGGCATCACGATCAAGCTCCCGCCCAATGGCGAAGCGACCGCCCACTACTGGATGTGCGCCGGCACGACGTACCACGAGGTCGTGGGATTGAACCGCGTCGTGCGTGACAAGACCCCGGAGGAGCTCCTCCGGCGCACGGCGAACTACTGGAAGCTGTGGGTCAACAAAGAGTTCTGCCCGGGATGCGACGCGCTCCCCTCGAAGGTGCTGCGGCTGTTCAAGCGGAGCCTGTTGATCATGCGGACCCAAATCGACAATGGGGGCGCACCCATCGCGGCGAACGATACCGACATCTTCATCTTCGCCCGCGATACCTACTCGTATATGTGGCCCAGGGACGGCGCCTTCGTCGCGGAAGCGCTGATCAAGGCTGGCTATTCCGAGGTCTCGCGCCGCTTCTTCGACTTCTGCCATCGCGTGATCGACCCCGACGGCTACTTCTTGCACAAGTACAGTCCCGATGGCTCGGTCGGCAGTTCCTGGCATCCGTGGTGGCGGGAGGGGAAGGCCGAGCTGCCGATTCAGGAGGATGAGACCGCACTGGTGCTCTGGGCGCTCTGGCAGCACTTCGAGCGGTTCCATGACGTCGAGTTCATCCGGCCGCTCTATCGCGAGCTGATTATCCGGGCGGCGGAGTTCATGGTGCGCTACCGCGATGAGCGGACGAAGCTCCCGCAACCCTCCTATGACCTGTGGGAAGAACACCGCGGGGTCCATACCTTCACCGTCTCGACCGTGATCGCCGGCCTGCGGGCCGCGGCGAACTTCGCGCAGGCCTTTGGCGAGACGGAGCCGGCGGCGAAGTACCGGACGGTCGCCGATGAGATGAGGCAGGCGATGGTGCGCCACCTGTTCCATCGTGACCTGAACCGGTTTGCCAAGACCGCGTACCTGAAGCCGGACGGCACCTCCCACCTCGATACGACCATCGATGCCAGCCTGTGCGCCCTCTGGTACTTCGACGTCTTCTCCCTCACCGATCCACTGGTGGAATCCACGATGCGCGCGATTCACGAGCGGCTCTGGGTCAAGACGTCTGTAGGCGGGATGGCCCGATACGAAGGCGACGCCTACCATCAGGTGGAACGCACCGACATCCAGAAGGTTCCCGGCAACCCGTGGTTCATCTGCACCTTGTATTGGGCGCACTACCTCACCGCACGCGCTAAAGCCCCCGAAGACTTGAAAAGCCCCCTGCAGATCTTGGAGTGGGTCGCCGAGCATGCGTTGCCATCCGGTGTCCTGGCCGAACAGGTGAATCCCCACACGGGTGAGCCGTTGTCCGTATCCCCGCTGACCTGGAGCCATGCGGCATTCGTCATCGCGGTCATCGACTATCTCGAAAAGCAGCACGCGATTCAGCATGCTGCCGAATCGTTGAAACCGGTGGAGGCATAGAGATTCTCATTCTGGTATGACTGGCGGCGGGACCTCGTCGAGGCGGCTGGGCAGCTCGGGGCGATGATCGAACGGCTCGCGCGCGAGATGGGTGATCCCAACCTCAAAGTGCACCTCATCGCGCAGAGCGCCGGGGGGCTGGTGGCCCGCTACTACGTCAAGTACGGGACAGCCGATGTGTTGGACCAAGAGCCGTTGCCGCCCCCGACGTATGCCGGGGCCAAGCACGTCGCTCAGGTGATCATGCTCGGCACGCCCAACAACGGCTCGCTGGAGACCTTTCAATCGATCCACGAGGGCTTCACGGTGCCGAACATGGGCCGATTCAGTCCTGCCATGGTGTTTACCATGCCTGCGGCCTATCAGCTGCTCCCGCACGAGGAGGAGACCGTGTTTCTCGACGAACGCGGCCAACCTCTTGAGGTGAGTCTCTACGATCCGGCGAACTGGGAAACTTATGGATGGTCAGTCTTCAGTCCGGAGCGTCTCGCAGCTTCTCAACAGCACCTAGCAGAACAGCAACGCTTCTTATCCTTGGCGCTCAGGAGGGCCAAGCGGTTTCAGCGAGCGCTCGACACGGGCAATCCCACAGAGGATCCGGTCGAATATGTGCTGCTCGGATCCGATTGCCAACCCACCTCGCGCAGAGCCCTCCTAGAGAAAGATGGATCTGTTTGGCGCACTCGGTTTCGGAGCGATGATCGTGAGCTCACCGCCAAACTCTTCGGATTGGGCGATGGCAGCGTCACGAAGGAAAGTCTGCTTGGCTCCCACCGGACCGGAATCAGCCAGAGCGACTTAGCGTTTTCCACTCTCCATGTGGGGAACACGGTTTTCGTGTGTGAGTCCCACCTCCAGTTGACCCAGAACCTCACCGCGCTGGATAACTTGCTGCACTCCCTTTTGGCACAAGAAACCACGGCGCAGCATCACGCAATCTGCCTATATTGCCAGCGACACTTCGGTGCCTTGAACGCTAAGCCGACGAATCGTTGAATATGAGCCGAGCAACCTTGATGGGAAGACGTTGGCGGAGACACCTCTTGCTAACAGCAGGAATGGTTGGCATGAGTTCCTGGGTTACGGCAGAGGCGGGCGTGTTCGATCTCTCCAGGTCCAGCGTTCCCCGCGAGGAGATCTTCTCAGGTGGACCGCCGAAGGATGGCATCCCCGCGCTCACCGATCCTGCGGTTGCCTCGGCGGATGAGGCAACGTATCTGCGGCCCAACGATCGGGTGCTCGGTGTTGTCATCGGCGCCCAGGCCCGCGCTTACCCGATTCGTATCCTGAACTGGCACGAGGTGGTCAACGACCGATTGAGCGGAATGCCGATTGCGGTCACTTACTGCCCCCTCTGCGGCACCGGGATGGTCTTTCGGGCCGGCCAGCCGGGACGCCGCGTCCTCTTTGGCGTCTCCGGCCTGCTCTACAACAGTGATGTCTTGCTCTACGACCGTGAGACGGAGAGCCTGTGGTCGCAGCTCAAGATGGAGGCCGTGACGGGCCCGCGTCTTGGCGAACGGCTCGAGTGGTTCGCCACCCAGCACACCACGTGGCAGGCCTGGCGCACCGCGCATCCACAGACAGATATTCTGTCGCTGAACACGGGGTACCGGCGGGATTATGACCGCGATCCGTATGCTGGTTATGCGGGTAGTTCGCGGTTGATGTTTCCGGTTCGGCACCAGGATGATCGTCTAGCCTCCAAAGCGTGGGCAGCGGGCGTGTTCGTCGATGGGCAGCCCAAGGCGTATCCGTTGCAACGTCTGCCGTCAGGCCGAATGCTCGAAGACCGCATCGGCGGGCAGACGATCCATCTCACGTATGATGCCGAGGCGCGGTCGGTTCAGGTGACCAATGCCAACAAGAACGAGGTGCCGGTGGTACAGGCCTACTGGTTTGCGTGGGCAGCGTTCTATCCCGAGACGTGGCTCTATGGTGAGTGATGGACGACAGATCAATGGGGTGGAGATGCGACACGTGGTGCGCAAGGCACTGCTGGGCGGGGTGATCCTGATGGGCATGCAGATGGGCATTCCGATTCCCTCCGTCCAGGCAGCGGGCAAGTACGCGATCATTCTGCAAGCTGGCAAGGAAAGCCACGAGGGAATGGCCCGGGCGGTCCATGCGTTCCTGTACGCCAAGGAACTCAAGGAACACGGCCATGAGGTCGTGTTGATCTTCGACGGCGCTGGCACCGAGTGGGTGGAGGAACTCAGCAACCCGGAGAGCCAGTCGAAGCTGAAGCCCATGTACGAACAGCTCAGGCAGGCCGGCATCGTCGAGATCGTCTGCGATTTCTGCGCCGGTGCGTTCGCGGTCAAGGAGCGCCTGGCACAGCGCCAGATTCCGATGACGGCCGAGTACGCCGGCCATCCGAGCATCGCCAAGTGGGTTGTTCAGGGCTATGAACTGATCGTGTTGTAGCAAGATTCACGACGAGGGAGGACACGATGAAATACGGATGGGGTGTCGTCGTTGCGATTGGGATGATCGTGGGCTGCGCGAGCGTGTGGGCGGACACGGGCAAAGCCGTGATCAACGGGACGACCGAGGGGTCTCGCGTCTCAGGCAGTGCCACGCTGAAAGACACCCCGCAGGGGCTCAAAGTCGTGGTCAAGGTGGCCGGCGTTCCACCCGGCATGCATGGGCTGCATATCCATGAGCAGGGTGACTGCGGTGACCAAGGGAAGGCGGCGGGTGGACACTTCAATCCGGCTGGCGTGCCGCACGGGTTTCTTCCGAAGGATGGTTCCACGAAGGCGCATGCTGGTGACATGGGGAATATTCAGGTGAGCCAGAAGGGGTCCGGAAAAACCACCGTTATCCTGCCGGGTGTGTCACTCAAGGGAACGGGTGGAACGCCCAGCGTGGAGGGCCGGGCCGTCATCTTGCATGAAAAGGCCGATGACTTTGGGCAACCGACTGGGAATGCCGGCGGCCGGATCGGCTGCGGGGTCATCATGATCACGGGGAAATAGGCCGATGGTCGCGTGGCTGGTGTTCGCGGTGGCGTTCCTCGCGTATGCCAACGGCGCCAACGATAACTTCAAAGGGGTGGCCACGCTCTTCGGCAGCCGCACGACGGATTACCGGAAGGCGCTCTGGTGGGCGACCCTCACGACCCTGACCGGTTCCTGCGCAGCACTCGCGCTGTCCGGCGGATTGGTGAAGGTCTTTAGCGGACAAGGCCTGGTCCCGGATCTCCTGACCCACGACCCACAATTCCTCTTGGCCGTCGGCATGGGGGCTGCCCTGACGGTCATGCTCGGAACCACCACAGGTGTTCCGATCTCCACGACCCATGCGCTCACCGGCGGGTTGGTTGGGGCAGGTCTTGCCGCGGTCGGCACGGTCAACGCCGGCAAGCTCGGCCAGAGCTTCTTCATGCCGCTCGCCGTCAGTCCGTTGGTCAGCTTCGCGGCGACCGCCCTCCTGTATCCGGTGTTCCGATTCGCTCGTCTGAGGTTGGGGATCGAGCGTCAGATGTGTCTGTGTGTCGATGGCGGCGTTCCACAACCCATTCTGGTTCAGCCGAATGGGATCGCCGTGCTTCGCTCAACCGGCTTGTCGCTGAGTGTCGGGCAGTTGTCAGCCTGCACCGAGCGCTACCAAGGGCATCTCCTTGGCATCGATTCGCAATGGGTGCTGGATCGCTTGCACTTTCTCTCAGCCGGGGCGGTCAGCTTTGCCCGTGGACTGAACGATACGCCCAAAATCGTGGCACTCCTCATCGCCGGGCAGGCCCTGCGCGTTCCGCTCTCGACCGGGCTGGTGGGAATCGGCCTCGCCATGGCGGTAGGTGGACTGCTGAATGCCAAGCGGGTCGCCCTGACCATGAGCGAGCGGATTACGACGATGAATCATGGTCAGGGCTTCACGGCAAACCTAGTCACCGCAGCCCTGGTGACGCTCGCCTCACAGTGGGGGCTGCCCGTCTCCACCACCCACGTCTCCTGCGGGAGCCTCTTTGGCTTAGGTACAGTGAACCGATCGGCTCGTTGGGGCGTGATCCGCAATATCGTGTTCTCGTGGTTGGTCACGTTGCCGTTGGCTGCCCTGTGTGCCGCGGCCATGTACCGCTTCGCGTAGAGGAGGTCCGAGATGGAGACAGGCACGCCAGTTCGTCAGATCAAAAAAGTCTGGAAGCAGATTCCGACGATCGAGGGGGCCGGGGTGCGCCTGAAGCGCGTCTTCGGCTTCCATCTTTCAAGAGTTTGAAGCAGGCACCTTCATCAAGAGCCCAGTGTTGGAAAAATAGGAGGTGATGAACATGGATCGGGCAAGGCAGATCACGTTTTTTCTGCTGCGCGTCGTTTCCGGCCTGCTCTTCCTCCAAGCCGGAGGCATGAAGATCTTCGATTGGTTCGGCGGCGTTCCTCCTCAGTTCGGCGGCCACCCGCCGATGATGTCGCAGACGTGGATCGGGGGGGTGCTCGAGTTCTACGGCGGCGCGGCGATGCTGCTCGGGCTCTTCACGCGGCCGATCGCCTTCATTCTCTCAGGGGAGATGGCGGTGGCCTACTTCCAGTTCCACCAGCCACAAGGCTTCTGGCCCATCCAGAACCACGGCGAGCCCGCTGTGCTGCTCTGTTTCATCTTCCTGTTCTTCGCGGCAAACGGCGCGGGGAATTGGAGTATCGACGCTTTCGTCCGCCGAAGGAGGCAGAAAAACCGGGAAGAATAGGGAGGGTTCTCGTTTTGGAAAATAGAACCGTCCCGGATTTTCCCCGTGCACCTGTCGTTCCCATACGACGAAGCCTGGCTTGAGTTCGCCTAACTCGTTACATTCACATTCGAACCGCCGTGCGCATCAGCCTCTCGGTATAGTGATCGTGCAATAGGTTAGCTGGCAGTTAACCTATGGCACTTTTAATATACTGCAGGGTGTATCAAAAACTCTCCTTCAACGGCCAGCACGCGACCTACCCGAATTAGCCCGTTACACAACCACCTGTTTGCGACACGGCATCCCATCCGTCCATCAACGTTTTCCACCAACGCAAGATAGCTCACCACCATGTACTTCTGTTTTTGCAACAGCCCTTGCACGTCTGCTTTTCCTGAGATCGCTCAGCCTGTATACTGCTATAATATCTTGACCCACGGCTATGAATAGCGACTGCACCGATAATAAATCGGGCTTTCCACAAAGCTACCTATTAGGTAGGATTGTGGAACA
>Ga0137796_10001487_pt1 | contig 13366 bp, 14 predicted proteins | sample OV2TP3_FD_97704 | JGI IMG/M metagenome (GOLD analysis project Ga0137796, IMG submission 97704)
TGGACCTGACTCCCGGCGCACTGGAAAAAACCAACGACCCGGTGCGCATGTACCTGCGCGAGATGGGCACGGTACCGCTGCTGACGCGCGACGGCGAAGTGGCCATCGCCAAGCGTATCGAGCGCGGCCAGTTGATGGTGCTCAAGACCATCAGCCGTTCGCCTATCGTGCTCAAGGAGCTGATGGCCATCGGCGACGACCTGCGCCAGGGCACGCGCTCCATCAAGGAGATCGTCCAGTTCGACGACGAAGAGCTCACCGAAGAAAAAATCCTGAACAAGACCAAGCAGGTGCTGCGGCACCTGGACAAGATTGCCAAGCACTACGAGCAGGCGTTGAAGCAGGCCATCAAGCTGGAGAACACGCCGAAGGCCAAGAAGCGCGCGCATCTGCGGGCACGCTATGCGCTGGCGCGCACGCGCGTGCAGATGTCGAACATGCTGCGCGAGATGGATTTCAATCTCATCGAGAAGAAGCGCCTGATCGACAAGATTCGCCAGACGGTGGAGCGCGTGCAGATGCTGGAGCGCGAGGCGGGCAAGCTGGAGCGCCGCGCCGACGCGTCGAAGGGCGATACCGCCGCGGAGTTGCGCAAGGAGCTGCGCGGGCGCCGCTTTGAAATTCGCGAAATCGAGACGGCGGCGGAAGTCAGCCCGCTGGAGCTGAAGCGCACGCTGCACCTGATCATCCGCGGTGAAATCGAAGCCGACCGCGCGAAGAAAGAATTGATCGAGGCCAACCTGCGCCTGGTGGTCTCCATCGCCAAGAAGTATACGAACCGCGGCCTGCAGTTCCTCGACCTCATTCAGGAAGGCAACATCGGCTTGATGAAGGCGGTGGACAAGTTCGAGTGGCGGCGCGGCTACAAGTTTTCGACCTACGCAACGTGGTGGATCCGCCAGGCCATCACGCGCGCCATCGCCGACCAGGCGCGCACCATCCGCATTCCGGTGCACATGATCGAAACCATCAACAAGCTGATCCGCACGCAGCGGCAGCTTGTGCAGGAGCTCGGCCGCGAGCCTACCAGCGAAGAGATCGCCAAGCGCATGGACATTCCGGTCTCCAAGGTGCGCAAGATTCTGAAGATTGCGCAGGAGCCCATCTCGCTCGAAACGCCGATCGGAGAAGAGGAAGATTCGCATCTGGGCGACTTCATCGAAGATAAGGCGGTGGTGTCGCCGTCAGAAGCGGTGATTAACCTCAACCTGAAGGAGCAGACCTCGTCGGTGCTGAAGACGCTGACGCCGCGCGAGGAGAAAGTGATCAAGATGCGGTTTGGGTTGGACGACGGCAGCGAGCACACGCTCGAAGAGGTGGGGCAGTCGTTCGCCGTCACGCGCGAGCGCATCCGGCAGATCGAAGCCAAGGCGCTGCGCAAGCTGCGGCATCCGTCGCGCTCGCGCAAGCTGCGCGCGTTCCTCGAAGGCCCCAGCCGCGATTACCTGTGAGACGTGGCACAGGCTTTCAGCCTGTGCATCTCAAATCTGAAATAGCAGATTACAGAAACCGACTTCAAAAGAGCCCTTTGATTATTGCTTCCTTGCCTTAGGGACTTTGGCCTTTCCAAGTAATGCAAGGTCCTCGCTGGCATGTTCTAAACGTCGGGAACGGGTACACCCGCCTGTCGAAAGCGGTTTGTCGTACGCATATACCAAGTAACTCTCACCAATCTGAAAAGTAGGACCGCCGCATCCACGTGGGTCGTCAGCGATTACTTCGAGCGCGTCTGACTGGACACCTTTCCAATAGCGTTCAACGTCGAATTGAACGAAAGAATCCGTGGAGCCCGTAAACTCGCCGTCCGGATCGCGCATCCTCGCAGGAGTGATTGCCTTAACTTTGCCCACAAAGACCGCTTTTGCCTTCCGCAGAGCAGTTAAGGCACTTGTCCCAGTTTTCCCGTAGTCACAGGTGCAAGGGATCGCTTCGGAGGAAAGCAGGAAAAGGAATAGAAGAATTCGGCTTGGGCACAGATATCTCATACCGAACGAGTATTACGATCGTTACTTCACTTCGAGGAGTTCGATTTCGAAGAGCAGCGTGGCGTTGGGCGGAATGACGCCTTCGCCCGCGCCGGCTGCGCCGTAGCCGAGCCGCGGCGGAATGGTGAGCATGCGCTTGCCGCCGACCTTCATGCCGGCCACGCCTTCGTCCCATCCTTTGATCACTTCGCCGGCGCCGAGGCGGAACTCGAACGGCTTCTTGCGGTCGAGCGAGCTGTCGAACTTCTTGCGGTTGGTGAGCCAGCCCGTGTAGTGGACGACGACGCGCTTGCCGCGCGCGGCTTCCGCGCCGTCGCCGACTTTCAGATCCTGATAGCGCAGACCCGAGGGCAGCGTGTGCGTTTCCCCGGCAGGCTCAGTTTTGGATGCCGGCGCCTTCTCCTGCGTCTTTTCCTGTGCGGCGGAGATGCCCCACACGGACGCCAGCACGCCGGCAAAAATCAATGCGATGCGCTTCCACCAACCCTTGCGCTCGTTCATTCCGTCCTCCGGTTCGGCCACTTGTTGTGACATGGATGCGCGACAGTTTAAGCCAAGTTACGGCTGGCCGACCATAGTAAAGAGCCGGATTTCCACTAGCTCTGCGAGCAGTTCGCCGGCGCGCGCGCGGAAGGCCTGGATGTGCGCAGACTTGGCATGCGCATCGAGATGCGCCCGGCTCTCCCAGTTTTCGTAAAAGAGGAAGAGCGCCGCGTCGTCCTGCGACTGGTGCAGGTCGTAATTGATGCAGCCGGCCTCGGCGCGCGTGGGCGCGACCAGTCCCAGCAGCACACGCTTCATTTCTTCTTCCTTGCCGGGCTTTGCCCTCACCCGCGCCACCACCGTCAGTTTGTCGCCCATTGTGTTTCCTCGCCAGTCATCTCGCGCTCGCGATTCTACTCCAGGGGCGGCAACCTATCCGGCGCGGGCGCCGTTGGGGACGGGGCGCTCCGGTGTGGCGAGCGCGGGAGTGACGCCGTCGGCGAAGCCGATGTCGAAGACCATGCCTTCCGAAACTTCACCAGCCATTTTACGCGGCGCGAGGTTGACGACAAAGAGCGCCTGGCGGCCCGCGATTGCGCGCAGCTCTTCCTGTGAGCGCTCCTGCTTCATGCCGGCGAGAATCGAGCGCGTGTGGTCGCCAAAGTTGACCACGAGGCGAACCAGCTTCTCGGACCTGGGCACCTCTTCCACGCGCTGAATAGTGCCGACGCGGATGTCCACCTGATTGAGGATGTCGATGGTGATGACGGGCTTGATCGGTGCGGGGTTCATGCGGCTCCTCGAAGGAATCCTAACCAGGATAACTCAGAACCAGAAGCCAGAATGAGGAACTCAGAAGACAGAATTCAAAATTCAAAAATTCAAGATTCAAGACCATAAGACCTCGGGGCGCGACAGTTCGTTTGTGGTGATCGGAATGGAACTCAGAACTCAGTCAGAACGCAGAACGCAGAATGCAGAACGCAGAACGCAGAACAAAACAAAACACAGAAAACCACAGAGGCACAGAGAACCACAGAGAGTTACGGCGCTCGAGCTGAGGAAGCGGCGCGTTTGTCGGGGCCAAGACAGCGTGCTACGATGCGCGGCCAGTTTAGCGCACATCGCTGCGGAGGAGGCTCCATGAAGCGCAATCATCGGTTGTGGCTGGCGCCCGCGCTGCTGCTTTTGACCCTGGTCACGGCCGCGCGCGCGCAGGAAACGCCAGCGCAACCGCTGGTGGAGTCGCCGGCCGCCGCGGCGATGAGCAAGCTGCTGGAAGGCACGGGCCTGGCGCACAACAAAATCCGCGAAACGGTGTGGACCGTGCCGTTCAAAGGCGAAGTGAAGAAGGATTTCAACGTGGTGGTGGCGCTGGTGAGCGACGGCACTGTGGTCGTGCTGTTTGCCGTGCTGGCGGAGAAGGCGCAGATGAAGGAGACGCCGGAGCTGTGGCAGCAATTGCTGCGCATGAATGATCAGTTTGATCGCGTGAAGGTCGGGATCGACGGCGATGGTGACGCCTTTGTGCGCGTGGACTTGAGCCTGCGCATCCTCGATCCTGAAGAGATGAAAGCCAACTTGGAGCAGGTTGCCGCCGCTACCGACGAGATTCTCGCGGCCATCCAGCCGCACCTGTTGCCGCCGCCCGCGCCTGCGACCCCGGCAACACCGCCTCCCACTCCACAGAACTAGCGCGCCGCACCCGGGGTGTTCGTATTTGCGGCGAAGCGTTCGAGGCAGGTGCGGCACAAGCAGCCGGAGTAACGCGCGCGCAGGTCGGCGCGCACCGCGTCTGTCAGTTTCACTTCCGCGCACCAGCAGCCGCGCAGCGACGCCCCGCAGGCAAACCGCTCCCCGCACGTCGGACACGCCTCGTTGGGCGCAATGGCTTCCTGCGCGCGGAACGTATTGCGAAGAAGTCGCAGCAGATTCATTGTGCGCGCCCCGTGCTCTGCGATAGGCGCGCTTCCACTTCCACCAGCAACTGATCGCCGGGCATGGTCAAGCCATCCATCGGAACTGTCATCGGCGCGCCCACCAGGCTCATGTTGGCTTGCATTAGAAAGCGCTTGGCAGCCGACTGCTGAGAAAGCAGCCCTTCCGGATGGTAAAGAACGAAGCACAGCGCCTTCTGCTTTTGGATCGTGGCCACGTGCACGGATGCGATTTCACTCCAGGGGATGAACCCTGCCGCCACGCCGGACGCTTCGTCCACAATTCCGTCGTCGCGGAGGATGAGCGCGGGCCTGGGATGTAGGAGGCGCGATAGAAAATAGAAGAAAGCCACCATGGATAAGACAATGCCAATCGCACCCGCGATCCGTGCCTCCCACACGCCTTGCAACTCCGGGTGTGTGACGAGGAAGAAACCGGCGGCCACAAATACGAGGCTCCCCACGGCCAGCATCACCAGCCGGCCGCGCCGCAGATAGATAATCGTCTCGCTCATCGCTCACGAACTGCTTGCGCCACCTGTGTCCAACGGGTGAGGCGTGAACTTGTAGCCCTCGGAGCGGGTAATGAAGGCGGCGGCGGTGACGTCGCCCACGACGTTGAGCGTGGTGCGGCACATATCGAGGATGCGGTCGACGCCGAGCACGATGGCGATGCTTTCGCCCGGCAATCCGACGGCCTGCAGTACCAGAATCAGCAGCGGAATCGAGCCGCTGGGCACGCCCGCGGCGCCCACCGCGGTGACCACGCTCATCAGCACCACGATAAGCTGCTGCCCCAGCGACAAGTCATGCCCCAGCACCTGCGCAATGAACAGCACCGTGACGCCTTCAAAGAGCGCGGTACCGTTCATGTTCATGGTGGCGCCGAGCGGCAGCACAAAGCCGCAGATATTCTTCGGCACGCCCAGCTCGGTCTCGGTGACGCGCAGACTGGTGGGCAGGGTGGCGCTCGAAGAGCTGGTTGAAAACGCCGTAATGATGATCGTGCGGATGCGTTGGAAGAAGTCCACCGGGTTCAGCTTGGCCATGAAGCGCACCATCGCCGGGAAGCTGACGAACATGTGAATCGCCAGCCCCAGCAGCACGGTAAAGACGTAGAGTCCCAGGCGCAGGATCAGGTCGTAGCCGAAGCGCGCCGTCACGCTGAAGATCAGCGCAAACACGCCGTAGGGCGCGAGCTTCATCACCAGGTCAATGATCGCGGTCACAACGTCGCCCAGCGCCTCCAGCACCTGGATCATCGGCTTGGCCCGCGCAGCGGGAATCAGCGCCAGCCCCACGCCGAACATGATGGAGAAAAAAATCACCGCGAGCATGTCGAAATCCACCATGGACTTCAGCGGATTGCGCGGCACGATATTGACCAGGAGCTGGATGTTGAACTCCATGGCTTCGGCGCGCTCTTTGCCCGCCGCGGCCTGCGACGCGTAGCTCTCCACCATCTGCACACGCGTCTCTTCCGGCAGGCCTTTGCCCGGTGCGATCAAGTTGACCAGCGTGAGGCCGATCACCACCGAGAGCGCGGTGGAGAAAAGAAAGTAGCCGAGCGTCTTGGCGCCGATGCGCCCCAGCTTGCCGAGGTCGCCGAGTCCCGCCACACCCAGCGCCAGTGACGCAAACACCAACGGCAGCACAATCATGATCAGCGAGCGCAGCCACATCTGGCCGAGCGGCTCGGTGACGCGGCTCACCGTCCACGCCAGCCATGGCTGCCCGCCGAAAGCGAAGTTCGCAGTGACGCCGGCCGCCGCCCCAGCCAGCAGGCCGATGAAGACGCGCGTCGCCAGCGACATTTTCTTTTTCTTGTGTTCGCTCAAGCTGCCCTCACTGGTTGCAATTTCGCCCCGCTATTCTGCCTCAATCGCCGTGATTCCCCGACGGAAATCGGAATGTTGCGTTAAGCGCGGCTTAGCACGCGCGCGCCACGCCGGCTACGGCCGTGCCGCCATACATCAGTCCCAGCACACCAAACGCCAGGAGGCAGGATGCGCAGCGGGTGCATCGGTTACCTCCAGAACTTCCACCAGCGCTTTGGTTTTTCGATCTCCGCCGTGCCGCGAAGAAGGGGTGAAACGTTGCTTCGTTCAAAGACCGCCGGCCTGGCATTCCAAGCGGCTGCGCCCTCGGGGACCTCGAAATCTGTGACCAGACAGAGCAGGTGGCCGTCCGCGCCAAAGCCCCAATACGATTTGTAGCTGCCGTCGCCGTAACCGGAAGAGAAGTAGATGATGTTCAGGCCAGTTTGCTGGTCAAAGATGTATTCCGCCCACTCGTTGTTCATGTTGCTGGATAGCTCGCCAGAGAATTCACCGCTTTCACCCCAGCGATCCAGCATGACTTGAGCGGCGGCATTATCCATGAAGCATCCAGTGGCGAGGTCCACCGCGTAGCCTTCTGCATCTTCATTTTCTCCCGCGCGAAGAGCTCGCTTCCATGCTTGAACCGGGCCTGCAGCGAATTCGATTTTCGCGTAGGCCACCCGATAATCAACGCCTCCGCGCGCCAAATACAGCGTCACCGGATATGTCCCTGGAGGTGCCTCACCCTGAAACGGCTCATACTCGGAGAACCCGAGCGGATCGCAAGCTACTATCTTGCCCGTTGGAACCCTCAATTCCCCAGCGCTCTTGGCCACAAAGTTGATATCAGGCACGCCCGTCACATTCAAGGTTCCTTCTGCAAAGGCAACGGCGATGTGTCGCGGGTTCATGGAGCCCTCCGGTCAAGGAATAAGCGTCAGGCGCGGCTGAGCACGCGCGCGCGCCAGGCCGCCACGGCAGCGCCGCCATACATCAACCCCAGCACGCCGAACGCGACCGGCAGGTTCACGTGCTGCGCCAGCCAGCCGAGCGAAAAGCTCATCACCACCTGCATCAGTGTGGAGAGCACGCCGAACGCGGATTGCGTGCGCCCCATCAATCTTCTCGGCACGGTTGCCATGATGGACGTTTGCGTGAGCACGCCGCCCAGCGCGCGGCACGCGCCGAATAGCGCGTTCATTGCCACTGCCACCGCCAGCAGGCCCACGTAGGGAAACAGGGCGTGGCCGATGGACGTAATCACCAGCGCCGCCAGCAGCACGGTCAGCGCGGGGAAGCGCTTCACCAGCGGAGCCGTCACCAGCCCGCCCACCACGGCGCCAACCGCCCAGCCCGCGTTGAGGAAGCCGTAACCGTGCGGCCCGGCTTCGAGTACGTCGCGCGCCAGCACCACCACCAGAACGTTGCCGCTGATCACGCCCGCCATCATGCACGCAAACGTCAGCCCCAGCGCAAACACGCGCGGCTGCGTGCGCAGGTAGGCGAGTCCCTCGCGCAGGTCTTCGACGAAGCCCGCAATCAGCCCGGGCTCGATCACCGGCGGCAGCACCAGCGTGTCCGTGGTGCCCGTGTGTGGCGCGAGCGGCGCTTCGATGGTGGGCGGCGGCTCGTCGGCGTGCGGCGCGTGGCGCCCTTTGCGCAGCAACAACAGGCACGCGGCCGAGACGAGAAACGTGACGCCGTCGATAGCCAGCACGCCGGGCAGCCCGGCGCGATGATAGATGAAGCCGACCAGCGCGCCGGCAGACATCATGCCGCCCTGCACGGCAATCAGGATGGCCGCGTTGGCGCCCGCGAGGGCGCTGCCACGCTCGTGAGCGGGGTCGTCTTCGTCCACCACCACTTCCTGCAGCAGCGCGTTCATCGTGGACCAGTAAATTGCCGCGCCTACGCCCAGCAGCATCACCATCATGTAGATGTGCCAGAGCTCGGCGCGGGCCGCATAGGCCAGCGCGGCGGTGCCCAGCACCAGCAGGCCGCGCACCAGGTCGAGCACCACGCCGAGATAGCGGCGGTCCACGCGGTCAATCAGCACGCCGCCGAAGGGCGGCACCACCAGCCCCGGCAGGGTCACCAGGATCACCATCAGGCTCACGCTGATCGTAGAGTCGGTTTGCTCGAGGATGTACCAGGTGACGCCGGCGTAGGTCATGCCGGTGCCGAACAGTGAAATGAACATGGAGAAAAAAAGGAAACGGAAGCCGGGGCGCGCAAACAGCGTCCGCCAGTCCACGCCAGTGTGCCAGGTGGTTTCCATGTGATTCGGGCGCGGAAGGCGCGTCCCGCCGCGGCGGGGAACCGGTCCGCAACAGTCTAGGCATTGTAATGGATAGGGAGAAAGAGGAAAGGGGAAAGGGGAAGGAGCGGTCAGCTATCAGCTTTCAGCGATCAGCCAGGAGGGGGAAAGAGGAATGTGGAATGAAAGCTGTCACCTGTCAGCTTTCCAGCGATGAGCCATCCATCCACGTTTCGAGCCCGGCTGCCCGCGCCTCCTTCCGGCTATCCACGCGACGGCTGGAATTGGGACCAGAAAGCTGACGGCTAATGGCTGACCACTGAGAGTTCTTGCGAACAATTTGATTTGACAAAGCAAAGTAATAGCGCTAACGTGACGGGCGGTGAGTCCCGACGCGGCGCGCACGTTGATGGAGCTGTACCCGCGGATTTTTTTCGCCTGTCATGCGCGGCACCGTCGCGACCCGCAATCGCGCCGCCGGATCAGCGCGCACCAAGGCAGCATCCTCGACCACCTGGATGCGGTCGCGCCCACCAGCCTGACCGGGCTGGCGCGGCATATGGGCGTGACGCTGTCCACCATGTCGCTCGCGGTGGACCGCTTGGAACGGCTGGGTTACGTGCGGCGCACACGGGACGCCGACGATGGGCGGCGCGTGAATCTCCGGCTGACGCCGGCGGGTGTGAGGGTGAAGGAAGCGCAGTCGGTGCTGGAACCAGAGCGGGTGCGCGGCATGCTGGGGAAACTCTCGGCGGGAGAGCGCGTCGACGGCATTCGCGGGCTGGAACTGCTGGCGCGAGCAGCGGAACGCTACATGGCGTCTGGCCCCGCGAAAAAGTTGGTGGGCTTGGGTGGCCGGCTTCGCGGGAAGGGAAATCGGAGGCGCTGATCCACGGGAATTGGAAATTGGAAAATGGAAGATGGAAATTCGGTCGGGGTACATCAGCAGTGCGAGTTTCGATTTTCGCTTGTTTCGGGGGTGCTGAATGAAATGGCTGCTCATCATTGTTGGCGTGTTGATCGGGATCTTCGCGCTGGCGTGGATGATCGGCGCGATGCTGCCGCGTGACCATGTGGCCACGCGTATGGCGCGGTACAGCCAGCCGCCGGAAAAAATCTGGCAGGCGATCACAGCGGCCGAAGCGTTTCCGTCATGGCGCACCGGCGTCACGGCGGTGAAGCGCCTGCCGGAGGAGAACGGGTTGGCGGGCTGGGTGGAGACGTCGAGCTTCGGCGAGATGCCGCTGCGTGTAGTGGAGTCCGACGCGCCGCGACGGCTGGTGCTGCGCATCGCCAGCGACGAGCTGCCCTTCGGCGGCACGTGGACCTACGAAGTCACAGCGGTTGATGGTGGCGCCACGCTGCGCATCACTGAGGACGGCTTCGTCAAGCCGGCGCTGTTCCGCTTCATGAGCCGCTTCCTGTTCGGGCACACCGCCACGATGGAGCAGTATCTAAAAGACCTGGGGAAGAAGTTCGGCGAAGCGGTCGTGCCACAGCCGTAAGAAAGAAGCTGTCAGCCGTCAGCGAACAGCTTTCAGCTAGAGCCTCGACTTGTTTGCTGAACGCTGAACGCTGATTGCTGATCGCTGAAGGCTGACGGCTATCGCGAAAATCTGTCTAGGTGAACCTAACATGGGACTCGAAGCAGATTGCACCGTTCGATACGCCAAGAAATCGGCGGCGGGGCAGGCGCGCCTCGAGGAGAAGGAGCTGTACTTCCGCGCGACGGCAGGCGACCTGCAGCTGAAGATTCCGTTTGCGGAGATGAAGTCGGCGGAAGCGAAGCGCGGCGTGCTGACGGTGAAGTGGCCGGGCGGGGTGGCCGAGTTCGCGCTGGGCGCGGCGGCGGAGAAGTGGGCGCTCAAGATTCGCTATCCGCGCGGGCGCATGGAGAAGCTTGGCATCACAGCGGAGTCGGTGGTATCGGTGCTGGGCATCGACGACAAATCGTTCTGGAAGGAGCTGGAAGGGCGCGCGTCACAGGTTTCCGACGGCAGGCCCGCGAAAGGTTCCGATTTCATTCTCGTGGGCGTGCAGGAGCAATCCGAATTGAAGCAGCTACGCAGCTTGCTGAAGTCCATCAAGCCTGCCGGCGCCATCTGGGTGGTGTGGCGCAAAGGTCAGCCGCAAATGAAAGAAGACCATGTGCGTGCCGCCGCCCTCGCCGTCGGCCTCGTCGACGTAAAAGTGATGAGCTTCTCCGACACGCTCTCCGCCTTGAAGCTGATGATTCCCCGCGCGCGCCGGTCAGTCTAGTCTGTGAGAACTACCTCATGCCGTGAGCACTTCAAGGCCACGTTGTTTGTTGGATCCACAGGATCGTAGAAAACAATTACAGGCATCCCTTCATAGAGCGAATGGGATGCGTCCTTTGCTGCCGTAGTAATGTTCCTTCCCATGGATGGCACATGGAAGGAGTAAGTTACGCGGCTCGCTCTGGAGTATTTTGACTCGTACTCGTCCTGCTGTCCCACCACCCTTCCCAAGCATACCTCTCCCTCGCGCAATAGAGGTCGCTCACGACGCCATCTGCGAACAAAACCGACTGCCGGAATCAGCGAGAGCAAGCAGAGGACACCAAACCAGAAAAACGAATCCACTCCTTCATCCCCGAAAGAGGCCCTCAAGGCAAACGCTACGAGCCCGAGGAACGAAACATAGATCGTCGCATTGCGCCAACCGGCTAAAGTCATCCGAATTCTCCGCGGTCGTCGAATCGCCACTATTCGCGCTAGCAAATCCTGAGCCTTGTTGTCGGCGGCGAATTCGACAAGGTGAACGCCGCTGGTTCCACCTTCAGCCTCCAGTCGTGCAACCTGTCTGCGCAAAATCACAAGCTGGAGCCACCCAATCAGACCGAAGATGCCAATTATTCCGCCGAAGGTGATTCCCAGACCGCCCCATACCTTTGCTTTTTCCGAGGGAAGGAGCCACAGGATCAGCCCAATCGCGAGCAAAGGGCCCGCCATCCACTTGGAAATCCCCAACTCCGAGAGGAGCAAAGCCTCCGCTGCACCGCAGTTCCAACCACACCGCGCGCAGTACGGTTTCGTGTCCCCACCAAAGCCGACAACAGTGGCTTTGATTTCACATCCCGGGCACAGAACACGGGGCATAAGGCGTGAGTATAGCGCAGCCGAATTTCGAGTTTCGAATTTCAAGTTTCGCTTCTAAGATGGCAGCGATGGCTGCAACGGAGAGTGCGGCGGGCGTGGCACGGCTTTTGGAGGCGTGCGGGCTGACCGTAGAGCTGCCGACGCCGGCGGGATGGATTCGTCCGGTGAACGACGTGTCGTTTGCACTCGACGCGGGCGAAACGCTGGCGCTGGTGGGTGAGTCGGGCAGCGGCAAAACGATGCTGGCGCTGGCGCTGATGGGCTTGCTGCCGCCGGGCGCGCGCATCAGCGGTGAGGCGATGTTTGCAGGTGTAGAGCCGCCCTTTAGGGTGGCACAGGGCCACGAAGATGCCGGGCTGAAGCCCGGCGCTACACAAACAACAGCCGCGGGTGCGCCGGGTGGCGACATGAAGGTCGCCACTACAAAAAACTCGCAAGCGGCTGCCGACGACGCGGTGAATCTGGTCACGCTGGCGGCGGAGGAGATGCGGCGGCTGCGCGGGCGCGAGATCGCCATGATTTTTCAGGAGCCGATGGCGGCGCTCAACCCGGTGATGCGCGTCGGCGCGCAGATCGAAGAGGCAGTGCGCATCCACCATCCCGGCATGACGACAGCCGAAGCTCGCCGTCGCACCCTTGAGGCGCTTGCACGCGCAGCGGTGCCGGAGCCGGACGCGCGCGCGCGGCAGTATCCGCACCAGCTTTCCGGTGGCTTGCGCCAGCGCACCATGATTGCCATGGCCCTGGCGAGTGGTTTGCCCGAGTCCCGATCCATCGGGACAAGCAGCGCGGGCGATGGCGCGGCTGGCCCGCGGTTGCTGATTGCCGACGAGCCAACCACGGCGCTCGACGTCACGGTGCAGAAGCAGATCCTCGAGCTGCTGGCACGCCTGCAACGCGAACTGGGGATGGCGTTGCTGTTTATCACGCACGACGTCGGCGTGGCGGCGCAAATCGCGCAGCGCATCGCGGTGATGTACGCAGGGCGCATCGTCGAGCACGGCCCGGCGGAGCGCGTGTTGCGCACGCCGCTGCATCCCTACACACAGGGGCTGCTGAGGGCCGCGCCGCGTCTCGAGAGCCGCAAGCTCGAACCGATTGCCGGCACCGTCCCGCGTCTTGACGCGCTGCCGCCGGGATGCGCCTTCGAGCCACGCTGCCCGCTGCGCCGGCTGGAGTGCTGCGTGGCGGTGCCGGAGATGCGGCCGGCGTCGGGCGAACATCGCGCGCGGTGCGTACTGGTTGCTGAATGATGCTACGGCCTTGCGGCCTCCGCATCGGCCTGCTCCTCGTCCGCCTGCGGCTGACTCACGGCAGGGAGGTGGGCGCTTCGCGCCGTCTTTCTTCAAACAAAAGCAGATCCCTCGCTTCGCTCGGGATGACACCCACGGCGTTTTTGATTTTTGTTTTTGGGTTTTCGCTCGTATGATTCGCGCAGCAGGGAGAGACACCGATCCCGCATGGCTCAAGACTCACAACTCGATCGGGTGCGCGAGCGCTTTACGCGGACGGCGCAGCAGTTTGCCAAGTTTTCGCTGAGCACGCGCACAGCGGAAGCGGAGAAACTGGTTTCACTGGCGGCGCCGCGTGGAGATGAGCAGTCGCTGGATCTCGCCTGCGGACCCGGTACCTTCACGCGCGCGTTTGCACCGCGCGTGCGGCGCATCACAGGACTCGATCTGACGCTCGCGCTGCTGGCGCAAGCGCAAGGCGCAGCCGCGAAGCAAGGCCTGGCCAATACCGGATTCGCGTGCGGCACAGCGAC
>Ga0137796_10001489_pt1 | contig 13360 bp, 14 predicted proteins | sample OV2TP3_FD_97704 | JGI IMG/M metagenome (GOLD analysis project Ga0137796, IMG submission 97704)
CGCCGCGCGCTACCTGGAGAAGCCGGTCTGGGAGACCGACGTGGCCCGCTTCGGGGTGGACATCTGGATGACCATCACGGCCCTGGCCGAGGGGTTCCGGGTCTGCCAGGCCTACCTCGGGGCGAAGATCCACGACGCCAAGGACCCCGGCGCGGACCTGTCGGCGATGATGGTCCAGGTCGTGGGCTCGCTCTTCGAGCTCATGGAGACCTATGCCGAGGTCTGGTTCCCGGTGGAGGGCTCCGCCCCCGTCCCGGTCTTCGGCTTCCACTACCACGTCGGCCTGGAGCCGATCCAGGTGAACGTGGACCGGATGCTGGCCATCTTCCGCCAGGGGGTCCGGGACCTGGACCCGATCTGGACCCAGTTCCTCGAGCCACCCGTCCTCGAGGAGATCCGGACCCTCGCCGCCGAACCCCGCGAGAGCTTCCGCTTCCCCGATCTGCTCTGGGTGCGGACGATCTACGGCTTCGCCCTCGCCCACCACCGCCGGCTCGTCCATCGGGAGCACCTCCTGAAATCCCTGACCCCGCTCTACCTGGGGCGCACCGCGGGCTTCTTCCTCGCCTGCTGGGACGCCGGCGCCGCGGAGGTCGAGGAGGCGATCGAGCGGCTCGCCCTGACCTTCGAGACCGAAAAGCCCTCCCTCGTCGAGGCATGGAGGCTCAAGCCATGAGCGAGAGACTGTGGGACATCGTCTGGTCGGAACCACTGCGGGGGGCCCTCCCGAAGCTTGGGATCGTGCTCCTCAACACCGCGGGGGCCCTCGCCCTGCTCGTGATCGGGCTCATCATCGGGGGGATCGCCCGGGCCCTCGTGGTGAGGCTCCTCAGGGCCGTGGGGTTCGCCGCCCGCTGCGAGCGGTGGGGGATCGCCCAGGCCGTCCTCCGGGCCGGGATCACCCGGCCGCCCGAGCGCCTGGCCGGGGCGATCGTCTTCTGGGGGATCTTCCTGATCTTCGCCATGCTGGGGATCGACACCCTGTTGGCCCTGCCCGGGGCCGCGGGGGCGACGAGCCTCCTGGTCCGGGTGGTCCCCAATCTCCTGGCGGCCCTCCTCGTCCTGGTCGTCGGGTGGCTCATGGCCAACTTCCTGGCCCAGGCGGTCCTCATCGGGGCGGTCAACTCCCAGATCCCGGAGGCCCGGCTCCTCTCCCGCGCCGTCCGCTGGGCCGTCATCTTCTTCACCCTGGGGATCGTCCTCACCCAGCTCGGGATCGGGAAGGAGATGGTCCTCCTCGCCTTCGCCCTCACCTTCGGCGGCCTGATCCTCACCCTGTCGCTCGCCTTCGGCCTCGGGGGGCGGGACGTGGCGCGCGAGCTCCTGGAGCGGCGGATGCGCCGGGAGCGCGCCCCGGAGGACGAGATCGCCCATCTCTAGCCCCGCAACCGGGCCGGAAGGAGGCAGGTCATGTCCAGGTGGGTGGCTGTCAGCGTGACGGTGGTCGCGCTGCTGATCGGGCTCCTCGGCGGGTACCTCTACTGGGGCCGTCCCCTCACCTCCGTGGAGCAGGAGCTGACGCGGGTGAGGGCGGAGGCGGAGGCCGAGCGCCAGGCCCTCACCCGGTCCCTCCGCGAGACCGAGGCGCGCCTGGAGAGCGCCAGGGAGGAGCAGGAGCGTCTGGAGCAGGCCCTGGCCGAGGGGCGGAAGTAGACCCGCGAGCGGCGGAGCGGCCTTTCCCCACCCGCCCCCGAGCCCGTTTACCGAGGCGACACGACGAGATCCGCCGCGCGGGCGACCTCCCGCCGGCGGTCGGGGACCTGGGCGGACATCTCCCGCCAGAGGCGCCAGCATATCAAAACTCGAAGGGGGGCGGAGCCCCCCTCCGAGTTATTTACAGGATCAGGATGAGCAGGCCGAGGAGGCCCACGCTGATCACGACCCAGTAGCCCACCGGGAGGGTCCGACCCGCGCCGTCGGATCCGAACCCCGCCGAGGCCCCGAGGCGGCCGCCCCCCCGCAGGAGCGCGGCCGTCCCCCGCGTGCTCGCGGCGGCCCACGCCCGGCAGAGCCCCAGGAGGAGGCGCCCGCCCCGCCGGTAGAACCAGTCGGTGTCCAGCGTCACCTTCCGCTCCCCTCCGAGATAGCGGACGAGGAGCGCGAACCCGACCCCGGTGCCCAGGAGGAGCTGGACGGTGGTCACCACGTGGTGGGCCGTGTACGGCTCGTAGGCCACCGGAAACGGGAGCATCCGGTAGAGGAGCCCGGGGGCCACTCCGTACCCGACGCAGAGGAGCGCCGTCGCCCCCATGGCCAGGAGCATGTTCCACGGCGGCTCCCGCCCCCGGATCCCGCCATCGGGCCCGAAGAAGGCGAAGAAGGGGAGCTTGAGCCCGACGCTGAGGAAGGTCCCCACAGCGGCGAGGATCAGCATCCACTCCACCGGGGCCCGGTGGGCCTCCTCCGCGGCGGCCACCACCAGCGACTTCGACACGAAGCCGTTGAACAGCGGCACGCCCGAGATCGAGAACGCCCCCACGGTGTACAGGACCAGGGTCGCCGGCATCCCCCGCGCGAGGCCGCCCAGCTCGGTGAGCCTCGACCGCCCCGTGACGTGGAGGACCGAGCCCGCGGCCATGAAGAGGAGGCCCTTGTAGAGGATGTGGCTGAAGGCGTGCGCCGCGGCCCCGCTGACCCCCAGCCCCACGCCGAGGCCCACGCCCGTGACCATGTAGCCCACCTGGCTGACGATGTGGTAGGCCAGGAGCCGCCGGATGTCGTTCTGCAGGACGGCGAAGACGACCCCGTAGAGGGTCATGACCGCCCCGGCCCAGATCAACACCTCTTCTCCGGGAAAGCCGCGGGCCAGCGCGTACACGGCCGACTTGGTGGTGAAGGCCGAGAGGAACACGCTCCCGGTCACTGTCCCCTCGGGGTAGGCATCCGTCAGCCAGGCCGAGAGCGGCGGGACCGCCGCGTTGACCGCGAAGCCGAGGAGGATCAGGGCCGTGGGCCCGGTCAGCGGCATGGCCTCGAAGGCGAGGCCCGCCCCCGCCGCTGCGTGGAGCAGGATCCCCGCCAGGAGGCACGCCCCCCCGAAGGCGTGGACCATCAGGTATCGGAAGCCCGCGGCCAGCGCCCGGGGCGTCCGGCGCTGGAAGATCAGGAAGGTCGAGGCCACGGCCATCAGCTCCCAGAACACGAAGAGGGTGAGCAGGTCGCCGGCGAAGACGACGCCCAGGGCGCTCCCCACGTAGGCGAACGCCGCCACGTGCGGGCCCCGCTCCCGGACGTGCAGCGCGAAGACGCTCCCCAAGAGCCCCATGATCAGGAAGATCGTGCCGAAGACCAGGCTCAGGCGGTCGGCCCGGAAGGGGACCACCTCCTGCCCGAGGAAGTGCGGCCCGATCGCGCGCCCCTCGAGGGGCAGGAGCCCCAGGAGGAGGGCCGCGGCCGGGACCAGGAGGAGCAGCCCGACGCGGGCGCGGCGCGGGGCGACGGCCACGAGGAGGGCCCCCAGCAGGTAGACCGCCGCGGGGTGGAGGGGCTCAGTCATCGCGCTCCTCGGGCCGCTGGAGCCAGAACTTCCCGAGCGCCTTGGCCGCCGCGACGAGGAGCAGGCAGCCGGCGAGGCCGTAGGCGGCGTGGAACGCCGGGAGCCGGTGCCACCAGGGGAGCGAACCCCCGGCGGCGGGGAGGAGCCACTCCACCCCCACGCTCAGGGCGAACGCGATCCAGAGGAGCCCCTTCGGGATCACCTCACCACCCCCCCGAGGATCTCGCCGGCGGCCCGCGAGGCCAGGCTGAAGAAGGCCACCGGCAGGTCCGGCGCCACCCCCAGGAGCACGCTCGCCGCGGCCGTCAGCGCCAGCGGGACGACCAGGGTCGCCGGCGCCTCGGCGATCCCCTCCCCGGCCTCATCCGGGGGCCGGAAGAAGGCGCTGACGATGATCGGGACGAAGTAGGCCAGGTTCAGGAGCGCGCTGGCCAGCAGGACGAGCACGAACGGCCACTGACCGCCCTCCAGGGCCCCCCGGATCAGGTACCACTTCGAGAGGAAGCCGGCCGCCGGCGGCACGCCGGCGAGGCCCAGCGCCGCCACGGCGAAGGCCCCCATGGTCACCGGCATCCGGCGCCCGATCCCGGCGAGCTGGCTCACCCGCTCCTTGCCGGTGGCCACGTAGATCGCCCCGGCGCAGAAGAACAGGGTGATCTTCATGACGCCGTGGTTGACGATGTGCTGGATCCCGCCGACGGCCCCGCTCGGGGTCCCCAGGGCGACCCCGAGCACGACGTAGGAGAGCTGGCTCACCGTCGAGAAGGCCAGGAGGCGCTTCAGGTTGTCCTGGGCCAGGGCCAGGAGCGACCCCGCCAGGATGGTCCCCGCGGCGAGCCAGGCCACGGCGCTCCAGGCCCCCGCCGAGGCCAGGAGGTCGGGGCCGACCACGTAGCCGACGATGCGGACCACCCCGAACACCCCGGCCTTCACCACCGCGACGGCGTGGAGGAGGGCGCTCACCGGGGTCGGCGCGATCATCGCCACGGGCAGCCAGGAGTGGAGCGGCATCAGGGCCGCCTTGACCCCGACGCCCAGGACGAGGAGCCCGAGGAGGGGCCAGAGGGTCCCGGACGGGAGCGGGCCCAGGATCCCGCCCGGCCGAAACTCCACGGTGCCGGCGAGGGCCTGGGTCCACGCCACCGCGCCCAGGAGCGCCACCCCCGCGGTCAGGGTGTAGGCCAGGTACATCCGGCCGGCCTGGACCGCCGCGGGCGTCTCCTTGTGGATGACCAGGGGGTAGGTGGAGACGGTGAGGATCTCATAGAAGAGGAAGAAGGTGAGGAGGTTCCCGGCAAAGGCGACCCCCACCGCGGCGAAGAGGCTGAGGGCGAAGCAGAAGAAGTAGCGGGTCTGGGCGTGCTCGTGGAGGCCGCGGACGTAGCCGATGGAGTAGACCGTGGTCAGGACCCAGAGCCCCGACGACAGCGCCGCGAACACGCACCCCAGGGCGTCGGCCCGCAGGACCAGGGGCACCCCGGGCGCCAGCTCCACCAGGATCGTCTCGAGCACCACCCCGGCCGCCGCGCCCGGGATCATGGAGAGGACCACCGCCGCCTGGAGGCCGGAGGCGAGGAGGCTCCAGGTCTCTCGAAGCGCCGGGGCACGGCTCGAGAGCCGGATCAGGGCCGCGGCCACCCCCGCCGGGACGAGGGCGAGGGCCGGACTCCAGGCCGCCACGGTATCGCCGGCCATCCCCGTCACCTCGCCGTGAAGCCGAGCACCCCGGAGACGATGGGCGCGTTCCAGATCCCCACCGCCAGGATCCCGACACCGAGCGCGAGGAGCGGCACGAGCATCCCCGGGGGCGCCTCCCGCCGCTCGAGGGCGGGGTCCGACCCGGCGTGCTCGTCCTCGTCCCGGGGGACCAGGCAGGCGTGCTCCAGGACCCGGAACATGTACACCACCGCCAGCAGCCCCCCGGCCAGGATCACGCCGGCCAGGACCGGCTGCCCCCCCTGGACCGCCCCGACCAGGAGGTACCACTTGCTGAAGAACCCGCCCGCCGGCGGGACCCCGATCATGGAGAGCGCGGCCACCACCACGCACGCGGTGGTCCAGGGCATCCGCCGGTGCATCCCCCGGAGGTCGGTGAGGGCGGGCCCCCCGAGCCGGGCGGCCGCGGCCCCGGCGGCGAAGAAGAGGCACCCCTTCATCATGGCGTGGTTGAGGATGTGGAGGAACGCGCCGGCCAGGGCCGCCGGGTTGGCGAGCCCGATCCCGAGGGCGATGTACCCCATCTGGCTGACGCTCGAGTAGGCCAGGAGGCGTCGGAGGTCGGTCTGCCGGATCGCCATGACCCCGCCCGCCACGATCGCCACGCCCCCGGCCCAGGCGAGCACCGTCAGGAGCGGCGCCCGGCCGAGCCCCTCGGCCCCCCCGAGGACGGAGAAGAGGATCCGCGCCAGCGCATAGGCGGCCGCCTTGGTGGTGATGGGCGCGATCAGCGCCGCCACCGCCGGGGGCGCGTGGGTGTAAGCGTCGGGGAGCCAGCCGTGGAGGGGGAAGAGCCCCATCTTGATCCCGAGCCCGATCACCACGAACCCGACCGCGACGGCCAGCACCCGCGGGGAGGCCAGCTCCGGGACCCGCTGGGCGAGGTCGGCCATGTTGAGACTGCCGGTCATGAGGTAGAGGTGGCCCACGCCGAGGAGGTAGAGCGAGGCCCCGACCGTGCCCAGGATGAGGTAGCGGAAGGCCGCCACCAGCGCGCGCCCGCCCCCCGTGGCCACGAGAGCGTAGCCGGCGATGGAGGCGACCTCCAGGAAGACGAAGAGGTTGAAGAGGTCCCCCGCCACGATCATCCCCATCAGGCCCGCCAGGAGGAGGAGCGCCAGGCCGAAGAACGGCGCCTCCCGCCCCTCCCGGCCCGCCGCGGCGGGGCCGGCGTAGAGCAGGGCGAGGGCCCCGACCCCGGAGACCGCCACGGCGGTGAAGGCGCTCAGGGGATCCAGGACCAGCTCGATCCCCCACGGGGGGGCCCACCCGCCGAGGTGATAGCGGATCACGCCGCGGGCCAGGACCTCGCGGAGCGCGAGGAGGGACAACCCGGCCGTGGCCGCCCCCGCCGCGACCGCCAAGGGGTGGACGAGCCGCGGGCGGACCGCCCCCAGCAGGGGAGCGAGCAGGGCGCCCAGGAGGGGGACGACGGCCAGGAAGGGCGGGAGGTGATCCGAGAGCATCAAAGCCGGTCCAGGATCACGTCCTCATCGAACGTCCGATACCTCCGGAAGATCCTCACCAGCAGCGCCAGGGCCACCCCGAGGGTGGCCACCATGACCACGATGGCCGTGAGCATCAAGGCGTGCGGGAGCGGGTTCATCAAGCCCGCCGCGGCCACGCCGTCCTTGGTCACCTGGGAGGGGACGATGGGGAGGGTCCCGCCGAGCTTGGCGCTGGTCGAGAGGAAGAAGAGGATGATGGCGGTCTGGAAGACGTTCATCCCGATGACCTTCTTGAGCAGGTTGCGGTGGGCGATCATGGTGTAGAACCCCACCAGCATCAGGGCGATGTAGACCCAGTAGTTGTACCGGGCCCCCGCGTAGGCCAGGATCTCCGTCACGCCGAGTCCTCCTCCTCGCCCTCGCCGGCCTTGGCGAGGCGGCAGAAGATCACCGTGAGCGCCCCGGCGACGCCGAATGCAACCCCGATCTCGATGACCAGGATGCCGAGCCCCCGGACCGGGGGGCCGGCGACGCCGGGCACGGGCAGGACCGCGTAGTCCAGGAGCGCGGCGCCCCGGAGAGGACCCAGGACCCCCGCGAGGGTGAAGATCAGCACCCCCACCGCGCTCAGGAGCAGGACGACCCCCTCGCGCACCCGCCGGTCCAGCTCCGCCCGGCCGAGGGCGAGGGCGATCAGGATGTAGGTCGCCGCCAGGATGACCCCCCCCTGAAAGCCGCCCCCCGGGCTGTAATGGCCGTGGAAGACCACGTAGAGGGCGAAGAGCTGGATGAAGGGGACCAGCGCCCGGACGACGGTCCGGACGATGACGCTGTCGTGCTCCTGGATCACGTCCGGCGCCTCCCGAGGAGCAGCCAGCAGGCCAGGCCCGCCGTGAAGATGACCACGACCTCGATGAGGGTGTCGTACGCCCGGTAGTCCGCGAGGACGGCGGTCACGATGTTGGGGGCGGCGGTCTCGTGGTACCCCTGCTCGAGGTAGCGCGGGGAGACGTGGACGCTGGCCGGGGAGGCGGGATCGCCCCAGTGCGGGAAGTCATGGGCGGCGAGGACGAGGAGGCCGCCGAGCAGGAGGACCGCGGCCAGGGCCGGGCCCCGGCCGCGGGGCGGGCGGGCGCGCTCGGTCCTGACGGTCCGGAGGAGGGTCGCCAGGAAGAAGACCGTGGAGGCCCCCGCCCCCACCACCGCCTCGGTGAAGGCGACGTCCACCGCGCCCATCGCGGCCCAGACCAGGGAGAGGGTGAACCCGTAGGCCGCCAGGGCGAGCACCGCGCCCACCAGGTCCCGGACGCGGACCGCGACCAGGGCCAGGACCACCAGCATGGCCAGGAAGAGATCGTTGAGCAGGACGCTCATGGCCCTTGCTCCGGCTCGGCGGTCAGGGGGCGCGCGCCGGTCCTGAGGGCGGCCCGGGCGATGGCGTGGGTGGCCGTGGGGTTGGTGAGGAAGAAGAAGACCGCCACGAACAGGAGCTTCAGGGCGGTGAGCGTCAGGCCCTCCCAGACGGCCAGGCCCGTCAGCGTGAGGAGCACGCCCAGGGTCTCGGCCTTGCCGACGGCGTGCAGCCGCGCGTAGAAGTCCGGGAGCCGGAGCACCCCGAGGCTCGCGACCGCGGAGAAGAAGAGGCCGGCGACCAGGAGCGCGATGGTCAACGCGGCCAGGGGCTCACCTCCGCGTCCGCTCGAAGTAGCGGGCCCCGGCCAGGACCCCGACGAAGTTCAGCAGGGCGTAGCCGAGCGCGATGTCCACGAACATGTCGAGCCGGCCGTACCCCCCTCCGACGAGGATGAGGATGGTGGTCGTGCTGGTCCCGAACCCGCTGAGCCCGAGGATCCGGTCGAAGACCGTGGGGCCGGCCGCGAGCCGGTAGAGGTACGCGAGCGCCAGGCCCACGAGGGCGGCCGCGGCCGCGACGAAGACGCCGCTCAGCTCCACCGGGGATCCTCCCGAACGGCTCCGGGAACGGCCCTCACGCCTCACCGAAGGCCCGCGCCACCCGCCGCTCCATGCCGCGGCCGAGGACCTGCCGGGCGGCGTCGCGGGTGAGGGCGTGCACGACGAACTCATCCCCCTCCACGTCGAGGGTGATCGTGCCCGGCGTCAGCGTGATGGAGTTCCCGAGGGTGGTCCGCGCGAGGTCGCCCTGGAGCCGGGTGCGGAAGCGGACCACCACGGGCGCGATCGGGAGCCGGGGGTGCACGATCACCCACGCGATCTGGAGGTTGGCGAGGACGATCTCGCCGAGGAGCCAGGGGAGGTAGGCGGCAAAGCGCGGCCACGAGAAGGAGAAGGTGAAGACCGGCCGCTCCCGGCCCCGGGCGTCGGTGCGCGTCCCCAGGCGCTCGACGTCGCGGGTCAGGACGGCCACGAGGGCCGCGCTGACCACGCCGAAGGCGATGTGGAGGGCGTCCCAATGCCCGGAGAGGACGAGCCAGAAGGCCAGCAGGGCCGAGAACGTGATGAGGAACGGTCGGCCTTGCTCCCGCACGACGCCGCCCACGCCCCGCCGTGGAGTCGGTCTCGCGGAGGACATTCAGCCCAAACTATAGGGGGGGGTCGCCGGGGCTGTCAAGGAACGGCGGCGCCTCGGCCGCGGCTTGACACCCCGGCCCAAACCCGCTACGCTCCGTCCTCGAAGCCGGACCACCCACCCCATGCGTGCCGTGCTCCGTCACCCCGATCGCTGCGGCCCGTCCCCGGCGTCCCCCTGGGGCTAGGCCGGTGGCGCGAACCAGGACCCGCCGCCCGGCCGGGGCCGTGCGCTTCGAGCGGGACAGCCTCGGCGTCAAGGCCGTTCCCGCCGCGGCCCTGTACGGGGCCTTCACCCAGCGGGCCCGGGAGACCTTCCAGGCGAGCGGGCTCCGGGCCCACCCCGCCTTCATCCGCGCCCTGGGGCTCATCAAGCGGGCCGCGGCCGAGGCCAACCGGCGCCTCGGGCTCCTGCCGCCCCGGATCGGGCGCGCCATCGAGCGGGCGGCGGCCCGGGTGGCGCGGAACGAGCTGGACGACGCCTTCGTCCTCGACCCCTTCCAGGCCGGGGCCGGGACGCCCCACCACATGAACGCCAACGAGGTCATCGCCAACCTGGCCAACGAGGCCCTTGGAGGCCGGCGCGGGACCTACGCCCCGGTCCACCCAAACGACCACGTCAATCTCGGCCAGTCCTCCAACGACGTGACCCCCACCGCCATCCGCCTGACCGCCCTCACCCTCCTCCGGCCGCTCGAGCGGGAGCTCCGGGGTCTCGAGGCGACCTGGCGGCGCCACGCCCGGCGTCACAGGAGTACGGTCAAGCCGGGGCGGACCCACCTCCAGGACGCCGTCCCCATCACCTACGACCAGGTCTTCCGGGGCTACGCCAGCGCTCTCGCGCGCGCCCGCCGGCGCCTCGACCGCTGCCGCCGGGACCTCCGGGAGCTGGGGCTCGGGGGGACCGCGGTCGGGACCGGGATTACCGCTCACCCCCGCTTCGGGCGCCTCGCCGTCCGCGCCCTGGCGCGCCTGACGGGCGAGCCGCTGCGCCTCGCCCCGGACCGGGTGGAGACGAGCTGGAGCCTGGCGCCGCTCCTCGAGTGCTCGGGGGCCCTCCACGCCCTCGCCCTCGACCTCGTCAAGTGCTGCCGCGACCTCCGGCTGCTCGCCTCGGGCCCCCAGACCGGGCTCGGGGAGATCGTCCTCCCCGCCGTCGAGCCGGGGAGCTCCATCATGCCCGGCAAGGTGAACCCCTCGGTCCCCGAGTGCGTCGAGATGATCGCCTACCAGGTGGTGGGGAACGACGCCGCGGTGAGCCGGGCCGCCGCCGCGGGCGAGCTCGAGCTGAACGTCATGACCCCGCTGGTCGCCTTCGATCTGGCGTGGAGCTTCGCCCTGCTGACCGCAGCGCTCAGGCTTCTCCGGGAGAAGTGCGTCGCCGGGCTCCGCGTGGACCGGGAGCGCTGCCGGGCGCTGGTGGAGGGGAGCCTCCTGTCCGCCACGGCCCTGGCCCCCTGCCTCGGCTACGAGGTCGTGGCGGAGGTGGTCAAGGAGGCGCTCCGGAGCGGCCGCCCCCTCCGCGAGGTCGTCCTCGGTCACGGTCTCCTCTCCCCGGAGGCCCTGGACCAACTCCTCGACCCGCTGGCCGTCACCCGCCCCCGCGCCACCGACGCCCGGCTGGCACGGGCGGTGCGGGCCAGCCCGGCCTACCGCGCCTACCGGGCGCGCCTCGGCGGGTCGGCCTAACACCCCTTGCCACCCCTCGTGAAAGGTAGGTAGAATACCCCTGCGTTTAGCCGCGCCGAGCCGAAAGGGTGACACGATGATGCGCTACGTGGTCGTCTGCCGGAACGAGTTCCTCTTCCAGCTCCTCCAGGGCGACCCCGCCCCCGCCGTGCCGCCCCTGTTCCTGGTCAGCGACTCCAGGGTCCGGGGCCGGCTCGCGCGGCGGGGGGCCCAGGCCCTCTCGGGCCCCCTCGACACCCCGGCCCTCTACCAGCGGGCCCGCCTCGCGCCCGGCGATCTCGTCCTCCTCATGCCCGGCCGCCGCCCGGCGGGGAAGATCCTGGAGGCGATCTTCAGCGTGGCGCCGGGCGTCCCGGTCCTCCTGATCCACGAGGCGGGGGATCCGCCGGTGTGGAACGGCCGCTTCGACACGGTCACGACCCTGACCATCCCCCAGCTCTTCCGGGAGGTCCTCCAGCCCGAGATCCACCGGGCGGCCCTCCGGACCAAGGTCGAGCGGGTCCGGAGCCTCCTCGAGGCCCCCGAGCGGGTCCTCATCATGATGCAGGACGACCCCGACCCGGACGCGATCGCCAGCGCCCTGGCCCTCCGCGCCCTGATCGGCCGGAACAAGGCCACCGCCCCCGTCGCCACTTTCGGCGCCATCACGCGCCCCGAGAACGTGGCCATGCTCAAGGCCCTGGAGATCGAGGTGGAGCGCATCGCCCCCGCCGCCGTCCGGGAGTTCGACGCCCTGGCGGTGGTGGACGCCCAGCCCCCCTTCTTCGAGGAGCCGCTTCGCGACGTGGCGGTGGTCATCGACCACCACCCGGAGGCCAAGGGGTTCAAGGCGACCTTCCGGGACATCCGGCCCGGCTACGGCGCCACCTCCACCATCCTCACCGAGTACCTCCGGGCGGCCGAGATCAAGATCTCCCAGAAGCTCGCGACCGCCCTCTTCTACGGGATCAAGTCCGACACCCTGCACCTCGAGCGCGGCGGGGGGCGGGCCGACATGGAGGCCTTCGCCTTCCTGTTCGAGCTGGCCAACCACAACGTCCTCCGGCGCATCGAGCGGCCGGAGCTCCCCCTCGAGGCCCTGGACTCGCTGGTCCAGGGGCTCTCCCAGCGGGAGATCACCCGCGGCGTCCTCTTCACCCACCTGGGGAGCGTCGCCCGGCCCGATCTCATCCCGCAGTTCGCCGACCTCTGCCTGCAGGTGGAGGGGATCGAGTGGTCGGTCGTCTCCGGGGTGGTCGGGGTAGATCTCCACATCTCGGTCCGCAACGTGGGCTACGTCAAGTCGGCGGGAGAGGTCGTGAAGGCGGCCTTCGGCGATCTCGGCTCCGCGGGGGGCCACCGCTCCATGGCCAAGGCCGTGATCCCGCTCCGCGACTGGAAGGCCCGCGCGGGCGAGACCGACCCCGTCGCGATCCGCCGGGAGATCGTCACCCGCGTCCTGAGGGGCTTGGAGGTATGAGGCCGTCACGGTGGCGGCCCGCGCGCAGAGGCTCAACACCCGGGGCATCCCTCGTCGAGGTGGAGAGAGGCCGATGACACGCTGGAAGCAGCTCGTCGCGGTAGTCGCAGGGGCGGGGCTGGTCGCGGGCCCCTGGATCGTGGCCCCCACGCCCGCCTGGGCCGAGTGCCGGATCGCCCAGGCCCAGGCCCGTCCGCATCAGCCGGTCCACGGGACCGGGGGCTTCTCGGTCTTCGGGGCCAGGACCCTCCAGAAGGGGCAGTTCTCCGTCGGGGTCGGCTATCTCGGCGAGGAGGCGGTCTGCGAGCAACGCTCGGGGATCTTCGACCTCAACACCTTCTGGGCCCCTCTGGCCTACGGCGTCACCGACCGGCTCCAGGTCGGCGTGGACGTCCCGTTCAGCGCGTTCCAGTCCGACCGGCAGGGCTTCGACGGCCGAGGCCTCGACGACATCTCGGCGGGGACGGTCTACCGCCTGCTGGACGAGGAGGGGGCCCGCCCTGCCCTCGCCCTGGGCGGCTCCGTCACCTTCCCCACCGCCGACAAGGACAAGGGGCTCGGGACCGAGAAGGCGGAGGCCGGCGTGAAGGCCGTCCTCTCCAAGACCCTCCCCGCCGGGATGCTCGGCCACCTCAACGTCGGCTACAACTTCGTGGACAAGGACGCGGAGTTCCCCCGCCGCGACGAGCTGACCGCCGGGGCGGCCGTGGAGTACCCCGTCACGGCACAGCTCTCGGTGATCGGGGAGGTCCTGGCCAACACCAACCGCCGCAAGGGCGAGGAGAAGCACTCCGAGTTCCAGAGCGAGGGGCGGGTCGGCTTCCGCTACCGGTTCACCGACTGGGCGCTCTTCTCCCTCGCCGGCCGAACGGGGTTCACCAACGACAGTCCGAACTGGGGGGCCTTCGCCCTCCTCACCTTCGAATGGCCGCCCCGGAAGCCCGAGGTCGCCCCCGCCCCGGTCGTCGCCCCGGTCCCGCCGCCGGCCGTCGCCCCGCCGGCTCC
>Ga0137796_10001491_pt1 | contig 13327 bp, 8 predicted proteins | sample OV2TP3_FD_97704 | JGI IMG/M metagenome (GOLD analysis project Ga0137796, IMG submission 97704)
GGATACGGCAGGAGTGACGGTCACGGAGGATCCGATTGAGCGCGAAGGCGTCGAGCGCAGTCGGCAAGCCATACAGCAGGCAGACCTCCTCCTCCTCATCCTCGATAGTTCGCAACCACTCTCCTCTGAGGATCGAGCCTTTTTCAGCGACGTGCGCGCGTTGCGCAATGGGGCGACCAGCGAACCGCTCATCGTGATCAACAAAAATGATCTGCCGACGAGGTTGGAGCGCGACGCGATTGCGCAGGAGTGGTCAGGAGCGCCGCTGCGGATTTCGGCGCTGCGCGGCGAGGGCCTTACCGAACTTGAGGATGCAATGGCCGAGCGCCTGTGGAGTGGGACGGTGGATATTGCTGATGGAGCGCTGGTGACCAACGTGCGCCATCAAGAATCGCTGCGCCAGGCGCGCGTGGCGTGCGCAGCTGCGCTGGCGGCGATCACGCGTCAGGAGACCCTCGAATGCATCGCGCTGGATCTACGCGAAGCCAGCGAACATCTTGGCGAGATCTTAGGCATTAACGTGCAAGAGGACCTGTTAGAGAGAATTTTCAAGCAGTTCTGTATCGGTAAGTGACGAGCGACGATTACCTGAGGTGGTACAATGCCATTCATCACCGTCTCGATGTTTGCGGGGCGTACGAAGGAGCAGAAGGCGGAGCTGGCGAAGCAGATGACGGACCTCTTCGTGCGCGTGGCCCAGACGCCGAAGGAGCACGTCTGGATTGTGTTTCAGGATGTGCCCAAATCCGAGTGGGCCATGGGCGGCCAACTCCAGGGGTAGCACGGCATCCCGTCTCACTCTCCTGGTGCCGTGCGGTTGATGTAGTCGTCGAACCCTAAGCGGCCGGTGATGGCCTCGCGCACGACACTGAGGCGATCCGCCATGTAGGGGTGGGTGCGGAAGTAGCTGTACACACGGGGCTGGGCCTTGCGTTGTTCGCGGCGTTTCAGTCGCGTCAGCAGGCGCACGGCCCCTTCGGGATCGAACCCCGCCGCTCGCAGATACGCTACACCGAGCCGGTCGGCCAGCAGTTCATCCTCCCGCGCATACGCCAGGAACATCTGGGTGAAGATGACGTGCAGCCCCTGTTGGAGCTCCCGATCTCGCGCTGCACCCATCACGAGGAGCTGCCCGAGGGAGCTGGCCATCAGTGTCTCGTAGCGTTTGACCGGATGGCGCGCGGCGGTGTGGCCAATCTCATGCGCCAGCACACTCGCCAGCTCGTCGTCGTCTTTGACGAATTCCATCAGGGCCTGGTTCACAAAAATGTAGCCGCCAGGAATGGTGAAGGCGTTGATGGCGTCGCGGATGTCCTTCCCCTCCACAACGGAGAAATGGTAGGGCACGTCCCGTCGGTCGCTGTGGGCCGCCAGGCGTTCGCCAATGGTCTGCACACGCGCCTGCATGGCGGCGTCCTCGACCGGCTCAAACCGCTCCAGCACGCGCTGGGCAATCGCCGCGCCCATGCGCAGCTCACGCGCTGTTGAGGTGACGCTGATCTCCTGGCGCTGTGTGGCGAGGTTGTAGCTGGTGTAGCAGCCCGTCAACCCGACGAGCGCAACGAGCCACCCCACACGACGACAACACATCAGAAAGGATTAGGGAAAGTGGACACCACCGTCTGCACCATGTGCCACGAGGCGGCCGCGAGTGCAACGGTGTACGCCGACACCGTGATGGTCAACAGCCATTTCGCCCCGCGAGTCATGTGCGGACTTTTCCAGAGGAGGGGCAGGCCCAACGGACCGAGGACGAAGAAGAGCATGAGCAGCACGAACCAGAGCGAGTAGTACCAGCGATTCGATGGCGCGGGGGACATGGTCATTTGGGTGGCAGCTCGTCCCAGACGTATTCGGGTTCGAGGACGGGCGTGTAATGGCGCGGGGCGGGTGCCGGAAACGTCAGCACTTCATAGGTGCCTGCGACAAAGCGCACCACCACATAGCCCAGACCTTGCGTGGTGCCCAGGGTCCAGCCACGCACCGTGTTGTCGCCCTGCGTGCGCTGGCGAAGCCGTCGGGGCAGTTCCAGCGGGGCGGTGACGATGTTGACGAGTCCGCGGACAAACTTATCCGCCGGATGGTAGGTTTTGCGCGATGAGGCAGCAGACTCCGCCCCTTCGAGGACAGTGCCTCCCAGCACACTCAGCACCACACAGCCGATCAGCCACGCTCGTTGCATCGTTTTCCTCATTATACCAGATTATACCAGAACACCGACCGTTCTCGCTCACCTAGCTCCCTCGCTGATCACGACCCTAGAGAAATGACATAACCTACATAGTGGACATAAGATAGACAATACCAGAAGGTTCGCATCTGCGGTCAAATTGTGTTATACTAGAAATGATCTAGCTTGACGAGATGTGAAGAGGGAGTCCCTCGACCAGGGTCTCTCGCAAAAGGCAAATCCCCGCCACCAGACGTTGGCGGGCCCGCCAGGATGATTGGCGGGCGCCGTAAGGCGGAGACGTTCTGCTGTGCGCTGCTTCGCGAACGCTACGCAGAACCCTCCAAAGCACTGCTACGCGCTTCGCAGAGCGTTAGGAGGGCAAAGCCACAGGTCCCGCCACCGATCGTTGGCGGACGGCTGGGCTGCCGATAGACAGGGTGCTCGTGACACCCGTTCCTCCTGTACGAGGGACGGGTCATTTGTTAGTAGGGGCGTACGAGCGATGAGGAACTACAGACAGAGGCCACCGTTTCCTCAGCGAGGGTGGAGCATCGCCGTGCTCCTCGGGGGGCTCTGCCTCTGTCGCATCGTTTCTGGAGCGGCAGAGTTTGAGCAGCCATCCGACCCTCCGGTGCCCATGGCCTTGTTCCTCGCTGAGCAACCAGCAGACGTCGAGCGACAACTACCGCCAAGCACTCCGCCTGAGGAGCTGCCGACGCCTCTCCTCTACTACTACGCCGCCTCTCCCGCACAGGAGACGCTCACGTTTACACCCACCGATGATGCGACGGTGCGCTCGGATGCTCCGGCGGACAACCTGGGCGCTGCAATTCGTTTGGAGCTCAGTGATGCGCCGACGACACACATCCTCTTACGCTTTCTCCTCTCTGGCGTGGAGGGCCGCACGATCACACGAGCGGTGTTACGCCTCTACGCGCTCAATGCGGCACCCCACGGTGGGATCGCGCATCGTGTCAGCGATCAGCCGTGGGCAGAAGAGTCAGTCACGTGGGAGACTGCGCCTGCCTATGAGGAGGCGAGTGTGGCCACGCTGGGCGCTACCACTGCTGCGGCGTGGTCTGAGCTAGAGATCACACCCGTCGTGACGACAGACGGCCTGCTGAGCGTAGCGATCACCGCCGCGCCAGCGACGGATGTTCACTACAGCGCAGAGGAAGGTGCCGAGGAGTGGCGACCGGTACTCGTCGTCACGGTCGTGGGGCGGGCCCCCCAGGAGTCAACCTCTGCGCCATCACCACCGGAGCTCGCGCTGGATCCTGCATCGGCTCCGCCGTACGATGTGCCCACGTGGGACGATCCGCGAAACGCCGTGAGTGCCCGCGAGGCGAGACCGCACTCAGGCAAGCCGCCACAGCGCTCATCAACTGCTGCGTCGGAGTCCACGACGATAGCTCCAGCAACACCGATGCAGCTAGGTCTCCTCGTGACCCCAGGCCACAGTGTTCCGGTCGTGACTCCTGGTGGTCTCGTAGACTCAGGGAGCACGACGAGTCAGTCAACGAGCACCGAGAGTTCATCCTCCGGTAACGACACCGGCAGTTCAGGTGATACACCACCCTCCCTGCCTCCTCCGACGATTGTGAGCTTGACACCGATCAGTGGACCTTCCACCGGCGGCACGGCCGTGACCATCAGTGGCAGCGACATCGCAGCGCAAACCGTCGTCACGTTTGGGGACGCACCAGCAACGGATGTCACGTTCCTCATCGCAGGGACGCAGGTGCGTGTCACTACCCCACCACACACGGCTGGTGTCGTGCATGTGACCATCACGAATCCCGATGGTCAGAGTGGCACGCTGGTCAACGGCTATACCTATGAAGCACCACCACCGACGATACCAAGCGCTCCAGCACATCTCACAGCGACGGCGATTGCCTCAAACCACATCACGCTCACGTGGAGTGACAACGCTGGCGATGAGGACGGTTTCGAACTCGAACGGTCCGCAACAGATGGCGCCTTCAGTCGCATTGCGCTGATCGTGCCGAACAGTACCACCTATCAGGATACGGCATTGCACGCAGACACGACCTATTGGTATCGCGTGCGGGCCGTCAATACCGCTGGCCCATCCAATTATTCTAACGTGGCCAGCACCACCACGCTTGACATTGCGCCAGCTGCTCCGACGAACCTCACCACGCAAGCCATCGCATCGAACCAGATTGATCTCGCTTGGGACGATACATCTGACAACGAAGATGGTTTCGAGCTCGAACGTGCTGAGGGCGACGCGCCATTTCAACCCCTGGTGACGGTGGGGCCGGACGTGACGACGCATCACGATGTCACGCTCAACCCTGCGACGACCTACACCTATCGCGTGCGTGCGGTCAATGCAATCGGCGCGTCGGCCTATTCCAACATCGCGAGTGCCACCACTGCCGATGAACCACCCGAAGCCCCCACGAGTCTTACCGCTGAGGCCGTCTCCTCGAGCCAGATCGATCTCGCGTGGGAGGATGCGGCGGACACTGAGGACGGTTTTGAGCTCGAACGGTCAATCGCCGTGGGCAGTTTTAATCTGCTCACGACGCTGGGACCCAATGTCACGACCTATCGTGATGGCGCTCTCGACGCTGAGACGACGTATTACTACCGCGTGAGGGCAGCGAATGACGTGGGTGCTTCGGATTACTCAAACACCGCCAGTGCGACAACGTTTGAAGCGCCACCCGCTCCTCCCACCAACCTCACCGCTGCAGCCGTGTCTGCGAGTCAGATTGATCTGACGTGGGACGACGAGGCTGAGAATGAAGATGGTGTTGAAATCGAGCGATTAGTCGAGGGCGGGAGTTTTAGCCCACTCGCCACCATTGGTCCAAACATGACGACCTACAGTGATACCGGTCTCAATGCGTCCACCACCTATGCGTACCGGGTGCGAGCGGTGAATGACATTGGGGCGTCAGACTATTCTAATACCGCGAGCGCCACAACGCTGGAAGCACCCCCTGCTGCGCCGACGGATCTCGCGGCGGTAGCAGTTGGAGCGGATCGCATTGCGCTCAGTTGGCAGGATCATGCTGACAACGAGGACCGGTTTGACATTGAGCGTGCAACCACAGGGCAACCCTTTGCGCTCGTGGCGACCGTCGGACCCAACATCACGAGTTATCAAGATGAGGAACTGGAGGCCGCGACGACGTATGCCTATCGTGTGCGCGCGGTCAACAGCGCTGGAGCTTCGGATTACTCCAACGTCGCCAGCGCGATGACGGCCGACGTTCCACCCGAAGCACCCACGAATCTGACGGCAGAAGCCATATCGGCAGGCGCAATTGACCTTGAGTGGGAGGATGAGTCCGACAACGAGGAGGGCTTCGAGCTCGAGCGCGCCGAGGAGGAAGGGCCGTTTACGCTGCTGGTCGTGGTCGGCACCGATGTCACCCGTTACAGCGATACGGGTCTAGAGGCTGCCACGACGTACGCCTACCGCATCCGCGCAGTCAATGCCGTGGGCCCGTCAGACTACTCGAATACCGCCAGCGCCACCACTGCCGATGTGCCGCCCGAAACGCCAGCCCATCTGACGGCTGAAGCGCTGTCTGCGAGTGCAATTGACCTGGAGTGGGAGGATGCATCCGAGAACGAAGATGGGTTTGAGGTGGAACGCTCCCTCGATGGCGCAAATTTCGGTTTGCTGGTGACCGTCGCAGCCAACGTGACCACCTACAGCGACACAGGGCTGTCCGCCTCGACCACCTACTCCTATCGCGTGCGGGCCATGAACGCCGCTGGGCCTTCGGGCTACTCGAATGTGGCCAATGCCACCACGCCGTCAGCAGACAACGCCCTCTACGTGTCCGCGAGCGACGGCAATGATGCCTATCCTGGCACGGAGGAGCAACCCTTCAAAACCATTCAGCGGGCCGCCGATGTCGTCCAAGCTGGCCAGACGGTCTACATTCGCGCAGGCACGTACCACGAGCGGGTCATCGTGAAATCGAGTGGCTTGCCGGACCAGTACATCACGTTCACGAACTACCCAGGGGAACTCGTCGTGATTGATGGCGAAAAATCCATCCCTGTCGAAGAAGATGATTGGAAAGGCTTGATGAACATTTATCAGCACGATTTTATCCGTCTCAGGGGCTTGACGCTACGCAATTCCCAACGCTACGGCATCTACGTATCGAGTACCGTAGACCACATTGACATTGATAACAATGTCGTGGAATGGTCCAATGATGGGGGCATTGTCATTGGGTGCTATGAAGGGTGTGGCTCCCATGTCGTGGTGAGTAACAACACGGTGCGGCACAACAATGACGAGGGGCTGACTGCAGAACAAGAAGCCATTTCCCTCTATGGCGTGGAGGCCTTTGAGGTGATGTACAACCACGTCTATGAGAATAAAGAAGAAGGCATTGATCTCAAAAGAGGATCAACCAACGGGCAGGTGCACCACAACCACGTGCATCACAACAACGGCCCCAACATCTACGTAGATTCCGCGAACACGATAGCCATCTACAACAACGAGATACACCATGCTACAGGTAGCACTAAGGCTGGACTCACGTTGGGTGTTGAGGCGTGGCCAGACAGCAGAGAGACGACCTATGGGATTGATGTCTATAATAACCTGATCTACGAAAACCCCACGGGGCTCAGGTTCTATGTGGCATCTGACGCCAAGGACTACGCCACCATTGCCGGTTGTCGTCTGTTTAACAACACGATCTATGCCAACGGACCCCGCGGGGGCTTCTGGGTCTACGGAGATCATGCGCTGGCGTTGACAGGTAACGAGATCTACAACAATATTTTCTGGGAGAATGACACCGACTGGGCGGAACTGCGTGACAGTACCTCCCAGAGTTTCGATGGCTACACGATCCATCACAATCTGTTTCAAGAAGGCGCCACCAGCGATACCTTGGGCACGGTACCTGTCCTGACGACCAATGTCTCGTTTGTTGACGCAGCCAATGATGATTTCCATCTCTTGGGAGATTCCCCAGCGATTGATGCGGGAACTGACGTCGGCGCACCGAGTGCTGATTTTGACGATGTGGGTCGTCCCGTGGGCGTCGGATTTGATCTCGGGGCCTATGAATATCCAGGTCCACTCCTTCCGCCACGCATCGCCGCGGCCGGGGATATCGCCTGCGGGACAGACACCGTCCCAGGATTGCCCTGTCAGCAGATGGAGACGTCGGATCTCCTGCTCCAGATGCAACCCGACGCCGTGCTGGCGCTCGGCGATACCCAGTACGAAGCGGGAGCGTCCGAGGACTATCTCGCCTTCTACGATCCGTCGTGGGGACGGCTGAAAGCCATCACGCGTCCCGTGCCTGGCAATCACGAGTATGCCACCGACGGCGCTGCAGGGTATTTCGACTACTTCAATGGCGTGGGCCAACCCACCGGTCCCGCGGGTGATCGTGACCAAGGCTACTACACCTTCGATCTCGGCGAGTGGCGCGTCTATGCCCTCAACAGCAACTGCGAGGAAGTCGGTGGGTGTCACGTGGGCTCGCCGCAAACGCAGTGGCTGCGCACGGAACTGGCCACGCATCCGACGGCCTGCTCGATGCTAGTCATGCACCATCCGCTCTGGAGTTCGGTGGATGGCAAGGCGCGGCCCGAGGTGCAACCGCTGGTCCAGGCCTTCTATGAAGCGGGCGGAGAGTTCATGCTCGCGGCCCACGCGCACGTCTACGAACGCTTCGCGCAACAGCATCCCAGCGGCTTCCCAGCTCCTGGGCGAGGCGTGCGTCAAATCGTCGTCGGTACTGGCGGCAAGAACCTCCATGCATTTGGTGAGTCAGTCGCACCCAATAGCGAAGTCCGCGATGATGAGACGTTTGGCGTGCTCAAAGTCACCCTCCATCCAACGCGCTACGAGTGGGAGTTCGCCCCGATCGCTGGTGAGGAGTTGACCGACTGGGGCACAACCGCCTGCTACGGCGCTGACGACGTAACAGCTCCCACCGCCCCCACGGACCTGAACGCCGAGTCCGTGGGAGGGAGCCGCGTGGATCTCACGTGGCGCGCTAGTACCGACGATTACGGCGTGGCCGGCTACCAGATTTATCGCGGTGGAGTCTACCTCGATACCACACCAGAGACGAGCTACGCCGATGCGACGGTGGCGCCCCAGACGACCTACGCCTACACGGTCGTGACACTCGATCTCTCCGGCAATGCCTCAGCTCCGTCTGAGCCGGCGACGGTGACGACGGCGCCGCCAGACATCGTGCTGACCTTCATCCCCACGGACGATGCGACCATTCGCGCCAGCAATCCGACAAGCAACTACGGGACCTCCACGCGGCTCGAAGCGGACAACGACTCCCTCAAGCAGTTTCTCCTGAAGTTCCGTTTCACGGGTCTCGGTGACCGCGAGGTGATCAGCGCAACGTTGCGACTCTACGCGGTGGATCCTTCCAACCATGGGGGCGTGTTCCATCACGTGCCGGATCTCACGTGGACGGAAGAGACAGTGACGTGGAACACCGCGCCCGCGCATGACGCCGGCATCATCGGCACGCTGGGACCAGTGACAACCGACACGTGGTATGCAGTGGACGTGACATCGCTCGTCACCGGCGATGGGCTCCTCAGCCTCAAAGCCATCTCGCCGTCGAGCGACGGGGCTGACTACAGCTCGAAGGAAGGCCCCGCCGACGTCCGACCAGCCCTGGTGGTGCGCCTTGTTGACGACGGCTCAACACCCGGACCCTCGGAGGTCACCTGTCCCGACGGTGCCGGGTACCTTGACTTTGCCGGCCTCACGTGGGAAGTCAAGAGTGGATTTTTTGCGCCGGGGCCGAATTTCTGGTCAGCGAGTTGTGACAGCGTGTGGGTAGATCGCGAGGGGCAACTGCACCTGAAGATCCGCCAGGAGGCCACTCGCTGGTACAGCGCCGAGGTCAAGTCCATCGAATCATTCGGCTATGGGGACTACCTCTTCAAGCTCGCAACGAATGTCGAGGACATTGATCCCAACGTCATCGTGGGGCTGTTTACCTATTTGGACGACTCCCATGAGATTGATTTCGAGTTCTCGCGCTGGGGCAACCCGACGATTGACGCTGGCCAGTACGTCATCCAGCCCTACTTCCATGCAGGGAACGTCGAACGGTTTGCCTTGCACCTGACCGATGTCTTCTCCACCCACAGTTACGATTGGCAGGAGGATTCTATTTTCTTCCAGAGCTACCACGGCCACCACACCAGTCTCCCCGGCCCGGCGGGGGACAAAATCCACGACTGGACCTACACCGGCGCTGACAACCCGCCCGACAGCTCCGAGCGCGTACACCTGAACTACTGGCTCTACCAGGGCAAACCCCCGCAAAACGGCCTCGACACTGAAGTCGTCATCTCCGACTTCCGCTACACCGCCAAGTAAACAATCGTGCAGCGTCCAGCGTGCGGCGAGGACGCGTAACGTCGGGCGTCGGACGTCAGACGTCGGACGCAACGCCGCTCGCTGCCGCCTGACGTGGGACGCTGACCGTCGCTGCAGTTCACCGTGCACGGCTCACGACGGCTGAGCGTTTAGCGCGTGCCGTTCAGCGCCAAGCGTTCTCCGCGCTCTACGCTTCACGCTTGACGGCGTTCGCTGAACGCCAAACGCTTGACGCTGGACGACTTCCCCTGCCACCTACGTAGGTGAGTACGTAGGTCAAGATGTGGCGAGACGGACGTGACGAATCGGTTGGCCGAGGAACGCTGCGCCCAGCCGCGCGAAGCGCTGTGGTTCATCGCTCGTGGAAAACTGCGCCGACCCACGACGAGCGCGGGCCAACTGGCCAGCGTGCTCCAAGAGACTCCGCACGTTCAGCGCGGTGCGTTGGCCGGCATCCACCACCGCCACCCGCGAGCCGACGACGCGACGGATGAGCGGGGTGAGCAGCGGATAATGCGTGCAGCCCAAGAGTAACGTGTCCACGCGCTGACGTAACACCGGCGCGAGATACCGATGCACCACCGCCTCGCAGACCGGATCGCGCACCCAGCCTTCCTCGACGAAGGAGACCAACAGCGGACAGCTCTGGGCAACGAGTTGCACCCGGCCATTCACTCGCTGCATCGCCTCCTCATACGCCCCACTCTGAATCGTCGAGGCGGTGCCGATGACGCCGATGCGTTTGGTGCGACTGGCCTCGCAGGCCGCTTCCGCCCCTGGCTGGATGACGCCGACAATCGGCACTTTGAAATATGACTTCAGCGTCGCGAGCGCCCAGGCGGAGGAGGTGTGACACGCGATGACGATGAGTTTGACGCGGAACTGCAACAACCACTCCACGTTCTCGATGGAAAATTTGACGACGGTGGCTTTCGACTTGCTGCCGTAGGGCACACGCGCGGTGTCCCCAAAGTAGACGAAATCCTCGCAGGGCAACTCTCGCCTCAGCGCCTTCAGGATGGTCAATCCGCCAATGCCGGAGTCAAACACGCCAATCGGTTGATGGCTCATTGCGAGAACGCATCCGTGCGTTCGTACTCCTGGAGGAACGCCACAATCCCGTCGCTGACACTCTGCGCCAGGCGCTGCCGGTAGGAGGCGTCGGCCAACCGTCGTCCCTCAACCGGATGCGTGAGATACCCCACTTCCACCAACACCGCCGGCATGTGGGCTTCCCGCAAGACGTGAAACCGTGCGCCCTTCGCGCCGCGATTCCGCGCACCCAGGTGTGCGGCCACGCGGTGGGCGATGGCCCGCCCCAGTGCGATCGCGAGCCGACGGTGCTCGACGTTCCGCAGATCCCACAGGATCGCTTTCGTGTCGAGCGAGGTCCCCAGGGACTCCCGCCCGTAGGGCAGCGGCACGACTTTGGCCTGCTGCACCGCGCGATCCAGTTCATGCGTGGTGGATTTCGGCGCGAGGTAATAGATTTCGATGCCGCGCAAGGAGGCACTGCGATTGGCATTCGCATGGAACGAGATGAAGAAATCCGCCTGCCGCTGATGCGCCAGCCGCGTGCGCTCCTCGAGGGAGATGAACGCATCGGTTGTGCGCGTCAGCGACACGTGGTAGCCGGCGTTGCGCAGATGCCGCGCCACGCCCTGGGTCAGGTCGAGCACAATGCGTTTCTCAGGGATCCCAGCGACGCCGATCGCGCCGGGATCCTTGCCCCCATGCCCAGGATCGAGGACCAGCTGCCGCACCGGATGGTGGCTGACGAAGCGCACCGCCGTCGAGGGGCGCCGCGTCGGCGCTGCCACGAACTGTTCGAGCGTTCGCGGCACCATGAGCGCGCCGTGGTACCAGCGCACCGGCTGCGTGAGGAGTCCTGGCTGGCCGTTGACGAGGAGCGTGGTGCTGTCCACCAGACACTGGAGCTCGATCCCCTCGCCGCGCACCGTCGCGACCCCGCGAAAGCGATCCCAGTCACACTCGTACTGGAGGGCCTGGCAGAAGAGCTTGAGCGGCATGTACTCCACACCGCGCAAGATGACGGTGGGGCCGGTGTAGCGGTAGGAGGGTCTCAGCAACGCCGTCGGCGCCGCACAGCCCACAACAGCGACACTGAGGAATAACGCGAGCAGGTGAACGGACGTGTACCTCAAAGAATGTCGCATCGTGCTGTGTTAACCGTTCACCGGTTGCCGTTAACCCTCTTGTTCCGAAAAAGGTGGAGGCGCCGGGACTTGCACCCGGGTCTTCAGATCCCTCTGACTCAGTCTCTCCATGCTCAGCGACTGGGTGAGACGTCGTCGTCAGACAGTCCAGTCACCCACCATCCAACGACTAGCTCGCGTGATCTCATCCTGTGTACTCGAGCCCTCGACAGGACCAGCCGGCACTGGCGTACACGACGTACCGGCGTCCGTCGCGCACGGCGCTACCTAATTGTGTTAGGCAGCGACTTCAACGCCACTGTCAATGAGCGCTAACAACTCATCAGCAGTGTTGAACGCCGTTGCGTTCGCGTTTGTCATTGTGTGAGGTGTTTTAGGAGGCCTCCTCACCACCTCCGCATGCTGCTCAGTCACAGCCGATCTGAATCGAGTCTAATCGCCCCCTTTGTGTCGTTTAGCGTTCAGCGTTAGGCGTTCAGCGACGCAGCGTTTCGTCGGTCGTCCGACGTCCTACGCTGGACGAAACGCCTCTGCGCTGCCGCCTGACGCTTGACGTTTAACGTTTTTGACGGACGGCGCGCTGGAGTTCACGTGCCACCTCGCGCTGACGAATGCGCTCGCGTTTCTCGTACTGGCGCTTGCCCTGCGCGATCGCCACCTCCAGTTTGGCGATGCCCCGCTTCACATAGAGCTTCGTGGGCACCAGCGCCATACCCTTGCGGCTCATCACGCCGATCAACCGCTCAATCTCCCGGCGGTGGAGGAGGAGCTTGCGCGTCCGCGTGGGGTCCACGTTGAAGCGGTTGCCCTGCTCGTAGGGCGTGATGTGACAATTGTACAGAAAAACTTCCCCGCGGACAACCCTGGCGAAACTCTCCTCCAGCCGCACGTGGCGCTGGCGGATGGATTTAATCTCGGTACCGGTGAGGACCACGCCAGCTTCCAGGCGGTCCTGGAGGGCGTAGTCCCGCTCGGCCTTCCGATTGGTGGTGATGTGCTCGACCGCCTCTGCCACGTCCGCCTCTACGTAACAGTTTACCGTACTTGGAGTTAAAAAGCAACTGCGTGGAACATCGTGGAACGTTCGTGGAACACTGGTGGAACATGCGTGGAACACAGGGCTTGGAGCCAGCGAACCGAACACCCCCGGCCCGACCGGGGCGGGCGAACGCTGGACGCTGCACGAACAATCCAACCTGGTACAGCGTCCCACGTCTAGCGGCAGCGAGCGGCGTTGCGTCCGACGTCTGACGTCCGACGCCAGACGTTACGCGTCCTCGCCGAACGCCGCACGCTGAACGCTGCACGAGATGGTTGCCCCTAGGGGCAACCATCTGTTGGCTACTCGAGCGGCAAACCGTGACGCGTGGTGTTTTCGGTGATGGTCTGCGGTACGAGGAGCGGCAACAGGTAATCCGGCCCGCCGGCCTTCGTGCCGATGCCGGAGAGTTTCCAGCCGCCGAACGGCTGGCGGCCGACGACGGCGCCCGTGATCTTACGGTTCAGGTACAAGTTCCCCACGGTGAAGTGCGCTTTCGCCAACTCCAGATGCGAGGGGCTGCGCGAGTAGACGCCGCCGGTTAAACCGTA
>Ga0137796_10001496_pt1 | contig 13300 bp, 20 predicted proteins | sample OV2TP3_FD_97704 | JGI IMG/M metagenome (GOLD analysis project Ga0137796, IMG submission 97704)
GAACGATTTCGGCGATAACCACGTCTTCATCCCGTTGGGAGCCTTCAGGGAGACTTTCCATTCAGGGAAAAAACTGGGAAAGATCTTCGTGCATGTTGATTCAGTGGTCAATGTCGAGAAGATCATCGAGGAGCTGAGGAGTATCCCGGAGGCTGACGTGGTGACTACGCCCGAAGCGGTATCCACCGCCCGGACCACTCTGGCGGGGATCGCTGCAACCAGTACCTTCGGATCCATCATCCTCTTCTTAGTCGGCGGTGTCCTGGTATGCTTCATTATGGTCTTGATCACGAGGGAGCGGATCCACGAGATCGGAACCCTCAAGGCCATTGGGGCCTCCAACGCCGAGGTGATCGGCCAATTCCTGGCCGAAGTCTTCGCCCTCACGGTGATGGCAGGGGCCGGGGCCCTGCCCTTAGCCTACCTGTCAAGCCCGCTCCTACGCCAGGCATTAGGCCTGGCCCTCGAGATGAACCGAGCGGTTTTCCTCCTGATCCTGGTGAGCTGCTTGGCGTTCGGCGCCATTGGGAGTTTGTACCCGATCATGAAAGCACTTCGGCTTAGCCCGGTCGAGGCCATGAGAAAGACCTAGGGGGATTTAAGATGGGAATGTTGGCCCTGGGATTTCGCAACCTTCTAAGGAACAAGCTGCGGCTTCTGGTCGTCGCCATGCTGATCGGCATCCCGTTCTTTCTTCTTATGGCATTCCAGGCTATCGGCACGGCGGTCCGGGCCTACACGGAGATTCTCAAACAGGGGGTAGATACAAGCCTGCAGCTCCGCGCGAAAGGATCAATGGGCCATGTCAACATGGTAGGCAGCTATCGCCTGCTCCCTCACGACGCACTGGAGAAGGTCAGGGGGATCGAGCATGTGGCGAAGGTCGAGCCATACCTCCTGGGGATGAGTCCGACCGAGGGTCACAACTTCGCCATGCATGTGGGCCTGAACATAGGCGCCGCCAAACGCCTGGAGTCCCACGGGGAGGCCGGGAACCCACGGATCATTGCCGGACGCGACCTCATGTCAGAGGATGCAGGAAAGGACGTTGGGCTGATCGGGCAGGGCTATGCCCGTTGGGCGGGGATCACCCCCGAGAACCTCCCCGCCACCTTCGTCGTCGATCTCACGCGCACCCACGCCGTCATCTTTCCTCTGGACCGGCCCAAACGGGAGCTAAAGATCATCGGCATCTATGCAAGCGGTTACGTCTTTGGCGACATGCAGCTCTTTATGCCGGCGGAGACCTTTCGCCGCATCTATGGGGCGGAGAAAGGGTTCTCCTGGCTGTTCCTGACCGTGGATTCAGTCGACAATGTGGCGTTCGTAGAGCGGAAGATCCGTGAGACCCTTGGCGATGTGGCCGATATCATCGCGCCGAAGGCCGCCGCCACCTTCACGAGTGCGACTACCCGGACAGTAGATCGCATCGCGGCCACGGTGAGCCTCTTCGCCGTAGCGTTGATGGTAGTCGTGGTCTTCTTCGTCATGCTCGTGACGGTCCGCGAGCGGGCTCGAGAGATCGGCACTCTAAAGGCCATCGGAGCCTCGGACGGCGGAATCGTGGTCCAGTTCCTTACGGAGGCGATGGCCCTGAGCGTCATTGGCGGCCTTTTGGGTGTATCACTCTTTCGGACCTTAGGAGGAGCCTTCGCTGGCCGCCTGTTCGCCCTGAGCATGCGCCCCTTCCTGCCAGCACAATACAAAGACACCTTGTTTGATAGCGTGGGTGGTATCAGTTCCGGTGTCGACATCTCAACCATCGGTATAGTCCTCGTGATCAGTCTCGTCGTGTCTTCTGTAGGAAGCGCGTATGGCGTCTGGCAGGTCATCAGGCTTTCTCCACTGGAGGCTATAAAACATGAGTGAGAAGAAGGCGTTAATCGAGCTAAGAGACGTAGCGAAATACTACAACAAGGGGAGCGAGGTCGTGAAGGCCATCGATGGGATCAACCTGGAGGTTCGGGAGAAAGACATGGTGGCCATCGTTGGCCCTAGCGGCAGCGGCAAATCGACACTGCTTCACATGATCGGGGCTATGGATCGGCCAACGCGAGGTGAGGTCAGCGTGGCGGGCAAGACTTTAAACGGGCTTGCGGAAAGGGATCTCACAGGCTTTCGGCGGAAGACCGTTGGCTTTGTCTTCCAGACCTTCAACCTGATTCCTAATCTTACTGCCTTAGAGAACGTGATGCTGCCCATGGAGTTCAACCGTGTTCCTAAAGAGGAAAGAGTGCAGCGGGGCAAGTCGTTGCTGGACCGGGTCGGATTGGGACATCGGCTCAATCATCGGCCAAACGAACTGAGCGGCGGGGAGATGCAGCGGGTCGCCATCGCACGCGCCCTGGCCAATAATCCTCCACTTATCTTGGCCGACGAACCGACTGGAAATTTGGACTCTCAGACAGGGCAGACAATCTATGAGCTACTCAAAGAGATCTCTAGCGAACGAACAGTTGTGGTCGTGACCCATGCTGAACCGCTGGCTCATATGGCGGATCGAGTCCTGCATATCAGAGATGGCAAGCTTATCGAAGGTTAGGGTGAGTGATGGCTGATGGCTGTCTGCTATTGAAAACGGCCTGCTTTAGGAAGGAGGATTTCTGAATGCCTATAACTAAAATGACGGTTTTATTGATTTTGACTATCTGCGTAACCGCCCTGCTAGTTTCCTCTCCGCCGAGCCCCGCGCAGGAAAAGATTGAGGGAACGGTGGTAAAAACCAACCTCACCTCTTGCAGCCCCGTGCCGGGAAAAGTGGGGACGTGCGAAGGCACCCTGGTTTTGGAGGTCAAAAAGGACGGAAAAGCCAATCAGATCACTGTAAAGGTCACGCGCGATACTATCCTCAAAAAGGGCGATGAGAAACTATTCCTTTTTCAACTCCAGGGAGCCCCAGTGACTCTCACTTTTGCTCCCGACAAAGGCGAGAAGCTGGCTCAATCTGTCACAATCAAGAGCAGGTAGGTCCAATCGAGGCGCCGTCGTGAACAAACGTCGCATCAATGGCGCACCCCTTTCGCCATGCCGGGAACGGGGGGCATGGGACTGATGGGAAAAATGGGACGGATGGAGGGCATGGAAGGTTTGGACCTTCAGGGGATGCAGTGAACTATATAATTTGGAACGTAGATCCTGAAATTTTTACGCTTGGTCCCGTTGCGCCTCGTTGGTACGGGCTTCTGTTCGCCTCGGGTTTTTTATTGGGCTACGTGATCTTGATCCAGATTTACCGCAATGAGAAACGTTCGGAAGGACATTTGTCGAGCCTTTTTGTATATATCTTCATGGGCACGCTTATCGGCGCACGGTTGGGACATGTCCTCTTTTATCAACCCGACTATTACCTGGCGCGCCCTTGGGAAATCCTGATGATTTGGCAAGGCGGTTTGGCCAGTCACGGCGGCTTCACCGGAGTTCTGATCGCGATCTATCTCTATTCAAGGAAATACAGGGATATGAGCTTTCTTGAACTCACCGACCGACTGGCTATACCCGCCCTACTAGCGTCCGCCCTCATTCGGATCGGAAACTTTTTCAACTCGGAAATCCTCGGCACGCCGTCGAATCTGCCCTGGGCCACCATATTTATCCGGGTCGACAATATTCCCAGACATCCGGCTATGCTCTACGAGTCCTTCGCCTATGCGACGATTTTCGCCGGCTTTTACATCGCCTACTGGAAAACAGCCATTATCAAGTTCCCCGGCCGCCTGCTAGGGATCAGCTTCGTAGCCTCCTTCACTGCGCGCTTCCTGATCGAATTCGTAAAAGAAGAGCAGGTTCCATTCGAACAAGCCATGCTCCTTAACATGGGACAACTGCTGAGTATTCCCTTTATTTTGATCGGCCTTGGTTTACTTTACAGGCATCAGAAGGAGGGCCAGCACCGCGTCCGCCAGAAACACACATCTCCGCAAACTCCCCCTTGACTCTCCAGCTAAGGGGAGAGTTTATAATTAGAAGCATGAAGGCACTAAAGATTGGAGAGGTGGCTAAAGAGACAGCTCTCTCCGTAAAGGCTATTCGCTTCTATGAGAAGATAGGATTGATGCCAAGACCGGAAAGAACCATTTCATCCGGTTACAGGCTTTACACGGAGGGAGATGTTAGAAGACTTAGACTGATCCAGAGGTTTAAGCTGCTGGGCTTAAGACTTTCCCAAATCAAAGAGATCGTCGCCTCTTTGAAAGGAGAAGGGTGCGATTGCAAGAGGGTAAAACCCCATCTGCAGCGTTTAGTAAATCAGGAGCTTCAGGAGATAGAAAAAAATATCCAGGAACTAACCCATCTCAGTGGAACCGGAGAATGTGGCTGCGGCTGCGAGGATCTGCGAGAGTTAAGCCCGAAGAGGAGCTTGCCCATCGTTCAGGATAGCGACGAATGCGGCGACGGAAGCTGTGGCTGCGGCTGTGCCGATGTTTCGGAAAAGGAAGACAGGTAAGGAGCTTTAAAATCTTGCGGGTTGACTTTCAGGGAACAAAGAGCAATTATGAGCGTTGTCAATTTTGTGCAGCGAACATCTAAAAAATTAACCGCCTTTAGTCTCGCATTGCTTTTCACCCTTGGAGTTTGGTGTGCCAGCCTCGCCGCTCCCAATCTATCCATCGCTTCTGCAACACACCGTTGTCCACAAGACAGCCTGGTATTGGGAAAAATGGACTGCGACCAACCTAACTTTATGTGTTCCTTTGGGCTGGACCCCAGATCATTCTCCAGTGTCGCCATCATCTCGCCGCGTACCCATGAACTTCCTAAAGCCGCGGCGCTCTCAATCGGCGGGGCTGACATTGCAGGTCCACCGTATGAGATTTCTCTAGCGGCCATCCGCGCTATGGCCGTTAATCTCCATTTGCCAGAAAAAGTTCCTATCCATCTATTCAATTCCGTACTTAACCTCTGATTCTCTCCTTCACTAAGGTTTCTTAAACGGCCTCAGTCCTTTCCTTTAAGCGGCTGAGGACATTTTCTATTTGGCAATTTTATTTTCGAGGAGGAAAGAGATGAAAAAGGCAATCTTTGTTGCTTTAGTGTCCGCTTTGATTCTGTCAGGAGTAGCGCTGGCTACTCAGGTTGAAGACCAGAAAAAAGGCTCTTCCATGAGAGGCATGATACAGGAGATGATGAAAGGTGAAAACAGCATGGAAGGTATGATGGAGATGATGGGACAGATGACCAAGATGATGGATCAATGCACTGCCATGATGGGTTCTGGCGAGTCTGAGACCCAGAAAACTCAGTAGAGCTAGAAAGAAGTGGGCCATAGTGGAGCACAGGGGCCGAAGCCCCTGTGCTTCCTTAGTCGCCAAAGGGGGTTTTTAGCAAGCATGAGAACGCCAGGGGTTTTACTCTTTACCGTCCTTTGCTTCTTAGCTCCGGTCAACTCGGCCGAAGGTTTCTTTCATAGGAAAAAAGCTCCAGCACCCGTCGCGGAGGATTACCTCAAGAAACTCGGGATTGAGAAACCCGGGAAGCCAATACTAGCTCCAGATTTTACTCTTGAGGATCTTTCAGGAAAGCGGGTCAGCCTAAAAAATCTGAGAGGTAAGGTGGTTTTTCTCAACTTCTGGGCTACCTGGTGTGTCCCCTGCCGGCAGGAGATGCCAACCATGGAAAAGCTTCACCGGGAATTTAAGGGACAGGGTCTAGAAGTAGTGGCTATTAATTTCAGGGAACCCAAGAAGGATGTCCAGAAGTTCTTCGATGAGCTTGGCCTGAGTTTCACAGCCCTGTTAGACAGAGATGGCAAAGTCTTTGAGGAGTATGGCGCCTGGTCCCTCCCTCTTTCCTATTTCATTAACCGCAGAGGGGAATTTGTCGGGAAGACCATCGGTTATAGAGACTGGCACAGGGGAGAGGCTCGGGCTTTCTTTCGTGAGCTTTTGGATGAAAGACCTTAACGGAGGATGGGATGAAAGGCAGGATCTATTTTAGGCTATTTGTTGGACTCGCTTGGGTATTAAGCGAAAGCGGGGTCCTCGCTCAGCAGATGGATCACAAGAAGCGTGGTCAAGGCTTCGAGCATGTCCATGCGCTCGGGATGGATGCCGCAGGCCAAACCCTTTTTCTCGGGGCGCACACCGGCCTATTTAAAAGCGATGATGGCGGGCGCTCCTGGAAAAAGGTGACGCTCCCGGCAAAACATTCCCACTTGGATGTAATGGCTGTTACCCCACATCCAAAAGACCCAAGAACGATTTATCTCGGCACGCACGAAGCTGGGATCTTGAAGAGCACAGACGGCGGGAACAGTTGGACGGAGACAAACAGGGGCCTCGCAGGGCTCGATGTTCATGGCCTGGCCATCGACCCCAATGACGGCAAATTGCATGTCTCGGTGCGGGAGAAGGGTGAAGGGATCTATCGGAGCACAAACGGAGGTGCAAAATGGACGCGCGTGGACGACGGCCCGGGAGGCGAGGTCAAAGTGCTAACCTCAGTCAATATCTCCACCGGGATGGGCGGGATCTTTCTCTACGCAGGCACCGCTGAGGGCCTTCAACGCAATCCGGACTGTTTCTGAGGGTGGAAGCAGGTGGGCGGTCTGCCCGCCAATCGTACGGTGAATGGCTTCGCAGTAGACCCTGACGATCCTAAGGTGATGTACGTCGCCATGCGAGATGGCCTCTTTAAGAGCACGGACGCGGGTGAGACCTGGAAGCGCATGGGAGACAATCTTAAGAACCTTGCGGCAGTGACCGTTAAGCTGAAAAACCCTAGGCAAGTCTATGCGTCAACAACCGAGGGAGCGATCTTCATGAGTACTGATGGAGGAATAAAATGGATCAAACAGAAATGAGCAAAGGAGATCTCTCCCGCCGCGATTTCTTAAGAATCTCTGGCCAGGCAGGGCTCGGTGCGTTGGCGCTCTCACTCGGAGGGAACATTCTCGCGCCACGACAGACCAGGGCGATAGAAGGCCGTGGCACCGCCGGCCTCAGAGAAATCCACCTGGAGGCTCGTGAGATCATGTGGGAGCTAGCCCCGGGAAGGAAGATTAAAGCCATGGCCTATAATGGCCAAATTCCAGGACCTGAGCTTCGGGTCAAAGAGGGTGAGCGAGTCCGGATTGTCCTAAAGAACGCCCTCTCCGAGCCAACAACTATTCACTGGCATGGAGTTGATGTGCCGAACTCCATGGACGGCGTGCCAGGGATTACCCAGAAGCCAGTCCAGCCCGGCGAGACTTTCGTCTATGAGTTTGAAGCGAGACCCGCAGGCACACGCTGGTATCACACCCACTTTCAGGAGCATAAGCAGCTCGACTTGGGGCTCTATGCCCCGTTGATAATCGACCCAGTCCAGCGCGATCCGTTCCCGTTCGACCGAGATTACACCTTGCTCCTTGACGACTGGGCCACGGGAACAGGGCGTGCGCTACCGAGCACGCAGGAGGGGATCGCAGGGGTTGGAGGGGGAATGGGGGGTATGATGCGCGGGATGATGGGGGGCATGATGGGCGGTGGTGGTCATACGCCTGCCTACGATGCCATGACTATCAACGGCAAGACCTACCCGGCCACTCAGCCGCTCAAGGTTCGCAAAGGCGAGCAAGTCCGACTCCGTTTGATCAACGCAAGCGCCGACCACACCCATGTCATTCGTTTGGCCGGCCATCGCTTGCGGGTAACCCATACTGACGGAAATCCCCTGGTGCAGCCGGTCGAGGTGGATGCCGTGCCGATTGCCCCGAGCGAGCGCTACGACGTCCAGTTCGTGGCGGACAAGCCTGGAGCCTGGTTTCTCTACTGTTCACAGCCTGGCCATGCGACAGCGGGCGAACAGGTTTTAGTCGTCTATGAAGGGAGAGAAGAGAGCAGGCCGGAAGCGCCCGTTGAAAGGGTAAGCGGTCTTAGCCTCTGGCGCTACACCCTTGGAATGGGACGGGAGGTTCTTCCAAGGCCCTCGGGTCAAGAACGAACCTTCAACCTTACTCTGAGCGGCGGGATGATGGGCTCTGATGCGTGGACGATCAACGGAAAGCAGTACCCCAAAACTGATCCGCTACGCCTCAAAAAGGGAGACCGGGTACGAGTGACGTTTAACAACATGAGCATGGAGGCCCATCCGATGCATCTCCACGGCCAGTCCTTCAAAGTTCTGGCCGTGAATGGCCGGCGCCTGGCTCAGCCTATTGTACGAGACAGCGTGGATGTCGAGGCCCACATGGGCTCGGTGGTGATCGAGTTTACTGCCCACAACCCCGGCGATTGGTTCTTTCACTGTCACAAGCCGATGCATATGGAGGGAGGAATGATCACTCTCACCAAGATCGGCTGAGGCAGAGTGACTTAGGAAGAGGGAGGCGCTACGGTGATTCATTTTGTGGAGTTGAGCAGGCCACAAAGGGTCCTGATTTTATCGGCTACGGGTTTGCTCACTCTAGCTGTGGCTATTTCTCTTCTGAAAGGGTGGGAGCGTATAAGCCTCTTTCCGATCAAGGCAGAGGCCCCCAAGATTGGCGCCTTGGCTCCGGATTTTACTCTAAAGGATCTCGCAGGAAAGACCGTCCGTCTGAGCGAATTTCGCGGCAAGAACCCGGTGTTCTTGAACTTCTGGGCCTCTTGGTGCCCCGCATGCCGCGAGGAAGCACCAGAAAATAATAGGTTACATCAGCGACTGAAACCTAAGGGTCTACAGTTTCTAGCCGTCAGCATTGATGCGAGTTCAACTGCCTTCGATGACGTGCGGAAATTTATGAAGGAATTTGGTCTAAGCTTCAGTCCTCTTCTAGATTCAGATGGGAAGGTTTACCACCTCTACGGTGTCACCGGGATTCCGACAACATTTTTGATTGATCGAAGCGGGAAGATAGTGGCCAAGGAGGTGGGACCCAAAGAATGGACAAATTCGGAGTGGCTAAACCGTTTGGAGAATCTGTTTAACTAACTAAATCAAAAAGAGGAGGCTTTATGTCAGAGCAGATTCAGGTGAAAGAAAAGACCGAGAGCCTTCAGGTCTCATCAGCGGAACAAGGTGCTGCGGAGACTTGTGAGATCGCTCAGGCGTCGAAGGGAGGGTGGCTCAAAGGGCCGCTTGGGATGGCGATATGCTGCGGGACGCCGCTTCTTCTTGTGGCCGCGATCTCTCTTTTTGGCGTGTCACTGGGAGCGATCGCAAGCGGGGCTCTGAGCCTTGCCGCGGTGCTGGCCTGTCCCTTAAGCATGTATCTCATGATGCGGATGATGATGAATAAGAAGTAAGCCCGCTGAGAAGTCTCCATCATGGCAACCGAACGCAAGAAGAGCAAAGAGGAAAGTAAAAGGGGCATTTGGTCCAGGAGAGACTTTTTCACCCGTCTCGGTTGGGGCGGATTTGCGGTTTTTGGTCTTGCCGCTCTCCTGGGCTTTCTTCGATCTGCCTTTCCTCGAGTTCTCTTTGAACCACCCAAAAGGTTCAAAGCAGGCGACCCCACAGATTTCGTGCTGGGGGAGGTCAATGAGAAGTTCAAACAAGAGTTTCGTGTCTGGATCGTGAGGGAAGAAGCTGGTCTCTATGCCTTATTCGCGAAATGCACTCATCTCGGATGTACCCCGCGCTGGTTACCAGCGGAGAACAAATTTAAGTGTCCGTGCCACGGCAGCGGCTTTTTCAAAGACGGGACTAACTTTGAGGGTCCGGCTCCCAGGCCGCTTGATAGGTTCAAGATCGAGCTTGCAGAAGATGGACAGCTCGTCGTTGATAAGAGCAAGCTTTATAGCATGAAGCCGGGAGTAGATCCCGATGATCAGTATCCGGAAAGCATCTTGAGGGCGTGATGCTTCTCCAACTCGAGAATGGGCAGGGTAAAGCGCGGCCATGGAACTGATCCAGGGGGTACTGGTTCATCTGAAAAGGAGGGTAGTTATAGTGCAGTGGATTACTGGCTTTCTTATTGCATTCTTTGGTTTGAGTTCAGCCTCATGGGTCAGTGCGGTGGACCCTTATGAGGCCTTATCGGTGCTACGGATTGAGAAGAAGCTTGCTCCGAATTTTTCTTTGCCCCAGGTAGGCGGGAAGATGGTCAGACTTTCGGACCATAAGGGGAAGGTTGTCCTCCTGGGCTTTTTTAAGACCTTCTGACCAAACTGCCGGCGGGAGTTGCCCACCAAGGAGAAGCTTTTTCGGGAGTTTAAAGACAAGGGAGTGGTAGTTTTGGCTATTAGCTTTAAGGAACCGGAGGATTTGGTGAACGATTTTCAGAAGGAGTTCAAGCTGAGCTTCCCCGTTCTTTTTGACGCCTCGGGAAAAGTATCCGATTGGTATAATATTACCGGGCATCCAACGACTTTACTGATTGATCGCAAGGGTTTTCTTGTGGGTAAGGTTCCAGGCGAAAGGGATTGGTCGAGTTCGGAGGCTAAAAACCTGCTAACGGATCTCCTGGCAAAGTGAAACAAGAAATCTCAACCCGGCAGCAGATTATCCTGGGTCTTTTACTCGTTGTCATTACAGGGGTTGTAGGAATTGGGGTATGGAGTTGGCAACAAGGCCGGACTCGACAGGGAACAAGCGAGAAAAATCCACTGGAAGGCCTCCAGGTGTTTGGCACTGTACCGGACTTCTCTCTCATCGAGCGGAGTGGGCGCCCAGTGACTCTAGCGGACTTAAAAGGGAAAATATGGATCGCCAATTTTATCTACACCAACTGCCCGGATACATGTCCCATTCAAAGCGCCCAGATGAAAGAGTTTCAAGAGCAGTTCATCGGTGAGAAAGATCTGCGGCTGGTTTCGATCACCGTTGACCCCAAGCGGGACACACCGAAAGTTCTCTCCGAGTACGCTAACCGTTTTGGAGCTAACCCACAGCGTTGGTTTTTTCTGACTGGGGAAAAGGAAGCGATCTATCGCTTTGCTCAGGAAGGGTTCCGCTTAGGTGCGGCCGAGATCCCGCATGAAAAGAGGCCCCCTTCAGGTGCCACTCATACCCACAGCCCGAGATTCGTCCTGACCGATCGAAAGGCGCAAATCCGAGGCTACTACACGTCGACTGATCCTGATGCCATGGTTCGCCTGCGGCGCGACATAAAAGTATTACTCCGGGGTGAAGACCTGGTGCCCTAATATGGGACAAGAGGTTCGAACCAAACTAAGACAGGTGCTACGAATTGGGATTGTTGTTCTCACGATTGGTCTCTTTCTTGCCTTCTTTTTCCTTAATATCTACAGCCTTCCACCTAAGACCGCTTTTGAGAAGTGGTATGGGAATTGGCCAGCCGTTGTTATGGCCGCCGTCGTTTTCCTCTTTTTCCTTTTCTTCTTAACCCGCCCTCGCGGGCCTAAGGAGTGGCGAGGTGCCGGGCTTACGACTGCTTTCTTTATAAGCCTTTTTACTGAGATGTTTGGTATTCCCCTAACCATCTATCTTCTAGCTCCTCTCCTGGGAGTGGAGCCTAGGATGTTCGGCATGCACGAAAGCCATCTTTGGGCTTATTTCCTGTCGCGCACGGGACTCGTCAACATAGAGGCCGGGGTCTATCTGGTTATGGTCGTAAGCACTGCCCTCCTTGTCTTGGGATTTTCCCTTCTCTCTTTGGGATGGAAGGAGGTATATCGGGGAAGAGGGGAACTGGTCGTGACCGGTCTCTATAGCAGAATGCGTCATCCCCAATATCTGGGATTGATTTTGGCTGTCATCGCTTTTCTTATTCAGTGGCCGACGCTCCTTACAGTTCTTCTGGCGCCGTTTCTTATCGGCAGGTACATTCTCTTAGCGAGAGAAGAAGACAGGGAGCTCGAGGAAAAATTCGGCGGAGATTTCAGGCGTTATAAAGAAAGCGTACCCGGATTTATTCCTTAAGGAGAGTCTGATGGGACGCAGCGCAAGGAGAAAACGTGAGCAGGGTGAGAAGGGCATGAAGGGGTCGAATGACCGTTCTTTGAGGCGGCGCCCTCGGAAGTGGATTGTGGCGGCGGTTCTACTATTAGCGCTCATCGGCGCTATTGCTGTCTGGAAGTGGAACGGTACTCTTTGGGCTTACAAGGCAGCTCCGTCCTTCACGCTTCAGGCCTCTAACGGCCGGCTCATCTCTTTACGGGACTACCTGGGAAAGCAGGAGGTGGTCATCATCTTCTATATGGGCGCGGGGTGAGGTATGTGCCGCGAGCAGCTCGTGAAGCTGCGGCCACATGTGAAAAAACTTCTTGACGAAGGCGCGGCGGTGCTCGGGATGAGCATGGATACACCGGAGGAGGCATCCCGACTGGCCATGGACCTGAGTCTCGCTTTTCCAATCCTTTCAGACCGGAACATGGTCATAGTAGGTGAGTATGGGATGTATGGGAAAGAGATGGGAATGCCTGAGATGGGCTATGCAGTCATTGACAGGCAGGGGCGAATCCGCACGCAGCAGATCGACCGTCGCTTCGGTGAAAACGCTGACACAATCATTCGGGCTCTGCGGAAGGCGAAGAGACAGGCATGAAAAAGAGAGTTAGAGCTTTGCGATTAGCGTCCGTGGTCATCTTCGCCCTCTTTCCTGTAAAGGCATCTTCGCAGAACCCTTCCGTCGAGGAGACCCTTGTAGCGTTAGGCAAGGGGCATGCATTGGGAAGCGCCAATGCACCGGTGACGATTGTCGAGTTCTCTGATTTTCAGTGCAGCTTCTGTAAAAAGTTCTGGGCTGATACGCTGCCTAAGCTAAAAGACACCTACATCAAGAAGGGACAGGCGCGATTCATCTATCGCCATTTTGCTATCTTGGGGAAGCACTCCTTGGAGGCGGCGAAAGGAGCAGAGTGTGCCGCAGAGCAAGATAAGTTCTGGGAGTACCACGACAGACTCTTCTCAAATCAGGGCGGTCTGGCTTTTACGCATAGCAAACTTAAGCAATACGCACAGGAGTTACGCTTAAAGGCTGGCCCCTTCAGCCAGTGCCTCGCGTCCGATAAGCATCTTAAGAAGATTGAGGGAGAGACAGCCGTAGCCGTTTTCCTGGGCGCACGGGGAACTCCCACTTTCTTTGTCAATGGGCGGCTGTTGGTGGGGGCCCAACCCTTTGGGGCTTTCCGAGGCGTCATCGAAGAAGAGTTAAAAAAGAGCGGGTCCAAGAAGAAAGGAGGATGATTCATGGCTAAACGTTGGGTTTTGTTCAACGCTGTGGCTCTTCTGTTCCTTTTAAACTCCTCAGAATCTGTTTTCGCCTGCGGCGGTGTGACGGCGACGATTGCAGATGATCCAAAACCCTTCGGTGTGAAGGCTGAAAGCGGTCCCGGGGGGGTGACGCTGTACTTTGATCAGGCAGGGAATGTCTATGTAGCTGCGAAGGACATCAAGACATCCAGCGCCTTGGCAGAGGCGATTGCTAAGCGGTACCTCA
>Ga0137796_10001498_pt1 | contig 13292 bp, 9 predicted proteins | sample OV2TP3_FD_97704 | JGI IMG/M metagenome (GOLD analysis project Ga0137796, IMG submission 97704)
ACGTGGGCGCGGCAGGTGCGCCGCGACCCGCGCTTCATCGAACTGGTGCTGCGCGAGTCGAGTCGCGTGCTGCGAATGACCGAGCGCGCGCTGGTGATTGAGACGCGCCACGGCTTCGTGTGCGCCAACGCCGGCGTGGACCACTCGAATGTTGCCGGCAGCGACCGCGTTACGCTGCTGCCCGACAACCCGGATGCATCGGCGCGCCGATTCGCGCAAGCCATCCGCAAGCGCACCGGCGCGCGCGTGGCCGTGATTGTGAGTGATACCTGGGGACGCCCGTGGCGCGAAGGCCAGGTGAATGTGGCCATCGGCACGGCAGGGCTGCGGGTGCTGGCCGACTGGCGCGGCCGTCGCGATACCTACGGGCGTTTGCTCTCCGCCACCGTGCTCGCCGTCGCCGATGAGCTGGCTGCCGCCGCAGGCCTCGCCATGGGCAAAGTAGACCAGGTGCCCGTGGTCATCATTCGCGGCTACAAGTTCCAGCGCGGTCGCGACTCCGCGCGCAAACTCCTCCGCCCTGCCGTCCATGACCTTTTTCGCTAGGATGCTCTTGTAATAGCCACCGATTGAGATTTTCGTTACCATAGGCTTCATTTATATGACCTCTTTATTGCGGGCCCACACTAAGGAGGGAAGGACGCTTGAAAGAAAAAATAGTACTGGTCATCTTGGCAGCCATCTTGACGTTTGTCTTTGGGGTCATACTATGGCAGTTACAAAAAGATCGTCTTTCTCTGCAATATGAAGTCGTAGAGTCAGCGCCGTTCCCTCGTGAAGGTGGAACAGGAAAATACTTCATTGTAATAATCCAAAATGGAGGAAGCAGAGAGCTCCGCGGAACAGAATTCCATGTTGCTTTTGAATCAGGGATAATTGAGTCCTATCGATTTCTGGACCCAACTCTTGTTGGCCCCATAACTCAAACTCCGTCCGAACTGACAGGCACGGTTCCACTCCTAAACCCAGGCGACTCTGTTTCGGCTACCATCACGACTTTTGGCCCCACTGGCACGAGAATCCCAATCATTGCAGCAAGGGCTCCCGGGGCAACTGCTCACCCCAAGCCCGAAGGTTCTATTTCTTCTCTACTCTCCTGGATAACACTCGGATCTATCTTGACTTCACTAACCGTCCTGATCCTCACGCTTCTTTCTCTTAGCAAAGCGCGGGAGGTCACTGATTCGATTTCAAGAATTGAGAACCTTGGAGAAGTGTCTGAACAAATTCGCGAAAGCAAAGACGATTTTACCGCTGGTATGGATAGGATGAAGAAGGACTTCGAGGACCGGCGGAAAAAGGATGAGGAAGAATTGCGTGGACAAAGGCGTATCTATGACCAGGGCGGGCCAGATCGAGAACAAATAATCTTTGCTGTGATGAGTCGGGCAGGACTGGCCCACAGATTCATCGACCTTGCTTTCACCGCGGACGAAACAAGCTTTTGGCGAACCGGTGTCGTTCTACTGGACGGCTTCCTACGTGATGAGCAGAACCGTGGCCAATATGTTTCTGCATTAGAAGCCCTAGTTGGGGTTTCCGAAATGGCCCCAAGGTCCAGGGGATTTAACTACTATCTGCTCTCAAAGATGGAAAAATATCGTGGTAATTCTGAGGCGTCCGCAAGATGGCTGGAGAAATGTCGCACCGAAACCCCGTTGATGTACGAGCACGTTATGGGACAAGATACCGCGTTTGACCTTGAGGCACTACGTCTCGAGCTGACTCAAGATTAATTAACCGTGTCCCACAAGTGCAATCCAATGAGTCCGACCCAGTACCCGCGAAGCTAGTTCCTGTAGTTTGGGTCGAGGCGGTCGAGTTTGCGCAGCAGGCCCGGCCACACCAGGTCGCCGCCCAAGCCCTTCGTTGCGACTTCGGCCTGTGCCTGGATGCCGGCAAGAATCGGGTCAGGAATCATGTTCAGCTCCGAGCCGCCCGACTGCGCCAGCAACTGAATGCGGCAGGCCGACTCCAGCATGTACATATAGAGGAAGGCTTCCGCAGCGTTGCGTCCCACGGTGAGCAGGCCGTGGTTGCGCAGCATCAGCGCTTTCTTGTTGCCGAGGTCGGCCACGAGGCGCGGCCGCTCGTCTTCATTGAGCGCGATGCCTTCGTAATTGTGATAGCCGAGGGTCGAGAGCGGGAAAAGTGAGTGCTGCGAAATCGGCAGCAATCCGCTTTTCTGCGCGGAGACGGCCACGCCATGAATCGTGTGCGTGTGAAAGACGCACAGCGCGTCTTCGCGCGCCGCATGCACCGCGCTGTGAATGGTGAAGCCCGCCGGATTGATGAAGTATGGCGTCTCCATCACGATTTTTCCGTTGATGTCCACCTTCACCAGGCTTGACGCGGTGATTTCGTCGAACAGGTGTCCGAAGGGATTGATCAGGAAGTGGTGATCCGAGCCGGGTACACGCATCGAGATGTGCGTGAAGACGAGGTCGTCCCAGTGATAGAGCGCGGTGAGGCGGTACATGGCCGCCAGGTCCACGCGCGCCTGCCACTCTTCGGCGGAAACCTTGTCGCGCACGCTCGGTGTTTTTGCCGCTGGCGTTGCCATGCTGCACCTCCATTTCGGTGTGCGGCGATTCTAGCCTGCGTCGCCATGCCTGTAAACGGCGGCCGCCGGCGCTAATCATCGAGCCAATCTTGTGGCCGTTGCACCGGTTGTCCGGGTTTGGCTTGGCGATTGCGTTGACCATCCGCAACGCGTGCCCTACTATGTACGCGCCTCCTTTCCGCAAAAACACATGATTGGACACACCATCGCGCACTACCGCGTAACAGCCAAGATTGGTGCAGGCGGCATGGGCGAGGTGTATCGCGCCACCGACACAAAACTCGGGCGCGATGTGGCGATGAAGGTCTTGCCGGAACCATTCGCTGCGGACGCGCAACGCATGCAACGGTTTCAGCGCGAGGCGCAGGTACTGGCGTCGCTCAACCACCCCAACATCGCGGCGATTTACGGCCTGGAACATCAGGACCGAACCCACGCGCTCGTGCTGGAGCTGGTGGAAGGGCCCACGCTCGCCGAACGCATCACGCAGGGCGCGATTCCGGTCGATGAAGCCCTACCGATTGCGAAGCAGATCGCCGAGGCGCTCGAATTCGCGCATGAGCGTGGAATCATTCACCGCGACCTGAAGCCCGCTAACATCAAGGTCACCACCGAAGGCAAAGTGAAGGTGCTGGATTTCGGCCTGGCGAAGGCGCTGACCGAGGAAGCACCAGGGCAGGACAATTCTGCTTCCCCCACCCTCAGCATGGCTGCCACCAAGGCAGGGGTTATCCTCGGCACGGCCGCCTACATGAGTCCCGAGCAGGCGCGCGGCAAAACGGTGGATCGCCGCGCAGACATCTGGGCCTTTGGCGTGGTGCTGTTTGAGATGCTCTCCGGGCGGCAACTCTACGGCGGCGAAACCGCGTCGGACTCGATGGCCGCAGTGATTACGCGGGAACCCGACTGGACAGCCTTACCGGCAGCAGTGCCCGCGCGTATGCGCGAGTTACTGCGTCGCTGCCTCACCAAGGACCCCAAACAGCGCCTGCGCGACATTGGCGAGGCGCGCATCCTGCTCGACTCAGCAGGAATCGCCGAAGCCGATGCGCACGCGACCGCGCCCGCGTTGGGAGTGGCGCCGCGCGGAGGTCGGGAGCGAGTGTGGATGGTAGCGGCTGCAATCTTGCTGCTGGCCACAATTGGCCTGACGGCTGCGTTGCTCTTTTTTCAACGCGCGGCCCAAGATGGGCAAACGCTGCGGTCTAACATTCTCCCACCGGAAGGTACGGTCTTCGGCGTCGGCGGTGGCTCCGGCGGGCCCGTGGTGGTTTCACCAGACGGGAAGCACGTTGCCTTCGTGGGCATCGGTGGCGGAATACGGATGCTGTGGGTGCGTGCGCTTAGTTCGATGAAGGCGCAGGTGCTATCCGGCACGGAGGAGGCAGCCTTTCCCTTCTGGTCGCCCGACAGTCGTTCGATTGCGTTCCTCACCCCGGGCAAGCTGAAAAGAATTGACGCAGCCGGCGGCCCAACCCTGACCGTGTGCGATATCGCTGCGGGCGCCGGCTCGCGCGGCGGGACATGGAACCGCGACGGCGTCATCCTGTTCGCCCCCAGCACCACTTCGCCGATTTTTCAGGTGCCTGCCAACGGAGGCACCGCGACGCCCTTGACCCAACTGGATACCGCCCGCAGAGTGGGCACGCACCGCTGGCCCTTTTTCCTTCCTGACCAGCGCCACTTTCTCTACTTGGCGCGTGCCTCGGGCCCCGGCGGCAGCACGCAGACGGACGCGGAGGGAATTTTCGTTGCCAGTCTGGATGGCCAGGTCAACAAGTTACTGGTGCGAGCCGTTTCCAGCGTGGCTTACGCTTCTGGCCACCTGTTGTTTGTTCGCGAAGGGACGCTCATGGCGCAGCCGTTCGACCCTGCCAGCCTCGAAGTTTCCGGCGATGCATTTCCCCTCGCTGAACAGGTGCAATTCGATCTGGCTTTTTCGCTGGGTGCTTTTTCCGCGTCGGAAAACGGAGTGCTGACCTATCATTCGGGAGGCGAACTACAGACGGATTCGAAATTGCTTTGGCTGGACCGCGCCGGCAAACAGGTCGGGCAATTGGGTGATCCCGCCTTGTACTACGATGCACGCCTCTCGCTGGACGGCCGGCAGGCGGTGGTCTCCCTGTATGACCCGCACAACCGCAATGTGGACCTCTGGATCTACGATGTGGCGCGCGGGCTGCGCACGCGCTTCACGTTCGACCCGGCCATTGATCGCTTCCCGGTGTGGTCGCCGGATGGCAGCCGCATCGTATTTGCTTCGTCTCGCTCAGGCCAGTACGACCTTTTCGTGAAACCGGCCAGCGGCGCGGGAACCGAGGAATTGCTGCTGACGACGCAGGCCATTAATCTCTACCCCACCGACTGGTCGCCCGACGGCCAGTTCTTGCTTTTCTTCAACGCCGCTGCGAAAACTGGGAACGACCTCTGGGTGCTGCCCATGACGGGCGAGCGCAAGCCTGTGCCATTCTTGCCGACTCCTTTCAATGAAACCGATGGCCGTTTCTCTCCCGATGGGAAGTGGATTGCCTACGTGTCGAATGAATCCGGCGCCGACCAGATTTATGTCGCTCCGTTCCCCGGTCCGGGCGGCAAGTGGCAGGTCTCCACGGCGGGCGGAACGCGCCCCGTCTGGCGCAGCGACGGCAAGGAAATCGTGTACCTGGCGGCGGACGACAAGCTGATGGCTACCGAGGTCAACGCCAAAGGAGCGAACTTCGAAGTTGGGCCAGCGCAGGCGCTGTTCGACGCCAAGCCGCAGCGCTTCGTCACCTTTTTCCCTTCGCTGTACACCACCACCCGGGATACACGACGCTTCCTGGTCAACACGGCCAGGGAGTCCACCACTTCGACCACGCCAGTTACCCTGGTGGTGAACTGGCCCGCCGAAGTAAACAAGCAAACCAGCCGCCCCGACTGATTTTTGCTCTGGATGTGAATTCATGGAAAAGTGGAACAGACGATGAGCACAGCGATGAGTGCAACCACGACGGCGGTTCAGGAATACGACGCAATCGTGAAAACTATTCAACAGTACATCGCCGGCGGACACTCGGGGAAAGGCTCGGAAATGAAACCGGCCTTTTACCCGGACGCGACCATTTTCGGATACGTGGAGTGGCGAAAGCCTGCTAGGCCTGTTGGCAAGCACTGTGGTGGGGGTCGGCTCACCTCAAATCGTGTTGCTGGTGGCTGGCTCGTTTAGGACCAGCCAATAGAGCCCGAGCTGCTGCGCGGCTTCAATGAAGCGGGCGAAATCGACGGGCTTGCGAACAAAACTGTTCGCACCCAGGTCGTAGCTTCGGACGATGTCACTCTCCTCGTTGCTCGATGTAAGAACCACGACTGGGAGCCGGCGCGTTCTTTCATCTGAACGCATGCGCCGTAGGACTTCGAGCCCATCTACCTTGGGGAGCTTGAGGTCGAGCAGCACGACTTCGGGCATTCTTTCTGGGTCCCTTTCTGTATGCGTCCCCATCCTGAATAGGTAGTCCAAGGCCTGTTCGCCATCCGGCACAACAACAATGTCGTTGGCGATGTTGCTTTTCTCGAAGGCCCGCAAAGTCAGGGCCACGTCGTCGGGGTTATCCTCCACGAGCAGGATGATTCGGCTGCGGCTCATGCTTTCCCTCCCCGTTTGCGCCCCAATGTGAAGTAGAACGTAGCGCCTTGGTTGGCAGCACCTTCGGCCCACACCCGGCCGCCGTGGCGGTCGATGATTCTGTGCACAGTTGCGAGACCAATCCCTGTGCCAGGAAAATCTGCTTCGGAGTGCAGGCGTTGAAAAGGACTGAACAGCTTTGCTGCGTAGGCAGGGTTGAAGCCGGCCCCGTTGTCGCGGACGAAGTGCGCTGTGCCATCTGGCGACTGCGTTTCACTGAACTCAATTCGTGCACCAGGAACCTTGCCCGTGAATTTCCAGGCGTTGCCCAGCAAGTTTTCCAGCGCAATTCTCATCAGGCGCAGATCAGCATGGACGAATAACTCCGATTTGATCTGGACATTCACATCCCGGTCTGGCTCGCGCTTCCTCAATTCGGCTACGACGAGTTGAGCCAACTCCGACAGATTGATTTCTTCGCGGCGTAGTTCTGCCCTTCCGACACGAGAGAGTTGAAGCATGTCGTCGATCAATTCACCCATGCGCTGCGCCGCAGAGCGCACGCGATGCAAATAGCCCCGGCCTGTTTCATCGACCCTGTCGGAGTAATCCTCCAAGAAGGCCTGGCTAAAGCCGTCAATGCTGCGAAGGGGCGCACGGAGGTCGTGGGAGACCGAATAGCTGAATGCCTCCAGCTCCTTGTTCTTCCGCTCCAACTCCTCCACCAGGGCAGCCCGTGTTTCAGCCAACTCACGGGCCGCTCGGGCTTCGGCTGCCTCGAGCTCCTTCCGCAAGAGCTGCTCACGAATGCGGCGGTTCTCGTCTTCAAACTGCTTACGGCGGATCTGGGCGCGGACGCGCGCCTTCAGCACTTCGAACTCACTGGACTTAGAAATGTAGTCATCGGCGCCGGCTCCGAGCCCGTCCAGCATGGCCGCGCGGTCTTCCAAAGCCGTAAGCATCACAAGAGGAATATCGCGCACGACTTGCGCGGATTTGATGCGACGGCAGGTCTCCTGGCCGCTCAAGCCGGGCATCACCAGATCCAGGAGAATGCAGTCCACCGACTGCACCGCCAGAAGGTCCAGGGCCTCTTCGCCGGATCGGGCCGGGACCACGTCGAAGCCCTCGTCCCGCAGAGACGAAGCCAGTTCCTGCAGGTAGGTCAAGCTGTCATCAACAGCGAGGATCTTCTTCGGCCCGAGCAGGCTGGCGGTTTCCTCGCTGGGGGCCGTGGCGGCGTGGCGGAGGATTGCGGCCAGCCTTGCCAGGATGATTTCGACCTCCTCTCCTTTTCGTACGAACGCATCGGCACCGGCGTCGAGGGCCCGCAGTTCAGCGTTGCCGTTTTCCGACGCCGTCAGCAGCAGGCAAGGAATCCCACGCAGGGCGGCATCAAGTCGAACCCGCCGAATGACCGTGGCGCCGTCGATTCCGGGAAGCACTCCGTCCACCACGATGGCACTGGGACGCTGGCCGGCGGCGACGCGCAGGCCCTCTTCACCGGTTGGCGCCAGCAGGACGGCATAGCCAGCTCCCTCGAGCGCCTGCCGCAACTCTTCGCGAAATGTTCTGCTGTCATCAATGACCAGCACGGCGGGCTGGTCCGCGGCTGTCCCTGCGCGGTGCGATCTTAGGAGCTCTCGGGCCCTTGCGACCACATAACGAGTGTCATAAGGCTTACCTACGTATTCGTCGGCCCCGGTTTGAAGGCCTCGGATTCGATCCTTTATCTCCGCTTCCGCAGACAACAGCATGACCGTGGCCGTGGAGGTGGAAGCCGAGGTGCGGATCTCCCGCAAAAGTTCGATTCCGTCCCCGTCCGGAAGCAGCACGTCCAGCACAACCACGGGAATCGGCTCGCGGGCCAACGCTTGCCGGGCCTCGGCGACCGTGGCGCATGGCAACGGGCGGAACCCCGCGGCCTCGAAAGCCTCCGCAAGATCCATGCGAACGGTCAAGCTGTCGTCAACGATCAAGACGGTAACGCTCATTTTCGAACCTCGTTGCCGGGTTGAACGCGCAGCGCGAGGGCGGGGCCAATCTCATCCAGGGGCAGGACACGCTCTGCGGCCCCCAGCAGCATGGCTTCGCGCGGCATGCCATAAACGACGGAGGTTGCCTCGTCCTGCGCGATGGTGAAGCCGCCTGCCTTGCGAATTTCCAGCAAGCCCGCCGCTCCGTCGCACCCCATGCCGGTGAGCAAGCAGGCGGCTGCGGCGGGGCCGTATTCCCGGGCGACGGATTCGAACAGCACGTCCACAGACGGACGACACGAATGCCGTTCGGGGTCGAGCGTGAGCTGCGCGCGGCCGTCGCGCACCACTAGGTGCCGGCCAGGCGGGGCCATCACGACCTGGCCGGCAGCGGAAGCCAAGAGCTGGCCGTCTCGCGCGTAGGCGACGCGGCGACTGGTCTGAACGTCCAGCCAGTCTGCAAAGGCGGAACCGAACGGCTCATTGATGTGCAGCACGAGCAGTACAGGGAGGGCGCAATCGCTGGAAAGTGTCCGCAGCACCTCGACGATTGCCGCCGGGCCCCCGGTCGAAGCGCCGACCGCGATTACCTTGAGTCCCGGCCGTGTCACGGCAGGCTCCGACACAGCACGTCCAGAGACGCGCCGAGGTTGTCGGCTGACGCCAAGGCGTGCTCGTGGATGTGTAATCACGCGAATGCGCGATACCAGCTTGACCGTGGTCAGAAACCTGCTCTCCCAGCTTCCGTCGGTCTCATCTCCGCTCGGCTTTTCCAGCACATCCACGGCGCCCGCCGCCAACGTATCGTATGTCTTGAAGAGCTCGCCCCGGTTCAGGGAGGACGACACGACAAGAATGGGGGTGGGGCAGTGGGCCATGATGTACTCGGTCGCCGCCAGCCCACTCATCACCGGCAGCATGATGTCCATGGTCACCACGTCGGGCCGCAACCCTTCGCATAGTTCGATGGCGCGCTTGCCATCTTCCGCTTCGCCGGCGACCTCCACTTCCGGATCCGTCGCAAGGAGATCACACAAGCTCTTCCGCACCGTCAGGGAGTCTTCCACCACGAGCACACGCACTTTCGGCATGGCTAACTCACCAACCCGTGAATCCGATCCAGAAACTCACTCTGTTCGAACTCGTTCTTGGCGATGTAGCCCTGCGCGCCGAGTTCCTGGCCCCGGCGCCGGTCCTCCAGGGAGGTGCGAGAGGTGACCAGAATGGAAGGCACGCCGCGGAGCAGAGGGTCAGCGTGGGCGCGCTCCAGAAAAGCGAACCCATCCATCCCCGGCATTTCAATGTCCACCAGGAAGAGTGCATACCGCTTCCGGCGCGCCTTTTCGATTCCCTCTTCTCCCGACGTGGCGAGTTCCACATGGTAGCCAGCCGATTCGAGGATGCTTTGCTCGAGCATGCGCGTCGTCAGCGAATCGTCTATCACAAGGACGGAAGGAGGAGCGACCGTTGCCTCGGGCTGGGGAATGTCGCTGCGCTGCGCTTCCGCAACCAGGCCGTCGGCATCGAGCACAAGCTGGAAATTGCCCTCCGGGTCCAGAAATGCTCCCGCCACGGCGGGTGTTGCCGGTGCGAGCTCGGGGATGGGACGGAGCACGACGTTGCCTGTTCCGGAGAGCCGGTCCATACCGACGGCCGCCAACCCGCCGTTTCCTCGCACAACGATCGCTGACCAGTGTCTCCCTGCACGGGATGGCGCGGCGTTCCTGCGCAACACGGTGTGTAAAGGGACAAAAGGGATGGACCTATCCTCGTAGACGACTGACTCACCCTGTGCGCTCCGGACGATGGCCCCTGGGGCAACCCGAAGTGTGCCTTGCACGACATCGAGCGGGATGGCCGCCACCACGCCAGAAGATTCCCCTACCAGCGCTGCCAGCGAGGCGAGGGACATGGGAACAATCAGTTCCACCGTTGTGCCCTTGCCAGCCTCGGTACGCACGGTGACCTCTCCTCCCAACCGCTCGGCCGCCTCACGAACCACATCCAGGCCAATCCCCCTCCCAGAAACTCCGTCTACAGCAACCGATGTGCTTATTCCGCCGCGCAGAAGAAGGTGCAGCGTCGCCTCCGCACTGAGCTCCTTTATTTCCGATGGCAGCAGACCTTTGCGCTGTGCGGCGCGCCGTAAAGCTTCGAGGTCAACGCCACGGCCATCGTCTGTGCAACGGAACCCCACGCGCCGGCCTCGCCTGGCCACATCCAGCGTCACCTTCCCTTCCGACGGCTTGCCAGCCTGTCGGCGGTCACTCTCCGGTTCGACGCCGTGCGCCACGCCATTACGGACAAGCTGCAAGAGCGCCCCCTGCACTGCACCGAGCACGTGTGCGTCTAGCCGCACATCGCCGCCCCGCCCCTCGAAGACCACGCGCTTGCCCTGCGCTTGTGCGGCATCCCGGGCGATCCGCTCCAGTGATGTGAAGAGTGCTCCGGCTGGAACGAGCCGCAGTTGCTCCGCCGAATCGCGAACCCGTCGCAGTTCCCGGTCCATATGGTCCAACGAGAAGGCCAAACTGCGCCCGAGCCCCCCGACAGTTGCCCGCAGGTCGTCGAGAATCGCGCCTGCCTTGTCCCTGCCCACATCGCCTGCCGGGCGCTCGGTTTCCATCCGGCGCCGCGTCGCCCTTTCCTCTGCAAGCAGTTCCAGCAAGTAGCGAGAGCGCTGCACGGAGCCAAGATCTTTCCGCAGGGCCCCCACCCGAGAATGGGTCTCGGCAATTCCGTCAAGCAGCGCATCCATCTCGGCAATGTCAGCTCGGACCGTACGCAAGGCCTCTTCGGGGAGCGGCCGGCCCGCAGGCGCCTCTGCTTCTCCAGGGGGAGTTAACGACGTTACTCGGCTGTTGATCCTGTCGATGAGCTTCAGGACGGTTTCGATATGCTCACGGCGCACCCCGGCGGTGGAATCCCGGAAGGGGGCCAGGGTGTCCTCAATGGCGTGTGCTTGGTCTGCGATCTCCGGCTGCCGGATCACTCGCGCGGCGCCCTTCAGCGTATGGGCGAGACGCAACAGGCGAGGTATCAAATCCGGCCCGGCGGCGCCTCTCTCAAGGTCCATCACTCCCTGGCCGAGTTGATCCAGCAGTTCGCGTGCTTCGACGCGGAAGTATTTGTACGGGTCCTGTGCCATGCCTCACACCGCGTGCTGGGGTTGCACCACCCGCAGGAGATCCTTCGATAACGTTGCCAATTGCGACGCCGTCTGCAGCGTTTGACTCGAGCTCGCTTCGGTCTCTTTTGTGGTTTGCGCAACATCCGCGATGGCCACATTGACCTGCTCGACGGCGCTGGTCTGCTGCTTCGTGGAAAGCTCAATTTCGCGTGCTGCCTCCATGGTGGTCGCCACGGAGCCGGCAATGCGCTTGAACGCGGCAGCCACGTCGGTGAACTGACGGGAGCCTGCATCCACCGCCTTCGATCCCGTCTCGGTGGCCATGACCGTGGTGTTGACCGCGCCCCGGACGTCCTCAATGAGTGTGCGGATTTCCTTCGTCGAACCGCCCACGCGATCGGCAAGCTTGCGGATTTCCTCGGCCACGACGGCGAAGCGCTTGCCTGCTTCTCCCGCACCGGACGCCTCGATGGTGGCGTTGATGGCCAGGATGTTCGTTTGCTCAGCGAGTTCGGAGACGATGTCCAGCACCGCTCCGATCTGCTGGGACTTCTTGCCGAGTTCCAGCATGTGGCCTACAACCAGATCCACTTGCTGGCGGATTCCCGTGATGGACTCATGGGCCTTCCCTACCGTGCCTTCCCCAGACCGGGCCGCCTCGGCCGTTTGCTCGGCGATTTGCGCCACCCGCTGTGCGCTCTCCGCAATCTGGCGCGAAGTGGCCAGCAGCTCGCTGATGGTCGTGTTGATCTCGCTCATCGCAGTGGCCTGCTCCCGCGCGCCGGTGGCCTGCTGGTTAGCGGCAGACTGCAACTCGGCGGACGAGCTCTGCACCTGGCCCACGGCGCTGCCAATCTGCCGGCTGAGGGTGCGGGTCAACAGGACCGCTGTCAGCGTAGCGAATAGAACAACGACGATGGCGATGACGATTGTGAGATTGATCGAGGCGGAGGCGGTCTCGGTCGAGGCATCACGGGCCTCTTCCATGCGCCGCTCCTGCCGAGACAGGTAAGCGCCGATCCTAGCATCGGTCTCCTGCCGCTTGGGAAGGACCTGCTCCTCAAACGCCTGGGCCACGGGATCGGCAGCCACGGGGGTGCGCCGCCGGAGAGCGATAACATCGTCGAGTGCCCGCTGGTGCTCCGCCTCGGCACGCCCAATGGCCTCCACAAGGCTTCGGCCTTCCTCGCTGCGGGCGTTACTCTTCAGCCTGTCGAGGATCGCCAGGAACTCGCGGCGGGCCTCGTTCATTTCACTCAACAGCCGATCCTCGCGCGTGAGCAGGAACCCGCGGAAGGTCGCCACTTTTCGTTCCAGGGAAGCCCATAGGCTCTGCGTGTCAGTCAACTGGAGCGCGTCCACGTTAATCACCTGATCTTTGCTCTCCACTACGGTGCGCAGTGCGTAGACCGAAACCATTCCGATCGCGACCGCCAGTACCACCGTCACGGCAAAGCCCGCGGCCAGCCTTTGCCCAAAGGTCCAGTGTCGAGTCATGGTCGTTGCTCCTGTTGTGCAGCGGTTTGTACCCGCCGTTTGAGTGCTTCGAGAATCGGGCCCAGTTGAACCACCGGCCGCACCACATCGGCGGTGCGCAAGACTCCCCGCAGGTACGGGTGGCTTTGTTCCGCAGGTTCGGCCTGCGCTTTGGCTCCTAGGGGAAAACGAAGGTAGGCTTCGAATCCATCGAACACCAAGCCGACCGGCGTCTCAGCGGCAACCATCAACCAACGTGGTGTCTCTCCCGATGGATAGCCAAGAATCACGCGGAGGTCATACACGGCGACGATGCTGCCGCGGAACCCGGCGATCCCCAGTAACTCGGTGACGGGACTCGGGAGTCGGGTCACAGTTCTATCCGCGTAGAGGCCAGAAATCGCCGCAAGAGGTACCGCGTAGGGGTCAGGTCCGACGCGGATGGCAAGGAAATCTTCCAGGGAAGGCCGCTCGGTCGCCGGCGCCTCGGCAAATGAGCGGTCAAAGGCGCGCTTCAGTTCGGCTGCTTTTTCCTCCAGTGGACGT
>Ga0137796_10001499_pt1 | contig 13282 bp, 11 predicted proteins | sample OV2TP3_FD_97704 | JGI IMG/M metagenome (GOLD analysis project Ga0137796, IMG submission 97704)
TTTCTCGAGAGCTTTGAGGCAGATCGTCTCGAGATCCGAGGGCACGCCTCCCCGGAGAAGCCTCGGTGGCGGCGGCTCTCGGTTCAGGATGAGCGAATGCAGTTGCGTCATCGAATCCGCCGAGAAGGGCAGGGATCCGGTCATGGCCTCGTACAGCATGACTCCGAGGGCGTAGATGTCGGCCGGCGGGCCCGCTCGCTCCCCTCGGACCTGTTCCGGAGCCATGTAGGCCGGGGTGCCCACGAGTTGGTGCGTGGCCGTCATCCGCGGAACGCCCTCGATTCGCGCCAGACCGAGATCCATCAGTTTGATTTCGGCCGAGCGGGTCACCATCACGTTCCCGGGCTTGAGATCGCGATGGACCACACCCCGCTCATGGGCGTAGGCGACGGCGCGGGCGACCGTTTCGATCGTCTCCGCCTTTCGTCCGAGGGGCCAGCTCGACCAGGACTCGGCCAGGGTGGCGCCCTCCACAAGCTCCATGGCCAGATACGGTCCCTCAGGACCGGTCCCGACGTCGAAGAGAGTGACGATGTTCGAATGCTGCAACCGAGCGGCCGCCTGGGCTTCCCGTTGGATTCGATCGGCGTCTCCCCCCGAATGCAGGATCTTGATGGCGACCTCGCGCCCGAGGATCGGATCCCGAGCGCGATAGACGTTTCCCATCCCTCCCTGCCCGAGTTTCGCCAAGATCTCGTACCGTCCGATCCTGTGACTCGATTCCGGAGGCGCATTCCGAAAGACGGCGGCGCAGAGCTCGGTGTGCTGCTCCGGCGTAATCCAGTCCCGGAGGAGAAGGACTTGCGCCAGGGGAACGGGCTGTCCGCGCTCCCGAAGTCCCTTCGCTTCCGCCAGGGCTTCGGTGAGGCGTTCTTCGGACAGCCATCCCTTGTTTCGAACAAAAGCTGCGACGCGTTGGTCGATTTCGGGGGCGGCCAGGTCGAGCGTGCTGCCGTGAAGTCGATGAAGATCGCCGAGCCTCGACCAGAGTGTCCGGAAGGCGTCCTGTTCCATGGCTACTTCGTCCGCATCTCGTAGGTCCCGTCCCAGGAGTCCGGCGGAGGGGTAGCGCGGAGATGGCGGAGGCGCTCGAGAAAGACGGAGGCGGCGCCGTCTTCGGGCCGCAGCTCCGCGGCACGTCGGAAGCGGGCCTCGGCCTGATCCCACGCGCGCCGGAAGTACTCTTCCAGACCCCGCTCGAACTCGTCGCGCGCTTCGAGGAGGGAACGACCGACGGCGCCCTTCCGCCCGAGGAGCTCGTAGACCGGAACGGAGGCGCTCTTGCCCTTGACGCGCAAGCGATCCAGACGGCGGAATTCGAATCCGTCGCCGGCGGCGCGGACCGTAGGTTCCGCCACCAGCGTGGTCGTTCCATACTCCTTGCAGGCGCCCTCGAGACGCGAGGCGAGATTGACGACGTCGCCCATCGCGGTGTAGTTGAATCGCGTGCGGGAGCCCATATTTCCGACGATCACGTCTCCCGTGTTCATTCCGATGCGGAAGGATAGGGATGGTTTCCCCTGCTTCTTCCATTCCTCACGGAGACGCGCCAAGGCGTCGATCTGGAGCAGGGCCGCTTCGCAGGCCCGGCCGGCGTGGCCGGCGAGCGGTTTCGGCGCTCCCCAAAACGCCATCACGGCGTCGCCGATGTACTTGTCGACCGTCCCGCCAGTCCCTTCGATGAGGTCCGTCATCGCCGTGAGATACTCGTTCATGAGCGCGACGGTTTCTTCGGACGTCAGCGCCTCCGACGTCGTGGTGAATCCGGCCAGATCGGAAAAGAAGACCGTCACCGGGGCGCGGACTCCGCCGAGGCTGAGCGTGCCGGACTCGCCCAGGATTTTCGCCACCAGGGACACGGGGAGGTAGCGGTTCAGGGTCTCCAACATCCGATTGATCGAAGCCGAAAGGAGGCCGATCTCGTCGCGTCCCCGGACCGGCATGCGCCGACCGAGATCGCCGGTCGAAATCGCCTGGATGTTCGAAGTCATCTCCAGGATGGGCCGGGTCAGGGCCCGTGCGAAGAAGAAGGACGTGATCAACGAGAGCAGGGCGAATCCGGCGAAGCACCCGCCCACCCACAGCCCGAACCGCCGTCGCATCCCGAGCACTTCGGACGCGTCCATGTCGACGCCCACGAGCCCCGCAACCGAGCCGTCCCGTCGAACCACGGGCGCGTAGCCGGAGAGGGTCGCTCCGTACTCGTCGAGAACGATGTCCTCGTCCACGCTCGGGCCGTCGAAGCCTGCCGTCATTGCGGGCGCTTGGGCCAGGTTGTAGGGCGTTCCGATCGGCGAGGGCTTCACGCCCGTGTCCACGACGAACGCCGCCCCTCCCTCCGGACGGCGGCGCATGAGGTAGGCTTGGCGGAGCCCGTTGCGGTGACGCGCCGCCTCGAGGCGGGGAGCGACCCGATTCCAGGCGTCGTTCCCTCGATCTTCTTCGGAGCGGATTTCGTCGAGCGCGTCGCCATCGACGAGAAGGGCGGTCGTGATCGCCACGTGTCTCAGGCGTGCGCGAAGGGAGGCGTGAAGCTGCGCCCGGGCCAGGGCATAGAGACTCCCCGAGATGACCGCGGTGATGAAGATCGTGAGGGCGAAAAGCAGAAGGGAGAGCTTCTTTCGGATGACGAGGTCGCGAAGGTATTGGGCAACCACGAATCAGGGTATATCAAACTGAGGAGACTTCGGACAAGGGGAGAAAGACATTGACACCGCCCCTGGGGTGGGGTACCTCATGGTGGCTTTCGCCGGGGAGGGTCGGCGCCATTTCGGAAGAGAGAACCCGTGTTTTCAGCGGCGCCCCTTGGGAATCCAGGGTCGGCTACTGCCGGGCGGTGCGTGCCGGACGAAACGTGTATGTTTCCGGCACGGCTCCCGTAGATAGGGATGGCGGCGTAGCGGCACCGGGCGATGCCTATGGGCAGGCCCGTCGGTGTCTCGAGATCGTGGTCGAGGCTCTCGAGCGGCTCGGAGCGCGTCCCTCCGACGTCGTGCGGACGAGGATGTTCGTGACGGAGGCTCGGCGCTGGGAAGAGTTCGGCCGGGCGCACCGGGAGTTTTTCGGCGCGGCCCCTCCGGCCACGACGATGGTCGAAGTGAAGTCGTTGATCGATCCGCGGATGCTGATCGAGGTCGAGGCGGACGCGGTCGTGGAGAATTGAAATGGAGAGACTCTACGTCTCCAACAAGGACGAATCCGTCCCGATGTTTCGGCGGCGTTGGATGGATGTCTTCAGTCGCGTCCATCCGGCCGTTCCGCATCTTCTGTACGTTCCGATGGTGGGATTCTTCTTCTACCTGAGCTGGCGCGCGCGGATCCCCGTCGAGTACGTCGTCTCCCTCTTTGCGTTGGGGCTCTTTCTTTGGACGTTTGCGGAGTACATCCTCCATCGGTTCGTCTTCCACTTCCACACCAAGACGGAGTTCGGACGTCGAGTGTGGTTCATCATCCACGGAGTGCATCATGACTATCCCCGCGACTCGCGGCGACTCGTGATGCCGCCGGCGGTGAGCCTGCCGCTCTGCGCCCTCTTCTACGGCATCTTCCGGCTCTGCTTCGGCCCCGAATACATGTTTGCGCCTTTTGCCGGGTTCATCGTCGGCTATCTCAGTTACGACACCCTCCACTTTGCGTCGCATCACTGGACGCTCAAGGGACGGTGGGCGCTGTATTTGCAGCACCAGCACCTGCGGCACCACTACCAGGATCCCGACCGAAACTTCGGCGTCAGCTCTCCGATTTGGGATTTCGTTTTCGGAACCTACTCGCGACGCCGGAAGGATCGGGAAGAAGCGGCCGAAGGTGCCGCGGAGTCCGCGGGGCGCTAAGCGAACACATCCTTGAGCGAGCCGAGGGACGTTTTCGTCGCCTCGGCCTGTACTTCCGCCATTTGGTCCGGGGTGAGTTTGAGGAGACGGGACGACCATTCCTTCTCCTCCGGAGAGAGGGTGCGCTTGGCACCCGCGCACAGGACGGCCACGACGATCGCCGTACGAGGAAGCGGGGTCTCTTCCAGGCCCGAGATCGGATCCAGATGGTGGCGGACCGCCTCCACCACCGCGGGAGGGAATTTCCACTTCTCGCAAACACAGGCGCCGATGACCGCATGGTTTACGCCAAGGACTCTCCTCTCCACTTCTTCGTACTTCCCTCCGCCGGCCGCGCCGGCCAAGATTTCGCGCATGGCGTGCCGCAGATACTGATACTCGACGAGCTTGCCGATGTCGTGGAGTAACCCGGCCGTAAAGTGCTCGTCGGGTGCCCCGACTTTCGAGACGCGGGCCGTCGCCTGCGCCGCATACGCCACCCAAAGGCTATGACCCCAAAAGCTCTTGAGGTCGAACTGAACCTCGGAGTGTTCCTTCCCCAACTTCGAGACGAGGGAGGCGACAGTCACGATGCGTTTCGTGGCTTGAAAGCCGAGCATGACGACCGCCCGACGGATGGAAGCGATCTTGGATCCGACCCCATAGTAGGCGGAGTTGACGACCCGGAGAGTCTGAGCGGAGAGTCCGGGATCCCGTTCGATATCCGCGGAAACGGTTTCGATAGCGGTGGCGGGATTCGAGAGCGCGCCCAGGAGTTTCTGCGTCGTCGCCGGGATCGACCATAGATCCTGCACATTTCCGAGGAGCTTCGCGACGTTCTCCGGGATTTCGGCCTCGGAGGGAATCGGTCGGGTGGGTTCGACGGACGGGGGCGGCGCGGAAGCGGCCGGAGCCGCCAGCGGGTTCGTTGCGGCGAAGTCTCGAACGAATCCCCGGAGTTGATCGGGAGTCAACACCTCGCCCAGAATGCAGCATTCGATGAAGTACCCCAGCTCTTCGCTCTGCTTCGGGAGCGGGAGCGCCGCGTCTTCGGGGCGGAAGAGCCTCTCCTCGATGGCGAAGGCCGCGAACTTCTTCCGTGCGGGGTCGGCTACGATGAGGCCGTTGACGTCGGCGACGTTCATCGTGGGCTTCTTCACCGCGAATTGGGAGATGCGGATATCGGCGATCCGCCGGAGCTGAACGACCTTCGCTCCATCGGTCTGGAGATGGAGCAGCTTGGGGCGGACATAGGCCAGAAAGGACCGGAGCCGCGCGCGGAGCTCCTCGACGCCGGACGCCATCCTCCCTCCGCTATTTCTTGCCCGCGCTCGCGGCGATCGGGGGCAGGGCTCCGCGGCGACGGCGCGTCTGCCCCTCCGTCTTGCGCTTGATCAGGATTTCCCGGTCCAAGAGCAGTTCGGGCTTGGATGGGTCCAGAGGGACTCCGCGGATGACCCCGGTCGCATCGCTGAACCACAACACCGCGCTCGCGCCGTCGTTCGTAACCGACACGAGGCTGCCGTACGAAAACGGGACTTCGAGTGTCTTCCCAGCCATGGCCCCTCCGGTCGTCTCGGTACGATCATAGCACAAACAAATAGACCGAAGTCCAGAGTCCTATGGCGGCAGGTTTCGCTTGCAGGTCTCCATCAAGCTCCGGACCTTGGGCTCGAGTTTCGGGTCAAGAGAGACCGCTTTTTTCAAGTCATCCAAGGCCTCACGGAAGCGGCCGAGGACGGCTCGAGCCTTTCCGCGCTCGACGTAGGCCGCCGGTAGGGTAGGGGCGGCCGTCACCATGCGGCCGTACGCCTCCTCGGCATGGTGCATTTGCTGGAGCGCCGCTTCTTCCTGCCCGTTGGAAGCCAACTCCATGGCCAGGGCGCTGTACTGTTGTCCCAGGTTCCAGTGACACCACGGATCTTCGGGAGCGAGTTCGCAGGAGCGCCGCGCGTCCCGGATGGCTTCCTCCAGTCGCCGCAGGGCCGCAAAGGCGAGTGAGCGGTTGCGATAGTCGTCGGCCCGCTCCGGCGGTTCCGCAATCAGTCGAGTGCACTCCAGCACCGCCTCCTCATGCCGTCCGAGATCGAGTAGCCACGCGGATCGGAGCCGCCGGAGGGACGACCACGTCGCTTCCTTTTCGAGAGCCAGAGCGGCGTCCCCCGCGGCATCCTCGAAACGACCCTGGGCCGCCCGAGCGTAGGCCAACGTGCCGAGCACGCGGGCGTGCTTCAATCCCAAATCGGAGGCACGGGAGGCGGCCGACTCGGCGAGCTTCGGATCTCCTCCCACCAGTTCGGATATAGCCAGGAGGAGATGCGCCTCCGCCCGGAAGGAGCTGGAACCGGTCACCCGGCGAAGAATGCCCCGGGCTTCTTCGACCCGCCCGAGAAGGAGGGCGACGAATCCGCGGGTCATCTCGCGGTCCGGGTGATCGGAGGGGAGCGCATCGAAATCTTGCGACGCGGAACGGACGCGCGCGAGTTCCGGTTCGGGATAGGGGGAAAACTCTGCGCGGAATCCGCCTTGGTGCACGACCCGAATCGGAAGTTGGGACAATTGCGACAGTCGCGCGAGACCGCGCTGCGCCCGCGCGTCGTGGTAGTCGGGACGAAGCCCCAGCGTTCGCGTGAAGACCTCCTCCGCGCGCGCATACTCGTATCGACGGGCGAGCGACACCCCCAGCAGATAGAGGGCCGGAGGGTAGTCGGGTTCATGGAGGAGCGCGGCTCGCACGTGCGCTTCGAGTCTCCCGAGACCGCGCTCGAGGCTCGCCAGATCGGGCGTCTCCACCCCCTGAATCTGATCGAGGTCGCGGAGAACTCGTCGGGCATAATCGAGCTCTCGCTCGGCCCGTTCGATACGCGCTTGGCGGCGCGTCTTCTGGATCAGACGGTGGGCGATGACCGACCCGACGACGAGTACCGCGAGGAACAGGACCAGGCCGGATGTCGCCCAGCGATGACGTCGTACGAGTCGCGCCGCCCGATGCCATCGGCTGAGGGGACGGGCCCGGATGGGTTCCCCCTGGAGGAAGCGGTCCAAGTCCTCCGCAAGATCCGCGGCCGAGGCGTACCGATCCAGAGGGTCCCACTCCATCGCCTTCCGGACCACCACGGAAAGCTCGTCCTCGGCGGTCTGAACCGGAATCTCCGAATCGAGGATCTTCTTGAGAATCTGGTAGGGATCTTCCCCGGTGAAGGGCGCGCGCCCTTCGAGAAGCGAGTAGAGCGTCGCCCCCAGGCAGTAGACATCGGTCCGAACCGTCGCGGGTCGCGTGGCGGCTTGTTCCGGGGCCATGAAACTGGGCGTTCCCAGAAGCGCTCCCTCGGAGGTGAGGCTGCCGCCCTTGTCGATGGTCCGCGCCAGCCCGAAGTCCGTCACTAGGATGCGCCCGTCGAGCGCCTCGAGGAGATTCGCGGGCTTGAGGTCGCGATGGAGGACACCCTGCTCGTGCGCATGCTGGACCGCTCGTGCCGCGCTCCGGACGATCTCCGCGGCGCGGCGCCGCTCGCGCTTGCTTCCTTCGAGCGACCGTCCGTTCACGAATTCCAAGGCGATGTACGGCTTGTCCGGTCGCGGGCCGATCTCGTAGACCCGCGTGATTCCCGGATGGGAGAGCTTCGAGGCGAGGTGCGCTTCCCGGACGAATCGCTTTACGACCTCGGGGTGATCCTCCTTGAGGAACTTGAGGGCGACCCACCGATGGAGATGGGTGTCCCAGGCCTTCCATACCTCGCCCATCCCGCCCTTCCCCAGGACGCGGATGAGGGCGTATTTCCCCACGCGAGCCAGGGTGTTCTGAAGGGCCTCGCGGACCTCCTCGGGCACCTCCTGCTCCTGGCCCGCGGCGACGATCTCCCGCACGCTGGCTTCGCGTTGCAGGGCCGCGAGCTGAGGGGGGGACAATCGGGCGATCCGGACGAGCATTTCCCCGAGTCCCCCGGGGTCGCACGAACGGCGCATCTCCCGGGATTCCTCAGGCGTGAGCGCTCCGCGCTCGACGAGGATTTCCGCGAGCCTTCGATCCCGCTCCTCCGCCTGTCCGCGGCGGAGGCGTCGGATCATCCCAGGATCCATCGAAGCTCTTCCTCGACGTCGTGCTCATCCACGGCATATTCGGATATCTGGCGGATGAGGATTCGCCGCAGGGCTTGTCGCGTGAAGTGGAGGTAGTTGCGGACGTCGCTTTCGGAAAGCCCCGTTTCCCGGGCGACCGATCCGTAGGAGGGCTCCGCGATTCCCCCGAGATCGTAGAGCTCGAAGACGCGGTAGTAGGACTCCTTTCCGGCCTTCTGGAGATCGCTCCTCAGTTCGTCGACGGCGCGTCCGAGAACGGAGCGCAGCCACTCCGCGTCGAAGACTTGGTCGGGCTCTCCCGGCGCCGCTTGGATGTTCTCGAGTCCTTCGAGCGCGACCACGCGCGCTCCGCCTCCTCGCTTGAGCCGGCCCTCGTCCCGCTTGACGTTCATCATGAAATTTCGGAGCGCCGCTTTGACGAAGCTCCGGAACCGCCCCTTCGAAGGGTCGACGTCCTGAAGGAAATCGCGCTCGAGGAGATCCGAGAAAAAATCCTGGACGAGATCTTTCGCGTCCTCCACCGGGCGATTCCATCCGAATCGGACGCAACAGTAGACCGGCTTCCAGTACTGGGCGAAGAGTTTCTCGAGAGTCTGTCTTCGCACGACGGCATCCGGGCCCTGGGCGCGCAGGATGCTCGACCACAGGGTGGTGGGAAAGGCGCGGTGTTCGCCGCCGAGCTTGGTTTCGTCCATACGGAAATTATAGCGCGCGAGTCAGCTTTTCGTTGACCCGCTCCTCGGGCCGACTATACTACCGGCGCTCGTCGAGGCCGCGGGACGGGTGATGAGCCGGCCGCTCGGGGGGAGCGTGGGGGAAACGGTGCTCATCGCTCGTTCCGCGGCCTCGCGCGTTTCCACCTCTCCCACAACTTCACGGCCATTCCGTATTCCTGCGCGCTCCGCAAGTGCTCCACGGACCGGCGCCAGAGTTGATTGAGGTCGTCTTCCGCCTCCTCATAGAGCGCCTGGAGTCGCGCGGCAATCCTTCCGGCCTCGTCCGCGACCTCCTCCCCGGCGGCCGTTTTTTCCAAGGCTGCCGCAATGCTCTCCTCATCGGGCGCCGGGGCGGCCGGGCCGTCGGGAAAACCGTACTCGCAGTCGGGACATCGCTTCGCCTCGTCGTAGTACTCGTGGCCGCACAGGGGGCAGTTCTTCATGGACGGGATTCTAGCAGGCGACGAGCGGAGCCCGAAAGCCTTTGACGGCCGGCGGGAGGGCGTTCGATAATTCGCGCCATGCCACGGCCGCTCGCCGATCTCCTCGTCGTCCGAGCGGGACAACTGGCCACCCTTCGCGGACACGCGCGTGCTCGGGGAGGCGCCGAGATGTCCGACCTCGGGATCGTCGAGGACGGCGCGGTGGCGGTCCGGCGGGGACGAATCCTCGAGGTGGGAACCACCGCGGAGATTACGAGGAAGTACCGGACGCGGCGGACCCTCGACGCCAAAGGCACCCTCGTGACGCCCGGTCTGGTCGATCCCCACACCCATCTCGTCTTTGAGGGAACGCGCGAAGAAGAGTTCGAGATGCGCCTCCGCGGGGCCAGCTACATGGAAATCGCTCAAGCGGGAGGTGGAATCCTCTCGACCGTCGATCGGGTGCGCGCCTCGTCGAGGGAGGAATTGGTGCGGTCCGCGCGTCCCCGACTTCGCCGGATGATGGAGTGCGGCACGACCACGGCCGAAGTGAAGAGCGGGTACGGTCTTACGACGGCCGACGAGAAGAAGATGCTGGAGGCGGTGCAGGGCCTGGCACGGCGGGAACCGATGGACTTGGTGCCGACCTTCCTGGGAGCCCACGAGGTCCCTCGAGAGTTCAAGGGACGGAGGGAGGACTACGTCGATCTCGTGTGCCGGGAGATGATCCCCGCGGTTTCGAAGCTCGCGCGGTTTTGCGACGTCTTTTGCGAGGCGGGGGTGTTTACGGCGGAGGAATCTCGCCGCATTCTCGAGACGGCTCGGGATCACGGCATGGCTCCGAAGCTCCACGCGGAGGAGTTCGAGAACACCGGCGGGGCCGAATTGGCCGCGGACGTGGGAGCGGTCTCGGCGGATCATCTCATGGCCGTCTCGGAATACGGGATTCGGGCGCTCAAGTCGTCCTCGACCATCGCCGTGATGCTGCCGGGGACTTCGTTCTTCCTCGGCGGCGGGCGCTACGCCCCCGCGCGGAAGCTGATCGAGGCGGGAATACCCGTCGCGCTCGGGACGGATTGCAATCCGGGATCGTCCATGACGTGGAACCTCGCCCTGGTGATGTCGATCGCGTGCACCCAGATGCGGTTGACCCCGGCCGAAGCGTGGTGCGCGGCGACGCTCAACGCGGCCTACGCGTGCGGAAGCGGACCGGAGGTCGGATCCCTCGAGCCCGGGAAAAAGGCGGACCTGGTCGTTTGGGACGCGCCGAATTATCGCACGGTGCCGTATTGCTACGGCGTAAACCTGGTGCGATCGGTGGTGAAGGCGGGTCGCATCGTGGGGGCCTGATGCCATCGCTGCTTCGGTGGGGACTGCTGCTCCTCGTGGCCGCGCTCCTCGCCTTCGTCTCCCTCCGAATGGATCTCACCCCTCGCGTCGAGAGCGACTTCTTTTTCGCCGTGGATACCGCGTCGAGCGGCCAGGATCCGTTCGCCAAGACCCGCCCTCAGATCATTCTCTCGGTGGAGGCGGACGACATTCAAACTCCGGCGTATGCCGAGCGAGTTCGCGCGCTCTCCGCCGAGCTTTCCGCCACTCCCGGGATCGTGAGCGTGCTGGACATCGCCCATGGACCCAAGAACCTCAAGGACGCAAGCGAGAGCCCCTTCTGGAGTCGTCTCCTTCTTTCCGAGGACGGGCGCGCCACCCAACTCATCGTCTCTCTGGATGGTTTCACTCGCGAGATGGTCCCGAAGATCGAGAATCTCGTCGCGCGCCATCAGCAGCAGGACTTCCGGATCGCGATCTCCGGCGTCCCGTACGTCGTGGAGCTGATTTCGCGACAGCTCTTTCGAGATCTCAAGGCGTTCGCGCTCGCGACCCTGGCGGTGTTTTCGCTCCTCGTCCTCGTCCTGTCTCGGTCGTGGACGCTCCTGATGGGGACGCTCGTCTCCTGCATCACGGCTTCCGTGGGGACGCTCCTGGCGCTCTACGCCGTCGGGATGAAGCCGGGGATTCTCACGGCCAATGTCCTCACGATCACCTTCGTCATGACGCTGTCGCACATCGTTTTTCTCACGATGAACTGGGCGGACGCGGGCTCCGGCGTCCGACAAGCCATTCGATGGACGGCCATGCCGTCGTTCTGGTCCATGGCGACCACGCTCCTCGGATTTCTGAGCTTGCTCCTGGCCACCGCCAAGCCGCTCCGCGAGTTCGGGATCTCCGGGGCGATCGGGTGCGGAGTTTCCATCCTCGCGGCGTACGCCCTCTATCCGCTCTACTTGCGGGGAACTCGGCCCCCGCAGGCGAAAGGGGTGTCCCTCCGATTCCTCTCGGGACCCCATCGGTGGGCCTTGCCCGTGGCCGCGGCCCTGGTGGCCGTCTCCGTGCCTGGGTTGCTCAGGCTCGGCCACGAACCGGGTTTGCTCTCGTACTTCAAGAGCGGGAGCGACATCCGGCGCGGGCTCGAATCGATCGACCGCCGGACCGGAAGCGTTCCGCTGGATCTGGTCGTTCACCAACCGGGCACTCCCAAGCTGACGACGAAGGAGGCCGTCGCTCGGCTCTGGGCGCTTCAGCTGGAGTTGGAAAACGATCCCGAAGTCGGCGCGGTGCTTTCCCTCGCGGTGCTCCTCAAGGAAACCGATCGGCAACCGGGGGCGTTCCTGCTTTCGACCGAGGGACGCATCGAGCTCCTCGAACAGCCGAAGTACTTCGAGATCGGAAAGACGTTCGTCACGAAGGACCGCAAGCACGCTCGGTACGTGATGAGGATGCACGAAGGGATTCCCGAGATCCGGCGCGAGGAGACGCTTCGTCGGATCCGGGAAATCGTCCGGCGTCACGGATTCGAGGTGACCTATTATGCCGGCCTCTACGAGCAGATGGGGCGGCTCTCCTCGCTCGTATGGGCGAGCGTGTACCGCGGACTGGCCGGACTCTTGGCCTTGTTTACGGTCATCTCGTTCGTCGTCTCGCGCTCCTTCCGATGGGCGGCCTCGATGACCTTCGGCCTGTGTACGATCGCGGGCGGCCTGCTCGGAGCGATCGGTCTCTTGGGCATCCCCGTGGACATCATCTCCTCGACGGCGGCGAACTTGGCGATCGGGATGGGGATCGACGGGATGCTCCACCTCGTGGCGTGCGTGCGGCGAGACGGCCGATCTTGGGCGGAAGCGCGGATGCGGACGGGCATTCCGATCTTGGCCTCCTCCTTCATCGTTGCGGGCGGATTCGGGGTCTTTCTCCTGTCGAGCTTCCCTCCCACGCAGCGATTCGGAATCTTCGTGGTAGTGGGGACGGGCCTGGCGGCGTTCGTGGTGCTGTTTGTCCTGCCCCGGCCGTTCGCGAACTCCGGGGAAGGCGCGGCTACCCCCCCCAGCGCTTGAGCGTTTCCTCGACGGCGGTTCGGACTTCTGGACTCGGATCTCGTCGCAGCGGGAAAGAGACAATCGGCAGGAGATCGCGACCAAGAGCAAGACCGCGGCAAGCCGCCGCATCATCCCTCTCGTTCCCGCCGATGCTTCGCCGCCGACCGCCGATGTGCCTTGGCCTTGGACGCGCGTCGCCGTTCGATTTCCGTGAGCCGCCGGGAAGTCTCCGGCGAGAGAATCATCTCGATCCGATCGATGAGTTCGCGCAAGGCCAAGAAGCGATTGACGCTCCGGCGCCGATCCTCGCGACATCGGACCGTGATGGCGAGCGGAGAATAACGGAGCACCACGCCGTTCGAGGTCTTATTCGTCTTCTGCCCGCCCGGCCCGCTGCCGCGGACGAATCGCTCCTGGATGAGAGTCGAGTCGATCCCCAGTCGGCGGATCCGCTCGAGGAGCGCCGCGACCTTTCCGGGCGAGACGTCGAATCGTTCCGAGAGATTCAATTCCCTAGACCGCTGTCCACCTTCCAGTTCGGGTACACCTTTCGGACCTTGGTCTCCACGAGGACGATCGCGTACGGATGCGTCATCACCCAAACGAAGAAGCTGGTCGGCTTGTGCTCCACTACGAACGCCGTCGCGCTCGTTTGCGGGTAGTTCCATCGAATCCTCGGGACCTCGAGCCAGTATCCGGTAGACGGACGCGAACCGCCCAGGAACGCGAGGACGGTCTGCTTCGTGAAGTCGGCCTTGGGAGGTTCGAAGCCGGGTCGGTGGATGGCGTAGAAGGCCTGGAAGGCCGCCGCGGTGTTGAAGACGAGGACCTGCTTGTTTTGGGTCACCGGGTATTGGCTGGCCCAGCCCGCCTCCAGCACG